>Ga0247803_1001245_pt1 | contig 13435 bp, 13 predicted proteins | sample UWRJL014104B1_FD_180928 | JGI IMG/M metagenome (GOLD analysis project Ga0247803, IMG submission 180928) | Plant litter microbial communities from Arlington Agricultural Research Station in Wisconsin, United States - UWRJ-L014-104B-1 | ecosystem: Environmental > Terrestrial > Plant litter >...
GAGGTTCACGCCCTGCAGGCCGAGGCCGTTGACGAAGGCCACTGCGCCCTCGATCGTGCCGCCGGTCGCCGCCGCCGAGGCGTTCATGGCGAAGTAGATGCCGCGGTCGATCGACAGCGCGGCGACTAGGGCCATGATCGCCACGAACGACTCCATCAGCATTCCGCCGTAGCCGATGAAGCGGGTCTGCCGCTCCTTCTCGATGAGCTTCGGCGTGGTTCCGGATGCGATGAGCGCGTGAAACCCGGAGAGAGCGCCACAGGCGATGGTGACGAACAGGAAGGGGAAGAGCGTGCCGCTGACCACGGGACCGGTGCCGGTGGTCGCGAACTCGCTGACCGCCGGTGCGAAGATCTCGGGGCGCACGATGATGATCGCGAGGGCGAGCATGAGGATCGTGCCGATCTTCATAAACGTGGAGAGGTAGTCGCGCGGGGCGAGCAGCAGCCACACCGGCAGTACCGCGGCGACGAAGCCGTAGACGATGATGCCGATGGCCAGCGGCACCTTGTCGATCGTGAACAGCGCCACGCCCCAGTCGGTCTCGGCGACGGCCCCGCCCGCGATGATCGCGGCGAGCAGCAGCACGAAGCCGATGATCGACACCTCGGTGACCTTGCCCGGGCGCAGGAAGCGCAGGTAGCAGCCCATGAAGAGCGCGATCGGGATGGTCATCGCGACCGAGAAGACTCCCCACGGGCTCTCGGCGAGCGCGTTCACCACCACGAGGGCGAGGATCGCGACGATGATGACCATGATCGTCAGGGTGGCGATGATGGCTGCGGTCCCGCCGACGCGGCCGAGCTCGTCCCTGGCCATCTGGCCGAGCGAACGCCCGCCCCGGCGCATCGAGAAGAACATGACCAGGTAGTCCTGCACGGCGCCGGCGAGCACGACGCCGACGATGATCCAGATGGTGCCCGGCAGGTAGCCCATCTGCGCCGCCAGAACCGGGCCGACCAGCGGGCCGGCTCCCGCGATGGCCGCGAAGTGGTGACCGTAGAGCACCCGGCGGTCGGTGACCGCGTAGTCCTTGCCGTCGGCCTTGTACTCCGCCGGGGTCGCTCGGGTGTCGTCGGGCTTGACGAGGTGCTTCTCGATGTACTTCGAGTAGAACCGGTAGCCGATGAAGTAGGTGCAGACCGCCGCGAAGACGAACCAGATGGCGTTGACGGTCTCGCCGCGCACCACGGCCAGGATGACCCAGCTCACCCCGCCGAGGAGGGCGATCGCGACCCAGATCGCGATTTTCAGCGGGGTCCATCTGCGCTCTTCGGCCTCGAGCACCTGCGGGTCTACCGCGACGGGCGGATGCTTCGGATCGGTGCGCTCGGTCGACGACGTGTTTGACATGCTTCTCCCCATTGAGACCACGAACTGAACTGTCGTCACCACGCTAACACGAGCGTGGCCCTCGAACGGGGGCGCTGGAGCTATGGGAGTCGCGCGAGCGAATCCGCGACCCCGCCCCCGACCGAGCCAACGAAGGAGGCGGGCACACCTCGTCACTCGCGACCCTCCCAGCCCGAGCGGCGGCCGCGCGATCTGCGTCATGTGGGGCAGGTGGCCGCAACTGGCCACCTAGCGCTTCGATGGCGCGACCGCCCGGCGCCGAGTCGCCGGAACCTGCCGACGGTAGAGCCCGCGAACGCGGCGAACCGAGGAAGACGGCGAGCCGCGAAACAGCTAGCCGCGAACGTGGCTAGTGCACGTAGTCGAGCAGCTCCTGGCCCACCGTGCGCATCGTGTCGACCACGCTCAGCCGGCGTGCGAGGGAGTCGTCGGTGAAGTGCACCGAGACGGCGTACGAGACGGCCGCGCGCCGCCCGCGCAGGGCTCCTGCCTCGGACCGCACCCCGACATCCGTGCCCGTCTTGTTGATCAGCAGTGTGGCGTGGTCGGGGCTGCGGTGCGAGAGCGGGTCGAGTCCGAACGCGCTGGCGACGAGCGAGAGATCGCTGTTGAGCGACAGCCACCCCATGACGCGCTGGCTCGTGACGGCGTCGACGACCTCCTCGCGGGCGAGCATCCCGAAGAGCTTCGCGAGCTCGGCGGTCGACCCGACAGAGAGCTGCGGCGCGTCGTCGGGACCGCGGGTGTCGCGGGCGAAGTCGAGCAGCGCCGTGCGGGTCAGGCCGAGCGACTCGGTTCGCGCGCGCACCGCGTCGAGGCCGACCCGGTTGAGCAACAGGTTCGTGGCGAGGTTGTCGCTCGACGAGCCGACGAGCATGGCCAGGTCGGCGACCGGCAGGGCCGGCGCCTGCATGTGCTGCCAGACCCCGGCCTGGCCGACGAGACCGAGCGGGGGCTTGTCGAGGATGCCGTAGCCGGAGTCGTCACGCGCAGTGAGCCGCGCCGACACCTCGATGAGCAGCAGCACCTTGCCGATACTGGCTGTGGGCAGCACGATGCGGTCGTCGATCGCGACGAGAGTGGCTCCCGACGACAGGTCGAGCACGTTCGCGGACACCTGCGCGCCCTCGTAGGCCAGCCGGCCGAGCGCCCGGAACGACGCGGCGAATTTCGGCATCCGCACGTCGCTGGCATGCCTGCCCGGCGTGGCGGCTCGCAGCCGGTCCGTGCGTTCTCTGATTCTGGCTACTTGCGCCACCGATGGCCTCTACCGTGCGCTCGCTTGCGAGGTCACCAGATGGTGACTCTTTCGGTCGGGTCAAGCCAGAGCGCGTCTGTGGGCGTGACTCCGAAAGTTGTGTAGAAGTCGTCAATGTTACGCACGATCTGGTTGCAGCGGAACTCATTCGGAGAATGAGGATCTATTGCGATGAGCCGGATGACCTCCTCGTCGCGGGCCTTGATCTGCCAGGCCTGCGCCCAGGAGAGGAAGAAGCGCTCGGCACCGGTCAGCCCATCGATCACGGGCGGTTCCTCGCCGTCGAGCGAGATCAGGTAGGCCTTCCACGCGATGCTGAGCCCGCCGAGGTCGCCGATGTTCTCGCCGATCGTGAGCGAGCCGTTCACCTTGTGCTCGGGAGTCTGGGCCGGCGCGAGCGCGTCGTACTGGGCGATGAGCGACGCGGTGCGCTGCTCGAAGGCGGCCTTGTCTGCCTCGGTCCACCAGTCGGTGAGCTTGCCGTCGCCGTCGTACTTGGAGCCCTGGTCGTCGAACCCGTGGCCGATCTCGTGGCCGATGACGGCGCCGATCGCTCCGTAGTTGGCGGCCGCGTCGCGCTTCTCGTCGAAGAACGGATACTGCAGGATGGCGGCGGGGAACACGATCTCGTTGAACCCGGGGTTGTAGTAGGCGTTGATGGTCTGCGGCGTCATGAACCACTCGTCGCGGTCGAGCGGCTTGCCGATCTTGCCCAGCTCGCGCTGGAACTCGAACTCGTTCGCGGCGCGCACGTTGCCGAGCAGGTCGTCGGCCGAGACCTCGAGGCCCGAGTAGTCGCGCCACTTGACCGGGTAGCCGATCTTCGGCGTGAACTTCTCCAGCTTCTCGATTGCGCGGGCGCGGGTCTCGGCGCCCATCCAGTCGAGGCTCGTGATGCTCTGCCGGTAGGCCTCGACCAGGTTGGCGACGAGCACGTCCATGCTGGCCTTTGCCTCTTCGGGGAAGTGGCGCTCCACGTAGATGCGGCCGACGGCCTCGCCGAGCGCTCCCTCGACGAGCGAGACGCCGCGCTTCCACCGGGCGCGCAACTCGGGGGTGCCCGAGAGGGTCTTGCCGTAGAAGTCGAAGTTGGCCTCGACGAACTCGGTGCTCAGGTAGGCGGCGTTCGACCGGATGACCTGCCAGGCCAGCCAGTCGACCCAGCTCTGCAGGCGGTCGGGGGCGAGCAGGTCGGCGAGTCCCGACACGAAGCTGGGCTGGCGCACGACGACGGTGTCGAAGGAGCCGGCCGGCACGTCGAGCCCGGCCTTCCAGATGTCGAAGTCTGCACCGTCGACGACGTCTGCGACGGAGGCGAGGGAGCGCGCCTCTACCCACGGCATCGGGTTGTACGTGGCCTCGCTGTCGCGGTTCTTCACGTTGTCCCAGTGGTGGCTGGCGAGGTCGGTCTCGAGAGCGAAGATGCGGGCGGCTGCCGCCGCGGCGTCCGGGCGGCCGCCGAGCGTCAGCATCCGCTCGATGAACGCGATGTAGGCGGTGCGGATCGAGGCGAACTTCTCCTCGCGGTAGTACGACTCGTCGGGCAGCCCGATGCCGCCCTGCTCGAGGAAGACGAGGTAGCGCTCGGGGTCGCCCGGGTCGTTGTCGACGAAGACCTGCACGAAGCCGCTCGAACCGAGGCGCTCGAGGCGTCCGAGGGTGTCGAGCAGGCTCGGGATGGAGTCGACGCGGTCGACTTCGGCGAGCAGGGGCTTCAGCGGCTCGGCCCCGAGCGCCTCGATGCGCGCCTCGTCGAGGAAGCTCGCGTAGAGGTCGCCGAACTTGCGCTCCTCGGTGCCGGGCTCGGCCGACTGCGCCTCGACGATGATGTCGCGCACCGCCTTCTCGGCCTCTTCGGCGAGAACGTGGAACGATCCGTAGCGCGACTTGTCGCTCGGGATCTCGGTGCGGTCGATCCACTTGCCGTTGACGTGGCGGAACAGATCGTCTTGCGGACGCACCGAGGCGTCAAGCTCTTCGATCAGGATTCCGGCGGGGAGGATGTTGTCGACGCTCATTGCTCCAGCCTATTGCGCACCGCGCTCGTCGGCTGAGTGCAGACTTGAACCGTGACCAGAGCCCTCGATCGAGACATCCGTCGGCTCGCGCTCCCCGCGCTCGGGGCGCTCGTCGCCGAACCGCTCTTCCTGCTCACCGACACCGCGCTCGTCGGCCATCTGGGCGCCGTGCCGCTCGCCGGCCTCGGGATCGCGAGCGTCGTCATCCAGACCGTCGTCGGCCTGCTGGTGTTCCTCGCCTACGCGACCACGCCACTCGTCGCCCGCCGCCTCGGCGCCGGCGATCCGACCGGCGCCGTGCGCGCCGGCATCGACGGGGTCTGGCTGTCGATCGCCGTCGGCGCGGTGCTGCTGGCGGTCGGAGTTCCGTCGAGCGCCTGGGTCGTCGGCCTCTTCGGTGCCAGCCCCGAGGTCGCCCAGGCGGCGAACACCTACCTCGCGATCGCGCTCTGGGGGCTGCCGGCCCTTCTGGTGACGCTCGCCGCGAGCGGCCTGCTGCGTGGGCTGCAGGACACGCGCACCCCGCTCGTGGTCGCCGGGGCTGGATTCGCGGCGAACGCCGCGCTCAACGCGCTGTTCATCTACGGGTTCGGCTGGGGCATCGCAGGCTCGGCGGCGGGAACCGTCGTCGCCAGCTGGGGAATGGCGGCCGCCTACCTGGTGATCATCGTGCGGGCCGCGGTGCGCTCGGGAGCCCGCCTCTCGCCGCACGTGTCGGGAGTCGGATCGGCGCTGCGCAGCGGGGGCTGGCTGCTCGTGCGCACCGCTTCGCTGCGGGTCGCCATGCTCGCGACCGTCTTCGTCGCGACCGGTTTCGGCACGAGCGAGCTCGCCACGGTGCAGGTCGCGCTCACGATCTTCTCCACGCTCGCATTCGTGCTCGACGCACTGGCGATCGCGGGACAGGCGATGATCGGGCACGGGCTGGGCGCATCCGACGTGCCCCGCGTGCGGGCGATCACCCGTCGCCTGCTGCAGTTCGGTGTGGGCGGCGGGGCCCTGCTCGGCCTGGCCATCGCGGCCCTCTCGGCCGTGCTGCCCTTCGTCTTCACGACGGATGCCTCGGTCACGGGCCCTCTCACGACGGTGTTGCTCGTGATGGCGGTGGGCATCCCGGTCGCGGGCTACGTCTTCGTGCTCGACGGCGTGCTGATCGGCGCAGGGGACGCGCGCTATCTCGCGCTCACCGGAATCGTGAACCTCGCGGTGTACCTGCCGCTGCTCTGGCTCGCCGGCGGAACCGACTCGACCGGCTGGCTGTGGGCGGCGTTCGGCCTCGGGTACATCGGGGCGCGCGCCGTGACGCTGGGACTGCGTGCCCGCGGTTCGCGATGGATCGTGACCGGGACGCGGTAGCGCGGTGCCGGCCGCGCGGCGTCAGCGGCACAGCCGGCTCGACCGGGTCTGGGTGGCCGGTTCGGCACGGTTCGCGGGCCGAACTCGCGCCACAAGTGGCCAGCCAGCTGGCCGACCGCCGCACCGCGTCTCGCTAGCGCGGGGCGCGGCCCGTCGTCGTGCCGACGTGAAGCTCGCTCTCGAACCGGGCGTCGCGCGCCGGCTCGCCCGCGAGGCTGGCGAGGATGGCGCGTCCGGCGGCGCGGCCTTTCTCGACCGCGGGCTGCCGCAGGGTCGTCAGCTCGTGCGGGGCCAGCCCGTCGATGCGCGCACCGTCGAAGCCGAGCACGCTGAGGTCTTCTGGCACGCGCAGGCCGAGCCGCTCTGCGGCGCGGATCACGCCGACCGCGAGCAGGTCGCTCTGCGCGATGACCGCGGTCGGCCGGGCGGCCTCGGCGAGCAGCGCCAGGCCGGCGATCTCGCCCTCCTCGATCAGGCTGCCGGCGGCGACCAGGCCGCCGATGTGCGGGAACACGTCGCGCGCTCCCAGGATGCGCTCGGTCGCCGTGAAGGCGGAGCTCTCGGCCACGCGCTCGGGCGTGATGGCTCCGCGGGTGTGCTCGGGGTCGAGCGGAAGGCTGACGATGGCGACGCGGGTGTGGCCCAGGTCGCGCAGGTGCTCGGCACCGCGTCGCGTCGCGTCGCGGTTGTCGAGGTCGATCGCCACCACGTCGGGCATGTGCGCCGCCTCGATCGCCACGATCGGGATGCCGCGTTGGCGCAGCGTCACGACGGACTGGTCGAGCCGCGTGCTGCAGCCGATGAGCACGACCGCGTCCATCGGGGCGACCGAGATGTCTGTGGCCTCCCCCGTGTCGGTGAGCAGCAACAGCGCGAGCCCGGCCGAGCCGGTCTCGTCGGTTATGCCGTCGAGCATGGCGATGTTCATCGGGTCGCGGAAGGCGTCGCTCAGCCGGTCTTCGATCACGACGCCGACGATCCCGGAGCGGCCCCGTCGGAGAGAGCGGGCGCGCGGATCCGGTCCGCCGTAGTTGAGCGTCTCGGCGGCCGCGAGAACCCGGGCCTTCGTGGCATCCGACACCGGTCCGGCGCCGCTGAAGGCGAGCGACGCCGTCGACGCGGACACGCCCGCGAGCGCCGCCACGGCGGCGAGGTTCGGTCGCGGTGTGCCTCGATCTGCGGTTGCCTCGTGCCTCATGAGTTGGTAGCTTAGTCGAATCGATTCGATCGAATCGATTCGACCACCTGCTAGTCCCCGGGATCTCTCTTGTCACAATCACCAGCGTCGGCCCAGCCCGCCACCCAGACCGGTGCACTCAGCCGCCGACAGATCACCGCGTGGCGCAACGCCATGTTCGTGATCTTCGCGCTCTGCGGGCTCGCCCTCGCCAGCTGGGTCGCCCGACTTCCCGCCACCCGTGACGCCCTGGGCGCGAGCACACTCGAGATGGGCGTGCTGATCTTCGGGCTGTCGCTCGGCTCGATCCTGGGCCTGCTGATCTCGAGCCACCTCATCGCGCGCTTCGGTGCCAAGGGCATCATGACGTGGTGCTTCACCATCGCGCCGCTCGGCCTCGCGACCGCCGGCATCGCCGCGTCGTTCGGCCCGAGCTTCGTCGTCATCTTCATCGGGCTCGCCGTCTTCGGCGCCGCCTTCAGCATCTGCGACGTCGCCATGAACGTTTCCGGTGCGGCGAACGAGCGCGCCCTCGGCCGCGCGATCATGCCGATCTACCACGCCTTCTTCAGCTTCGGCACGATCGCCGGCGCCGCTCTCGGCGCCCTGGCCGAGGCGCTGCACGTTCCCGTGTTCGCCCACATGGCCGCCATCGCGCTGCTCATCGTCGTCGCCGCCCAGCTGTCGCTGCGGTACCTCCAGTCCGAGCACTTCATCGCCGAGGGCGACGAGGCGGTCGCCGACGACGACCACTCGAAGAGCTGGCGCGGCCGGCTGAGCATCTGGCGCGACCCGCGCACCCTGCTCATCGGCGTGATCGTGCTCGGCATGGCCTTCGCCGAGGGATCCGCCAACGACTGGCTCACCCTCGCCATGGTCGACGGGCACGGCGTGAGCCGCACCGGCGGCGCGATCATGTTCGGCGTGTTCGTGACGGCGATGACCGTCGGCCGCCTCTGCGGCGTCTTCCTGCTCGACCGCTTCGGGCGTGTCCCCGTGCTGCGCGGCTCGGCCGTGCTCGCCATCATCGGCCTGCTCATCGTCATCTTCGGGCCCAATGCCGAGATCGCCATCGTGGGAATCGTGCTCTGGGGGCTCGGCTCGGCGCTCGGCTTCCCGGTGGGCATGTCGGCCGCGGCCGACGACCCCAAGACCGCGGCTGCCCGCGTGAGCGCGGTCGCCACGATCGGCTACTGCGCGTTCCTGGTCGGGCCGCCGCTGATCGGGGTGCTCGGCGAGGAGTTCGGCATCCTGCGGGCGCTGCTCGTGGTGCTCGTGCTCGTCGTCGCCGCCGGCCTCGCGTCGGGCGCGGCCCGTGAGCCGAAGAAGGTCGCGGCGCCGGTCGCCTGAGCCGAGGCATCCGCCCCGCTGTCTCGCCCGAGCCGAGGCATCCGCCCCGCTCCCGTAGGCTTGCCGGGTGCGCCTCGTAATAGCCAAGTGTTCCGTCGACTACGCCGGAAGGCTCAGTGCCCACCTGCCGGTCGCCACCCGACTGCTGCTCGTGAAGGCCGACGGAAGCGTGCTCGTGCACTCCGACTCGCTGAGCTACAAGCCGCTCAACTGGATGAGCCCGCCGTGCGCGCTCTCGCAGATCGACCCCGACCAGGCACAGCTCGACGCCGGCGTCACCGAGATCTGGAAGGTCACCCAGGCCAAGACCGCCGACCAGCTGATGATCTCGATCCACGAGATCCTGCTCGACTCGACTCACGACCTGGGTATCGACCCCGGTCTGCAGAAGGACGGCGTCGAGAGCGACCTGCAGAAGCTCCTCGCCGAGCAGATCGAACTGCTCGGCGACGGCTACCACCTGGTGCGGCGCGAGCACATGACGGCGATCGGTCCGGTGGACATTCTGGCGAAGGATGCCACGGGGGCCAGTGTCGCCGTCGAGATCAAGCGGCGCGGCGACATCGACGGCGTCGAGCAGCTCACGCGATACCTCGAGCTGATGAACCGCGATCCGCACCTCGCGCCGGTCGTCGGGGTGTTCGCCGCGCAGGAGATCAAGCCGCAGGCACGCACGCTCGCGCAGGACCGCGGAATCCGCTGCCTCGTGCTCGACTACGACGCCATGCGCGGCATGGACGACAGCCACTCGCGCCTGTTCTAGCGGCTAGGCCCAGAACAGCCGCCCGAAGAACACGAACAGGGGCAGCGCGACCATCGCGATGTTGACCGGCAGGCTGGCGTACGACTTCTCAGCGAGGTGGATGCCGATGGCGACGATCTGCACGAGCGCGAGGCAGCCCGCGGCGACGATCGTCAGCAGCGGCGCCCCGATGCCGGTCAGCTGGGGCAGCACGATGCCGACGGCGCCGAGCAGCTCGAGCACGCCGACGGCACGCACGCCGGTCACGCCCATCCGCTGCGCCCACGGTGCCTTCTCGACGAACGCAGTGGTGTTGAAGGTCTTCATGCCGCCCGCCATCACGTAGAAGAGGGCGACGATCGAGGCGACGATCCAGAGGGCGATTTCCATGGGTTTCTCCGTTACAGTTACGATGCGTGCGTTACGCACGAAAAGTATTCATAGCGGTGGCTGGTCACGCACTTCCATGCCCGCCACGAACACGGGAGTGCGAAATGGATGAACAGAAGGCTCCGGGCAATCTCGGCGACGTGTGCCGCAACGACGAGACGGCGGCGGCGCACGTGCGCGACATCCTCGACCGTGTCGGCGACAAGTGGAGCATGTTCGTCGTGAGCATGCTCGAGGACGGCCCGCAGCGCTACGGGCACCTCGCCCGCGACATCCCGGGCATCTCGCAACGCATGCTCACCGTCACGCTGCAACGGCTCGAGCGCGACGGCCTCGTGGAGCGCACGAGCTATCCCGAGATCCCGCCCCGCGTCGAGTACGCCCTGTCGCCGCTCGGCGAGAGCCTGCGCGCGCCCATCGACGCACTCGCCCAGTGGGCGTACTCCCATCAGGAGGAGTTCACCTCCAGCCGCGACCGTTACGACGCCAAGCGGTGACGAAACCCGCGACGCCTACACTGGGCCCAATGAGCACCACATACAGCTGCATACTCTTCGACCTCGACGGCACCATCGTCGACTCGGCACCCGGCATCACCGCGACGCTCGCCTACACGTTCGAGCGCATGGGGCTTCCGATCCCCTCGCCGAGCGAACTGCTGCAGTATGTCGGCCCGCCGCTGCTCGACTCGTTCCGCGACCTCGCCGGGTTCACGGCCGACCAGTCGGCCGAGGCGCTCGTCATCTACCGCGAGAAGTACCTCGATGTGGGCGCGTACGACGCGACCCAGTACCCCGGCGTCGGACTCGTGCTCAAGGCGATCTCCGAGAGCGCCCTGCCGATGTCGCTCGCGACGTCGAAGCCCGAGCTGCCGGCGACGCTCATCCTCGAGCACTTCAACCTGGCCACCTACTTCGACATCATCACGGGCGCCTCCGAAGACGAGGTGCGCAGCGCCAAGAAGGACGTCGTGGCCGAGGCGCTGCTGCGGCTCGCGGCGATGGGGGCGGATGTCTCGCGACCCGTACTCGTCGGAGACCGCGAGCACGACGTGCTGGGCGCCGCGGCGAACCACGTTCCGACGATCTTCGTCGAGTGGGGCTACGGCTCGGTGGCCGAACAGGCCGGCTCGATCGCGACCGTGTCCACCCCGGCCGAGCTGCAGGAGCTGCTGCTCGGTTGAGCCACGCCGGTCTCGGCTAGGCGGCGTCGCTCGTCGGGCAGTACATACGCGTCGCGGTGTGGTCGGTGCTGCGGTCGAAGCGGTGCTCGCTCATCGGGCGTCCGCACAGCGGGCACGCCTTCTCGGCCGGCGCCTGCAGGGGCGCCTCGTTGTAAGGCCCGAGCGGCGGCGGTCCGATGTAGGGGAACAGGGCGCCGTTCAGGCGGTCCCACCACGGCAGCTTGGCCTTCATCATTTCCTCCTTGCACTAATGGTTAGTGCACTAATGATGAGTATACTCGCTACATGAGAACTGTCGACCCTCTCGCACTCGACCGCCAGGTCTGCTTCGCCCTCGCCGCGGCGAATCGCAGCGTGATCGCGGTCTACCGTCCGGTGCTCGAGCGCATCGGCCTCACCCACCCCCAGTACCTCGTAATGCTCGCCCTGTGGGAGCGCAGCCCCCGCACCGTGCGCGACATCGGCGACACGCTCCTGCTCGATCCGGCGACTCTCTCGCCGCTGCTCAAGCGCCTCGAGTCCGCCGGGCTCGTCACCCGCTCGCGCAACGCGCTCGACGACCGCGCGCTCGACATCGAGCTGACGGCGGATGGGCGCGAACTGCGCACCCAGGCCGAGGCGGTGCCCGGCACGATCGTAGAGAAGCTGGGGCTGCCGGTGGCCGACCTCGAGCAGATGCGCGACTCGCTGACGCGGCTCATCACCGCGGCCACGTCCACGCCGGTCGAGTAGCTCTCAGCGGGCCAGCCGGTCCACCACGCCCCCGAACACCCCCGGAAGCGCACCCGCGATCGGCACGATGGCCGGCCGTAGCGGAGACGACGCCATCCCGACGAGCCCCGTCGTCAGTACCCGGAAGTCGCGCGAGATCGTGTTCCACGCGTCCTCGTACCCGCCGGGCCGTCCGTGCACTATCGCGTCGACGGCGGCCTCCGCCTGCGCGAAGCCGAGCCGGAGGCCCTCCCCCGTGATCGCGTCTACGTAGCCGGAGGCGTCGCCGACGAGCAGCACGCGGCCGACGTGTCGGCGCGAGGTGCGCTGGCGCAGGGCGCCCGCGCCGCGCAGGGTGCTGGCGGGAGGAGCCTCGCCGAGAAACGCCAGCGCCGGGATCGCCGCGAGCTCGGCGGCGAAGTCGAGCCCTGGCCGGCCCAGCAGCGCGACTCCCACGGTGTCTTCGGCGACGGGGGTGATGTACGCCTCGACGCGCCTGCTCCAGTGCACCTCGATGAGGTCGGTCCACGGCGCCACCCGGAAGTGCTGTCGCACCCCGTACCGACGGCCCCGGCGGCCGGGCGGCAGTTCCACGCCGATCTCGCGCCGAACGCGTGAGTGAAGCCCGTCGCATCCGAACAGCCATCTCGCCCTCAGCCCGGCGGCGTTCACGCCGGTGGCGTCCTGCGTGACCAGCGTTACCTTGTCGGCCAGGTGCTCGACGCCCAGCTCGGCCGCGCGCGCGGTCATCGCGGCGTGCAGAGTCGTGCGCCGCACCCCCCGGCCCTCGCCGCCGGTGAATCGGTGGTCTGCCCGGCGCGCGCCCGAACGGTAGCTCACCCCGCGGAGCGGCATGCCGACCGGGTCGACCCCGAGGCGGGCGAGTATCGGCACGGCCCCGGGCATGAGCCCCTCGCCGCAGGCCTTGTCGATCTCGCCGGCACGCGGCTCGACGACCGCGACGCTGAGCCCCGCGAGACGAGCCTCGATCGCCGCCGCGAGCCCGACCGGTCCGCCGCCGGCGACGATCAGGTCGACGTCGATCGAGGAGTCGGTCACGCGCTGAGCTTCCGCAGCGCCTCGTTCTCGGTGGGGATGCGGAAGCGCAGCAGCAGAATCGCGTTGAGCACGGTGAAGACGATGGCGGTGATCCACGCGGTGTGCACGAGCGGCAGCGCCACTCCCTCGACCGCGACGATGAGATAGTTCGGATGCGGCAGCCAGTCGAACCGGTACGGCCCCTTAGCCCGCACGGCACCGGCCCCGGGGACCACGATGACGCGGGTGTTCCACTGCGGTCCGAGCGACGCGATGCACCAGTACCGGCCGGCCTGGCAGAGCAGGGCGATCGCGAGCATCGGCCAGCCGAGCCAGGGGATGAACGGGCGGTCAAGCAGGAACACCTCGGCGATGCACGAGACGAGGAACCCCGTGTGCAGGGCGACCATCCACGGGAAGTGCGACTGCCCGTACTCGATGCCCCCGCGCGCGAAGGCGGCGGTGGCGTTGCGTTTGGAGACGACGAGCTCGACGACGCGCTCCGCCCCGGTGAACAGGATCAGTACAAGGTAGGCGATCACGCGTCCCATTCCATCAGAACGAACTCGGCGCTCACACCGGGTCCGAGGGCGAACAGCAGGCCGGGCGAGCCGGGGTCGAACGAGCCGAGCGAGAGGGTGTCGGCGAGCACGTGCAGAACGGCCGCCGACGACAGGTTTCCGACGCGGTCGAGACAGGCCCAGCTGCGCGCGAAGACCGAGCGGTCGACACCGAGCGAGCCCTCGAAGGCCTCGAGCACCTTCGGGCCGCCGGGGTGTGCCACCCACCAGCCCAGGTCGCCGAGCGACAGCCCGTTCGCCGACAGGAACCCTGCGACATCCGCGGGGAAATGCCGCTC
>Ga0247803_1001249_pt1 | contig 13403 bp, 14 predicted proteins | sample UWRJL014104B1_FD_180928 | JGI IMG/M metagenome (GOLD analysis project Ga0247803, IMG submission 180928) | Plant litter microbial communities from Arlington Agricultural Research Station in Wisconsin, United States - UWRJ-L014-104B-1 | ecosystem: Environmental > Terrestrial > Plant litter >...
CGGTTATTATAAGAAAAAAAGGGAGGATAAGTAAGTAGTTCGTAAGTTTCATTGGGTTTTTGCGCATAATGGGAGTATTTGTTGAAATATTTGGTTAATTTTTTAACTATAATACTATTCTAACTTACAATTTGGAATCTTCAAAACTAATTTTTGAATATGTTGTTGTGTCCTACAAAATACCAAGATATGAAAAACGAATTAAGTAATAGCGTAATTGAAGGCTTATCAGCACTAAGTTTTACACCAACAGGAAAAGAAAACATCGATCAGGGAGAAAGAGTAGTTTCTTTACTCGCGGGCAGCTGGCTAATTTATAAAAGTATCAAGAACATTGTTAAGCATCCATTTATAGGTCTTCAGGGCGCTGCAGCAGGCAGTCTGCTAGTATATCGCGGTGCAACTGGTATATGCCCTGTTTATAAATACCTGGATAAAGACACAACAGATCCCCAGGCGATCAATATCAGCGAAGACATTACCGTAAATGTATCAAAAGATAAAGTATATGCCTTTTGGCGCGATTTGTCGAATCTTCCGAAATTCATGGATCACCTGAGCAGCGTAGAAGAAGTAAGTCCGGAACAATCGCTATGGAAAGCAAAAACCCCAGGAGGCTTAGTCGATTTGAAATGGAATGCAGAGATTACACGTGAAGAAGCCGACACCTATATTGGCTGGCAGTCTATTGAAGGATCTATGATAGACAATGCAGGTAAAGTAGAATTTAGGGATACACTAAATGGTACAGGAACAGAAATCCATGTAGAGATTGACTATTTCCCTCCTGCTGGAAGCGTTGGAAGAGGTATTGCCTCATTATTTAACAGCGTATTTGAACGCATGATACGTGAGGACATTCAGAATTTTAAATCTCATGTGGAGACCTCAGATTTCAAAACTTTCGCAGGAATAGTTTAAATTATATTCTCTTACGCGGGGCAAGAATTTATTCTGCTATATATCAAAATAAAGAGATTGCTCTTTACTATAACAAACAAGGCCCCAATAAAAAAGAAGGGCCTTGTTTGTTATAGTAAAGAGCAATATTACTGGATAGATCATTAAAGTCTAACTAACCAGTCGGTATAAATTAATATTTTAAATGGACCATGCATAGGTACCAAAAGCGGGGGTTACACGGTCACCTATTTTTACATTGTTTACTTCATATCGCTATACCTTCTCCGCCAATAACAGCTGGTAACTGTGTACGGAGAGAATAAATTCCGTTCGCCAACATCAGATCATTTGGGTCTATCGGACTATATTCCATGCGGATAATTACTTCATCTGCCCAGCTGCCGTCGGTTCAGGAATGTCTACTAATGTTAAAGTTTTAAGCGGATCGCCATAAGCTGTCAAATGAATTGCTTTCCTATTTTCTATTATTATTTTGTTTTAAACTTGTTTGTATCGATTACGTTATATTATTTTACCAAAATATTATAGCTCCTCCAGCTTTTATTAGCTAAAAACATATAAAGAAATTAGAGGTATATACTCCAAAATATGCGTTCTTATTATTTTAAGAAAGTTTACACATACAATTGTAGTATCATTTTAATACCATAAACGCAGACAAATCAGAAGTATTAAAATAGTACTACTTTTTATTAGGACATTATGAAAACAATTAAAATATATTGGGTGATAAATGAATACTGCTCCAATTAAAAGATATAATTCATGTATAATTAATGTTTTGAAATTTGTATCTTAATATACATTATACTAAACAGTTACATATGGAACACAAAGTGAAAAAGGCAAAATTTATTAGTTTGCTATATTTTATAACATTGGGCATAGTTAACCTTGGTGCATCATTAGTAAATGGACAACTGATTGCCCTTGATCCAATTATTGTAGCATTAGCTATTACACCATTGATATTAACTACAAGAGTTGTGTTTCTTAGCTTAGGTATCCTTGGATCTTTCATATCCTTATATATAGGTGTTGCTTGTTTTATCTTTAATTTTCAACAAGGTAGTACCACGCCCCAATTGTCCTTTATGATGGGGTATCTATTAGCGATTTCATCGTTCGCCGCATCATCTTTATTAATTTATAGTGGTTTAAATTCGACCAAGACTGCCGGCTTGCAGAACTGATTTATGCAGCGGGAAACTATAGTACAGGATGCCAGATAGATTGCAGTTGTTTATATTAGGATTTTGCAACTCTTGATATTATTCTGTTCTAAAATGAATACCCAAATATTTATGCGTAAAATAATTAACAACCTATTATTTCTTGTAGTGCTGCAATCGATTTGTTCTTTTTCATTCGCACAAAAAAAAGGCACTTATGATGGAATCTATTCAGGAATACCCTGGTTGGATAACAAAGGCAAAATAGTTAGTGCCCATGCTGGTAATATTATCAAAGAAAAGGGGAAATTTTATCTTTTTGGTGAAGCGCATACCGATACGGCAAATGCTTTTGTAGGTTTTAACTGTTATTCCTCTTCAGATTTGTATAACTGGAAATTTGAACGCATTGCCCTACCCGTTCAGCAGTCAGGTAAGTTAGGTCCCAATAGGGTTGGCGAAAGGGTGAAGGTGATGAAAAACCATAGCACGGGGGAGTTTTTCATGTATATGCACGTAGATACACTGGGCTATAAAGATCAATTTGTTGGTTATGCTACCGCAAAAACTATTACTGGTCCTTACACTTTTCGCGGACCTTTACTATTTAATGGCAAGCCTATAAAAAAATGGGATATGGGTGTTTACCAAGAAAAAGATGGAACAGGTTACGTATTGATACATGGTGGTGAGATTTATAAACTGAGTGATGATTATCAATCCATCATCAGTAAAGTTCAAAGCCAAATCACTTCCGGTTTTGAATCGCCAACCATGTTTAAAAAAAACGGTATTTATTATTTTATTGGATCAAACCTGACTAGCTGGGAACGTAATGATAATTATTATTATACAGCCACGGCAATTAATGGGCCATGGACTTTTCAGGGTCTTATCGCTCCAAAAGAAAAACTTACCTGGAATTCACAAACCACCTACGTACTTCCGGTTGAAGGATCGAAAGATACTACTTATCTATTTATGGGCGATAGGTGGTCTTTTCCCAAGCAGGCATCTGCCGCCACCTATGTCTGGCAGCCGCTTACAGTTTCAGGACAGCAGATTTCGATTTCCCAATTTCAAGAAAAATGGCAAGTAAATCCAGCAACAGGTATTACATCTGCAACAGCGATAAATCAGAAAAATATTGACCCTACACATGAAAGAATTAAATATACCGGCAAATGGCAACGCGTAAACAGAAGTGAGGAGAGATCCGAAAGCAGATCGGATGCTAAAAATGCTGCGTTATCCATAACCTTCACCGGTCGGCAGATAGGAATTTATAGTCATGTCCAACCACAAAACGGATATGCAAGGATTGTACTTGCTGACCATAACGGAAAAACCCTTTCCTCTTCCGTTGTGGATATGTATAGTAAAACACCGACCTCTTCATTGGTATTTCTTACTCCATTTTTAGCCAATGGAAAATACAAATTAACAGTTTATAATACAGGTGAACGTCCAAATTGGTCTGATAAAAGAAAATTACAATATGGTAGTATCGGAAACTTCATTTCTCTTGAAAAATTAGTTGTCCGAGACTAACATAAAAATGCCCTCAAATAGTTTCCGACTTTTTGGGGGCATTATAATAAAACAAGTATTGTTGTTTATTATCCTTCTTAATGCTATCTGCGCTTGCAAATTAACAGGCTATTTGCTTAAAATCACTAGTTGTTTAATAGTCGCTGATGGTGTAACACTCGCTAAAGTACTTCTATTTTCAGTCTTTAGGGCGGCAAATCTATCAGTATCCAGCTTTGCACGTCCAGTAATTTCCGATACATGGTTATCTGAAGTACCAATTAACTCTAATTTTGCGCGATCATCAATCACTGTATATAAACTTGAAGTAGCAGCTTTAACACGTGCACTTGCATTATCTTTAAGAATTACCTGCAAATTTTTCACGTTGAATTTCCCTAACGTTTTCACATTAGAATTGCCTGAAGCATCGATACGGTAGATGTCTTTTACATATACAACTACTGTTACCGGGCTATTTTCTGACGAATTAATGGTTAATGTAGAGCCAACTTGTTTAAGTGAGACCTTATTGATGTCTAGCTCATCCATTTTTACAAATTCATTAGCTCCCTGCATGATGAGTACATTTGTGTTGCCAGTAACAATCACTTTTTTGATTGCTGTGTTTGACGGGCCCTTGTCTGCCGTAACAGTAGCAGCTGAAGCAGTAAGACTAAACAATGAAGCTGATAAAATAATAGCTACTAAACTTGATTTTAATACGGTGTTGATTAGAGTTTTCATATCGTTTGATTTTTTAAATTTTTATAATTAACTATTTCCTAGTTGTTTGTATATGAGACGCAATCACCTATTAAATGTTGCAGCTACTTTTTCTATATTATACCATGACTCTGTAATAGCCGACCAACGCCTGTATTATTTCGACAAAAAACTGGTTAACTAATTCTGGGGGCTTTCCAATAAGTTATTTACTATTGATGCGACTATACCTTTTGCAGATCAAGAACAGGAAAAGCGGAGATTCGGCGCGTTGCTGGTTTTATAAACCCAGGGGATTATAATTTTATGATTGCGATTTGCTTTTTTTGAACAGATGCAGTTACTTCTTCCGGACTAGTAATATTTTCACTTTTCAGGGCTGTAAATTTATCAGTGTTCATCTGTGCCAGACCAGCCATTTTAAAATCGTGGTTTGTTGATGTTCCAAGCAGTTTTAATTTTGCATGGTGAGTTATTGCAGTGTACAAACTTTCTGTATAGGCCTTAATGCGGCCGGTAGCACGGTCAGTAAGTATCACCTGCAGATTTTTTACCGTGAATTTGCCAGACGTGCTTACACTTGCCTTATCCGAAGCATTGATACGATAAATATCCCTCACATAAACCATAACAGTTATTGGGATAATTTCATTAGAACTGATCGTTAAAGTATGGCCTATTTGTTTAACTGATACTTTGTCCATATCCAGTTCATCCATCTTTACCATATCTCTGTCATTTTGGATTATTATTACTTTTGTATTTCCTGTTACAACTACCTTTTTAATTGGTGTTGTGGTGCTGTTCTTTTCTATTGCACTAGTTGCAGCAGAAGCGGAAATACTGAAGAGTGAAGCCAATAAAATTAGAGCTCCAAAATTTAATTTTAATAAAGTTTTCATAACGTTTGATTTTATAAGTGACTATTTATTAGTTGTTTGCATATTATGACGCAAAGACTAAAAAAACGTTGCAATACTTATATTGATATTATACCACAGCGCGATAATAGCCGACCAACGCCTTTATTTTTTCGACCAAATACCAGGCAAATCATTCCAATGCAAATAAGAAGGAGAAAGTTTAAGATTGATATGCAGTTTATATTTCCGATTGCATACTGTGACTTTAAATAAACACAAGCAACAAATGAGTTACAATATTGCGATAGTTATTTAAAAATATCAACTTACAAGAACACAAATAAAACCCAAATATGATCGTTATGAAAAAACTCTATGTCCTTCTAAGCTTAGCCGCACTAACCATTTCTTCGTGTAAAAAAGAAGAATCTCTTCCAGCTCCTACCGCCTCATTTGAGCTGGTATCTACTGTTTCTACGCAAGGAACAACATACAGACCTTTAAACGTTTCAGAAAACGCTACTTCATATCTATGGGATTTGGGAGATGGTATTACTTCAACTGAAAAATCACCAGAATTTACTTTAAACAAAGTTGGTGTTTATAAAATCTCATTAACTGTTACAAACGATGACGGAAATACGAGTATTTCAAGCAAAGAAGTAAAAATTGTGGCTCCAATAATTAATTCTATTACGATAATCGGCTTAAATGAATGGGTAGGACAAAATTTCTCTTCACTCAAAAAATTCACTGGAGGCGATGTATGGGTAGAGATCAGAAAATCTGCATCAACAGACTCTTATGAACAAGCAACAGATGGGTCTTATAACTATCCGCTATTTTATAAAAGCCCGGTAGTCAATGTACCGGCAGGTACCACCTACCCTGTAACAATTGGCGTAGATAAAACTGTAATGTTAGATTTAGACCCTTCTAAAAAGGATAATCATTACAGCTTTAATTTATATGTAAAAGACAATACGGGCGTCCATATGTTGTTTACTTCAGAATTCATTGGTTCTGTGTACATGCCACTTCTTTATAACAATAGCTATTCATGGAAAAGTAGTTTTGGCCCTTCAGTAGAAATCAAGGGCTATTATTTTTAGTGCGTTTATTGATCACATATACCTATTGTTAAAGCATTTTAATATAGGAGTTTGTGTCATCACCGCTCTTAATTGAAACTTATATATTATAATGATACAATTCGGCAAAGTGCCCCCAAAATAGAACTAACTATCTGGGGGCATTTTTATAAGCAAAAACACAAGGAATAAATTGGATTTTAAACTAGAATCATATAAAATAACTCTTTGTTTTTCGGAAACGGCTGGTGATTTCTTTGGTAAGTGCAGTTGCTGAATAATCCCACTTCATAAATAAATATAAAAATTTCTTAAAATAGATGTTGCTACGTATATTGTACTAATTAACGATCAACATATTTAATACAAAACCAGTGGCACACCTTCAATCAAATATGGACAGGCTCTATTATAATATAGAAGGCCAAATGGCAGAAATTTATCAACCAATCTATAATTCTGGAATGTACCTGGTAACACTGGACCAGATAGAAATGGGATATCTTTATATTTCATATGTAGATGAAGACTTAGAAAAGCCAATCTGGGTAGCAAGTACCGAATTTGTTGGAACTTACCTTGATGAGCTTAGTAAATATATTGAGTCGACATACTCTTTATAACATTGTCCTTTATTAAAGTCAATTAATAAAGGAAGTTTTTCACGTAATCCTCCCCTCCTACTATAATATTTAAAATTATTATTTCTTTTTTTATCATAAAATATTAAATCCAAAATTTATTTGAATTATATATTCAAAATGATATTTCCGAAAATGAACATTAATTGTCATGGAAAATAAAATAAGAAATAAGCCGATTAATTTATATTTATAGCTACGACAGCAAAAATTATTTTTGGTACATGTATTGTATTTCAAAAAATACATCTATAATACGTCTACCTATGAAAAACATTACATTCAATCATCAGATTAACACCCACCAATCTTCTCTAAGATCGTTTGCGATCCGTTTTACTCAAAATATAGAAGATGCTAACGACCTTGTTCAGGATACACTTTTAAAAGCTATTCGTTACAGCGAGTTATATAAAGAAGGAACAAACCTGCGTGGCTGGTTGTATACAATAATGAGGAATACCTACATTAATGATTACCGTAGGCAAAGTAAAAAGTTGTCAATTATTTCTACGGAAGAAGAGCTGACCTCTGCACATTTATTAAAAAGCTCTACTAATAACCAAGTGGAGAACAAGTTTTTAAATGATGATATCTTTAAAGCATTGCAAATGCTAGAGCCTGCGTATTATACACCTTTTATGAAATACTTTGAAGGTTTTAAATATCATGAAATTGCAGAAGAACTCGATATACCAATCGGAACGGTAAAAACCAGGATCCATATGGCAAGACAGGTGCTTAAAAAAGCCCTCAGAATTTATAGTAATAATCCTTCACTGACCATAAATTAATAAAGCAACTCATCATGTATTACTTGTGATAAAAATCGCTTAAGCAAATATAAAATGCCCCTATAAAGATCTTGATTTATAGGGGCATTTTTATATTCACTTTGAGGGCTAGCAGTAAATCGGCTTTTCGGCGACTTTTTAGTTAAATGTGCTTGGCCGTTTATTAATAAAATAAGCAATCAAATCAACACTATTCCAGTTGATTTGATTGCTACAAATTACTTACTTAAAGTTGCTGTTTTGTCAGCTGAAGCTGGTACAGTAATTCCAGCGAAAGTATTAATTTCTTCAGTTTTTACTGCTGCAAATTTATCAGTATCAAGCTTTGCAAGAACCGCCATCTTTGATACATGGTTACCCGAAGTACCAATTAATTCTAATTTCGCTTGATCATCGACTACTGTGTACAAACTTTCTGTATTAGCTTTAACACGTGCACTAGCTTGATCTTTTAGCAATACCTGCAGATTTTTAACTTTGAATGTTCCCAAAGTGTTCACGCTTGTTTTACCTGAAGCATCGATACGGTAAATGTCTTTCACATATACAACAACTGTTACGGGATTAAATTCAGAAGAATTGATTGTTAAAGTGCTGCCAATTTGTTTTACTGTTACTTTAGCTAGATCAAGTTCATCCATTTTAACAGATTCATTAGAATCCTGCACGATCACTACCTTTGTGTTTCCTGTAACAACCACTCTCTTAATGGCTACATGAGATGTGCCTTTGTCTGCTGTAACTGTAGCGGCAGATGCGTTTAGATTAAACAATGAAGCTGATAAAATTATAGCTACTAAACTTGATTTTAATACGGTGTTGATTAGAGTTTTCATATCGTTTGATTTTGTACGTTTTATAATTAACTATTTCCTAGTTGTTTGTATATAAGACGTCAACACCTAACAAACGTTTCAGCAGCTTTCTCTATATTATACCATGATGGTGTAATAGCCGACCAACGCCTGTATTTATTCGACAAAGAGGTACAACATTAGTCGTCTGTTTCCTATAACATGCCTAAATAAAGAAAGCTACCCCATAAGGATAGCTTTCTTTATTTAGGCATTATAACTTATATTACTACCTGTTGTACGTATCGAAAGCACTTTCAAGATTTCTGGCACTATTTCTATCCAAAGAATAACCCCAAATCGCTGTACCTACCCCTACACCTAACAAGATATATGATGGAGTCATATTAGAGTCTTTCAAATTAACACCAGAATTATGCGTCCCAAACCCACTACCCTTGCCCACGTTATTCACATCTCTAAGACCACCAACCACCATAGCTATTAAAGCTCCTGCAATTGAAGCTCCGGCAGCTACATATAAAATAGTAGTGGTCTTTTTACTTTTTCTGTAGATTTCCAACATACGCATGCTTTGCATATCATCGGCCATATCTCTTTTTAAATTGTTATAATTAACTTTTTTAAGGTCACCAAACCCTTTATTGTAGTACATCCGGCTATCTACAGCCAGCGACCTTCTTGACCTATGCCTATATCCATGGTTAAATTCCCGGTCATAAACACTTGGTTCATAAGAAATTTGTTGAAAAAGATTAATCTTTCCCTCTATCATCCTTTCAGAAAATGAATTGTCACCATTAAAATTTATTTTCCTGGTATTGGCAAAAAAGCCATCCTCGTTACTAAAGAATTTCACCTGTGCTAATGGAAATCGCTTTGAATCAGCTCTTAGCTGGAAATAACCTAAAATATCTGGCCTGACCCGGATATTTTCAGCATGGATTACTGAATCAGAAAATAAGTAAATAAAGTTTTTGGATTGGCGCTCCTGGGCACCAGCGTTCAGGCCATAGCAAGCCATCACGATGAAGATTAATTTTTTCATATCGTTTACATTTGTGTGTAATCAATAATAGTATATTTTTAATCCAAACGCAAGCGTGTAAACAATAAGATACAATTCGTAATAGATAGCCTAAGATTGAGACTACATTTCGTATATGATATATTATTCAATAAGCTATATCAACATTCAGCCAGAAAGCACAAAAGATAAAACTTAAGCACTTTCTGGCTAGTAAGGAATCCTTAGATACAGGAAACCATATATTTAAAACATAGAATTATCCAGCTTTAACCGTTAGAAATTCATTTAAGTGCTGTTCTAATAAGTCTGTATTGTAATCTCCTTCGTTCTCGTTTTTAGAAACCTCAATACTATCATCAGAAACTGTTAAAGTGAAAACAGTGCCTTCGATTACTTCTGGGAAGGAAATATTAATGATATCTGCAACATGTGCAAATTCTACACTTAGGTTAGATCTTAGTGCTTGATTAACGTATTCTGAGAATTCAATTTTCAAGAGATCAAATACTGCTTCCGGACTTAACGGTTGTACATTTTTTATAGTTGTCATACCTACCTATACCTAAAAACAGTGCCAAGAAAGGAATTTGCAGTTTACTGATAACTGAGTAAAACTTATGGGTAATAAAAAGGGGCTGTGAAAAATAATTTTCACAGCCCCTTTTTATGAATAGAAGTACATTATATAACCACTTAATTCATTTTCCAATCTGGTCTTTCGAAATGACAGGTATAGCCGTATGGATTCTTTTGTAAATAGTCTTGGTGCTCTGCTTCAGCATTCCAGAAATCAGTTTCAGGAACAACCTCCGTAACTACTTTTCCAGGCCATACCCCAGAAGCATCCATCTCCGCAATTAAATTTATTGCGGTTTCTTTTTGTGTTTCATCCGCAAAAAATATAGCCGAACGGTAAGATGCACCAATATCGTTTCCTTGTCTGTTTCGGGTTGTTGGATCGTGAATCTGAAAGAAATACTCCAGTAATCCACGGTATGATAATTTAGCAGGATCAAATGTTATTTCAATAGCTTCAGCATGTGTTCCATGATTCCGGTAAGTTGCATTCGGAACGTCACCACCTGTGTATCCTACTACTGTAGAAACCACACCTGGATAATGGCGTATCAATTCTTCTACGCCCCAGAAACAACCGCCAGCAAGAATGGCTTTTTCAGTATTCATATATTTTTCCTTTTTTAATTAACTTAAAGATACGGCGGTAAAGCGTAAATGGCAAGAATAGCAAACTATATAACCAAGCTATGACGGAAAGTAATATCATTTCTAATAAATCACATCAACGCTGTTAGCTATGGCATATGCTGGTTTTGAGCCGGCACCCGACTGTACATTGGTAAACTTTACACCTTGTGCATCGTTCACTACAACCTTTGCATTGTCGGAAACCAAAATATGATCAAAAGATACATTCTTAAGCCGGTGCGCAGGATCTTTAAATCCATTGATATCTATAGCAGCTTTGTTAGCCGGAGCCAATGAAAGATCGATGTTTTTGAACACAAAGTTCTCAAATGTTGGCACTTGCGGCGCCGCATCCCCGTCATTATTATAATTAACAGCAGAAAATATAGTAATCTGCAGCAACTGGCAATCTGCTACAGTTACATTTTTAACATAACCTCCCCTATCTTTTGTTCCTTTAATCTGCATACCATGCAGTAGTTTCCCAGCTTTACAATCTTGTACAAGCACCCCGCTTACACCACCAGACATTTCGCTGCCGATGGAAATCCCGTGTCCCCTTTTAAAATCACAATCTGTAATCCGCACGTTTGTAGTCGGTTTGGCGACAAAGTAACCTTCTGGATTTTTACCGGATTTGATTGCAATACAGTCATCCCCAGTATCAAACATACAGTTAAAGATGTACGAATCCGTCGAAGAATCCGGATCTATCCCATCCCCATTACGTATGCCATTAGTGATAATTTTCAAATTGTTACAAGTAATATTGTTACTATAAATATAGTGGACAGTCCAGCTAGAAGGCTCAGTAACCGTTACATCAGACAAGCTTACATTTTGGCTGTTCATTAAACAGATCAACCGCCCCCTGCTCCTTATCCCGCTCGCTTTGGTCATCGCCTCGCCAAGCCCCTTGCCGCCCCCGCTGATCGTCCCTTTACCCGCAATACGCAAATTTTTCACATTATAAGTTCCATTCCGATTAAGTGTACCTGCATTTAAAAAGCTTGCATACGTCTTCATTTCCCACCCCTCAAAGCGGTTCAAAATCATTGGAAGATAATCCTGTACAGCAGCCGAGCCTTTTAACACGCCACCCTCTGCAATATGCAACGTCATGTTACTTTTTAAATGCAGTGCACCTGATAAGAATATTCCTCTTGGTATGTAAACAGTACCTCCCGGTGTACAGGCAGTTATTGCTGCCTGAATAGACTTTGTATTGAGCGTTACACTATCCGCTTTAGCACCAAAATCTAAAATATTGTAAACTTTCCCTGTGGATGCAGTTTTAAACCGAAGTGTATTCAGCTTGATTAGTCCCTTGTTTTTATGTTGTTTGACGCTGATCAAAGCAGTATACCACGTTTCAGGCTTTAAATTTTGAGCCGTATAGTTTGTCCTGGTAGTTGAGCCAGACAACTTTCCATTAATAAAAATCTCGTAAACCGAATTTTCAGGATCATACTGTTTGTCCCACAAAAAAGTAACTGAACTTTCTGAAACCGTTCCAGGTGCAACAAGCAGATTAAATATATAAACCGGTGCAGCAGCTACTTCCAATACCTGAAAAATGAATAGGACCACAAGAATAATCTTGCTTGTGTTTAAAGAGTTATATTTTATCATTCGAGGATATATTGTTAGGAGAATACACAAATATACCACCCTTAACCAATTAACCGTCCTGCTTCATACCGTCTCATCCTTTCAATTAATAGGTGATTTGTAGTATCCCATCAAATAGCAGTTAATTAATTGATTCCTCTATCAATGCTTTAGGCAGGATTTTTTCCATCAATAATCGCTGCTTTGGTTCTACATTTACGAATTTCCATCCATCCTTTCCATTCTTTGAAATTGCCCAGGAACTTTTAGCTGCACTTATAATGTAGGTTTCCGTAGCTTCATCTAGCTTAACATTGTCTGATCCGAATGCATTAGCAAATGCTGCCTTTGTCATTAATAATCGATTAGCTTTAACTTCCGCAGATTCTATTGTATCAGCAAGCATTTTCATACTCATTACCGATATGTATCTGAGTTTTGCATAGTAGGAAGAATCTATTTTCCTGCTATCCACAATTTCTTTGATGTCAAAGCTAATCATCTTCACCACCATCTTTTTGTTATTAAATAATTGATCAAACAGAGCAACCATTTGAGTTCGTGGTATTATTGTGAAAATTTCTTCAGGCACATATTCCATCGATTTATCAAATTCCCGGTATGTCATCAACTTTGTATATTCAGTGAAACGTTGCCTTATGCTTGTTTTATAATCTTGTGCTACACCGGTAATGCTACCAAGTAGAAAGGGCAGGACAATAAAGAGGCGTTTGAGATTCATATAGATAAATATACTACCAATCATACAAATTAACACTTTTCATTAACTAATTTTAATAAAAAAATCATCGTTATGGGAAAATTCTTTGACACAATTAACGACAGTCATCGTGCATTCATTCTGAAGCAAAAACTATTCTTCACTGCCTCTGCCCCATTAAGTGCTAATAGTCATGTTAATCTTTCTCCAAAGGGGATAGATAGTTTCCGTGTACTATCAGAAAGCCGGGTCGCCTATATGGATATTGTAGGTAGCGGA
>Ga0247803_1001250_pt1 | contig 13402 bp, 6 predicted proteins | sample UWRJL014104B1_FD_180928 | JGI IMG/M metagenome (GOLD analysis project Ga0247803, IMG submission 180928) | Plant litter microbial communities from Arlington Agricultural Research Station in Wisconsin, United States - UWRJ-L014-104B-1 | ecosystem: Environmental > Terrestrial > Plant litter >...
GCGCTGGCTTGGGGAGGAGGAAGGTGCCCCAGTTGGTCACGCCGCGGACGACGCCCTGCTTTTCAAGGACGATTCTGCCGGCAGTTTTGGCGATTCTGTTTGCACGGTGGTTAGAGGGCGTACGTGTGGAGTGGAGGATGGATGGGAGGGAGACGAGGGAGACGGTACTCTTTAACTTCGGAGAGGCGGCCGGGGCGGACCTGGGTGGGAGGTCAGTATCATCTAAAATGCCATTCTGCGCGTGGACTTACCACTCCGATCATCTCATACAGCATCTTGGCTAGTGTTGTGCGGTCTGACAAGTTGCCTGTCGCTGCTCTCAGTTCCCAACACGGAGAAAAGATTCGGGGCAGACAGCTAAGGTTGCCCCAATGCAGCCTAGCGCCATAACCTTAGTATCGTCATATCGCAGCTCCAACCAAAGCTCAAGCTCTACCAACAATTCTCTTACGACCTCTCCGCTCACGAACAAAAGAGAAAATGGCCGCACGCTTTTCTATCGCCCGCGCGGCGCACCAATTGACCTCGTCTGCGGCGCGCAGACCCTCTGCTTTCGTGTGCCAGCGCTGGCAGCGACCCGCGGTGGTGGAGAGACGGCTATTCTCGGTTTCCGCCGCAGGTATGGAGTCAATTTGCACGTTGGGGGATGTGCATGGCTGATGCTGGACAGTGAGGGAGAAGAAGTACACAGAAGACCACGAGTGGATTGAGTACTCTGCAGACGGCAAGATCTGTACGCGCCCACCTCATCCCAACCTGTCGCAACCCCACCTCCCCTCGCACATAGCTAATCCTCCCCGTCCCAGGCACCCTCGGCATCTCAGAATACGCCGCCAAAGCCCTCGGTGACGTCGTCTACGTCGAGCTCCCCCAAGTCGATCTCGAAGTCAACGCTGGCGAGGCCATCGGCGCCGTCGAATCCGTCAAGTCAGCTTCCGACATCCTCACGCCGATTAGCGGGACCGTTGTAGAAGTCAATAACGCGCTCGAGTCAAAGCCTGGGTCGCTGAACAAGGATCCCGAGGGCGATAGCTGGATTGCTAAGTTGAGTGTGGGAGGAGAGCCGGAGGGGAAGACTATGAGTAAGGAGGAGTATACGGCTTTCACTGAGGATGCTTAGGGAAGTGAAGGTTTGGGGTGGGTTTCAACAGGGAATGAAGGGCATATTCAACTGCGCTGAACTGGACAGTTGGGCTGATCGTGTGCCGAGTGCGTCACTGCCACGAAGTACTAGGTGATGTCGTACGGATGCAGAAGGAAGTATTACATTAATCTATGGCCCAATTATACTTAACAAAGACTTTTCAGAACTACCCCTTATCTCTTCCCCTTACTCCTCATCAGCAAGCTTAATAATAACCTTCCCCCTCGCATGCCCCCCAGCCGTCTTCCCAAAAGCCTCCTCAAATTCCTCTATCTTCCACACACTGTCCACAGTGCCCTTCACTACCCCCTTCTCAATCAACCTAGAAATCCGCTCCAACTCCTCTCCCCTCGACACCATAACAAACCACGCAGTCCTCACCCCCGCCGGCTTCCCGCCCTCAGGCTCCTTGAACCCCGGCACAACAGACACATACACTCCATCGTCCTTCACAGCATGCCATCCATCCAGCATACTCTTGCGGCCTGCACAGTCGAACACTAGATCGAACTTTTTGGCAGCGTCGCCGGCGACCCAGGCTTGCATGCTGATTTGGGTGTAGTCGATCACTTCGTCGATTCCCAGCTCCTTCAAATACGCTGTGTTCTTGCTCGAAGCGGTACCAGCAACGTATGCACCGGCTAACTTCGCAAACTGCACAGCCATCAACCCTACGCCCCCAGCAGCCCCTAGAATAAGCAATCTCTTCCCCTGCGCCTGACCCCCTATAATCTGGCCCTCACCATCAACCCTCGGCACACTCCCCTTATCATAACTACCTGTAAGTAGTCCCTGCTCGAACAGCGCTTGCCACGCTGTCAACGCAGACATGGGGATACTGGCTGCTTCCACCATGCTCAATCCCTTTGGTACGAGCGCAGTCTCGCTCGGGATGATGGTGGTATACTGGCGCGCTGTGCCTTCGTGGTCTGCCATTACGCGTCCGTAGACTTTCTGGCCGGGCTCGAAGGGCGAGTTGGCAACGCGGTTTAGGATTGTGCCGCTAACGTCGTAGCAGGGGACGTGGTATTCGGGCCAGTTTACGAAGGGGGCCCACGTTAGTTCGCCGTTTGTTATGGCGGTGGAGTGGACTTGGATAAGATATTCGGTTTCGCTAGCTGAGGCAGGAGGAAGTGGCGCTGATGGGTCATACGACAATGTGTTCGTGGTTGTATTGAAGATTATTGCTTTTTGTGTTTCGGGGAGAGACATGATGGCGGTGGTGGGTGGAGTGGATGAATGGTAATAGTCGAGTAAAGATTTGGTGTTTGGAGCTGCGCTTGCTTTCAAAAGACTTGATGTGATGCTGGTTGTGACGAGTGATGGAAGATTGTGCATCGATCTTTCGCTCACCTTTATACCATTAGGTACTTTCCCCAAGAAACACTCACCCATTGCGTCTTCCCACTCCCGACCCCGAGTCACCGACGCCCGATTTCATCAATAAGTAAGCAGCGCCGCAAATGACACAGCATACAAACACCTCTCGGCAACCATCCGACATAGTGGGCGCGCATATGCCGAGCCATGCTTTACCTTAGAGTTCCCGTTACAAATATGGCGTAAATCTGGAAAACATGTTTTACGTGTAGGATCCATCTTGGTATCGCCGCAACAAAGAGTGAGTAAGCATGTTGTGCACGGCAGCCAAGCTTCGGCCTCTCGGATGATTTCTTAGAGCATCCCAAGGGTCGCTTCCGAGATGGATACGAACATCGGATGCAGACAGTGGACTTGGCGAGAGCAACATCTCCGCGCAAACAAATGCGGCGGACGCGAGAGCCTATTGTGAAAAAAAATCTAAATTACAAGGAACGCTACGCATTCTCCAACTCGGCAAGTATTCTCCACCAAGAGCCCTTCGCGGGGTCAACTGGTCCGCGATCGGCCCTGTCCGCTATACATACATAGCAACCGCTTCCCACTATGAGAACATATTCTTCCTCGCCTTCTTCGCACTCGTCGAATCTTCAAACTGTTTCACAGTCAGTCTCTCGCCTCATTAAAACCCAACTCACAAGAACTCACCTCGAGAAATCCCGTTATCTCCACCAAAACGGTGAAACAATCCACCAATTCCACCAAGTCCTTCACAACCGCCTCATCTTGCCCCAGCCCCGCCCCCACATTCACGCTCCGCTTGAAGATGGAAACCATGCTATGTCTGCTATCTTTCAGAAACTCGCGAGCCTGGAAGACGGTTTGGTCGTTTTGGCGGCCGCGCGCGATGACTGCTGCGTTGATGACGCGCAGGACCGCGAGCATGAGCTCGTAGTACTTCTTAAGCGCGTTGGGGTTGTCGAATTCGAGGCCGATGTCGGGATCTATGTCGAAGATGCGGGATTCGCGGACGGCGGGGAAGAGGCCTGCGTTGAGTACATATGCGGCACCGAGACGTGTCTGGCATATGCGTAAAAGGAGAGCGAGGCTGGCATCGTAGTATGAGAGCAGGATGGGAATTTGAGGGGCAGCGGCCCCCTTCAGCTCTTCTGGGATGTGTTTGATGTTGTCGACGAGAACGCCGACGAAGTTGAGCGAGACAAACGACTCTAAGATGTACTTGGACTCCTGCCGGGCGGCTACAGCGACGAGTGCGTTGAGAAGAAGCAGCGCCGAGACTTTGCATGTCCCTTGCCCGCTGTATGCATCGTCGCATACTATCTCGAGAAGGTGGTTGCCGCAGTTCTTGACAGTGTTGAGCGTATGTCGTCCTAGTAGTGAGCCTTTGGTTGCCTTCTCGAACGTTCCTTGGATATAGCGGAAGCATATCTGGTAGCAGTACTCTCGCAGTTCAGTCGTGGAGATCGGGCTGTAGATACCGACTAGTGCAGCGCGAAAAAGTTGTGAAAGTCGATCATTTGCAAAGTCTCCGTTTCTCGTCTTTTCGAAGGCGGTAGATTCAAAGTCGATTTTCTGGATGAGCGCTTCGGCCAGAGTAGCGAGTTGCAACGCGGTATAAAGGTCGGTGCTATAAGAGAGCTCCAGTTTTGGCAAAATCACTTGCAGAGTTTGCAGGATGAAGGTGGTCCGAGAGCTAGTATCGAAGTCGCAGGCATGCAGCGTAACCATCAACAGCTGGACCCATGACTGAAGAATATCCTTGTGGTAGCGAACGAGTTGAGCGCGGCGGTTCCAGTCTTCGAAAGCGGCTAACAGTGCATCGCCGGTCTGTGCCAATTCGATTTCTTCGGTCTCGTCCTTGAACACCTGCTGCTTCTTCCAGTACTTCATCTTTAGGAGCATGAGTTGTCGTAGTAAGGGTATTGAGTAGATAGTTGTACCGTCCTTGTCCTCTTCACAAGAGGATATGTTGACACCCTCCAAGAAGCGATGCATCGGCACTTCCATCGCAGGGTAGCTCAGCTCGATGAAGTCGAATAAATCGAATATGGTTGCGTTCGGGATAGGGTCCTCGCCTGGCCTGATCGTTGTGCCGAGGAGCGCAGATTGGATACGTGATTTCATGGTTGGCATGCCTTCTTTGACAGTCAGGCGCAGCTCTCTCGATTCGTAGTCCAAAAACGCCGCGCGCCTCTGCAGGAAATTCTGCAATCCAACCGCAGGAGAACCGTAGAAGAACTCGCTCGTGAGTGAGTTCGACAAATCTTCAAGGCCTTGCGAAAGTGATAGCCCGTCCCATGGAGTTTCTGGGTTGATGGGCAGTAGGTTGGGCGTTTCTACGAAGAGCAGTTCGTTGGTACGTAACTCCTCCATCACCAGCGCGCTTGTCAGAGGAGATCTCCATAGTCTTTGAAGAACTTCCCAGCTCTTTGTTTTGATAGCCGACATCCAAGAAGAGAAGGTTTCGCCATCATTGTCGGGGTAACTCACGGCAAGCAAAAGTATAGCATGGAAAAGCGAATGCCCATCAAACCATAGACTGTCCTCAGCGACACTGACAGTCGTGCTTCCACAAGAAAATCCAAGAAGTATGTGGGCTATGGTCGGTCTCTGTGATACAGCCGCCAAACAGCTGTTGAGGAAATCGAGGATGCGGATCTTGATCGTGTACCCGGAAGCTTCTTGCCCGGCCTCCAGCTCTTCTTCGGAGTATTTCATCAAGTTTGAAAGGAGACGACCAATACGTTCCGATTCACGATCTTTTTCTAGTATGCCGACAATCTTGCTGCGGCCAGAGCGTTGACCGAAGCCTGCGGGGGAGACCGCCAGTTTCCGTGACGAAGCCATCTTCTCCAGAAGCTGGAGTGACGCGACGGTCAGCGGTTCGTGTCCAGTACCGCAATAAAGGCCTAGATCAACAATGATCTGGAGGTTATTAAGAATGGCGTCTTCGAACGAAGCAAGCGAGAGGTTCGATACGGGCGTATGCTGAATCGAAGGCTGCTGCTGCAGCACAGGTCGCACAATGTCGAGATACGTGGCTTGTAGTTTCATGGCCTGGTCAATGACATCTATGCTCAGCATCAGTGACTGCACCAATGGCGAGTCAGTATGAGCTGCATCGACTTCCTTGACGTCGTGATGAGCCGAGGCAAATAAGGCTTTGATGACTTTGTCGTTGAAAAGCCATTCCATTACCCTCGTGAATGGGTGAAGAGTTACATAGACGGCGAGCGACGAGGGATCGATAACATCGTCCACTGGGATACTGGACTTGTTTGCGAAGACGACAAGATTCTCGTTGAATGTCCGAAGGCATGTGGACACGAAACGCAAGCATGTCCACCTCATGACATGACGTTGCAGCGTATCCTGTACCTCTGGACTGCGCTCTGCAAAGACGTGTTGCAAAACAAAATCCACGTACTTCTCTATACCAGGCATCCTACGAGCTGAACCCAGACCTTCAGGGAACGGGAGACTGTCGTTGAGTTCCTGGCTGGAAGGGTATGGCTCGACAAGCGCCTGAAGCAAGCGGACAAATGCGATCGACTCGTCGTAGCCGTTGGCCAAGGTTGCCCAGAAATCTTCGGGAGGGTATTGATTCATGTTGCTGCTTTGTTTGGAGTTGACGTAGAAGCCGGATACGGTCCAGTCGTCCAGATTGTTCCAAACGCCAGTTGCACGCAAAACATCCTTGCCAACAAGCAAAGCGGACACGGCATCAAATGCAGATGCGCGAAGGCCGCTTTCCACCTTATCCGTGCACAAGCCAAAGCAAATGCCAGCCAGGTTGTAGTCTTGGGAATCCAGCAGCCAGTTGCGCGCCGTTGAGCTTTCTCTGCAGAGATGTGCTAGTAGACGAAGGTAGCTTTCGAGCATGGTGGCGCTCTCGGGCTCCACGATGCTGTCCGCAGGGTTCTGAGACGGTGCATAGAGTCCTCCCTGAATTGTCTTCTTGGGCTCGTGTATGTCAGTCTGGAATTCGATCAACTCGTTGAAGATGTGAGTGTAGCTGAGAGAGCTGGTCCGCCGGATCTTGCCTGTTGCCGATGCGCCTTCTTCCAACAGGAAGCGGTGTGCTGAATTCGCGTTTTCATCCCCAGTTGATATAGCTCGTAGCATCTCGCAGAACATGGCGATGCGAGGTGTGGGCTGCCGTTTTGCGGCCCACTGCAAGAAGCCGTACAGATTGCTTTCTTTGTCACTCCAAAAGTCTTCGGCTGCTTCGGGAAAGCCGTCAAAAGCGTAGGATATGATGACAAGAAACCGCTCAAGATGGAGAGGTTGCTCGCCGGCAGACTGTGGGAAGTGAAGCTGCAAGCGTCTGCGCTGGTCATCTTCCTCGACCTTGAGTCTTCGTAAAGTGTCCGGCATATTTGTGATGAAGGAGTCGACGAACGTTTGCATGTTTTCCATGAGGAGCTCCTTGAAGAAGTCGTCGGGCTGCGCAGATTCAAGTGTCAAGACAGCGGTGTCATGTAACAGCGAAGATATCATGCTAATCTTCTGCGGATCGTACCATCGCGTGGGACGCACGTCCTGGCTGATAGATAGCATAAAGTGAAAGGCGCCATCGTTGAGCGCCCTGAGGAATGCTTCCGAGCGTTGATTGGCCTCGTCCTCGAACTTGACGTTTTGAAGGTCCGCGTCCTGGTAGTTAGGGTCGATGTAGCGCCCGCTATACTCGGCCATCCACCACGTCAAGGTCGCCGCGTGCAAATTCCGCAAGGCCCAAGGGTCGCTGTCTCGTCCGGCCATGAGGGCATCGTGCAAGGCCCTCGCCTCCTTTGTGTTCGTGGTCGTTTCCGAGGCGACATGCGTGGCGAGACGAAGCAGCATTGGGACATAGTGGATCGTGATGAGGTCGTGCTTGTCGATGGTCTTCGCCTTTGCGAGGAGGGCCTTGAAATTTTCTACGTCTGCGAAGCCCGGCTTGATCATGTGCGTGCATATTGCGGCCAGGTTTTCGTGCTGGCGCGTCAGACTCTCGCGCTGGAAGGTCATGGTCTCGAGGAAGCCAGGCAGAGGCGCCTGGCCCACCACCTGCACGCTGTGCAGCCGCTCCGCGATGCTCTGCAGCCACCCCTCAACCGTGCCCATGCTGTCCAGACACTTGGCCCAAAATGCAAAGGCAGATTGGAAGTTCGTCCCGCCGACAATGCCCAGCAGAATTTGGACGGCCATCTGCAGCGACTCCTGGCCCTCGATTTCGGCCTCTCCGCTGTCCATGGCGGCCTTTAGCAGCATGCGCACCGAGAGCAGCACGTACTCGCGGCGGCGGTGGAAGCGGATGACGGCCGTCTGCAGCTGCGACCGGTCCAGCTCTTTCGCCTCGTCGTGAGCGCCCATGAAGTAGGCGGCAGCGTCCAGCTCGTCCAGGTCCAGCGCCTCGGCCATCTCCAGCGCCTGCTGCTTGAAGTCGTCGTTGACCTCATATTCCGTGTCGCCAATGGTAATCTTTCCCGAGGCCAGCGCCTGCCGGCTCGTATCGTTCTTCCCCTTCTTGTCGACGAGCGTCTTGAATTCCTCCAGGTGGTTCTCCAGGCTCTGCAGCAGGCGGTCGAGCGCGGGCAGTCTGTTTTCGATGAGAGCGCAGATGTCGCGGTGCAGGCCCTGGAGGGCGGCGAGGCTGTCGTCGTCGGCCATGGCGGGATGCACGTCGTAATTGCGTGTCTGCGTGTCCTTGAGGGCGTCGGCACCCGTTCCACCGTCGTCGTCTGGCGATGTTTGTGGGCTTGCGACGCTTTCTTAGCCCCAACGCGCTTTCCGGGAGCTTGGACGCGCCTTCTCTCCAGAGCTGACCCCCGGTCGCTTGGCAACAACCCGAGCCTCTCACCTCCGCTACAGCTCCGCACGCCGCAGACAAAACACAGGGGAAGGACACTGTGATGCTGCGACGGGTATCTGGCGAGTCGGAGGCACGGCAAATGCTCTGAACCATCCTTCAGTCGCCGCATAACATCGACCATGCTCCCTCTCCCCCAAAGCACCCCAACCAAGCTACCGCAATGGGGGCGACGAGCATCCAGGACGCAAAGGGTACGAGCGGATGGGCTTTCCGTTGTGACACGTTGCTTATGCTAATCGCCGCAGTCCTCATCTCGTCGACCAAGGTAGCCGACCGCAATGCCGGCCTCAAGGACCTCATCCTCATCCTCAAGCACAACCGGGGCAAGCCCAGTCTTGAGATACTCGGCAACAAAGCCTATCTGGCACTATGCGAGACGCTATTCCAGTGCATGCGCGACGAGCGTGCGAGCTTGCTCCGCAGCAAGAGCAAGACGGCCCCCCGACCCTCAGCGCTCCTGCCTCTCTCCGCCACCGCTCTGCGCCAGGTCATATACTCGGGTGTCCGCACTATCAAGACGTCCACCGTAGAGATGATTGTCGACACTATTGTCGAGCTGCTCCCGGGGAAAGACGGCACTCTAATCAAGCCTCTGGTGGAAGATCTGCCCAAGGCACTGCGTGCTTTGCTCGAGCATCAGCCCTACGTGGAGCGTCTCTCCAAGGAATGCTGGGAGGCTACGGTCGATTTCTGCGTCGAGTCGCTGTCGAGCATCTTCGCCGAGCCCGATGTGGAGCCGCCCAATAGCTGGAGTACCACCATCTCCAGTCGTGCCCCCACGCCGTTCGAATCTACCGACGGCGGTAGGCGTGACTCGTCTTCCAAGAAGAAGCCAATCTCGCAGGAGCTCATTCGTGCTGCCGAAGAGCTCGTTCATTGTTTGCACCTGCTCGTCAGGGCCTCAAACTCGCCGGTCTTGGGCAAGGCCGAAGCCATTTTAATATCTACGGTGTTTTTCCTGCAGCAGAACATCGGGCGCGGAAAAGCATCGGCGCTCGCGGCCATCAATTCTATATTGCCTCGCATCACATTGCACGCAACACAGCTCACCGAACAGGTCGTCCAGGAACTGATCCCGCTAATGAAAAGCATGTGGTCTGATCTCCTTTTACGGGAAGAGATCATGATTACGTTGATATATACCGAAGCCCACATAGCCAGCATGCTTGTGAGCCCACGTGATGACTCATTTAGCCTTGAAATCGAAGCTTTTGTTGAGACTATGTACGGCGACTACCGGCGCAGGCAGGAGACTACTGCCCACCAGTATTTGGAGGACGATCATCTCTGCTTTCGAGGCCTTGGTAGCACGGGTAATAATGTTCACCCGCTCAGCACATGTGCATTCTCCATGAAGACCGACCAAGTGCGCTATGAGGGGCTTTGGGCTACGGTCGCAACCATTTCACACTTTTCCTTCCTACTTGACGAAAGGAAGCGCCGACTAGCTCAGGATCGAGAGGATGGAGAAGAGTCCATGATCAAGCGCGCTCGCGTAACGCGCCACTTTCAGGAGTATCTGCGTCACGTATCCGAACCGCGATCCAACGCCAAACGCGCTGCTTTGCAAGTGATTGCATTTATGGCTGAAGAAGGTCGGCTCCATGAAGAGGATCTCCAGTCCCTGCTAGAAAAACTCACGCCATGCATCTCGGACGAGAACCCAGTACACTCCTCGTGGGCTATGATAGGTTTGGCTACGTAAGTATCTATTCTCTTTTTTTGGTTACATGAATGCGACTCGCTAAACATATAGCAGGGCTGCGTTTCAGCAAACTTCCAAATCGGCAACGTTTACAGCATACTGGATCTCCGCTTGGAATACGGCATCCCGGGTAGTGACAACGCTTTCGTCGTCTCGGAGCGCTTGTCACTTCATGGACGTTCTTCTCAAGCTAAGACTTGTCCCATTCTCGGCAGTGTCCGGAACTGTGCAGACAATACTTCTGTCGATCGAGCTCAGCGGTCCGGCCTTGCTCACGGAGACAAGCTCTGCCTTGATGACAACGCTGATACGAGAGAGGATCAACGAGAACCCAACACACTACAACATCACAGCGGAAAGGGTACTGAACTGGTTGTTCAGTAAATGGACTCCAAGTAAGCTCATTACGTCAAATCGCAAGCAAACCCTAACAGTGTCAAGGTCTCTGGTCAGAGCGTACTTATGCCGCTCTCAACGCACATCATTGTAACGCCCGAGATCTGCTGCGAGTATTGCACGCCTGCCTTGATCGTCCTTACGAGTTCGTGGATGTCTCCCAATATCAGGTCCTCGGTCCCATCGCTCAGGCCCGAATGCGAGCTTTTACTTACAGAGATCTATCACACTATCTTCTTCTGCTGGACGACGGAGAAGACTCTAGACTGCACATAATCAGCACTGCTAGCTCTGCTAGTTCCGCTCCTTCGAGTCATGCCAATCAGCTAGAAAGCCGGGTTTTAGATTTTTGTATCTCGGAGGTAGACAAGACAAGGCAACGCTGGGAAGACTCGTTGCATCAAAACCCTCAGGGCATTACACCCGATATGCTGCGCGTCTTGACTAACTTATGCGTCGCAGCAGCGGCCATCACGGCAATGACCGACCGTCAGCGCGACAATTATAGGGCTAATGCTCTTGAATCAAGCGCCAATGACCTGGCGCAATCTTTCGTTCAGCTGGTATCCAAAAACCAGACCGAGCAATACAAAATCGATGCAATCCTCGAAAGCTGCGCACAAAACCTACCAGACATCAGACGAATGCCCCACTTGTCCCGAAAAGCTTTCAAGAAGGAGGGGATCATGTTCCTCTCAACTCACTTATCGAGAGCACTAGAAGATAGAAAAGAGGTCAAGCAGTCATTCTATGCCGACGAAGATGACTTCATGATGGACCTCGACGATGCGCCACCGTCTCAGATGACAGCAGGTGGATCTGGGCCTGATGTGGAGGTTCCTCGTCACGACATCCAAGCATCAACAGAAGCAGGGGCACTGCACGCATGCTGTTTGACATACTTGCGGCTGGTTTCTTCAATTGGGGACATGCTCGAAGACGAACAGGATCGCATACCTTCGGAATTTGTGGAGTACATGGCAACCATACCAGAAGCTGATTTGCTCCGGTCCCGACAGCTTGTCCACATGGTGTTGGGTAGTCGCTTTAGCATATCTCGAGCGGACTGTCTCAAACTCATCGAGCGCCTTAGCGACGCTCTCATCGACCCCCGCGCTCGAGAGTACAATACTTCCGAGGTAGCCAATGGCATGGTGGTGGATGTTCTTATCGGAACTACACAAGTGTGGACTTTAGACACGACGGACCGCGAAGGGGAAGATCTTTATGAGAACGTCGAAGCCTTGTACGCTTATTACGCGAAGGGTCTGGAGAAGAGTGGCGTTCGGAGATCACCTGGCCTTCAAATGCGCGTCGCGGCTTTTTTTCACGGCCTCCTACGACATCATCCGGGGTTTGGCCATAACCGAAAGGTGCCTTCAGTGCGCACCAGCTTATTCGAACTTCTGTCACAGGGCGAAATGACGGTCAAATACCACATCGCCGAACGCTTACCCGACATCTTCGAAGATTTTGTCCTGTCAGAGCACGATAAGATACTGCAAGATGTTGACAGTAGTCTTCCCAGCGATGATGAATGGCTCGAGGGCATAGCGATTCGGTTGCTAGTCTTATCCAATCTAGCTTCACGGTGGCATACGCTCCTACGGCAATGCGTATATCGACTATTTGCCACCGCAGGCTCCATCATGGGCGTAGCGCAGCATGCAAGGCGTTGCATCTCCCAGGTCGCAAAGTCGCGGAACATGACGGACTCTCAAAGCTTATTCCGGCTTTTCGCGCCTCAGATTGTCTATACTTGGCTGGATCGAGAGCGCAAACTTGCCGAAATGCCGTTTTCCACATTTGGGTACGAGACTCTCGCCGAACTTCTGCGGGACATAGAGTCCGAGGCCGTTGGCCAAGCAATGATGCGGGGACTTCAAGACGAGGTCAACTTTCTGGCCGAGCAACTCGGCGCTACAGTATCCGAAGTGTTGATCAGGAACATGAGCAAAGCAGCTGCATATACCATATCGTGGGATACTTGCAGAGGCTACGCACGTGACAAGTCTATGCCCAGCAATTGTAACCTTCTCCGCGACCTGGTTGGGAAGGACCAGTATATCCAACTAATCCAGAAGCGGTTCCCAGAGGTGCTTGGTTATATCTTTCAAACCCTGGACCAAGAAGAGCGAGTAAACAAGCAGCTCAGCAAGCGATCTGATTTTGAGGCTACTGCTAAAGCATTGACCGAAATGGAAGACATTAGCCATTCCACTTTGGACCTCAACATTGGTATAGAACCTGCCTTCAACGCCTACTACTTGTTCGATCAGCTAAGCCGCTTGTGTCGTCGAACGGGCGATAATTTCGTTGATTTCTGGACACCAAGCATCTACACCATGGTTATACGCATGATACTAGATCGCATGCATCCGGCCTTAGGCTCTCTGTACGCCCGATCGTTGATTCGCAAGATCAGAATCGTCGTTGCCCTTGCTGGGCCTGTTGCGTATGAGGGCTATCCACTTCATATGACCCTCCAATCGCTTCGGCCGTTTCTCACTGAAGTGCAGTGTGCGGAGGATACTGTAGGCATCATGCAGTATCTGTTCACACATGGGAAACCATTCTTGAGTTCCAATCTCAGTTTCGTGACGGGTATTGGGCTCTCGGTCCTCATTTCCATTCGCGTCTTTCTTGGCTCATCCCAAGAGAGTACGACGCAACAGTCACAGTACACGGCTACCATGACTACAGCTACGCGGTTTCACAAATGGTTCACGGAATACCTCAAGACTTACGCGGAAGGCTTATCCGAAAACGAGAGTCAATCATCCATCAAAGCCTTCAAGCTCATAACAATGGCGGCTTCGCAAGTTCGGACCGAAGGAAACTCCGTACGTGGCAGTGAAGAGAGCAAGCTGCTACTGGAGATCTTAGACGATGTTCGGTCCGGTCGCAGGCTTCTGAACAATACCTCCCGCGAAGTTGCCCTTGACTTGCTCTGCCAAAACTTCCA
>Ga0247803_1001251_pt1 | contig 13398 bp, 6 predicted proteins | sample UWRJL014104B1_FD_180928 | JGI IMG/M metagenome (GOLD analysis project Ga0247803, IMG submission 180928) | Plant litter microbial communities from Arlington Agricultural Research Station in Wisconsin, United States - UWRJ-L014-104B-1 | ecosystem: Environmental > Terrestrial > Plant litter >...
GCTAATAGTATAGTTAAATAAGCTACTAGTCAGCACTTCTTTCTTATATAGTAATAATATTCTTTTTATTTATAAATTAAGCTATTAGCACTATAATCCTTCGACACTTAGTATAGTCGCCTTAATAGAGATCGAGCGTCTTAATCTTAGAAAGAAGTTTATAGAAGATTTTATAAGTTTTAGATATTATAACTAAGAGTATTTAAAATATTAAGAATCTTAATCTACGGTTAGTCTTAATATATCCTAGAGACTTTCCGATTAGTCGTAGATATATAAAGGGGCTTAGGTTAGTTCTTAAGTCTTAGATAGCTTATAAGAGAATTATAAAAGGGTCTAATAAGGTCTAGTACTTAGGAAGTAACTTAGATTAAATACGAAGCTTTATAAGGGTGCTTCGTAGATTCCTATATACTTATAGTACGTTAAGGTAATTAGAATATATTAGGCGCTAAGGCCTTAATATTTCCTAGCTTTTCTTAACGCGCTAGTGGTATACGTGACCCTCTTATTACGTAATATCGAATTTAGTAGATCCGGAGCCCGGTAGGTTAGTCTCTAAGCTTAGTAACTCTTTATAAGGTAAGGCCCCCGCGCTCTATAAGACTAATCGTAATAATTATAAAAGCTAACTTAACAGTTTTTTTTATAGTTTGTATAAAGTTTATAGCTAAATTTACTTAATAGCTATTTTTAGAAAGAGTAATTACTATTACTCGAGTAATTAATAATTCTAATTTTTAGAACTAGTAATTACTATTACTAAAAACGATTAACCCTATCGTAGTTATATCTTTGGTAGTAATTATATATAGTTTCTAATATTATTAAAAAGCTTTAATAGCTTTTATATTATTAATAAGTTTATTTAGATTTCTTATTTTTGTAGATTATATAGTTCTAAGAGTATAGAGTTAACCTCGATTTCTATATTTATTATTTTTCTAATAACGAATCGCGAGCTTTAGCCCTATGGCTTATATTAAATTTAGTATAAGAGCTAGAGAACTTCTCCGCGGCCGGGTTCGCATTATTAAGCAAGGAGTCTTAGATATGATTCCTTGGTCTTAGCTAACTTTTGCAGAAGTCCGCATCTGATTCCTTGGTCTTAGCTAACTTTTGCAGAAGTCCGCATCTGATTCCAAGATGCACCGCTTTCGCTTTGCGACGGCACTGGTGCTGATTTCTTGACGGCCGATTATGTCAGGCGCAACTACACTGGCGAGACGATGATGTTGCATTACAGACCTAGGTTCAGATAGTACTACTTGACCAATCAGAGTAAGCACGAGTGTTACGTTACATGTTCAAGATCTTCGATTCCAGCGAACAAGCCCAGGCAAAATGTATGATCCAACATAGCGTCCATATGCCATGCTCAACGCTGGCTTGACGTAGACTATCCTCACACTTCCTTTCGTCACAGCCTCATACCTCTAGGTTGCTCTCCGAGGGAGAGTATAGAAGTAAGAGCACTAGTGTTCACGTATCCTTTGAGCGAAGGGGTAGCGGTAGAAAAGTAAAGTGGACACGGAGAATGTACATTTCATAATGACGCTTGACCCACCCAAGCCTTGCCTATATTTTAGCGAACAAGTTATGTGCAGGTTGATGGGTATGGTATTTTCTGCAGGCGAGAAAGAATAATACCATGTCCATGTTCTAATCTTCTGATTGAGGTCCCTTCTCATTGTGTCTCGGTCCACGTCTCGACCATTTTGCACAAGCGCTTTCCTTCCGAGCGGTCGGTTGCCCATGAAGTCACAATTCTGACAACCAATGATTTTTCATCGAGTTTTTCCCAGATGTAGAACTCGAAGTGATGTTGCAGCTCCTGGCGGAAAGATGACGAAGACCTGGTTGGACTCCGGTTTCGCCCACAGCTTGTAACCAAGTTCCGTCAATGCTGAAGATATCTCTGCTGCAGCCTTGTTGGCATGATCTGCCAGTTGGAAGAACAGATCATCCTGAAGGAGCGTGCTGAACTGAATGCCCAAGACTCTGCCTTTTGCGAGAAGAGCTCCACGCTGTTTCATGTGATACTGAAAGTCCCCGCCAAAGTATGGATCCTTGATGATAATGGCTTCACCTAGCAGAGCACCGTTCTTCGTACCACCAATCCAGAAAATATCTGTGAGTTCGTATATGTCTTGCATTGTCACATCGTTCGCCGAAGACGCTAAGGCTGCACCGAGCCGCGCGCCATCCAACATCAGCAGTAGATCGAGCTCCTTGCAGATGTTAGAGATTGCTGTAAGCTCAATCTTTTTGTATATCGTGCCAATCTCGGTCGAGTTGGAGATGAAAACCATCTTAGCTTTTGGCTGATATGCGAACGCTGAACTTCGATCGACTGCGGTCTGAATCATGTGCGGCGTCAATTTGCCGTCCGTGCCCGGGTCCGTAATGATCTTGTGTCCAGTGGCTTCTATGGCACCACCCTCTTTGCCAACGATATGGCCTGCCTCGACTGCAATAACTGCCTCATGCGGGCGAAGGTGGCTGGCGATTGACAGAAGATTGGCACTTGTTCCACCAGGCGTGAAATAGATCATGGCGCTCTCCGCGCCTATCAAATCCCGAATTGCTGTTCTCGCATGTTGAGAGTAATCATCATCACCGTATCCGCTTTGTTGTGAGAGGTTGGTGCGTGTCATTGCCTCGAGTACTTTAGGGTGTGCACCTTCACTGTAGTCGTCATGAAAACTGTATTTGGTGATGACACACATCCTTTCCCAGGGTCAGTCGAGTGTCTAAAACACGTTGGGTGATGTCGACTAAGTCGAAGTTTTGTTGGCTGTAGCGAACTTCGCTAGTATGCGAAGACGATCTCGGCGATGATAATACTGAAGTGGACGGGAGATGGAAAGGTCAAGATGTGCAGAAAGCCAGCGATCTGGAAGCAGTCACGGTAGCCTTGGCGTGCGAGGTTGCAGTAGCTTGTGCCGCCTGCCTAATAAGGCTGTAGGCTGTTTCACGAGAGCAAGTTACAATTACACCTTCTACATCCAATGCAACATGACAACCTTATCTTCATAATTTTAAGTCTCGCCAATGACTGGCATCTAACACGTGGAAGTGTTTCTGTCGGCCACCATTTAGATCTCTCGTTTGAACGAATAAACGCCTCCGCGCGTCACTTTAAGGAATGGTTCTACTGGCCAACAAACAACTTGAATGACCGTTGTTTATGGCTCAAAGTTCACGATACGGATGGATTTGACTGTGAGACTAAATGATATCGTTGTCTTTATTTCTAGCATTTCATTTTGAGCCTAGCCTCTGGGATTGCAAACGCGCTCTGTATAACCACAACTTGATACCTATAGATCAAGTTATTACCGTCCGCGCGTACAGTTACAATCGAATCAGCTCTGCTGTGTCAAATAAGACTGTTGGTGATTGTTGCCGCATGTACTGTCGAAGACCTAAGCATACTTTCGCAAGAGGTGTGTCAACTTTTGTTCGCTCCTATAAATGATCAGCCTGAGGGAAGTGATATCCAAGATGGAACCCTCTTCCTCCACACGAAAGTCAGATCTGTCATGGCATGCAGCAGCATGTAAAGCGGTACATGCGCTCTACAGCCTATGGCGATCGTCGAATTGCACTTTGGGCTCGCTGAATCCCATCTAGGCGAGATAGTCCTCAACATACGCGCCAGATCCGGTGATGGTGTTGGGTACGTATCGCCATATGGCCACTTCCATTTCATGATGCGCGTAATAAGAGCTGGCGTCAAAAAAATATACCTCGCCGGTCCTGGCATCTGTCCCGATAATTCCGCCCCACAGATCTGAGATTGCTGTCAGCTCTGTCGTCCCCGAGTTAGTCGCGTCAAAATGACCTCCATGTACGAGTGAAGGTTTGATTGAGCGTCCTTCGGCTTCCAGACAACTATCACGTACTTGAGCCACGACGATTTCCACCACGGACTCGACAAGTTGGCTTATACCCTGTCGCGTGCCGTTGACTCTCTGATACGAAGCCAGAGTCCCGCGCAAGATTTGCGCAAACAGTTCTTTCCAGCTTGCTGTCCATGTTGTGTTTAGCGGAAGATTTCCTCGCAAAGGATTGACATGAAAGCCAAACAAGTTGTTAGGAGACTGAGTCGACTTGTGAAGTGCCACAAGCTTCGAGCACAATTGAACAGCATCTGAGTTTTGATCGCTGAGCTCAATGAAGTCGCAGAGAAAGAAGTACATTGTTGGCTCGGTGACGTCTACCTGGCCCCATGCGTGTGGTTTGGGCACAAGCGTGGGAGCCGCTGCATGAAGCGCTTTCATGGACTCGAACTCTCCCTCTAGCATGACTCGACCTTGTTCGTACTCTGCACACTCGTTCTTGTTAGTGAGAGACGGAGTAAGGGTGCTTAGATTATTACCTTGAGGAAGTACGACTTCCGCTCACCAAGATCCGGGTCCCCAAGTCTTGCTTCGGTTTTGGCAACAACCGTCTACTTGTTTACTCTATGTTGGTTGCACGAAAGAACAACCGTGTCTGGCGGAAGTTCTATTTGGGTCAGCTACGGGTGATACGCCGCTCTTATAACAGCGGACGCACTATCAACCACTATCTGAACCAACGGGAAATCCCATTCAACAACATTTCCGCCGCTACTACCTTGCTGCACTTTTGGTTATTCTCCGAGGAACTTGGGCGGAATCTTCCACACTTCAACGATTCTAGACGACATGATTGGCAGTGAGGCAGCAACGACAGTCGACGCTCCAGTATCACTGGCATAAAAAGTAGATTTAAGACTGAAGACTGCAGGCAGCCCGTAATTGGAAAGTGAGGCAGAGCCCAAGGTTGAGTGTTCGCTTTTGGCATGAAAGAAAGATGTAGGCAGGCAGCAGGCACGCTTTTGCCTATCGGTGGCTGACACGACTGCGCTACATACAATAACAATGCATCCGGTGTGACAAGCCTCGGGCAGAAATACCGGAGCCGTGTTACACTGATCGAAAAGGCTGACGGTTCAAACTAGCGCAGTTTTATGTCATATGGATTGGGCTCGGTGCGGACCTTCCAAGTCGCACAAGGCTGAGCGTTGAGGGCCTGGATAGAAGATGGCAATTTTCCAGTCCTGAGGATCGCTGTACTTGATGCGGTGATCAGTCCCGAGGATCTCGCGTCAAACCCGAGGCGACAGAGACATAGTTTAGAGATGTATAGCTTCGCCTTATAGATTGTATGCAACTAGTCTTACACTTAAAACCTAGCGTGTAAACTGAACATCGTCGATCTTTTTCATTCATTTAGGAAGTGTGAGACTCTTGTGTGGCAGGAGAGCTGTAAACACAGAAGAGCTAAGGTATGTATTCAAAGAGAGGTTGTTCGAATCCTTGCGGAGTCGTGGTGGTGCATCCCTGAGACTAAAAAGGGTCCAGCACGTGACCGGAGCCAGCCCGTCTATGTTCTAGGGGGCTTCTGGCAGAGGTACGCGTAACTTAATACCAAGCTTAAGAAGTTCGCTGTACTTAGAGCAAATTAGAGGTATAGTAGTAGTAGAAGACGCAATTGTAAGTAAAGACTAGAGGGATTAATCGTAGTATTAATCTTAAGAGTTAACGTAGTATAGCTAAAATAGCTAAATTAGTAGCTAGTGTTAATGCATCGGAATTTCGGAATTTTTTGTGTAGCTAAAATAGTAGCTAGTGCTAATGCACGTCAATAAGTAGTGTAGTGCAATTTAGATTACAGGACCTACTTTTGACAGAAACGGCAAAGAACTAGACTGTGCACGCTCAGTTCTTAATTTGGAGCTCCCGAACGTAATTACTACGCTCGTTCCTCGCTCCGCAATAATCACATTGTCGTTTGTCAATTACTCTAACGTCATCCTGCAATTCCACGCACACCTAGATACTTATGTGCTCTCCGAATTGTATTTAGAACAAGCGCGTCGGTCAGCAATTGATCGCGTCCGGGAGGGTTTTGTCAAATCTACTGGCATTGTCGGTGCAGCAAGAACCGGCAACGCAATGCGCAGTCTATCCAACAGTGTTCTAGAAATACTGCGCGAGACACTTTCTCTGAGGTCGAAGGATTCGGAGGGAATTGCAAGAACAAGAGGGAGGAAGTTCTGGACGAACGTATATGCGAGGAACAAGGCCTTTGATCCAGAGGCGTCGGTTCGAGCAAGCCCAGACTATGCTTTTGTGATCCGGGGTAAGAGAGCGCACCGTTTGTTTCATTGATTTTAGACAATTCAAGAAACCAGCTGACACTCGAACAGACATTTTGTACGCTGGAGTGTTCTCATTTGACAGGATCCTGGACGACCTAACCACCTGATTTGCGATGATCTCTGGTCTGTACGGCATGTGTTGCCAGAATCAGCTGCAGCATCACTTGAAGGGAAGGAATGATCTAGAATAGTGCAACGAGGAACAAACTTATAGAACTACATAAGCTTTGCTTGGGACTGACCGATATCCTAGGTAATAGGTCTAGACACTGACCGGCGCCTATTCCTGTGCTTCTACAAAGCTGCATAGAATCCGGATCTTGAGATTTCATAATAATAGATAACAAAGTGCACCGTTAAAAGCCCGTCCGCTGGTAGCATTGGCCACAGAAATCCCATCAGGACGAGCGCACCTGATCCGATCTTGGTATCGCACGAATCGTTAGTCCGCGTCCAAAGCTATACTTATCTACATGTTATTTCTTGATGAGAATTACACAGAGCGAATAACATGGTATTAGTCTATTACCACTAGATCTGAATGCCAACGGAGATTAATCTGCGAAGGTTTTCGCCAAGTCCCGATCGGACTTTGGCAGCCAATTCGGCAACTTCTCGCGTGGTGAATCATTTCATTCTGAATTAGGCGTGCTTTATATTACATGAATGCTCCGTGGGCGCTTTTGAATGACCACCTTGTGTCTGCTATCCCAATTTTCACAAGCTGTATTAGGATCATGTACATTAAATTTATATCTGCTTTTGCCGCCTTCGATTTTACGGACTTTAGTCGAGCTGCACAGTATGAATTGATTGTGGGAACTCTGGTTAAGGTCCATTGTACTCGATTACCTTTGACGATGAGACGTTTGAGCTTACCCTTGTCGCGAACATTAAGGTTCCGGTACCGAGTTCTTGGCTTAGCTTCAGCGTAAGTAAAACAACTACAAGTACAAATGTCATGGAGCGTAATCTGCGTGTAGCATGACGAGGGAACACTCTACAAAACCAATCACACCTACGTCAACGACCAACAAGGCGACACTACTTCACCTAACTTACCTACACGGTAAACAATCTTACGAGTGTCGTCCACGGCAAAACCCTCCAAGGAAAGGAGGGGTGTAATGGCTCAGCGATCTACATCGAAACATTGAAAGTGGGGCCTTATAACTGTCTGCGGCTTTGATTACTGGGGCACTAAGTTGTGGACAGGTCATGTCGGTCGATCAGAACCGGGATCTTTGACCAGGTGATACAGAGCTTCGATTGTTGGCCTAAGTCCGGTGTTCATGGTTCAGCGTTCAGCAAGGACAACACTGTTCTGTATGCTGCGGGTGCCCATGGTAACGCCATCTGGACTCAACCGATTGATCCCGTTACTGGTGAGCGAGGAGCTCCCATCGACATCGCAATTGGGCCCTATGGCCACACTGAGCTGCGGCACGTGATCCTCCACACGTCTGAATACGCGCTCTACGATGTGATGGAGGGCTCCAATGAGATGGGTTAGCACCCGATCAACGACTCTACGCAAGCCCCTGAGTTGGTCGGTTTCATCCATCTTCTTCCGGAGAAGCTACTAGGCATCGAAGACTACTGGGCTAACGAAGTCGTCGTGTCGCCTTGCGGGAACTACATTTGGTCTACTACCCGCAGGCGCGACACCGGGAATCACACAAGATATATTTCATTGTTTGAGGCCAATACTGACAGGGGATATCTTAGCCCAGAACTTCTCGCGGCCGACCTTAACGAGTGGCGGGGTGGCAGATGTTGCAGTTCGAAGTGAATTTGATGATCGCATCGTTGGTTTGACGGACAATCCGATCGGGCTTCTTGAAATTTGGCAGTTAATCAAGAATGCGTCGAGTTGAGAGCCAGTTTCGAGAATGACAGTTCAGACACGGGCAGTGCCAGGTATGCGTCTGGATGCTACGCGAACCCTGTGTGGGTAATTAAGGATTAGACAAGTGTTACGACCCTGCTCAAGCAGCGCGGAGCCACCCGCAGTATGCTTAAGGAGAATAGATTGGTGACGTTAGAGCACCAATACTACATTACTAGATGTCTGCCATGTCGCTTCACACCCCTAGTCCACGCAACGAATCCTGCCCTCTACTCCGCATTACGCGATACGTTGAAGATGGTGCACAGCTGAAAGACATCCAAGCTGCGTGCATGTGAGTCGTGAATTGAGTAGCGTCTACCTGGTCTAGCCATTGTGGGCTTAGTGCTAGTAGAAGCCGCACTAACAACATTTGAACAATGAGTTTAGCAGACCAGTCGACATCTACTGTCCCATGTTTCCAGAGTCTCCACACGTGTCTAGAAGGCATTAATATTGGAAATCGCTTGAGAGAGCCATATCTGAGGCCAGCACACGCATTTGCGAACCATTTCACCATGGCATCATCGGCAGATGCCGAAAATGCAGCCGCGAGCGCAAGCAGTACCGGTACATCATTACACTCTCCTTCATCGCAGGGACCCTCTTGACAAACGAACAGGAAAAGCGCCTGAAGCCTCAACACCTTCATGCGCCCAATGCAACGCATCTCCAGCAACGCCAAAGCAATGTAACAAATGCCACAGCGTCACGTATTGCACCAAAGACTGTCAAAAGGCGCACTACAAGACGCACAAGAAAGAGTGTGCTGCGCTTGCTCAGGCGTACGTTGAGGCGCATGAGCCGAAGATGGCAAGTAGGGCTCCGCCGAAGGTGGGGGACAGGAACACGGGGTTTAAGAAGTGGCAGGTATGTGCTTTTGCTCGGGCTTGGTATGTGAATGACGCTGACGAGGTATAGTTCGATACTTGAGAAGCAAAGACGAGAGTGACAGTGCGAAAAGCTTGGCGATAGGAAGCTGCTAGGTTGAGGGAATTGAGCAGGTAGGGAATGGGTACTACGCCTGCGTGCCACGACATGTCAAAGGAGATTGGAGATGCATGGAAGTGGAAGCCTCGAATCACGCACAAATAACCATCACCATGTAATCAATTGCTTGACAGCTCTCTGTCTGTATACGGGTTATCACAGTCAAGACCTGCAAGCAACGCTCCAGTGCCTCGTCTGCATGGGGTTGCAATTCAATCCTCGAGCTCTTCTTATTCGCTGCTGCACCAAACCTTCCGCTTCTCCTCACCCCCGTTCGCGGCCTTGTCGACTCCTGTTCATTGGATACACTCGATGCGAATTAGCTGCTGGCCAACGACACATCTCCCTTGCTATCATAGCCTTGAGCGTAGATGATGTTGTAGTGGATGCGCCCGGTATGAAGTCGAAACCTGAAACGCAGCCCTAAGGTTACTCTGTCAATCGAAGGGCCGCAACTGACGTTACCATCATCTGGCAAAACATGGATGCCGACAGCGACTTTATCTGTTTCAGCAAGGGTTCGCGCGGTCCGATCGAGCGCATCTTGGTGGGATTCGGAAAGATGCTAGAGAGCGGAGTGTTTGAGCAGGCGGTGAGTGTAAATGCAAGTAAACACCTCTTCTGTGTGACGGTGGTGTGCACGAAGAACAAGAACGAAGGGGCACGGATGCCATCTTCAGTGTGGCGTAGGATTGATACGGCGCAAAGGCAAGGGAATCATATTCATACAAGCAATCTATACATGGCCTAATTCGTACACATAGACGCGGCTATAGGAACCTTGCTGGCGAGCTCTTCTTGAGCACTAGCGGGTGTCGATGTACGCTGGGCATCAATCCAAGGCCAATGGCTCGCCGTATCGCGCGTGCAATCTTGCGCTGGTTCTTAGGCCGCAGGCCCGTGTCTTTGGAGTGTTTGATGCGACCCATCTCGGTCATGTACTCGGACATGAGGGTGAAGTTTTTATACTCGTTCACCGGGTTAATGCCTAGGCGGTCAAATGCGTCGCTCTGCGGTGTCTTCCGGCCCGTCTTCCACTTCTTCTGCTCGGCGCCCGACAGGTCGTGGGGCGCGTAGACATCGCCGGCGGCCCACTTGCGATGGATCTGCTTCTGGAAGCTCGTGCGTCTGGCCGTTTCTTCGAGGGCCCGCGACTGTGACTGGGCCGTGGGAAGGGTTTGGCTGGCCATGCGCGAGGCGAGCGACTGCCGAGGCGCCGGCCGGGCGACGGAGGTTTCGAGGAGATCGACGAGGCCTGCAAAGTCAGCGGTCACCAGGCCAGGGAGGGGAGGGTGAACTTGCCGTTGCCGGCGGGTTTGCTGGACGAGAGACGACGCGTGCAGGTGCGGCCGAGAGCGGCGGGGGCCCGAAAGGTGTGTCGTATCAGCGACATGGCGGCCGTATATGCGGAGATGTGTGTGCTTAGGTATGTGCTAGAAAGAGGTGCGATGTGTGTGTCTGCAGGCGTCAATTGGATGTGTACAGGGACATAGCATACATAGGTAGCTCCAAAACTGCCGGCTAGCGGCCTTGGCGAATGATTTCACCGGAGAGCAACTTCACTCCCGCATCGTCACCAACCGCCCGCCACACGCACCGCAACACGGTTGAACCCGTCTTTGCTCTCTCCTACCACGCTTTCATCTCGTCCTTTTGTTGCAAGCTTCCTTTTCCACGATGAGATAGCCTCGGTGCCGCGCAATTGCTCCCGCCGTCGCCGCCATGCCCTCGCACCTCACCCGCGTCGTCTTCCGCAGCATCGTCGCCAACAAGCCGCTCCTCTGCCGCGGCTGCCTGTCTCGCCCGCAACGACCGCGCATCGCCCTCCAGCATGGCACTGGCACTGGCACTGCCATGGGCTCTGGGCTCCCCGCCCAGCGTCGCACCTTCTTTGGCTTGTTCAAGCAGCAACGCAAGATCAAACCTGCCGAGAAGCCCCCCGGCCTCGATGTACTGGCTGGCCTCGCATCCGCCCAGCGCGAGGCTCTGCGACTGCCCCCGCCTGCCGACATCGCCGACGCCCTAGCTGCCTTCTTCGCGCAAAAATCACTCCGCTTTGAGAAATTCCACGTTCAACATGCCCTCAACGCCTATCGCTACCTCGTCGAGCATCCAAAAGAAGACGGCACGCCATGGTTCGCCCGACGCGAGCTCGACAGCATGGTCTACAAGCTCATCTGCGCTCCTCAACCTGGTGGAGAGGCCCATCTCCAGCTGGGTCGCTTGATTCACACCGAAGTGAAAAGACTGCATGAGCTCGAGTCGCACGAATCAGAAGCCAAACCATCTACCGCCCTCACGAGATACCAGACGCAGAAGCTGTGGCGCTTCGTGCAGCTGTTGACGACATTCGGCGCCAGCCTCGAGGCACGCGACATCGCTGTCGCTACCTTTGGTTGGCCCAAGTCGCCCACCCAAGACGAGCAAAGCGCGATCTTGAGGAGCTGGCACCTGGTGCTGCAGGGTCTGGCCCACGAAGACAACGAGACCGAGCTGCTTCGCACTGTCCAAATCATGCGGGAGCTACTCGTGCCGTGGACACCCTCCATGCAGAATGCCCTCGTCGGTTACTTTGTGGGGAAGAAGAATTTGCCGCAAGCCAAGCAATGGTACCAGCAACCGACGGTGTATATCGAAGTGCCCAACTCTAAAAGCTTCGAGAAGAAGGCTTCGGCGTTGCCCCAGTTGCTGCGAGCATGTGCTTTGTCTGGGGACCACGCTTTTGGTCATCAGGTGGTGGCCTCTTTACTGCACGAGATGCCGGACAAGCCCACCTGGGACGCCATCTTCCTGTGGTCGGCCGCCATTGGCAAAGGCCCAGACGAGATTGACCGCATGATGAATGTAATGGCTCGCAGGAACACCGAACAGCGCCAGAAGAATCCATCCGCAACGCTTGTGCAGCCAGACATCGACACCATCAACATGCTTGTCGAGTTTGCCATGTCCAAGCAAGATTCCTACTCCGCCGAACGCTACGTTGCCCTTGGCGAGAAACGAGGCATATATCCCAACGAAAGAACTTTTACTATGCAAATACAGTATCGACTGTCAATTCGAGACATTGACGGGGCTCGCGCTGCTTACTTTGGTCTCCAGGGTGATAAATCGGGAGACGAACGTAGTGTGGTGGCTATCAACCAACTCATACAGGCACTATGCCTATCACCGCAAGGCCACTTCGATGATCTCATGGCCATAGTGGACGACCTCCACGAACGCAAGGCCCGTTTTGATCCCGAGACCATAGCTGCTCTCTGCCTCCTCCACCTCCGCCGCGGAGAGGCACACGACGCTGTGGACCTGCTGCAAGTGCATGCCTTCCACTTCACACCCGACCAGCGTGCCATCATACGCAAAACGTTGTCGGCGTTTATTTTGGAAGGTCAAACCAGCACGGCCGACGCATGGGATGCCTATCAGATCATGCGTCGTTCCTTTCCAGAAACCCCACGTGCGGACCGCATTCCAGTTATGAATGACTTCTTCGCGCGGAAGCGTTCCGACATGGCGTGCCATGTGTTCTTCCACATGCGCAACGAAACGCACCCAGCGCTCACGACCACAAAGGCCGTGTACGTTGCTGCATTCACTGGTTTTGCTCGCAATGCAGATGCGGAGAGCTTGGAGCTGGCCCACAATCAGCTCAAGCTTGACCTAAATGTAGAAATGGATACTCAGCTCAGAAACGCTTTAATGCTTGCCCATGCCGCCACAGGCAACAACCAGAAAGCCCTGGAGATCTGGGCGGAGATTGGGAATTCAAAGGAGGGTCCTACATACAACAGCATCGCTATCGCATTCCGGTCGTGCGAAGGCATGCCGTTCGGAGACGAGCACGCCAAGTCGATCTGGCGCAGGTTGAAAGAGATGGATATCGACATTGACAAAACTATTTACACAGCCTACTTGGGTGCCATTGCGCGAAACCACCTTCACGATGAGGCTCTTGCTTTGGTAGAGTCTGCCGAAGCGGAATATGGCTTGAAGTTGGATATGTACATGTAGGTTATCGCACCGCTGAGCATGTTGCAATTTTACTGACTGCCCTAGGCTGGGCAACTGGTTCAATGCAACGGCCAACATTGAGCGCCAACGGCTGGTGGAAGAGTGGATCAAACAACGATACCCCGAGGTCTGGACGGAATTTTCGGCCCTCGGTCACTGGGTAACGATGGATGGTTTTGGCTATCGGCAATATAACTTCAACCGCGACCTGGAACCCTAGCACGCATGTAAAAATATGAGCAGCCTGAATAAGGAGTATTATGTGCGATGATATAGTTTAGGATTGCACAATGTGATTCTCGGTGTAGACCGTTGGTAC
>Ga0247803_1001252_pt1 | contig 13392 bp, 18 predicted proteins | sample UWRJL014104B1_FD_180928 | JGI IMG/M metagenome (GOLD analysis project Ga0247803, IMG submission 180928) | Plant litter microbial communities from Arlington Agricultural Research Station in Wisconsin, United States - UWRJ-L014-104B-1 | ecosystem: Environmental > Terrestrial > Plant litter >...
CAAAGAGTGCAAGGCTTGCCACATTTTCAAGGGGGAAAGTGATTCTACACCGACCCGATTTGTTTTATCGAAGCTACCCTAGCAACCATCGACAATTCTCACAGGAACGAAATTCGCATATTGTCAGACCAGCAACTACATCCTTTCACGCCATTGTCGAAGTTATCATGTCAAGTCGTACGCTATCCTATTTGTTACCATGAAGCGATCACAGCTCTTCTACGTGAACGACCCTATCCCTCGATACCCTCTTCACCCTTCCTCATTCTGCTCCACTTCCGCACTCCGCTTCCACCTCCTCACTCCGCTCTACCTCCTGACTCCGCTCTACCTCCTCACTCCGCTCTAAGTCCTCACTCCGCTCTACCTCCTCACTCCGTTTCTACCTCCTCACTCCGCTTCCACCTCCTTACTCCGCGTCCACCTCCTCACTCCGCTCCTACCTCCTCACTCCGCTCCTACCTCCTCACTCCGCTTCTACCTTCTCACTCCGCTTCCACTTCCTCACTCCGCTTCCGCTCCCGCTTCCGCTCCCGCTTCCGCACTCCGCTCCACTCCACTCCACTACGCCCACACAATGACATGCTTCGCGCCCCCCGTCCGCCGCGGCGACTTTCTCTACAGTTCAATCCTCTACGCCTGCGTCGCAACTAACAATCAACATCCACGCGCTAGCGTTGCTGAGCTCGCCGACCTTCTGCGTCCCGAGGCAGTGAGTCTCTCCAACACCAATGCCAAAGACCAGGTGTGGCATTGGTACGCCGCGCAGCTCATCCACTACGGGCTTCCTACGACCAAAGATAAGAATGTGGCAAAGGTGCGCTTGATGAATGCGCTGAACTCATATAAGTTGGAGGTTCCCGCGTGGATACTGAAGGTCGAGGGGGACTTGAAGGCGGAGTGGGAGCGCGAGAATGCGAAAATGAAGAAGGGGGCTAGGGGTTGGAAGGCGGGAGTGGGTGACTTCAGGAAGACGAGCGGTGATGGACCGGGAACGTCTCATGGTGTCAATCTAAGCGGTATGTCACGGTCTGGCCTTGGTGGGCTGGTGCTAACCCAATGTCACATATAGTCGACGTGTCTATTGCGACTGGCGTTGATATCGACATCACACCTACGACTACACCAGGAAAGCGGAAGCGCACAGTGATTGACATCGATACGCCCAAGAATACTCGCGTTAAGACTGGGATTAAGCAAGTATCGTCCCCTCCGCTGCAGCCACCTGCTCGCGCCCGCCCAACTCCGCCAAAACTACGAGTGAAGCCCGAACATCCATCCACGCCATCTCCCCGACGTCGCGGTTACGTGAAGCAAGAGTATGCTTCCCCATCCCAGCGAGGCTACACCTCCCCATCGCCTCCTGTCATCCTTTTGAGCGGCAAATACAGCCTCACTACCGACACCACCACCACCGAAATGACGCTCTACCTCTCCCCGTCTTCAAACAACTCTGTTTGGTGGGCAACCCTAACTATATTCCCTCTCTCCATCCTCATCTGCATGAACCCCGGCCCGATCCCCAACACAATGGGCCAACCGTGTACACTGGGTTGGCGCACGCGCGACCTAGAGACGGGAGAACTACGCTTCGGGAAGGGGTGCGTGGGGGAGATGACATTCTACGACGACTACCAGGGTGTGAGTGTAATTGGCACGTTTTATGGGCTGTCGAGGCTTGGCGATGTGCAGATCTGGGGGGAGCGGATGAGTGGTGGGAGGGAGGTGGATGATTTGCAGGAGGAGTGGGATGAGTTTCCTAGGGAGGCGTATGGAAGGCGGTGAAGGGATTGGGTATAAATTGCGTCATGAATCTAAGGCAGCACGACATTTGCCAAAGACATCATGTACGAAGGCACCTCTGGATGAGCTTTGCTTGTCTTTGCACCCCGACGTCTAGGTCAAAGTGCGAGTGCTGGCTGTGCGTACTTGATCTGCCAGGTGTAAGTCAGTCTGCGCGGGTGTTCACTGAGTCTCCAGTCAACATCGGGTGTAGTCTCAGCTGTTGGAGATGAAGGATATTCAGTGAATATTTTCCCCGTACAATCCATATTCTACAATGAACCCTTTATATCTTCGCCTTCTCTCTCTCCTTCCAATCCTTTTCGAACTCCTCATCCCACGCGACCCTAACTTTCCTATGCTGCTCTAGCACAGGCGTATTCACTTTGTGATGCTCCACGGTGCAATACACTACCTTTCCATCTAGACTCGTCATAGCGCCGCGTATCATAGCCATTTGGCGGCCTGCACTTACCACGTAAGAATGAAGGCGGACGGTGGTGCGGATGGGGACTGCTTTGAGGTAGGAGATGGAGAGGGTGCGAGTTACGCCGCCCATGAATTCCCAGAAGCCGGGGCGTGCTAGGGGGCAGAGGGCGGTGGTGGTGGACATGTCGAAGATTACTCCTGCGGCGCCGCCGTGCATTACGTCTGGTGGGGTGTTAGGGGGTAAGAGGGTGGGGATTGGGAAGAGTGGGAGAAGGGGGCTTGCCATTTAGGTTTGAGAAGTTGGGGGACATGTAGAGCTCGTATGTGACGGAGCCATCCATGCCAGCATCAACAATCTTCAGGTTCTTCATTACTTCGCGATCAAAATCCTACTTGAATCAGACGCTAGAGACGACTAATGCTCTATTACGTGACTAACGATATGATCTTTCGGTCGTTGGTCGGCGAGAATACGATATCTCTCGAACATGGCTTCCACGGCTCGGATGGCCTTGTTCCGAGCTACGTCAGAGTCGTTGTCGGCCATGATGGGTGAGGAACCCGGCCAATAAATTGAAGGCCTAGCGATCACGAAGGCTGTATTATTATTTTTCGACAGTAGACTGATTGCGTATGCGGGCCGGGCAGCGTTCCCGCCTAAGCGAATGGAGTAGATTGTGCAGGTAAGCTATTGTATAAGCTTATGGGTAGTTTGTCGGGTTCCGGGACAGTCGGAAACCGGGTAAGCTATACGCCGCAATCGCAAAGAAGCAGGAGATGTTGGATGGTACAACGCGAACTGAGGTCCCTCCGGGTGAGCGTTGCAGACTATGTTTCTAGACTTCGCGACCTACGAACGAGTCCTACGTCGCCGACAGGGAAGCCATAGCTCGGATGTGGTCGTCTGAGCCTCGGCCCGCCCCACCACGCCCAACCACCTCCCCTCACATCCCCAAAAGATGTCGGGGCGGGCTCGCAAGATGCCGGCGGGCGTTTCGAAACAAAGCCATGCAGGCGATCGCACACCAGGCAGCCTCAGGCAAAATCACTAAAGTTTCGCATGCAGCGCGATGCCGCAAACGGAGGCGCAAGGCGCCGATCAGGTCAGCCCCTCTGTCAGTGGCTCCCGAGCTGGTTTCATGTCGTCGAATCGCGTGTCCACTTTATAACAGCACGCAGCGCCGCTCCCAGCCCATCACTGTTTCTAGATCCAATTCAATATTCGTGCTGTTCTCGATGACGCTTGGTCGTCCACGTATGCTTCTAGGCTGAGCCGAGCTGAGCTCTTGTCGTCCCCCAACTCTCTTCTTTCCCGGCCATTTACCCTGGACTACAGCTGGCCTTTCCAGGTTCTTGTATACATATCCGATCCGCCATCCCGGTAGCACACTTGCTTGTACGATTCTGAGAGATGGCCGTCTCTGCGCCTGTGCCGGCCGCTTTGCGCAAGAGGGTGCTCAAAGTGCTCTTCATTTCGCTGCTCCTTGATCTTGTACGACGTCCACACGCTGAGACGGTGTGCCAGCCCAGCTGACAAGCCAAATAGATCTCATTCACGTTTATCCTCCCGCTGTTCCCCACGCTCCTCGCCTTCTACCGCAATCAAGAAGCCTCGCAGAAGCATGCCACGCCCACCATCCTCGCCCGCATCCTCGACAATCTAAACGCCTATAAGAACTCGTTTGCGCGCCCCATCAACGACCGCTATGACATCGTGCTGCTCGGCGGTGCCCTCGGATCGCTCTTCTCGCTGCTCCAGGCCATTGCCTCGCCCATTATCGGCACGCTTTCGGACCGTTATGGACGCCGGACTGCGTTGTTGTGGTCCATGGTGGGGAATGTGCTAAGCGTCGCATTGTGGGTCGCTGCGTCCGACTTCCGCACTTTTCTGATGAGCAGGGTCGTGGGCGGATTGAGCGAGGGAAACGTACAATTGGCTATGGCGATTGCGACGGATATCAGCGATGAGAGTCAGCGGGGTGCGACTATGGCGCTGGTGGGTGCGTGCTTCAGCATTGCGTTCACCTTTGGACCGACGCTGGGCGCGTACCTGAGCACCATTCAGAGTGTCAAGGACAATCCGTTTGCGACCGCTGCAGGATTCTCGCTGCTCCTAATCGTGTCTGAGACAGTATACCTATACTTTTGCCTCCCAGAGACGCTGCCAATAGCGACTCCGAAGACGAAGACGACAAACGGGAATGGACACGCGAAATCGGACGCGCCGAAACTCCGCGTACGCACGAATTCGCACACAATACTGAACGCGACGCACTTCGTCTTCATCCTCTTCTTCAGCGGCATGGAGTTCTCGCTGCCGTTTATGACGTACGACCTATTCTCGTATGGGTCCAAAGATACGGGGAAACTGCTAGGCTTCATTGGCCTGATTGCGTCGGTGCTGCAGGGCTCTGTGGTGCGTCGCATGCATCCGCTTAGGGTCGTGCAGATGGGCGTCGTCAGTTGTACTATTGCTTTCTTCTTGCTGCGGACAGTAGATACGCAGAAGGGACTGTACGCGGCTGCTGCCCTTTTGGCGGTCACAAGCGCGACAGTTGTTACCGGGTTGAATAGCTTGAGCAGCTTTGAGGCAGAGGCGGGTGAGAGGGGTGGCAAATTGGGGAATCATAGGAGCTTCGGTACGTTACAACTTACGGTCTCGCGAATAGCGTTAGAATTTGAACTAACCTGTGTAATAGGACAGTTCGGACGTTCACTCGGACCGCTCGTCTTCTGCACCCTGTACTGGTGGGCAGGCCGCGAAGTGGCGTACGCAGCCGGTGCTACAGGCATGGTTGCTGTATGTGCGTTGGTATTTGGTGCGTTAAAAATACCACCGGGTACTGAGGTTGTGCGGAAGGGGAAGAACAAGGCGCAATGATTTCCTAGTGTTTGTTTGGTGTCTCGAAAGATATAGAAAGAGTATACCAAGAGCTTGAGTCTCCAATTGATGTCCAATTATGCGCTATTCATTCATACCTCCTACACCCTCCCTTCATCCTTCTCCAAAATATCCCTAACATACCCAACCACCCGCTCAGCAACCGGTACACTATGCCTGATACAAAAGCCATGCGGCCACCCCTCCACCTCATCGATCTCCATCCTCGGTTTCCATTCCTCCTCCCTCTCCCTGCCCAGCAATTCATCCGCCTCTCCATCGCCACCACTAACCCTCTTCCCAGCCTTGTCAACTCGCACACCCCTCACCCTAATCACGTCATCTCTCGACTCATCTGCAATCCAATGATCCTCCTTGGCATACAGAAAGCGCAAAATGGGTCGAGGTTGTTCGTGAGAGGATGTGTGTGCGGCGCCCCATATCTCGTCGGTCCATTTGTCGGATGTCATTTGCTGCATTTCGTCGCGCGCCATGTGCAGTGCTGAGTGGATGCCGTGCGGGGATCGGAGGAAGGCGGCTGTGATGGCTGCGGCAGGGTTGGGGAAGGAGAGGAGGATTGTGAGGAGGTATGTTAGGATGGGAGTTGAGAGGAAGGTTAAAGGGCTGGTTAGGAGGGTTAGGAGGTAGGGCGCAAGGGGAAGGGTAATGAGCCACTGTGATAGGTCAGCTTATGGGTGCTTGTGTCTTTAGGTGGGATGGAAAGGGAAGGGGACGTACGCTGCTCTTCCGCCCGCTCGGCGATTTCGCGAGATCTGTTATAGTCGGAAACAAGCAAACCCCACCCGCTATCCTCAATCCACCCCTCTTCTCCCTCTGCCGACGTATGATCTCAAGTAACATATACGTTCCCACCGAATGCCCCATCATCACGACCCTCACATCATCCGTACCATCATCCCTCTTCACTTTCTCAACGAATCCCTCAAGCGCTTCCTCGGATCGGGCGATTTGCTCCTGCAGGCCGTATGGAGGGCCATGTGAACTTCTGATTTGGGGATCGGCGGACGATGTTTCGAATCCGGAGAGGCTGCGGCCGAATACGTGGATGTTGAGGTTGTAGGAGGAGGAAGAGGAAGTAAGGAGGCCGTAGAGATGGGTGAGGAAAGTGCGGTAGTACGAGATGAGGCCGGGATTACCGGTTATGAAGTAGATTATGTAGGTGCGGGCGGGCCTGGTATTGGTGGGGGATATGGGGGTGGAGAGGTGGATGTGGGATGCCAGATTGGGAGAGCTCATTTTCGATTCGCTGTGCCTCGGACGTTCCCAAATTCCCAGCGTGGTCTGTTGTAGCTTGGCCGTAGTTGTTGCGCGAAAGTTTTGGATGACCGAATTCTGCGACCAGGGGGGCGAACGAGCGCTAGCTTTCGGTTAGGGTGTACACTTCACGTCTGTCTGTATCATAAACAATATTTTCTTTCCCGCTTCTGCCGCTCTCTTCCTGTCGTGATCACATGTGCGAGGTTTCGAGACTTTTGGAGATGAGGTTGTTTGCTTTAACTTTTTCGGGCCTACGTCGTTCTCTAGCGTAAATATACCTATCCCAGAAAAGGTGGGACACAAGTGAGGAGTCCTTCTGCACTATAGCTAGCACGGCTCGCCGTCTTGCAGCTATATCTCGTAGTTCGACTAGTTCAATTTTACTTTATTCCAAGAAAAAATTCCTTCGCTCGACAATGGAAATGATCGCCTGATCTCATTCGCTAACGTCGGCAATCCGCTTTGTGAACGCCACGATAGATGTCTCGTCGGTCTTTTGCTAGCATACCTATACACATCTAGCTTCCTAACTAGTAGAAATGCTATTTTACTACCTTCGCACATTAAGTTCTTATTCAAGCTCAGAAGTGTTGATCGATGACGCTATCGTTTGATCTAATACCAAATAGGAAAGCCGCACCAAAAGACAGCAACAATTTAGTCAGCATCGCAGATTCGCAGTTTAAAGAAATGACTCACTGTTCAAGACCGTAAGCTCCTCTTATTTCGCCCACTGTTGAGGGAGGATGGCTTCTGGACAAGTTCAGAGCGATGTCTCGCGGTCACAGGAGACGACACCGCTCTTGCCACAAGGTGGAGATGCTCAACCACGAAAGCGGGGCACGGTTCTCTTTCGTATATTGCTATGCGGCTTCCTGGTATCGCTGTCTCTCAGTGTGACGCAAATCGCGTGAGTACCCCTGAACTACTCTATTGCTTGGAAAACAATTCTCAACAAAGCGCAGGTTGACGTTCGTCTTCCGCGAAATGACATGCGAAGCGTTTTACGAACACCACCGCATACCATCAACGCCAACCGACCGCTGTGCAATACGCGAAGTTGAAGCCCGCATGGCGTGGGAACTCACTATCCTTGCAGCCTCCACTACCGTCTTTGGACTCTTGAATCTGCTTGTCGCTGGGTGGTCTATCAAGCGCTTTGGCGTCAAAAGAGCGTTGATGGCTCAGGTCTTCTGGCCTGCTGTGCGGCTTGCCGTCCAGAATGTTGGTGTCATGGTGGGAAGTAACGCCGGTATTCTGATTGTGCAGGCCTCCCAAATAATGACCATCATCGGCGGACCGGCTGGGTATATACTCGCACTCAATTCGTTCATCACGGACGTCGTATTGCCTGAGGAGCGGACAGGCGCACTAGGTCGTCTTGCCGGCGCAATGCAAATCGGCTCCGCCATTGGCTTTCTCGCCGGAGGTCTGATTGGCGAAGCTTTCGGTCTCCTTGCGCCTTTCCAGGTGACACTAGTGCTGTTGCTTCTCAGCTTCATTTACGTCATCCTCGCACTACCATCTATTTCACAGGTAGTAGACGACACAAGCCCCAATGAGAAGCCACTGGGTCTCATGCGCTTCTTTGGACCTCTTCACGTTTTCACCCCACAGCGATGGACTCTGCCGAACGGTCGCTCGAGTAGACAATTCGGCGCACTTACGCTAGGCATCGGCGTGTTCCTGGCCATCCTCGCTACGGGGTATATTGTTTTGCTTCTCCAGATGTACTCTATCGACGAATTCGGGTTCACCACTTTCGCTAACGGATGGCTCATCTTCTTATACAGCTCATTCCGCGGCTTGTTTCTTACTTTTGTCTTTCCTCGCATCATCTCCGCCGGACGGAAGTGGATGCAACCCAAGCCCGACGACCGATCTGGCCAGGAAGTCGAACAAGGATCAGAAGCCGAACAGCAGCATGCTACGATCTCAGCACGTGAGATCGAGGTCACGGATTCGCTGGAAGTTGAGGCCGAGCCCTTATTACCACCTAAGCGCAGCAGCGAGCAAGAAACGTACGAATTCGACCTCGTGTACGCGCGATGCAGTCTGCTCGCCGACGGGATTATAATGGGTCTTGCAGTCTTCATCTCAGAGGGATGGCAAATGTTCGTCTTGGCTTCTTTGCTTCCATTAGCAGCGGGTACCGGCTCTGCATCCAAAGGAACCATTCTACAGATGATCCCTAGCAGCGAGCGTGTCGATGCGTTGGCCGGTATCACTCTCGTGGAAAACATCGCGAGGCTATCTACTTGTAAGTTATCATGCTTCCTCCAATTCACGTTAGGGAAGTCGTTGCAGTATAGTGCTTTCCGACTGACATGTTGCAGTCACAGTGTTCGGATTCGTCTTCGCAGCTCTTGCGGAAGTAGGAAAGATTCACTTGGTGTTCTTGTGCAATGCTGTACGTACACTTCTTTGAACGTTGTTGTGTCATACTGATTCGTGCTAGGGTATTGCGCTACTAGGGTTCGGCGTGTTATGCCTCTCGCGCTTTCCACCAAGAGGAAGCAAAAGGATTGAGTAAGAGAGGGTGTCGTGAAACTCAATCCGATTCTGCACATTATCGATTCGGAAGAACCAATACGTTTTGTCCTGTCCAAGACTCTACTGTTGAATCGAGTCACCCTTTCGCCAATTTCAACGGCTTTTCTTACACCCTCAGACGAGCCAGCTCCAACCACGCTATTAAATCTGATCCCAGACCGACCGATGATGCTGGACCGCAGACCGCTGAATAAGGCCTTGCACTGCTCCACACACCCATGGCGTAGCACCTCAGTCATGGCGTAACTATATCGCTCATCGGCATCTAACTTACACCCCTCGACTTTCGTATCAAATTTCATGAGGGCATCGATCCCTTCCAAAAGGTCCTCCGGATTGCCTTACAAAAGAACCTGGACTTTCCATTCGTTTTCGAACGGGACTTTAACGATGGATTAAATTTAGCAATTGTCTCAAAAAATAGCATTCGTAATCCCGGGCTTGATTATGCAAAGATTTTGTCCGGATTGTGTCGTGCGGACAACATGGCTTGTCTACCTCAATCAGCATGTCGAGTGTCATGTTTACAGCTATGATGTAGCATCTGCTCAAAGCATTCCCGAGAACACGCTTGATGTACTTGCGGACCTCGTGTCACTTGTTTGGGTACAGTTTATCAAGCTATACTTCCACAATGGGGTGCACGGCGGACCAAGAAAATTGTTAGCTGGACTCTGGAGCCTGGAGAATCTACCTGGATACACTCGGTGTGACACGGAAAGGGAAGGCTGATTTCGCCAGCGTCGCGGGGAAAATCGACGTTGAGCGTAGAGCAAGCCGTTAACAACGATTCTAGTGTAAAGAATTGTTGCGACATCAAGGTACTTCTCGGTTTTGCAGGAACGCAGGGATCTTCGTACGGAGAGGAGTAGATTAAGGCTGTAGAATGCAACACAGTAGACGGGACACGTTTTAGCGTCCTTCGTGCAACCGTGAATTATGGTCCATCTATTCGCCAGATCAGCCTAGCTATGGTACTTGGGTATCACTCTGTGGCCTTTCCAGCAATATGCTCTTCGACGGTTGCACGCTCAAGCCGCCACCACCTCATCGTCAGAGGTCGTTCAATCCCAAGACGACGCGCACCGAGCAAACTAGATCGGATGTGACATTCTATGAAGCTAATGAGAAATGACTACTGTATATCAAAGGCACTGAATGAATCAAACAACGAGTCCTCCTAGCCTTGAATCAGTATCAGCTGCTGCACAACAGCCTACAAGAAATCCTGCTAGGGAGAGGTGGTGGGCATAGGAGTATTGAGGCAACCCAAGTCGCAAAGACGGCTTGGGACGCGAGCGAGTACGGGTTGGGTATGGGACGAAGAACACAAGCGCTACCGTTACACACAATTGAATGGACGTTAACAACTTTATACACCACCTCATGAGCCCACATCATTCCTCATATTCAACAACGATCCTCCCCACACCCCTCGAAACACAAGCCAACATCTCACCCTGCTTGTCCTCCTCCGTCAAAGCCGTTCCTCGATGCTCCACCTTCCCGCAGGTAACTCTGATCTTGCAGGTTCCGCAATTCCCAACTTCGCAACTACTCCCCACAACATCGCCAAACTCTCGATTGAGCACTTCCAGTAAGGTCTCTTCCTCTTTGACTTTGAGAATAGCGTTATCCTTGTTCTTTACGACGACTTCGAACGGATCGCCGCCGACATCGGCTGCGAAGGCTTCGAAGTGAACTTCAGTCTCGGGAATGGACATTGCGCGGGCTGTTTCGAGAACATCTTCCATCAGGCGTTGAGGGCCGCAAACATAGATTTTCGAGTTCCAGGGCATATTCTTGATAACATCTTCTACCCGCAGTCGCTCGCCTTTCGATTTGTCATAGAACACAAGACGATTGCCAAACTCTTGCAGTCTCTCCCGAAACGGTACATCTTCTCCGGAACGGACCGCATAGTGAATTTGCACAGCCCAATTGACCGACATCATGACCTCAGCCAGCCACAAGAATGCCGTGATGCCGATACCGCCTACAATAAAGACGTGATTGCTCGCCATGGTACTAGGTGCAATGCACGCAATGCCGGCAGTGGTCTTACCGACTTGGATGATGTCGCCTTCCTTCAGAATTTCATGGAGGTAGCGAGATCCGCCGCGAGACTGGTCGTCCAGCGCGATTCCGAGCTGAAAGCGTCCACGGGAACCGTGGGTAATTGAGTATGCTCGAACAAGGCCGTTGCCTAGTCGGATCTTTACGTGAGAGCCTGCTTGTGGAGTATCTTCTGTGCTTGGATCGACAGCTTCGAAAATGAAAGATTGTATACGGGAGGTCTGCTTTTTCTTCTCGGTGACCCGGTAGTCAATCCATTTCGTTCCTGCTATCCTCTTTTCCGCTTCTTTGCTCTTCTCCACACGTTTCTTAAAAGCATTCCGACTCTCCTTTCCCAACTCTTCAACACCTGCCAATGCCTCATTCATCTCGTCGTCATCTTTCTGTCGATGCAAATACTCTTGGACACGCTCAATCGTCCACTGTGGCCACTTTCTTTCAATGACCTTGATCTTGTCTCCAGCTTGCACATACCCTTCACGCAAGACACGGTAATACCATCCTGTCCGGCTCGAGCGCCACGTATTCGGCGCAAAGTTTTTGAGTTCGAATCGGTGATTGAGTTTGAAGCAGGGCTGGCGCGGTAGCGAAACTTGAAGAAGAAGAGATGTGTCTCCGCTCCCGATGGCGACTATATCGCCTATGCACACGTTCCGCTCGTTCATATGTGTAGTGACGAGATTTTCGCCGAAGCCGCCGGGAACGAAGCGGGAGGCGGCCGTTGGGAACTCATTCTGCCAGGAAGCGTAATGAGTGCTACAATCTTGAGATATTGTCAGATACAGACGCGTAGTGAACAAGTGTGGAGGAGGCGTTAGGAAGTTGTTCGTAACACTTACAACCATGGACTGCTTTGTCGACCCCACCATGAAAGGTCAGGTCGTGTTCATCGCTATCCAGGCCGAGCTTTCCAACCCAAACAGGACCATCACAGAGAAGCTTATCGATCGCTGACTCGATCTGGAGACCAGGCATTGGTTTCAACTTAGCGCGGCGGACCTGGAGGATGGTGTCGCGCTCGGCAGGCGCGTGCAGATCGATGGGTGTATTTGATGCCATGTTGAGAAGTAATAAGAGGAAAGGATATGAACGAATACCTGAACTCGCGTTAGATAGATCGCTAGGGGATATTCCAGCTATGAGCACTCACAAGATTGTCTAGAAAAAACAATCGAAGTACACCTGGATACTATCTGACTCCCAGGCAGAAAACAGAGACCAAACGAACGCAAAAAAGAAGAAAAAAGCACACCATAAGGCAGCTGAGGGGTGACTCGCGTATACTGATTATTAAGATGTCCGGGGGTAGCCTACGTGAAGTAGGTGCGGAGGCTTGCGGAAATTGCGGCCAATGATAGCAATGCAAGTTCCAAACCATGTATAGACGACTAATGCTGACGCCATCTGCTACACATTCGTGTCATTGTTTGCGTGGTGCGCCTTGAGTCCTTGATGAGTTCGTTAGGAGGGGCAAGGTTGGTCTACTGGCGGCCAATCAGCAAGGCCCGATTTCGCTGACGCACACTTTTGGTATGCCGTACTCCTCGTTTGCAGCTTCCACAGGTTGTCCCTCATTGTCACCAACTTCTTTCCCTAGTGCACCTTTCGAAGTGCACCTTTCGAATTTCGACAACTCTCCATTCTTAGTCAATTACAACCGCGATTACATCAGCACCGACTAGTTGAGAAAGAAAACGACGCGAATCACAACAACCTGTTGACGCATAGATCCATTAGCCTCTTCGCGTGCAGCTGCTTCCAGTACATCAAGCCCCAAATCAACTTCTCGGAGTGACCGCGACCGGCTGAACGCATTTAGCGATCTGTGGCGGCCGTTGGCATTGAAGCGTGCGTGGACGAGCGAGGTGACCGAGAGACCGAGAGCCCGAAGTGATAGATAGAATGAGATGAGATTAGAAATGCAGCGGATTTAAAAAGTTACTACTGATACCATCGGCATTTTTTCGAGGGCGAATTGCTGGTACTTTGGACATCTTCTTTCGGCTCTCCATCCGCACATGCGTCAACAACCCTCAACACAAGATTTCGGCCCGAAGAGTCAATACCCAACGACGCATGTCACGCACCCATCAAACGCCCAATATCGGAACATCTACATCTTATTTTGGACCCCGCATCCACTTTACTCACCGTCAAGTTCCGCACTGCGTCTTTCCCAACCCAAAGCATTTGCCTCAAAGCCCGCTCAGGACGTCTTTCTTATGCTATTTGCGACGCCGCAGAACATGTTCTGTTCGAGAAAGCCGTTCGAACCGATAGTTGTCGAGTGCACGTACGCTAACGTTTCGCGCTATGTTTGGCAGCCAGGGCCCGTGAGGCCCGTCACTTGTTTCAGCACATCGCTTCGGAATGCCTCTCATGAGGAAATGCCA
>Ga0247803_1001253_pt1 | contig 13390 bp, 16 predicted proteins | sample UWRJL014104B1_FD_180928 | JGI IMG/M metagenome (GOLD analysis project Ga0247803, IMG submission 180928) | Plant litter microbial communities from Arlington Agricultural Research Station in Wisconsin, United States - UWRJ-L014-104B-1 | ecosystem: Environmental > Terrestrial > Plant litter >...
CAAGCCACATTCGCATTTGGCATGGCAAAAGGGCGGAACAGGCGGCTCCGCGATTTCGGTACTAAAGACCTCATGATAGCAACAGGAGGGAAATTCCCCGTCGCGAGGGTAGCATGTAGCATTTTGACGGAGATGCACGGGCCTGATACCCTGGTACCCTTCCCTATCCTTGCGGAGAACGTGACATGGCGACTGCCATTCCAACAGGGACCTGGTCTAAGCAAGATTTTGAATCTCACTGATCTAGGTGTCGACAGCTGGGATGGAATAACCAATTTGAATGCTACGACAGAAATGCAAGCCCGAGTCAAGTGGTTCCCGCTTCCAGAAACACTTGGGTCAGGTAGTGCTGCTATGTTATACCTCGTTCAAAACCACTCACGTACCTATGCACGTGGATGTGTAGTGGAAGGGTGGTGGGCAACCGGACAAACATTACAATCATCTCAGTCTGTCATATTTTCTTGGTCTGTAATGCCTGGTTTCAAACCGCATCGCGACGGCACCGAGGATATCAACCTAGAATGGGAAGGAGGCCTGCGCGACCCTCGCTTCACACCTTACTACGGCAAACCCATCAAGATCGAGCAAGAGTGGCTAGATGCCTTGGCACCTATGATACCCGAGTCATCGCTGGCCGGCAATGATCTCGTCATGACCAGTTTCGAGGCATTGCTCAACCAAACGTATCTAAACAATCTAGACATGGTACTTAACAACCCGACGCGATCTGGTTTGCATCTAGAGTGAGTCATCTACCCTCCTGATGTTTGAAAATCGTATTGATGATTATAGATATGTCACCTCCATGTTTTTCATCAACGCCCTCTCACGAGTTGGACTTATGTATCAGCTAGTATACGCGCACGATACTGTTTTAGATCCTTTGCTTCTCTCCAAAACTTTGACAGACGATAGTTTCATCAGCGGAAAGGACATATATGACAAGCGCGACCCTTCCGAGCCGTTCATTCAAGGCCGCTTCGAGTCTTACAAATGGGGAACTGCATGGACGATGGCCGGTGCAACACAACAAGCCGCTGCCGCAATCCTCTGCTTACATCTGGTCTTCGCACTGGTGCATACTGTTGTCTTGATCTATTTAGGAAGATCAAGTGAGGCTTGGGACTCAATCAATGAAGTTATGCTCTTGGCATACAATTCTATTCCTCGACCCGGAGCTTTTCAGAATTGTAGTAGCGGGATCGTCCATGCGCATACCCTGGAGAAGAAAATAAGAATCGGCACGCGTACGCAGGATAGTGGCGATGTTCAGTCGGAGCTCGTTGTATGTGGGGATGAGAACGGGGCTGGAAGGATCGAGGTAAACGAGGCGTATAGTTGAACATCAATATTGCAGAAAGAATTGTTGGAACACGAGGACAGATATATTGTACGTCCAATATGCCCTTGCGTCCCAGGTTATAACTCTTGCCTTTCTAAGTACCTCGGACTTCGTCTTTCGGCGAGTTTTCGCTTCGTTATTCATCTTTCACAAGAACTCGATGTGGTGCTGATCAAGAGTCTGGTGGGCGAAAGCAGTCTGGGCGGCATTAGCGAGCTTCTGTACGAGCCTCTGTTGGCGCCCTTCACTCGTCTCCGCGTGAGAGTTATGCTTCGTTAGATCAAGTATCGACGTAAGAGCCTCTAATGAAACTAGGGGTACTGGAGTCTGAACGACTTCGCCTTGGGAACATGGTTCTCTACCTTCACAGGCTGGGCGGAGCGATAGCTCGGCGGGTAGCCCGTCAGCTAGATTCTTAATATCCTTGAGTACCCTGTCGGGGTTGAATGGGAAGAGGCTAGTTTGTTCTTCTTCGTCATCGCCATTTCCTTCGCAGGACTGTACAGGGTCGTAAAGTGCTCCTTATTAACTACATTCACCACCTCGATAGAGGCACTCTACTTAGTTGCGATAAGCTATCTTTAGTAAGCCGAAGATTAATTACAAACGTTGCAGGTACATTTCGAATACGCGATGCACAATGTCTCGACCGACAATAGGCAGTCTTCGCCTCATGAAATCGAGGTGAAATACCAAGTGACTTGCGCGGGCAAGAATATATCACTTCAAGTTTAATCTATTAGATAGCGCTCTACCACACATCACATCTAAGAACCACCGTTGGTAACGCAGGAACTTCGAGATTGCGTTGCAACTTCAAAAACCACAACACCAAAAGCAAGCAACCTGATCAAGATGGACGAACCTAATATCCTCGACTACGCCTTGAACAAAGAACTCCAAGATGCGATCAAGGACGAGAGCACGCGTGTCCCAGACTCTGCGATCGCTGACTTTGAAGGCGTCAGTTTATACTTCCTGCAGATTATCTTCCTCGCACAATCGCTAACATGATAAATAGAATCCCACCCTGGCATGGGAAAACCCCTGGAACCCTCACAACTACCCCAACCCCCGCTACTCGGAGTGTGTCACAGCAACTCGAGCCCTCTTCGAAATACTCACCACACGCATCCCCGCTGCAAAGGTCCACCACTTCTCAAGCGCCTACAATGACGGCCGCCCGCTAATCTCCGAGGTCGTCGACCAGCTCCTCTCGCCCGGCTTCGGCGTCCCCTTCTCCGGCATCAACCATGGCGGCATGGCCACAATCGACATGGGCTTTGTGATGAAGGTCATAGGAGGTAGCCTGCAGGATCATCTTGAGTGGAGTAAGGAGAAGCAGAGGCCCATTTTGAAGCGGGAATCGACATTGCTACAGCAGGGTCGCGAGATGGGCATTCCGGACTTGTATATGCAGTGGCTTGGAGGTGCGAACTCAGAGGCTACGTTGAGGATTCCGCTGGCGACATTGAGGATGGCGAAGATGGTGAGGGATGCGGCGGTTTCACTGAAGAAGGAGTAGTAGAGATGTACAATCAGTAATGGAGTAGGGAACTATTTAGGTTAGCGAAGTAGAATGAGGATTGGGTAGCAGATTGCCTAAATATGTCTCATAGCTGACACACAGGGGCTTCGGTGCCTAATCTTTGAGAACAGCTGTACAACACAGCTTGTCCAGAAGGGTAGTGTTTTTGCATCTAAGTAATTGCCGTCTGTTCTTACAGATCGAGACGCGGAAAAGTCTCGAGATACACATCTTGTGCATTGAATCCATAAGGGTATTGGGGGTCTCTTTACTTAGAGCTTGTCTCTGCTGGCTTGGTGATTCGCGATGCGATGTGGATGGTGGTAGATGTTTAGTAAAGAACACATACGTTGACGTCAATACATATTACTCTTCCCTCAATTATATGAACTGAGAGTGCGGTGTATCTTGATCCTCTAACGCAAAGCCTGTAAAGCATACCTTAGGGAGTTGGAGCCTTTACGTAACGATAAAAGGCAGGTTGTTCTATAAAAAGAAGAAAAAAAGACAACGTCTGCAAGCTTAAGGCTTAAGCTACAAACATGATGAGATATTGTGATCAAGTAGTGTCCGAGTCTCTAATTGCTGTGATGTTTCAAGGTGGCATTCTTCACATGCTTAAGAGTGAAGCGTACGGTTAACTACTGTCACTACCATTGTCACTGCCATAAAGAGCTCCGCTTTTCAAGTGGCTTCGCACACTACCTTTTTTGCAGCCTGCATTTGTTCTTGTCGTATATATTCTATTTGACAGGACCTTCTTATATCAATTCAAAACAATCAAGAAACCAAGCTCGCTTGGTCCATCTATCAAAGGTAAGACACGAATTATCATTTCATTGTTTCCATTTTATTATATAGCTTCATCACCGCCATAAGGCCTAACTTTTTTTTGGGGGCACGTGGTTCAATCCACGGTGCAAACTTCTTGCAGTGTGCTCAGTGCGTTATCGTGTTACATTGTTTTCTTGCTACTTAATGGTATGCACCTGTAGGCTGAGCCAAGCATTATTTTTGGATACATACTATAGCATTTCAAGATTTGGGGCTACATATATGGTCCACATTGACGTTGATTTGAAAGAAACGCTTGTTGTGATGACTCGGCGCGAAAATTACCACCCGAAGTGACCCGCGCTCACTGACTTGCTCCGGCGACAAACCCCCTTCACTGATGACGTGAATACGCTCTTTCTGTTCATTACACTCTATTACTAGCGCAATTTCCACTTCTGCAAATTATATCGTACCTTTTCCTCCAATTCAGTTCTTTTCCATTCTCCATCAACGCACAATGGCCACCCGCAAGAGCAACCACGACCGCAATCGCCGCCAGAAGCCGCAGAGTGCTAACTCCTGGGACGCCCTAGATGTCTCTGGGTTCGGCGACCCGCGCCAGCTCGCCGTTCCCGCAACACCCCTACCGCATGCCGTCTCCGCTCCCGCCAATCCCGGCGCAAACCCCTGGGTGTCGCTCCGTGTCGATGGCTTCGCCCTGCCATCTCCTCAAGCTCACAATTACTACCGTGGCATGCCATCGTTCTCCGCTGCTGCCGACACTCCCCCGCCACCACCACAGCCTTCGGGATATCTCTTCGTCCCCGCCGTCTCCGCCGAGGTCGCCGTCGCCGCGCTCCGCAACCCGGCAAATATCGACTACGGCGCTCGTCAAGCTGATGGATCTGTCATCATTACCCGCGAGTGGGTTGCTCGTCTCGTCGGCGACGGCAACATCGAGCGAGCTCCCTCTGGCAACCTCGTCCTCGCGCGTACTTCGGAGATTCGCCACCGTGGCCTGGAACTGGGACTTCATGAGGGTTTCCTTCGTTGGATGACGGAGACAAATCCGCAAGCTGCACATGGTGCCGGTGGTAACGTGATCCAGATCAAGAACACCGACGCCGATATCTGGTTCCGCAGGAATCAGCAGAGCGTACCCCCGAGCACCTCCGCGGGAGAGACTAAGCAGGCTCACCAGGAGTGAAGTATGTATTTAGGAGATGGAGTTCCTGGATCTGGTTTCAGTGGAAAGGCTGTTCGACCCGGCTTAGTCTGGAAGATGGGCTCGGATTCGGAGTTAGTGGATTAAATGATCGGGCTGGGATTTTCAAGCGAACATTTGTTTGCATTGGAAAGTGCTGCGACAATTTGCTGGCGCGCTTCGGAGCTAAGGATATTGAATGGCCTTCTTAGAGGTCTTCGTGCTTGAAGCATCGCCGTTTGCTATACGAGCTTGTGCATTAAATGGAATAGGGTATCTCAGACGGAAAAATACATTAGCGTTTACTGAAAGTACCTAGAGATCGCCTTGGTGCATATATATTCATAAAAGTCAAATATACTATGAACGACCTCTATCCCTCAAGCCTTGCAGTGCTATATAAGCTATCAAGGCCAGTATCGTATCCTAAAAGGCTATAAGGAAGACTAAATTTACGAAACACAGCACAGTATTGCATGGTAATAATTGTTGAGTAATACGAAGATGATATTATGACTTGAACATGATCGTACATGCGCTGTATCTAAGCCCTAAATTTCACTTCACTTTTCTCTAGACACGCTCAAATCAGGCACCTGACGAATCGCGTCATTATCTCGAAACCTCAGAAAGTTTTATCAAACCCTCGATCTCATATGATTTCCGCTTTACAATCAACATAGATTCTCCAAATAAGTCAGAGCAACTCCATCAGAAGCATCAACTCGACTGCTTTTTTCTGAAGACCTCCCTGGCGCAAGATCTTGAGCTCACTATTCACCATCAACATGAGCACCCTGTCGACTCAAAAGAAGGGCACGGGGACCAGAATGGAGACAGGCTCAAACAAATCCACTCCGCAGAGATACTCGGCCGCTGTTAGTACGCGGCGTTGGCTATTGCATCTCTACATTTCACTACTTACAATTCATAGCAAGCGCCACCACCCGGCCCCCCCTTCACCGCCGCTCCCGAACACCCACACCCAATCCCATCACCTTGCCGCGTCCTCGATCTTTTCTCTCGCCCCATTTTTTTCATAATAACAATTATCTCTTTAGGCCCCGTGCCACAGCGCTACGGAAACGTGGCTCTCAATCTCGGCCTCTACGCTCCAATTCTCCTACCTCAGCACCCTCAGGCCCCAGTCGCTCCCGACGACCTCCAGACCATCGTTGATTGATTACGCTTCCCACCGAACGCCATGTGCAACATGGATCGCACGCGAGTGACACCGACGGCGACCTGGGCCATCGGCATCATCGGTACAGAGGAACTGTATACCAATCTGCAGACTGGTGTGCGTCGTTTCCTAATGACTCTCACATCCGTATAGGAGGTTTGGCTGCTGGTATCCCAGTGCAGGTCATACAGTGGCTGACGGAAAAGCTGGTTGTGGGTGACATGGAATATCCAGCGAGTGTCTTAGGATGGTAACTAGACTTGCTTGGATACGGTATGGTAAGCTATGTATTTTTGGAGGGGAGATTGTTTGCTTGCGTTCACCGAGCTCTTGTTACTCTTGACAGTTTTGGAATTAGTACTACCCTATTGCACACGTAACATATGATAGTAGAATTTTCACTGAAGGCATCATCCAAATGATCGTCACATACCCTTTCTCCCACAAAACGTATGCTAACATTGATTCGTGAGTAAGTGGCAAGAGCATCTGATAAGATCAAACAAAGTATTTATGCCGCTATGGAGACCATACATTATGTTTTGGTTGGTTCAAAATGATTCTTGATTGCGAGAGAACGTAGGTGCCACCACGGAACTGTATATGTCGAAGCTTCCTCACTTAGCTTTACCCGCTTCGCCTTCCAATCTCAAAAGCATGGAAGATCGTCCGAAAAAAACATTGTATAGATATACGGAGAAAGGCTACTTAATATTGTGATCGACTGTGAACTCACATACTGAAGCCGTTATAAAGAAACCCATGTGCATGTCTGCACCCTATCCGTCGTATCCAATACACCCGGAAAACACGGAAAAGTCAAGAGCTAGCTGAGTTTCTCCTACACCGAGTAAAAATTGAAGAATACCGTAAGTAACGCTAACAATGTCGAACAACGATGAAAGAAGCATAAAAGTAGAACGTGTTATCGATCATGTCGCTACCACCCCAGCGGTGCACACAAAAAGCTCTTCTCTTCATCTCCGCAAGCCGGCCTCGTGATCTTGGGCTTTCTACTTCGCGTAGATGTTGCTGTTTCCGCCACTGTATCAATTGGTGTAGCATCATTGTCAGACCCGGGCTCCTGTGTGGGTGAGGTAACATTGCATGGAGGAGCTGAGTAGACCTTGGGGTCGCAAATGTCGTGGCATCTGTATCTCTGTTTAGTACTACGAATTTGAACGAGATTGAGAGATGAAGAACGTGGTGGGGAAGTGAAGGTGTGAAAATAACTCACTCAGACTTTGTATAATTCTCACCTCCACAGGTATTAACATAATCGACGCAAACCAACATACCAGGTATGCAATCGATTGTCGGAACGGGGGCAGTCTCCAGCTCAGCAGTGGTTCTCGATGCATCCGTAACGGAGGGTGCCTCAGCGATGCTCAAGATCGGTAGGACTTCATATATCGAAGTGGTCGGCACTGAGTTTGAATCGATGTTCGGATAGGCGTCTGACATCGAAAGTATTCCCGAAAACGAAGTGGTGACAGAACCGACCATCCGCATCACGATAAGCATATCCGTTGCATGTTCAGCCGAAGGGTTGCAAGGAGGCGCTGTGAAGCGAGGAAGCTCTCTTCCAGATTGAGAGCATTGATCCCAGCAGCTGATATCTGTTAATAACAATAGACGTCGACATGCAAGGAACCGAGATGAACATACTCCCCGAAAGCTACCCCGCAGCTATTCGTAGCATTGAAGCACTTGATTTGAGGACAGTCTCTCTTCGCAGGCCCAGCCAAAACGACCCGAGCGACAATTCCTACGAGCAGGAAGTACCCCGGAAACATTTTTCTCCACATGATATTGGAAAGAGTGATGAAGGTGGTTCGAAAGAGCCCGAAGATAGGAAACTATCCCGAGCCAAAGGAATCGATGTTTGAAATGAAAGCGGAGCCTTGGAAAGGACAGCCGTCAAATCTCACACGAAGCCGAATAGAATGTGTATAGGTGAATCCAGAAGTCTCCCACAGTTGTGATTATGCATAGTATGTGGCTCCCTACTCTCTCTTAAATAGGCACGGTCAGATGCAGTACTCATCAGCCAAGACAGATGTCCATCGCAACGACCGAGTGTAGTCATAACTTATGTGTAGCAAGCGTATATCGCAGAAAGCAGTAACTTGCTGGTACGATGGTGTGGTGCATCAGCTTTTGCCATTTAGGAAGTGATGAGCAATGTAGTAGGAGCCGGTGAGCGAAGGACGAAAGAGTTGCTAGCGGCTGCGTGTGTGGGCTTTTGTTGTTGCTGCTGTGGCCACTAGGGAAGACGAGCGCCACTGATTAGAACAGGAGAAGACTCCGAAACAGAGCCGCATGTTGAGCGGTGACCGAGTCGCATTCCAATGGTGGACGTGGACTGTCGTAGTCGTCATGAGAAGTCGATAGAGGCCTAGGGCCGGAGGCTGGTTGAGTGAGGCGAACATTCCGGAGAATTTTCTGGGTACACCCGGAGTAACGTGTCTAAGAAGTAGGCGAGTTGAAAAGCGTTGGATAGGTTGGGTGATGCATGGTGTGGGGCGATGTTGACAGCTGTGAGGTCTAGATGGTCGGAACGATTGCCGCTGGAGCTAGCTCTTAAGACATACTCGCTGAAGTGATACATGAAGTACGCACCTTTTTCGTTACCGGTGTTTTTCCTCTTGGTGCTGGCGATGCTTGTTGATGGTCTCTGGGCTGGAAGTAATAAATTTGCATTCCACGCCTGCCATCAACACGTGCCAGATGGACAACATTGAAAATCATGGGTCCGGACCAGCCCATAATCCAAGAATAGAATGCACTAGAACTTTTATTTGGGCGCGAGAGCAGACTTGCGTGGGCGCAAGGGATGCGTTCCGGTAACAGTCAGTTCGCAGGCCTTGGCAAGCGGACAAGGCGCGATGCGTCAGTATCGCGATGTATCACATTGAATGCAACATGATTAAGACCTCTATTCCGATACAGCAGAATGACACTGCAGCGAGGTGTGACTGACCTTGCAGTAGTTTCGTCATACATAGCTCTTGTTCGGAAGCAAAGATGCGGCGGTTGCGCGATGGAATTGTAGAGAAGAAGTGAGGCCCATAACCCCATCAAGTTGTCATTCGTGATATAGCGGAGAAGGTGAGAATTAGTGGGCTACGCAAGGGCGAGACACACTATCGAGATCTCTCGCAAATCTCGTTGTAAAGCAACTCCAAAATCCACTACTGCAATTTCTCGCTGCAATAGCGGTCAATGTGGTTGCCATGAGATCTTCTTTCAACCGTCGGCTCAAGTAATTGGGGTAACAAGTCAATGAGATAGCTTGCATTATGATAGTATCGCAGTATGCAAAAGATATTCATTCGATAAGGAAGCAATGTGGCGCTAAGCTATTTGAGACAAAACACTAATGAATGATTGTGCAGCGTGAGAAAGAAGAACAAGGCATGGTACCAGACTGGCTGGAGCCGAGAGAACACGAGACAAGATTGGGGTGGCGACAGTTTGATATGAAAGACAAACGTGCTTGATAATTGATCTCTCGTCGTGTACTGGACCGAAGTTTACCAATCAAAGGGGGAACAGGCTATGCGTCACCTTGCTTGTTGCACTCCAGCTGCCACCATTCTGATCACTGCCAATGCCATTTTCCATCAGTATACCCCATGCTTGTTACCTGTGCTCATTAATTATGCGCGATGCCCAACTCGTTCATCGATAATTTCACCTAAGCGCCGTACTCCCACAGAGACACAACGTTTCCACCTAAGACCACTGTGCGCCTATTCACCCTACCTAGTCGGCACTGGGCGGAGGTAGACTGTCTTGTGGTTATACACCATATCATCAGTCTCCACCGTGTGCACAATGCTCCAACTAGTAATCTTGACGCCCTTGCACTGAAACTCGTAAATGGTGCTGTACCCGCCGTCCTCGCCACGGTGAGACACCATTGCGAGCCAGCCACGCTTGGGGTCGGTCGAGGCGGTAAAGGCGGGGGTGTGGAAGAGCTGGCCCGCACCACCGTCACCATTTGCGGTCCAGATGGTGAACACATCGCGATCGAGATTGAAGACGCAATCTCCCGTGCCGGGGTAAGTCGATCCGTCGACCCGATTCCAAGTACCTTCCTCCTCGTACAAATATTCGGCAGCATCGCGTGCTCCAGGGGCGCTGGCAACCCGGGGATGTAGTTGCGCTTCACCTTTGAACTTGCCGTCCCAAATCCATTCGCCCGGAGTATCTGGCGCAGATTTAGATTTATGGTGAACGGTCCGAGTGAAGTCCCATTTTCCTTGCACGCCTCGAAATGCTGCGGCGGAGATGCACTCGTGGTAAGTTTGGCTTGAAGACTCAATCTTGTCTGGGTTGCTGAAGAGATTCGCTACCTCCAACACAATCTTGGTGGTATCTTCATTAACACCACAACCTTGATAACGCGCCGAAAGGTAGGGGCCTTGCTGTCCTAAGAGATGAAGTACGAAGTAAGCTTATGTTCCATATACAGTTTGTACCCAAGTATTCTTACCACCAAAGGCCGAGTCGTCGCGCTGCACTCCAATTGCCCGGGACAGCTCTTCCACCAAGCCCACATGGTCGGCCATCCAGAACTGAGGCACATGTCGCGACTGGCTCTTGATTGCCTCTCGTACTGATGCCGACTCAGACACGTCGTAGAGTGCTGCTCCCACGTCCGGCTCAAGACCCGTACCCCACATGTGGGCAACGACGCGAGACTGCATGTCCATCACCCCCCAAAACGGCCCCTCGTAAAAACCAACGAAGGCAATATTCGGCACAGTGGGGTTGAATATGGAGCCGCGAGAAAGAATTAGAGGCACACGTCGACATTCAGGATCCCAATTTAGTGCTTGCTTGACATCATCAGAGAGGTAGTCGACATTGACCCGGAACCCAGTGGCTTCCACGATACCGACCACGTCCTCAATTCTGGTCGTAGACTATAGACACGTTAGATCTGGAAACGGCGACAGCAGTGAGCACAATTACCTCTCTCTCTTCAAAAGACCAATCACCTTTGGAGGTGACCTCTACCAAGGAACTATCCGCCGTAGAATCGTGCACGATGTCGAAGACCCGACCACGCACGGGGACAATTAGTCCGGACCTGACGAACTCGACGTAGGTGTCCGAGATACTGACAAAGGCGGGATATATTTCTTCTTGCTCCTTATACACATGCTCTGCGCAGTCGGAACCAACGCCAGGCTCAGCCCCCGTCATGATCCTAAGGTTCCCATGACCTTTGGCTGCCTTCTCCATCGATGCAACCCCATTGGAGGCGTATATGGGACCTTTGCCTCTATGGGTGAGGTCATACAGGATAAGGTCGAGTGGGAGGAAATGCGGCGACAAATCGTACCTGATCTCTATCTCCTTCGTTAGGTCGTAAGGTTTGAGGGGCAGGAAACGTGGCAGCGTGTAGAAAGGGCGGTCGAAGACATGGTACACGATGCTCTCGGACCAGGCTGGCTTCTGGCAAGGGGAGTGCTTTGCGCTTGAGATCTGGAAAGCAGCTGTCGCTGCTGCCTCGGTGCCACTGATCCCTCCTCCAACCACGACAATCTTCCCGCGTTTGTTCCCCAGGGCGGCAACTTCTCGGAACTGCGAGGAATGCGTTGTCGTAGTCAAAACAGGGTCTGGATTTTTGGATGGTTTGATGCTAGGAACTGGGCGATCAAAGAATCCACTGGCGACCACTAGATAATCGAATGTATCAGTGAGCTCCTCTTCGGTCTGCTGGTCGACAGAAGTGACCTTCCACTTCTTGGATTGGTCGGATTGAGTACGCAGGTCAGCGCCGGTTACTCGCCTATTCAGCTGCACAACACCGACGGGAACAAACTTATTCGCGTATGTGTCGAGATAGCGGCCAACTTCCCAAGCTTTGGGGAACAGTGGAGGGCGGTCCTCGGCTACGCTTGAGAATATTGACGATGAGTTTGGCACGCGCAGAGTTCCAGTCGTGGCAGCGGTGGGTAAAGCCTGGGGAAGCGAGGTCTCAGACGCATAGGGCTGCATACCTGTTCTCAAAAATGGTGGTGGCGCGGCTCCGGACCGGGAACCCATTGGTGCTGTCGGTGGGAGGAAGTCCGGCTTCTCTAGGGGGACCGACTGCCACGCGAGATCGGGAAACGTAACGATAAAGCGGCTGAGATTGGTGCGCATCTCAGGATTGCATTTGCCGCCTGCTTCGCCCGGAACAGCTCGCCACATACCACCGACTCGATCGGCAGCCTCGAAGATGGTGACTTTGAACGTCTCGCCATCTTTGTGCTGCAGCAGCGACTTGGCTGCAACGAGTCCGGCCGGGCCGGCGCCTACGATCAGAACTGACCTCATCGGAGACCTGGGGTGGTTTGCGAAGACGGTGTTGCAATTATAGAGCTACGCTGATGCAACCGCCTGTTATGGTAGCGAACTGGTGACGGTTAAAAACAGCGCGATGTCCAGCGGTGGCTGTGTTGTGGGTTGATGACCGTAGTGGTTGAGACTGGTGGATATAGCGCGGTTTTGCAAAAGGCACTCAGAAAGGTGGGGCTTATGTGGTGTAAACGTGCGTACGAAAACAGATGTGGCTCGAGGCCGCCTGAGGGCACATTCAAGTACAATAAAATATCATTGATATTCTCGACTGGCTAATACTGATCAGCCCGAGAGGTAGGTCGTATAGAACGGTTCCTGCAAAGGGCGTTCGTGGGGACATTTTCTCGCTTGAGCCAGCCCACTTCCCCGCCAAAAGTACCTAACAAACGCATGATTCGCCGTGATAGTGGCCAGAGCAAGCAACGTGTAGTCCTGCTGATACGTGAGCACTATATCTGCAGTGCAGTCCTTTGCATACCTTTGATGATCCATCATCATTTGGGACATATGGTTCGCCCCTTCGTGGGCACCGCTCGATGTTGGGGAGAGCGCCTGCGATACAGAAGTGCTGTCGACGATCTGGCTGACGAAAATGGGGCCTGACCGGTACTTAGATAGACTCTGTTCCCGTAGCGTCAGGATCGCAGACTGTACGTGGCAATGAGCAAATGGTATGCTGCTGTTCTCCGCCGTAAACCCTCGCAGGAGCATCTCGGCACGAATCTCTCAGGATAGGATGCCAGAATTGAACAAGGAGTTCTTCATGGTATCGAACTGCGTCTTTCCTAGCTATATATCCCATCAGCACTTTTCCTCGCACTGACCGTGCGAACAGGCGTACTGAGATCAGGTACCGGATGTGGCCTAGGTCGGTAACGTCCCTATGCTGCTCAAACTCTGCCCGCGCGAACTGGCGCATGTCGTTCCTTGTTGCCACGTCTGAGATGGATGCCGTGCTTCTCACAATGTCTCTCCACAGTGCCAGTGCGCGTT
>Ga0247803_1001255_pt1 | contig 13378 bp, 8 predicted proteins | sample UWRJL014104B1_FD_180928 | JGI IMG/M metagenome (GOLD analysis project Ga0247803, IMG submission 180928) | Plant litter microbial communities from Arlington Agricultural Research Station in Wisconsin, United States - UWRJ-L014-104B-1 | ecosystem: Environmental > Terrestrial > Plant litter >...
TAGGCTAAAACCCTACTGCTGTCATCGATTAAGCAGCGCGATATTGCTTTAGAATATCAACTACTTTTGGCTCTGATGCACAGATAAAATCAATAAATTCGCCCACGCCAACTTCAGCGTCATCGCGAGTATCAAAGGGACCAATATCCACGCCTTCGCGAGTCGTATAGTACCAGTAGTCGTCTTTTTGTAAAAAGCGGCCATTACGATCAGGTACTGAACCTAGTTCGCCCGCACGGTTGGATATAGCCATCTTGAACCCCTCATTGACGTGGTGCCTTGCGGCGACTTTCCTTAACTCTGGGACCCCAAAGCTAATCTGATTATAAACACTAAACAAATGTTCTGAATATATTTAGTTAGCATTACAACAAGATTATTTAATAACCAGAAAGTTATTTCAGCATAATACCTGTGTTGTCGTACAAATCAACATGTGTTTCTGATTTAAACAATGGCAGGGTAAATAATTGCGCTGCTGGTACAAAGCAAAAGTGTGAGCCTTCATCCTTGAGCATGCTAAGTGCCGGTTTGATTGGTGCAAGCTTTACCTTTGGCGATATGAGTTGAGAAACATATACCAGTTTCACGCCTTGTTTTTGCAGCAGAGGTTGGATTCGCTCCAATACTTGCAAGGTGGCGGGATAAGGGTGTCCTATAGCGACTGCTGCCCCGCGTTTGTGGGCTAAGGTAATCGCACGCTTAAGTTCGTACTCAATATCGCTGATATTGTTGCTATCGTCTAAAAAGACATCGCGCTTTAGGCTGGGTATCTGGTTAATTTGAGCGATATCAAAGGCTTTGGTTTGGGCGCTGGTACGGCTATCCACAAAATACAGCCCACGTTGACTAAGCTCAGTCATCAACCATTGCATGGGCTCTCCCTCTTGGGTGAGGCGGCTGCCCATGTGATTGTTAACGCCTTTTATCTGAGGAATGCTGTCGAGGTCTTGGCGCAGGGTGGCTAGGAAGCGGGTTTTTTCCATGCCACTGACAAGCGCGCCTTTGCCGAGTGACTGATTATTCACGGCGCTCATGGGCAAGTGCAACATAATTTCTTTGCCATTTTTATGCGCGAGTTGGGTACTGCTTGCGCCGTAGGGTGTAAAAGGCAAAACGGCGAGTGTGAAGGTGCCATCTAAGCGGGCGGCGCGTTCACTGTGGGCTTGGTTGTAGCCTATGTCATCGATAATTATGGCAAGGCGACCTTCGGCGAGCGTGCCCATGCTAAGCCAATAACCCAGTGCAAGGAGCCATGGGCACAGCCTGCTTGGCATTATTACTTTTTATCCTGCTGGGATTTGGCGTCAATATTTGCTGATGCAGATGCTTTATTAGGGTCATCAATAGTTGGACCCGATTGTTGCCCCAGAATATGCATACCTTTTAAGAGGTTTATGGCATCTAGCACTTGGTTATCTTTAAGAATATCGTCGTTCACCACGCTTTCACGTTCGCGCGTTCCGCTGCCAACATCTTGCCCATCGGCATTTTTGAGGTGCCCCGCTAAATCGGCTTCGGTGACAGCTGTTTTTTGGCTGACACCATTGCTCATTTTCTCTAAACGTACATCAGGTTCTATGCCTTTCGCCTGAATGGATCGGCCATTGGGGGTGTAGTAAAGCCCGGTAGTAAGTTTAATGGCGCGGTCTTCGGTGATGGGAATAACGGTTTGCACCGAGCCTTTACCAAAGCTGCGCGTACCCATAATGATGGAGCGCTTATGGTCTTGCAGTGCGCCCGCCACAATTTCAGAGGCGGATGCTGAGCCACTGTTGATTAAGGTCACTAAGGGTAGACCAGTGACGATATCACCAGGGGTAGCGGTGTAGCTGACACTGCTGTTTTCCATTCTGCCTTTGGTATAAACTACGGTGCCGCTGTCTAAAAAAGCATCGGCAACATCTACGGACGCCTGTAAAACGCCCCCGGGGTTGTTGCGTAAATCGAGCACTAACCCTTTGGTTTTGGGATAGGCTTTCAAGCTTTCCCGTAAGCGTTCGCTAAAATCACGGCCGGTGTTCACCTGAAATTGGGCGATGCGAATATACAAATATTCATCGGCAACGGGTTTCACAGTAACGCTCTGCACGTGAATAAGATCGCGCATCACGATGACTTCTATAAGGTCATCCACACCTTTGCGTTGCAGGCCTATTTTAATGGGCGTGTCTTTGGGGCCGCGCATAAGGCGGGTGCCATCGGTCAGGCTTTTACCTTTCATGGATTGGTCGTCAATGCGTACGATAATATCGCCCGGTTTAATACCGGCTTTTTGCGAAGGCGAGCCATCTAACGGCGTGATCACTTTGATGGCGCCATCGTCCATGCCGACTTCCAAACCGACTCCGCCAAACTCGCCGCTCGTGGTGGCTTGGAGTTCAGCGTAGGCTTCTTTATCGAGATAGGCAGAATGCGGATCAAGTTCGGCAATCATGCCTTTGATCGCGTATTCCAACATTTTGGAATCGCTAATTTCTTCTACATAACTGGTGCGAACGTGATCGTATGCGCGAGTAAATGTGCGCAATTCATCAAGCGGTAAAAGGCCTTCATTTTGCGCGGGTGTTTTTTTCTTTTCTGCGGGTGCCGCAGTGCTCGGCATGCAAACCAATGCGAGCATACTGGCTATAAAAAGTGCGCAGGCTTTTTTATTGACGCTGGGTGCTAACGTGGAAAGGCACAACATTTACATCTCCGGAAAGCGCTTACTGCGCCCATAACGACTAAACCCAAAAAACAAATGACTTACAATATTATGCGCGTGCCAACCAAGCCGATGGGTCGATAGCTTTGCCTTGATAGCGAATTTCAAAATACAAACCCGATTCATTTTGCCCGCCGGTATTGCCAACGCTCGCGATAGCTTCGCCGGCTTTTACTGCATCGCCCGCTTTGATATGTAACTGCTGATTATGGGCATACAGACTTAAATAACCTTCGCCGTGATCCACAATCACTAACAAGCCCTGACCGCGAAAATAATCCGCAAAAACCACGCGACCATAATGCACGGCTTTCACTTGTTGGCCAGAGCTAGCGCTAATCAAAACGCCATTCCATTGCAATTGCCCCGCAACCTGACTGCTACCAAAACTGTTTGAAATTCGGCCTTGCGTTGGCCACGGCAAGCGGCCTTTGCGCGCGCTAAATTTTTCGCCTGCGGCTGGCAGCGGCACATAGCTGGGCGCGGCGGCCAAGCTATTCGTAGCGCGTGTAACTTTTTGTAAAAGCGCCTGCAACTGACGGCGATCTTCTTGCATATCTTGCAGCGCTTTATCTTTACTAGAGATAGTCGTATTAATTTTAGCGAGTGTTTGTTTGCGCTGCGCTTGTGCGGTTTGTAAGCTCGATTGCTGCTTGCTCAGCTCTTCTTTAATGGTATTAAGTTCAGCTGTTTTTTGCGCAATATTTGGTTCGAGTTCATTTAGCTGCGCAATGGTGTCGAGATACTTTTTCATTTTCTCGGCATGGGCAGCCATAAAAAAGCTGTGGTATTTCATCATGCGTGAAATACGTTCAGGCGATTCCTGATTTAAGAACACTTTAAATTGGGGTTGTTGCCCAAGCTGATAAGCGGCACGTACCTGCTCAGCGGCTTGGGCTTGTTGCTTTGCACGGGCTTTTTCCAAATCACCGCGATCTTTTTTTAAATTTTCAATTTGCTTGTCTTGGTTGTTGATTTCTTGTTGAATTTTTTCAACTTTTTTTTGCAAATCACTCATTTGTGTTTCATTCTTTTGCAGTTCTTGTTGCACATTGCTGCGCGCGCCCTGCACTTTCTTTAATTCTTTTTGTAAATCGGCAATGTCTTTCTGCAGTTTCGCCATGTCAGCTTTTTCATCGCTCAGCGCACCGGGCGAGATGGCAAGTATCATGGAGAATAAACTTAAGCATAAAAGTTTTTTCATGGGAGTTGTTTAAATCATTGGTAATTGATTTGGGAGTCGTCATTCTCGCGTAGCGGGAATCCAGCTTTTGATTGTAGATTTTTAATAGCTGGATCCCCGCTACGCGAGGATGACGACGGATATTTAAACAAGAATGAATCTATTGAAACTAATGTTAACGTTACGAAAATTCGCCAAAAAATTATTCCAAGGTAATTAAATTTTTACCGGTCATTTCTGCCGGCTGTGGAATACCCATTAACGCCAGCATGGTGGGTGCAACATCTGCCAATGAGCCGCCTGGTGCAATAGAACCTTTGCGTGCGCTGCAGAAAATAAACGGAACGGGCAGTGTAGAATGTTGGGTATTTGCTTGACCGCTTTCTTCATCAAACATTTCTTCTACGTTGCCGTGGTCGGCAGTAATTAATGCTTCACCGCCCACTTTTTCTACTGCCGCTAATACGCGACCAATACAAATATCAATTGCTTCTACGGCTTTGGTTGCGGCTTCCATAATGCCGGAGTGACCGACCATGTCGCAGTTGGCGTAGTTGCAAATAATGGCATCGTATTTACCGGACTCAATCGCTTCTACCAATTTATCGGTCACAATCGGCGCATTCATTTCAGGTTGCAAATCGTAAGTAGCCACTTGTGGCGATGGCACTAAAATACGATCTTCGCCGGGGTAAACAGTTTCGTTGCCGCTGTTAAAAAAGAAGGTAACGTGTGCGTATTTTTCGGTTTCTGCGATGCGCAATTGGGTTTTGCCTAAGCCAGAAATATATTCACCAAATGAGTTGGCTAAATTTTCTGGCGGAAATGCGATAGGCGCTTTAATGCTGGAGGCGTATTCGGTGGTTTGTACAAAGTGCGCAATTTCCGGGTGCAACTCACGCTCAAAACCGGTGAAGCTTTCGTCAATTAAGGCATGGGTAATTTCGCGTGCGCGGTCGGGGCGAAAGTTCATAAAAATCACCGAGTCGCCATCGTTAATGGTGGCCACTTCTTCGTCTTCGGCACAAATTAGTGTCGCTTTTACGAACTCGTCATTTTCGCCGCGAGCGTAAGCGGTTTTGAGCGCATCAACTGCAGTGAGCGCATCGAACTCAGCTTCTCCCGTGACCATCACATCGTAAGCTTGTTTTACGCGATCCCAACGGTTGTCGCGATCCAGCGCAAAGTAGCGGCCAACCACAGAAGCGATGCGGCCAGTGCCTAACTCTTCAAACAAGTCTTGTGCGCGTTGCAGTGAGGCTTCTGCTGAGCGCGGTGCGCAATCGCGGCCATCCAGGAATGCGTGCAGGTACACTTCTTTAGCGCCGCGCTGTACGGCCATTTTCATCATGGCGTAAATGTGATCTTGGTGGCTGTGTACGCCGCCGTCAGAGAGCAAGCCGAGAATGTGTACCGCTTTGCCGCTGGCAATTGCGCTATCGATAGCATTGACATAAACGGGGTTGGTAAAAAAGTCGCCATCGCTAATGGCTTTATTAACGCGGGTAAAGCTTTGGTAAACCACGCGGCCAGCGCCAAGGGTCATATGGCCCACTTCGCTGTTGCCCATTTGGCCTTCGGGCAAGCCTACGGCTAAACCAGAGGTTTCAATCAGGCTTTTTGGGTTGTTAGCCCAGAGTTTGTCGAATACCGGCTTATGGGCAGCGGCAATCGCGTTGTATTTGGTTTTTTCCGAATAGCCATAGCCATCGAGGATGAGGAGCACAGTAGGTTTTTTGGGGGCTGTCATAGCGCAATCACTTCTCAGAGGGAATTAGGAACTGGATGAATGCCGGTATTCTAGCGGGTTATGAGTTGCTTCTCTAGGCCGAATGCACCTAAGTATCGCCTGCGTAAGCAAGCGAAAAGCTGAATTTATAAACCGATGTATAACAGCGCCAGGGCCAATATTGCGGGCACGGCCTGAATGTAGATTATTTTGAATTTAGCCGTGAGGCCGCCGTAGATACCTGCAATCACAATGCAGCTGAGAAAAAAGACGTTAATAGCAAAGCCGCTTTCGCCCAAATACAGCCCCCAACATAATCCCGCTGCCAGAAAACCGTTGTACAGGCCTTGGTTTGCGGCCAAGACTTTGGAGTGGCTCGCCATTTCTTGGCTGTGACCGAACGCTTTAAGACCAGCAGGTTTATCCCACAAAAACATTTCCAATACCAATATATAAATATGGAGTAATGCGATAAGGCCGATAACGAGACTGGAAATGATGGGATAAGTGAACATAGCAGAATCCTTTGGGCTAAAAGTCAAAATTACTTTATCTATTGCGCATATTTTAGTGCGTTAATTTTATCTGGAATGCGGTTAGTAGCTTGTTTGGTTGTTGAATTTTGATCAATTCAACCGCTTTTTTCGCTTATAACTAAAAAGTTGTTTCCTAAATACTCACTTCGTTTTTAGTGCTGGAAATTTGTTTTTTGTATCGCTAGAGTGCGCAACACCAACTGATTACAAGCAGTGGCAACAACAATAATTAATAACAATCGTGGTGGTGTTTGCAAACAATAATCGATAACAGATTGTAAAACACCAACCGCGACGCTTCACCCCTTCCTCGGCATAAAAAACACTTCGGTCATAGCAATTTCCTGTTCTAAGAATTCTTAAATGACTCTTGGTTTCGTACCTTTTTTGCATTTGCAAATGGGCGCGAAGCGCTAGGCATTTTTGTGCTTTACCCTATAAAAATTAATTAATAAAAAAATAAGTTAATCGGCAATGCTATTTCATTTTTAGGTTAATACCCCGTGATCCAAGGGGTGGATTGACTTGGGCTTTTTTGCTTTTTCGCGCGCGCGAATGGTTAAAAGCTCAAACAATAAAATTAATCTGTGAGAGCAAAAAAATGAAGCAGCCACTGTTTGCAAAAATCTTTTCAGCCATCGTGATTCTCGTCTGTCTTGCCAGCCCAGCTCGGGCCGCGCTTATCACCACGAATTTTTCAGAGCTAGTGGGCAATCAAGGTACGGTTGATATTCAGTTAAACCTTGGTAGCGCACAAGCGCTTGAAGGCTTCCAAATCTTTTTTTCTGAAAGCCTCTTTTCCAACCTTTCTATTATCAATAGCCCTGCTAATTGGGATAGCTTAATCTTGGCAAGCGTTCAAGGCCCCTTACTTTTTGATAGCTTTAATTTTTTAGGTCTTGAGAACGGCATTGCCAAGCTTGCATTTACTTACCTTGGGCAAGGTTCTATTCAGCCGCTGAATTACGAGCTTTACAATTCAGCGTTTGAAGTAACAGGCGCTGGTGTTACTGAGAATGTAAAAGCTTCAGTGCCAGAATCGTCCAGCCTTATGCTAATGCTGTTAGGTTTATGTGCGCTGGCTGTAAAAACTCGTGCAAAAAAAGTTTACGCAAAAAACTCTGCCTCGCGTAAAGCCAATGTGTGCGAGGTGTCAGCATGAAGCATCCGTCTTTTTTGTGGAGGCTCTTTAGTGCTTCCACTTTGTTGTTAGCCTTGGTGGCATCAGCCCAGTCAATGGCTGTTGATCTAAGCGTGGTTGCAGTCACTAAAATCAGCGAGAAACGTCTTACTCGAACAGAGTATGAATACGTGATGTCAGTAACCGTTAAAAATGGTGCTCAACCGCTTACCAATGCCTCTGAAACATTAACGGCGGCGGGGTCTGGCACCACTATTATTGATGGCAGTGTGGTAATTGGTTCACTTGCCGCCAATGCGCAGGTAACACCTGGCGATACCATTACTATTCGCCAGAACATTTCAATTCCATTCAATCAAGCGGCGTTAGTCTGGAGCCCAGCCGGTACGCCAGTTGTTGCCAGCTCTTCATCTTCCAGCATTACTTCAAGCTCATCGAGCAGCGCAGCACCTACCGGCCCAGCCGTTAATTTAAGCTGGTTAGGCGCTGGCACTTTGCCAACCGGCGTAGCGCTTTACGATGTGGATGGCTATGCCGCCTTGGGCACGCCTGTCACCGGTGGTGGTGTGATTTCTGAGGATGACCCCGCCTATCGCAAAGTCTATACGCCGGCCGAATTTATCGCCGCGTTGGATGCCGCCAAGCGCACCTTGGCAGCGCCCGTTAAAGTCATCGAAATTATGAATGACCTTAACCTCGGTACACTCGAATCCGGCGTGCCGATTGCCGGTATTTACCGCGCACAATCTACTCAAGCGCAATTGCACCCCACCCTCAAACTCACAGGCGTGAGCTTAATTGATATTAAAACCATTACTGGCCTGACTATTTTCTCTCGCAATGGCGCGACGATTCGCCACGCTGAATGGAATATTAAAGACGTTACCAACCTGATGATCCGCAACCTAAAGTTTGATGAATTGTGGGAGTGGGATGAAGCCACCAAAGGCGACTACGATAAAAACGATTGGGATTACATTACGCTCGGCGACGGTACTGCTGCTAATAAAGTATGGATTGACCACTGCACTTTTTACAAAAGCTACGATGGCATTGTGGATGTTAAAGGTGCCTCTAGCGGTATCACGATTTCATGGAGCCAAATCCTACCCGGCGATAGCAGCAATGGTGCCTTTATCCGCGCACAAATGGATTATTTAGAGGCCAATCAAGCCAACCTTGTGATGTACAAAAAATTGCGCGATGGTGGTTTAACCCAAGATCAAATCACGCAAGTAACCAACACCATTAAAAAAGGCCATTTGATTGGCGCTACCGCAAAAAATAGCGATAACGCTAGCCTGCAAGTGACCTTGCATCACAACTATTATCAGGATCTGCAAGACCGCATGCCGCGCCTGCGCGGTGGCGATGTTCAAGCGTTTAACATCTTGGCAGATAGCGCTAATGCGCGCGCCATTAAAGCGTGGTTAGACCCAATCCTGTTGGGTAGCACTAACCTGGCTAAAGATTTTACCGGTACGGGTTCGTACAAATTTGGCATTACCTCTAACGGCACTATCTCCACGGAAGATGGCGTGATTGAAGTGGCGAATAGCCTCTACGCCGGCGTATTAACACCCTTGCGCAACAATCAAACCGACGTGAATGATGCAAGCTTTACGGGTTCAGTCGTCGCAGCTAATACCCAGCACGAGTTGTTAGCCTCTGAAATGCCAATCGCTTCGCAGCAATCAACGTTTAATGCATTGGGCAATCTCTGGGCAGTGTGGAAAGGCGATAGCAATTTTGCCAATAGCACCCTTGGCCCAGTACAAGCACCGGCTAAATATTTGAGCTTTAAAGCGGCACCACCCAGTGCGAAAGCCTTGCATGCGCCAACGGCATTACGCAGTGTGTTGGTAACGGGGGCAGAACCGGCGGGTGCGGGGAAAGTGACCCTCACAGTACCGCAATGGCTCAATTCATTGAACGCGGGCGGCGCGTCTAGCTCTAGTGCGAGCAGTACCCATCCAACGTCCGCGAGTTCCAGTTCTACAGCATCGGCGGGCGCAAGCAGTGCGACGAGTTCAATTGCTTCGGGTTCAAGTGGAAACAGCAGTTCGGTCGCTGGTGGCGGCCAGTCATCAAGTAATGGGCAGTCATCAAGTGGTCAATCATCAAGCACCGGAGTAGTCGCGAGCACCAATCTCCCGTTTGTTGAATCTTTCGATGGTACGACAACTGCAGGTCTATTCACTGTGGCTTACAAATCCTTGGCGGCCGATGCTAGCGCCGCGTTGTTCGCTAAAACCGGCGGCAGCCCAGCTATTAATAGCAATGCGTTGGATTTAGCGGGGGCACGTTTAACCATTGGCAATCGCCCGCCGCGCACCAACACCACGGCTACCGATACCACCACCAACGGCGATTTTGATTTAAGCAGACCCTATCGCATTACCTTTAAAGTGTTAGCTGCTTCAGGTGCGGGCACCTTGCAGGTATTTGTCGATAACAATACCACCAGTTCAGGCAGCTCAAAACATGGCGCTAGCTCGCGGGTTTACAGCGCAGTGGCGAGTACGCTAACGGCTGGGCAAGTGATTACCATTACGCCGGCGGTGGGTACGTCAACATCGTTTATTGCATTGCGCACCGAAAGTACTGCAGCGGCAACGATTGACGATTTCCGCATTGAGTATTTGGATGGCGAAAGTTCATCGTCAGCATCTGTAAGCAGTAGTGCCAGCAGCACAAGCAGTGTGGCTAGCTCTTCAAGTTCATCCAGCTCTGCGCCCTTTGTACAACCTACCCAGGTTTATAACCTCCAAAGCCGCGTCACGCCCAGTGTTAATCAAGTGGATAGCCATGTAGATACCAGCTTAGCAATCACCTTTGATGCACCACCGGTATTGGGCACCACCGGTGAAATTCATATCTTCAAATTGAGCGATGACTCTTTGGTGGATACCATCAAGCTGAGCGGCAATACCGATGAAATCGGCTATGACGGCCAACTTCGTGTGCGTATCGTTAACACTCAACCACTGCATATTAGTGGCAACAGCCTGATTATCACGCCGCATAGCAGCAAGCTTGACTATGGCACGGCTTACTACGTGGCGATTGCTAATGGCGCATTGACCGGCGCAACCGTTAATGGCGTACCTTTCGTGGGCTTGGGCAAAAATGCTGGTTGGATTTTTACCACCAAAGCCAGCGCACCTACGTCTACAGAGCTCACGGTAGATGACAATGGCACTGCAGATTTCCGCACAGTGCAGGGCGCTATTAACCATGCGATGCAAAATGTTGCCTTGGCGACGCCAGTCACTATCACGGTTAAAAACGGCAGCTACGAAGAATTGCTTTACGTGCGCAGCAAAAATAACCTGACCATTAAGGGCGAAAGCCGCGATGGCGTAGTGATCCAATATACCAACAACAACACCCTTAACGCCGGTACGGGCGGCAGCCAAGCGCCGGGAGCAACCAGCTTGACCGGTGGCCGTAGCGTTCTTTTGGTAGAAGCGTCTGATATGTTGGTGATTGATAATCTCACCCTCAAAAACACCACCTTGATTGGTAATGGTGGCCAAGCCGAAGTGATTTATTTCAACAACGACGCGGGCCGTTTGGTGGTTAGTAATAGCAGCTTCATCAGTGAGCAAGATACGGTTCAAGTAAAAGGTTACAGCTGGTTTTATCGCAGTTTGATTGCCGGTAATGTGGATTTCATTTGGGGCGGCAACCGCGTTGCACTCTTTGAAGAAAGCGAAATTCGCTCGTTAGGCGATTCGCGCGGTAACGGCAACGGCGGCTACATTCTGCAAGCGCGCACCGTGACAGCAGCAGATAAAGGCTTTGTGTTCCTCAATAGCCGTTTAACCCGTGGCCCAGGCCCATTGGGTCATAACATTGCCGATGGCCAAACGTGGCTGGCGCGCAGTGGTGGCAGTGCAAGTTACTTCGACAATATCGTCTTCATCAATACCCAAATGGATAGCCACATTAGGGCAGCGGGTTGGTACACCTCGCCCATGCCTAACCCAAGTGTTGCGACAGCGACCAGCGGTTGGCGAGAATACGGCAGCACCGATCTTAGTGCTACAACCTTGGATATCAGCAGCCGCAACGCGGTGAGTGGCCAGTTATCCTTGGGCGATGTAATCAGCAATTATTGCTCGCGTGCGCAAATTTTCGCGGCGTTTAATGGGGGTGCTGGCTGGAATCCACTACCTGGCGATACCACGGATTGCTTGAACTTTGATATGTCGGGCTCATCCAGCTCCAGCAGTGCAGCAAGTTCGGTAGCTAGCTCTTCGTCTTCCAGTACTGCGAGTTCGTCAGCCTCAAACGTGGGTTCAGAATCATCCAGCTCAGTGCAGTCTTCATCAAGTTCATCGTCTAGCGCATCCAGTGTGGCGGCCGTGGTTTTACCGCAAACCACTAACCCGGTTTATGGTGAGTTAACCACCTACAAAACGTGGTTAAACGGCAATGCAGACGCAGCCGTTGCACTTGCAGCCGACACCACCAAAGCCAACAACATAGTGTCTTGGCAAATGCCTCACGGTGGATTTTACAAAACGCCAGCATGGTACAACGCCCCCTGGAACGGCAGCGCCACTCGCTCTGAGTGGTACGGTGCTGGTGGTGTGGAATTAGGGACAATTGATAACGATGCAACTGTGACAGAAATTTTGTTCCTGGCCGATGTGTATGCTCGCACGGGTAACGTCGCCTATCGCGATAGTGCACGCAAAGCGTTGGATTTCTTATTGACTATGCAAACTGCATCGGGCGGTTTCCCACAGGTTTACCCTGCGCGCACCGGTACACTTTATTCCAACTATGTAACCTTCAATGACGATGCAATGGTGCGTGTATTAGTGCTGCTAGATCATGCAGCACAAAGCAAAGCACCTTTGGATGGCGATATTTTCACAGCTACCCAACGTACTCAGTTGAAAGCAGCGGTGGATAAAGCCGTGGGTTTTATTGTGCAGGCACAAATTACCCAAGCCGGTGTAAAAACCGTTTGGTGTGCGCAACATGACCCCGTTACCTTTGCAGCACGTGGCGCTCGCTCTTATGAACTGGCTTCAAAAAGCGGTAAAGAATCATCGCTGATTGTGGCGTTTTTAATGAGCCAACCACAAGCACCAGAAGTGAAAGCGTCAGTACAAGCTGCACTCGCATGGTACAGAAGTGATGCAGTGCAATTGAAAAATGTCGCGTATGAAAAAACCAATTCTAAAGCCACTAATACCACGCCTTTCATCGCTCAAGCGGGCGCAACAACCTGGTATCGCTTTTACGATTTAAATACCGACACAGGTTTCTTTAGTGGTCGTTTACCTACCGACAACCCACCGGGTGTTGGCAAGCAATACGATGTTATGGCAGTTGAAACCGAGCGCCGTTATGGTTACGAGTGGGGCGGTAGTTATGGCACCAAACTTTTAGCCTATGCTGCAAGTGTTGGTTATTAATCTAAGTACCTTGTATTCATCACGTAAAAACAAAAACGCCTCGCAGAGTAATCTACGAGGCGTTTTTTTATGGGTCTGTTGTTAAAGTTACTAAGCTACTTTATTTATTCGTCATCATCCTCGCTGCGCGAGAATAATGATTCCATTTTTCCAAGCTTCAACGTGAAAATATTAAATTAATCTGCTTTATTAACTTCTGCGCTGCTGCTTGCTTCTGTTGTGTTATCAACCCAAGTGCGTACACCATCTTTCCGCGCGGCTGGCATTTTTTTAATTTCAGCTTCAATCCAATTCTTAACCGCTTCGGTTAATTCTTTGCGATCTTTTCCTGCCGTTTCAATCGGCTCGCTCAACACAACAGTAATAGTGCCGGGGTACTTTAAAAAATGTTTATGTGGCCAGCACTCAGCGGCGTTGTGGGCAACCGCAACAATCGGCACGCCAGCGCTAATCGCAATATCTGCACCGCTACGCGCGTAGTTGCCAACAGTGCCCAGCGGAATGCGTGTACCTTCGGGAAAGATCAACACATTGTTGCCTTCTTTCAAACGCTCAATGCCTTTGGTCTTTACATCTTTTAAAGCTTGAATAGGATTTTTACGATCAATAGCAATTGAACGAATACTCGCAAGCCCCCAACCAAAAAA
>Ga0247803_1001256_pt1 | contig 13374 bp, 11 predicted proteins | sample UWRJL014104B1_FD_180928 | JGI IMG/M metagenome (GOLD analysis project Ga0247803, IMG submission 180928) | Plant litter microbial communities from Arlington Agricultural Research Station in Wisconsin, United States - UWRJ-L014-104B-1 | ecosystem: Environmental > Terrestrial > Plant litter >...
CGAGCGGGTAGATCTCGCCGTTCTCGAGGCCCGCCGACGACTGCGGACCGGCGGCGATCCAACCGCCCTTGGCGCTGAAGTCCCAGCCGGCGCCGAACGTGATCGCGACGATCTGGTCGACGGCGATGCCCTGCTTGACGGTGATCGGCGCCGCGGACGCGGGGAGCTCGGGAGCGGCCGGGGTCGGCACGAGGGTCAACGAGGCCTGCACGAGACCGGGCGTGCTGAGGGCGGGCGCGACGCAGACGAGGTCGCCCGTCTCGTTCTCAACCGGCTCGGCGTAGGCGACGGTGTAGACGTCGCCGACCGCGTAGCCGTTCGAGTTGAGGAAGCCCCAGTTCTGCAGCGGGGCGCGCGACGAGAGGTTCGGCTCGGTCTGGTTGAAGCGGTGCGGCTCGCCGTTGATGTAGTCGAAGGTGCAGATCGGGTAGTCGTCGACCTGAGTCAGGGCGGTGTCGCCATTGAAGTAGGCCTGGGTCTCTTCGCCGTAGACGAGCTCGGTGTCGGGGAAGGTGACCGAGGTGATGGGGAACACGGGGTCGACGACCGCGGCGAACGCGGGGGCCGCTGCGAAGACGGGGGCGATGACGACTGCTGCGGCGAGGGCCACGGCGCTGGCGCGACGGGAAATGACACCCGAGCGATTGGCCGTGCGGTCGAGGGGACGGATGTTCATGGCTCTCCAGGGAGGGTCTGCGGCGTAAGACGAGACGCCGTCATCAATAACTCGACACTTGTCGACGCCTTGAAGACTACAGCTCGTCTTGAAATCAGGAAAGCGAAGTCATGCCCCCCGAACGGGGCGTCAGGGCGCGATGAGCTTCGACGCGGCACGCATCGCCGCGAACCGCTGCCGAGCGGTGGCCTCGGGCGAGGCATCCGCGGTGCCGTTGAGCACACCGACGTTCGCCTGCGAGAGGGCGATGGAGAACAGCAGCCCGAAGAGGTCGGCGGGGTCCCACGCCGGATCGACGATGCCGCGACGCTGAGCCTCGACGATCGCGACCCGGTCGCGCTCGATCACGACGGGCGAGATGGGAGGGAGCAGGTCGAAGTCCCCGCCGAGCCTGGCCCAGTCCATCATGCGGAAATGCTCCGGGTGCGACCGGGCGAAGTCGAAGATGCGGCCCACGAAGCCGGGGAGGTCGTCGGCAGAGAGCGGCATCGACTCGAGCACCTCGTCCATGTGGGCGGTCAGCACGGCGACGAAGAGCGCCCGCTTGTCGCCGAAGTAGGCGTACAGGCGCTCCTTGCTCGCGCTGGCGTCTGCGGCGATGCGGTCGACCCGCGCTCCGGCCAGGCCGTAGGCGGCGAACTCCCGGCCCGCCGCCAGAAGGATCCGCTCTCGTGTCGATTCTCCGTCGCTTCTCATGGCTATGATCATACATAACCCAACCAACTAGTTCGTTTGACAGGATCCCGCTCTCCCTATGGCCACCACCGCCCCCGCTGCCCCGCAGCAGTCCACCCCGTCGCCGATCCACCGCTGGTGGCTGCTCGCGGTTCTCGCACTCGCCCAGCTCATGGTGATCCTCGACGGGACGATCGTGAACATCGCCCTGCCCGACGCGCAGATCGACCTCGGAATGTCCGACGGCGACCGCACGTGGGTCGTCACCATCTACGCCCTCGCCTTCGGCTCGCTGCTGCTGCTCGGCGGCCGTATCGCCGACTACTGGGGCCGTAAGCGCTCCTTCATCTTCGGCATGGTCGGCTTCGCCATCGCCTCGGCGCTCGGCGGCCTCGCACTCAACACCGAGATGCTGCTCGCCGCCCGCGCGCTGCAGGGCGCCTTCGCGGGCCTGCTCGCACCCGCGTCTCTCGCCATCCTCACCATCACCTTCCCCGGCGGCAAAGACCGCATCAAGGCGTTCGCCGTGTACGGTGCGATCGGCGGCGGCGGCGCCGCGGTCGGACTGCTGCTCGGTGGAGTGCTCACCGAGTTCGCGAGCTGGGAGTGGTGCCTGCTCGTGAACGTGCCGATCGCCATCGTCGCGATCGTCGGCGCGCTCGCGTTCATGAAGGAGAGCCGCGCCCACGGCAACACCCGGTACGACATCCCCGGCACGCTGCTCGTCGTCGCCGGGCTCGCCTCCCTGGTGCTCGGCTTCTCGCGTGCCGAAGAGGGCTGGGCGCGCTTCGACACCATCGGATTCCTCGTCGCCGGCGTGGTTCTCCTGGCCGCGTTCGTGCTCGTCGAGCGGAGGGTCTCGAACCCGCTGCTGCCCATGCGCGTCATCGTCGACAAGGTGCGCGGCGGCGCGTTCCTCGTCTCCACCCTGACCGGGGCCGCCCTCCTCGGCGGGCTACTGTTCCTCACGTTCTACTTCCAGATCGTGCTCGGCTACTCGCCGCTGCAAGCCGGATTCGCGTCGCTGCCGATGACCCTCGTGATCATGGTCTGCGCCACGGTGCTCTCGCAGCTGCTGCCGAAGATCGGCGTTCGCATCCCCATGACTGTCGGCCCGATCATCGCCGCGGCAGGGCTGTTCTACCTGTCGTTCATCACGGTCGAGGGCAACTACGTGCTCGAGGTGCTGCCCGGAGTCGTCCTGCTCGGCATCGGACTCGCCTCGCTGTTCGTGCCGCTGCAGAACGTCGCGCTCGCGGGAGTCGAGGAGCACGACGCGGGCGTCGCCAGCGCCGCGGTGGCCGCCACCCAGCAGATCGGCGGCTCGATCGGCACCGCGCTGTTCACCGCGCTGTACACCTCGGCGATCGCGAGCTACCTTGCCGACAACCCGCCGGCCCCCACCGCGCAGCTCGAGGCATTCGTCAGCGGCTACTCGGCCGCCTTCGTGTGCGCCGCCGCGCTCATGCTGGTCGCGGCGCCGATCTCGTTCTTCCTGATCCGCCCTTCGAAGGCAGACCTGTTGAAGAACGTCGACGCCGTGCACATGGGCTAGAGCCCGGAGCACGAACGGCCCCGCGCAGAAGGTTGCGCGGGGCCGTTCGACGTTGGCGCACGCTCGTGCGCGTATCAGCTAGCCGAGACGCGGCCGGCGAGCGCGCGCGGTGAGCCACACGTTCGACACCAGCATGAACGCGACGCCGACCGTGATGATCGCGACGTCGACCGCGGGCAGCGAGATGACGCCGAACTGATCGAGCAGCAGGCCGCCGACGAGCGCCCCGAAGCCGATGGCGAAGTTGAACGAGGTTGTGAACAGCGCGGCGGCGAGGTCCCGCATTCGGGCGGATGCCGTGTGCAGCATGCGCGTCTGCAGCATCGCCGGGAGGCCGCCGAACGCGATCCCCCACACCACGATCGCCGCGACGATGACGACCTGCGACTGCGACAACAGGCCGAGCACGAGCACGGCCACCGCGACCACCGAGGTGGCCACGATCAGGCCGGCGCGCGGGAAGCGGTCGCTCACCAGGCCGGCGAGCACCAGGCCGATCGCGCCGGCGCCGCCGAAGAGGAAGAGCAGGATCGCGATCGAGTCCTCGGGGAAGCCGCCGACGCCGATGAGCCAGGGCGCGATGTACGTGTAGAAGAGATTGTGGCCCGTCATCACCACGATGATGATGATGCAGAGAATGACGACGCCGGGAACGCTGCGGTCCTTGCGCAGCGGCAGCGCGATCTCGCCGGTCGCGAGCGTGACCCGGTGGTCGACGGCGGGCAGGAATCTGAGCACGAGCGCCGCGAGGATGATCACGATGACGCCGATCGTGGCGAAAGCGAGCCGCCAGCCCAGGGCGTGCCCGAGCGCCGTGCCGAGCGGCACTCCGAGCACGAAGGCCGCGGTCCCGCCGCCGCTGGTGATGGCGACAGCGCGGCCGATCTGGTGCTTGGGCACGAGGTGCGCGGCGTAGGCGCCGACGACCGCCCAGAACAGTCCGTGCGCGAGCCCGCCGATGATGCGCGCGCCGACGAGGATCTCGTAGGTCGGCGCCACCGCGGCCAGCACGTTGCCGGTGGCGATGACGAGCAGCACGATGACGACGAGGTACTTGCGCGAGTACGCACGGGTGAGAGCGGCCAGCGGGGTGGTCGAGATGACGACCGTGCCCGCGAAGATCGTCACGAGCAGGCCGATGCGCGACTCGGAGACGCCGAGCTCTTCCGCCATGTCGGGAAGGAGACCGGTGGGGAGGAACTCGCTCGTGACGGAGACGAAGATCGCCCCGGCGAGAACGAGGAGTCCGACCCAGGGGAAGGCGGGCGTAGGAGTAGTGGGGCTGTTCGAAGACAACGGGAGGAAATCCGTTCGGAATGGTGATGGCGTGGCGAGCCGCGGGTTGCCGTGTACGAGCGAGGCAACTTTTCCAGAATACTCTGGAGCCGTGACTGACACCTCGACCCACTGGATTCTCACCCTCGTCTGCGAAGACCGCCCGGGCATCGTCCACGCCATCAGCGGCGCGATCGTCACCGCCGGCGGCAACATCACCGAGTCGCAGCAGTTCTCCAGCGACGACACGGGAACGTTCTTCATGCGGCTCCAGGTCGAGTCCGCAGCATCCAGAGCCGTCTTCGAAACGGCGCTCACACCCGTCACCGAGCGCTACGCGATGACGTGGCAGCTCGATGTGGTCGGCCGCCCCCTGCGCACCCTCGTGCTGGTGTCGAAGGCCGGGCACTGCCTCAACGACCTGCTCTACCGGGAGCGCGCCGGGCAGCTGCCCATCGAGATGCCCCTCGTCATGAGCAACCACCGCGACCTCGAGAACCTCGCCGAGTTCTACGGCGTGCCGTTCGAGCACCACCCCGTGACGAGCCCGGGGCAGAAGCTCGCGTTCGAAGACCGCGTGCTCGAGGTGGTCGAGCAGCACGATATCGAGCTCGTCGTGCTCGCCCGCTACATGCAGATCCTCTCCCCGGAGCTGTGCGCTGCGCTCACCGGGCGGGCCATCAACATCCACCATTCGTTCCTGCCGGGATTCAAGGGCGCCAACCCCTACAAGCAGGCGCACGCCCGCGGGGTGAAGCTCATCGGCGCGACCGCGCACTTCGTGACGAGCGACCTCGACGAGGGACCGATCATCGAGCAGAACGTCGTTCGCGTCGACCATTCGCGCACCGCCGCAGAGCTCGTGTCGATCGGACAGGACGAGGAGAGCCGCACCCTCACCCAGGCGGTCAAGTGGTTCGCCGAGCACCGCGTGCTGCTCGACCAGGCGCGCACCATCATCTTCAAGTAGCCGCCGCACCGCGCCCGCGGCTCTAAGCTGAGCGCTATGAGCACGCTGTTCGAACACGCCCGCAAACTCGACGCGCACGGCCAGGTCGACGACTTCTGGATGCTCGTCGAGGGCGACACCATCGTCTCGACGGGAAACGGGCAGGGTCCGGATGCCACGACCCGGGTCGATGTGGACGGGCGGTGGCTCGTGCCGGGGTTCATGGACCTGCACGGTCACGGTGGCGGCGGCCACTCGTACGACGACGGAGCGCGCGCGATCGGGGAGGCCCTCGCCACCCACCGCGCGCACGGCACCACCCGCTCGGTGATCAGCCTCGTCGCCAACCCGCTCGCGAGCCTGCGCACCAGCCTCGCCGAGATCGCCGACATCGCCGAGGCCGACCCGCTCGTGCTCGGCTCGCATCTCGAGGGCCCGTTCCTCGCGCCGGGCCGCCGGGGAGCGCACAACGGCGAGTTCCTGCGCGAGCCGGCGCCGTACGAGGTCGAGGAGCTCATCGGCGCCGCGCGCGGCACCCTGCGGCAGATCACGATCGCCCCCGAGCTGCCGAACGCGATGGAGGCCATCGACGTGCTCGTCGAGGCCGGCGTCGTCATAGCCATCGGACACACCGAAGCCGATTTCGACAAGGCCCGCGAGGCGTTCGACCGGGGTGCGCGCATCGTGACGCACGTGTTCAACGCGATGCCCGGCATCCACCACCGCGCTCCCGGCCCGGTCGTCGCCGCGTTCGAGGACGAACGGGTGACGCTCGAGCTGATCCTCGACGGCGAGCACGTCCACCCGGACGTCGCGGCGATGGTCTTCGCGTCCGCCCCCGGCCGGGTCGCGCTCGTGACCGACGCGATGGCCGCCGCCGGCTCGCACGACGGCGACTACTCGCTCGGCTCGCTGACCGTGAGCGTGCGCGACGGCATCGCGCGCCTGCGCGGAACGCCGACGATCGCCGGCTCGACGCTGACGCAAGACGTCGCGTTGCGCATCGCGATCCAGCGCTCCCGAATCGCCCCCGCGCGCGCCGTCGAGGCACTCACCCTGACGCCGGCTCGCACGCTCGGTCTCGAACACAGGCACGGGCTGCTCGCACCCGGCTTCGCCGCCGACGCCGTGTTCATGGGCCACGACTGGCAGACCCTCGACGTGTGGGCCGACGGGCGCCGCATCTAGCGCTGCCGGTGCCGCCTTCGCGCGTGCCGCCTTCTGCCAAATGAAGGAGAAGCTGCGTTCGAGTCACAGGTTGGCGCGGATGCGCGGCCCTCTCGGCGAAGATCTCCTTCATTTGGCAGCGGAGGCCGAGGTTTGCCGGGTCGCAGCGCGGCGGGAAACGGGCGGCGGATGCTTCGGCTCAGGCCGTCGCCGGCGGCACGTGTCGACGCCCCGGGCCGGCCACCTGCGCGCCGGTCGGCGTGCCAAATGAAGGAGATCTCGCTCCGAGTCACAGGTTGGCGCGGATGCGCGGCCCCTTCGACCGAGACCTCCTTCATTCGGCAGCACAGGCCGCGGGCGGAGGACGCGGGCGAGGCGCTAGAAGCGCTCCCAGTCGAAGCGGTTGGCCCAGGCGTGACGGTAGTAGTCGGCATGCTCGAGGTCTGCGGCCGCCGCCTCGTCGACGATCACGGTGACCTTCGGGTGCAGCTGCACCACAGAGCCGGGCGTCGACGCGGAGACGGGCCCCTCGAGGGCGGAGGCCACGGCCGCGGCCTTCGCCGATCCGAAGGCGAGCAGCACGAGATGCCTGGCGCGCAGAATGGTGCCGAGTCCCTGCGTGATGCAGTGCGTCGGCACGTCGTCGATCGACGGGAAGAAGCGCGCGTTGTCGATGCGGGTCTGCTCGGCGAGGGTCTTCACGCGGGTGAGCGAGGCGAGCGAGGAGCCGGGCTCGTTGAACCCGATGTGGCCGGTGCGTCCGATGCCGAGGATCTGCAGGTCGACGCCGCCGGCCTCCTCGATGTCGCGCTCGTAGCGCGCGCCGGCGCCCGAGAGGTGGCCGCCGTCGTCCCCCGGCACCCGGACCAACGCCGGGGTGAGTCCGAGCGGTTCGGCCACCTCCCGCGCGATCACGGCGCGGTAGCTCTCGGGATGCCCCTCGGGCAGCCCGACGTACTCGTCGAGCGCGAAGCCGCGCACGCGTGACAGGTCGAGCCCCAGCGCGGCGAGCGCCCGCCACGTCGTCAACGGCGTCGAGCCGGTAGCGAGCCCGAGCACAGCGTCGGGCGTCGTCGCGACGAGGGCCGCGATGGCCCGCGCCGCCAGCTCGCCCGCCTCTGCGGCCGAGGGGAGGATGACTACTTCGGCCACGCCATGCCTCCCAGGTACGCGGCACCGAGCGCGGCGACGGGCGCTCCGTCGGGCAGGATGCGGATGCGCTCGGCGAGTCCGAGCGAGTCGATGAACGGCGACTGCGCGCTCCAGGCGGCGAAGATCTCGTTGACCCCGCCCATCACACGGTCGCCGAGGCTGCTGATACCGCCGCCGATGACCACGAGGTCGACGTCGACGGTGAGCACGAGGATGCGCACCGACCCGGCGACCCCCTCGTAGAGCCGGCGGCGGATCGCGATCGCCTCGGCATCGCCGTCGTCGGCGGCGTCGAGCACCGCGCTCACGGCGTTGCCGTTGCCGCGCCCCCACTGCCGGGCGATGCCGGATCCGGACGCGATGACCTCGAGCCCGCCGTGCTGGCCGTCGAGGTCGATCGGTCCGGCCGGGTCGACGAGGATGTGCCCGATCTCGCCCGCGCCGCCGCGGGCACCGCGCCACAGCTCGCCGTGCAGCACGAGCCCGGCGGCGAGTCCGGTGCCGAGGTTCAGATACGACATGGATGCCGTCGCCGGCTGCTCGAAGAGGTGGAACGCTCCGAGGGCGGCCGCGTTGACGTCGTTCTCCACCCGCACGGGTGCGCCGAGCCGGGCGGCGAGGTCGGCCCCGAGGTCGAGCTGTTCGAGCCCGAGGTTGATGGCGTGCGAGACCCGACCGGTCGCCGCGTCGACGGCGCCGGGGATGCCGACCCCGATCGTGGAGAAGTCGCCGGCGTCCGTGCCGGTCGCGGCGGTGAGCCCGCGCACCGCGTCGACGGTCGACTCGACGACGGCGTGCGCCCCGAATCCGGTCGGGATCCGCAGCCGCTCGAGCACCCGCCCGTCGTCTGCGATGGCCACCGCCTCGGTCTTCGTACCGCCGATGTCGACGCCCATCCTCATGGTGTCTTCCCTTCGAGCCAGGCGGCGAGCGCCTCGCTGACGTGCCGTGATGCTCCGAATGTCGCGACATCCGCGTACCGCCGGCCCGTGTCGGGCCAGCCCATGTCGACGACGACGGTGCCCGCGTGGGCGCGCCGCGCGTCGTCGACGAGCGACCGCACCCACGCGTGCCTGTGGTTGTTCTTGCCGACGATCACGAGCTGTCCGCGCACCTCGGGCAGAGGGTCGCCCTCGGCGAGGCGGGCGTCGACGGGCGGCCCCCACGGCGAGTCGCCGACGGCGATGTTCGCGGCGGTGTCGATCGCGACGACGGTGCGCTCAGACGACACGGAGACGCCGGGGGCGAGCGCGAAGGCGGCGATCGAGCGATCGAGCGGGAAGCGCGGGTCGGCGGGCGGTGCGGCGGGCGCGACGGCGAGCCGGAGGGCGAGCGCGACGTTGCGGGCGGCTGCGTCGGCGAGCCGGGCGCCGTCGAGCCTGCCGTCGGCGACCGCGGCGTCGAGCGCGCTCTCGATGTCGGCGAGCTGCGCGTCGGTGTTCTCCGTGCCGATGCAGAGCAGGTCGCAGCCTGCGGAGATGGCGCGCACCGCCGCCTCCGGGATACCGATCTCGCCGCTCGCGCCGACCATGTCGAGGGCGTCGCTCACGATGACGCCGTCGAAGCCGAGGTCGCGTCGCAGCAGGCCGTCGAGGATCCGCCGCGAGAACGTCGCCGGGTTGTGTGCGTCGAGCTGCGGCAGCAGGATGTGCGAGCTCATGACCGTGCTGGCGCCGGCGGTGACGGATGCCTCGAAGGGCAGCAGCTCCCGCGCCCGCAGCGCGGCGAGCGGCAGGTCGACCACGGGCAGCGCGAGGTGCGAGTCCTGCGCGGTGTCGCCGTGCCCGGGGAAGTGCTTCGCGCTGACCGCCACGCCGGTCGCCTCGTGGGCGGCGACCCAGGCCGCGCTGTGCGCGGCGACGAGACCGGGGTCGGCGCCGAAGCTGCGGATGCCGATGACGGGGTTGTCGGCGTTGGAGTTGATGTCGACGTCGGGCGCGAAGTTGAGGTTCACGCCGACGGCGCGCAGCTCGTGCCCGACCGCGGTCGCGACGCTCGCGGTGTAGTCCAGGTCGTCGATGCGGCCGAGCAGCGCGTTGCCGGGAAACGGCGAACCGGTGGCCTGATAGAGGCGGGAGACGTCGCCGCCCTCCTCGTCGATCGCGATGAGGGCGTTCGGGTTGGCGGCCGTGATCGCCGCGGTGAGCGCCCGCAGCTGCTCGCGGTCGACGACGTTGTCGCCGAACAGGCACACGCCGGCGAGCCCGTCGCGCAGTCGCGCCTCGAGCCAGCCCGGCAGGGTGGTGCCGACGAACCCGGGCAGGAGTACTTGCGAGGCCCGGGTCATCCCTTCACCGCCCCGCTGACGAGACCGGAGGTGAGGCGTCCCTGCACGAGCAGGAAGAACACGATCACCGGCACCGCGACGAGGGTCGAGGCGGCCATGACCTGGCCCCAGTCGGTCTCGCGGGTGGCGCTCGCCTGCACGAATCCGCGCAGCCACAGCGGCAGGGTCTGCGCCGCCTCCGAGGGCAGCAGGACGAGGGCCACCGTGAATTCGTTCCAGGCCTGGAGGAACGCATAGACGCCGGATGCCACGAGCCCGGGTGCGAGCAACGGGAACGTGATGCGCATAAAGGCCCCGAATCGGCTGAGGCCGTCGACCATGGCGGCCTCTTCGAGGTCGGCCGGCACTCCCGCGACGAATCCCCGAAGCATCCAGATCGTGAACGGCACGACGGCGGCGATATAGATGACGCTCACCCCGATCACCGAGTCGAGCAGATTCACGCTCGCGACCATCTTGTACTGCGCGATGAAGAGACCCTCTGCGGGCAGCATCTGCACGACGAGCACCGCGATGATGAAGCTCTTCCTCCCGCGGAACCGGAAGCGGCTGATCGCGACCGCGCCGAGGAAGGCGAAGATGATGCAGAAGAACACGGCGATGAGGGTGATCGAGACGCTCATGCCGAGCGCGGAGTAGAACTCCCCGTCGGCGAGCGCTTCGGCGAAGTTGTTGAGCGAGCCGCCGAACGGCACGAACGTGGGGATGAACGACTGCAGGGTCACGTTGGGCAGCAGCGAGGAGTTCACCATCCAGTAGACGGGGAAGACCCAGACGAGCGCGATGACGATGGCGAGCGCGCCGAGCAGGTTTCGTGCGGTGCGAGCTCTCATTGCTCGTCCTCCTTGAGCAGGCTGCGGATGTAGAACCAGCTGAGCGCGATGGTGATGGCGAGAACGAGGATCGACACGGCCGACGCCATGCCGAAGTCCTGCGACTTGGTTCCGAGCTTGTAGATGTACGTGCCCAGCAGGTCGAAGTCGCTCGATTTGGAGCCGGCGTCCTGAAGCATGGTGATCTGCGTGAACACCCGCAGGTCCCAGATGATCTGCAGCAGGAACACGATCGCGATGACCGGCTTGATCATGGGGAGGATGATTCCGAAGAACCGCTGCCGCGCGGTGGCGCCGTCGAGCTGGGCGGCCTCGAGCACCTCCTCCGACACCTGGGTCAGCCCCGCGAAGCTGGAGAAGGCGACGAACGGCACCGACATCCAGATCACGATGATGCTCGCGACGATGAAGAACGTCGTCGGGCTCTCGAGCCAGTTGTACCTGTTCATGTCGACGCCGGGGATCATGTCGAGCAGGTAGTTCACGGCGCCGCGGCGGCGGTCGAAGAGCCAGATCCACACGGTCATGGCGGCGACGACCGGCATCGACCAGGCCAGCAGCAGGCTGATCTGCAGGATGATGCGGGGGGCACGGCCCACGGCGTTCATCAGCAGCGCCAGCAGCACGCCCACCGCGAGGGTGATGACCGCGGTGACGAGGCAGAACGCGATCGATCTGCCGACGACCGCCCACAGCTGCGGGTTGGTGGCCAGCTCGAGGTAGTTCTCGAAGAAGACGAACGGCGCGGGCTTGCCGAACTGCTGCTGCAGCCCGTACTCCTGCATGGAGGTGATGACCTGCCAGATGAGCGGATACCCCATGCCGATGAGGAGGATGCCGATGGCCGGGATGAGGAGCAGGTACGGGACGCGGTTCTTGCGTCTGCGGTCGACGAGTGCGGTCATGGCTTCCTCCTTTCGGGGTGGTGGGTGGGTGCGGCGCCTGAGCCTGTCGAAGGGCAGGGGTGGTCCGGTCGGGCCCTTCAACCCTTCGACGAGCTCAGGGACCGAAGGGACCGACCGGACGTGGTGGAGATGCCTAGCCGTTGATCAGATCGTCGATCTTGGCGTCGTACTCCTTGGCGAGGGCGGGGATGTCGCCGCCGCCGTTGACCTTGCCGAAGAACTCCTCGAGCAGTCCGGATCCCTCGACCGCTGCCCAGCCGGGAGCGGCGGGGGTCAGCTTCGACTCGGCGGCCGACTCGATGAGAGCCGTCGCGAACTGGTCGTCGCCGAGCGACGAGGCGTAGTCGAGGTTGGCCGGTCCGAGGCCGTTCTCACCGAGCAGGTTCTGGTACTCCTCGGAGAAGATGATCTTCATCAGCTCTTTCGAGGCGTCCTGGTTCTTGCTCGCGGCCGAGATGGCGATGTTCGATCCGCCGGCGAAGACGGGTGCGACGCCGCCGTCGATGCCCGGCAGCACGAAGGTGCCGAACGTGGCGTCGTTCCACGTCGCGACGGTCTTGGTGGCGTCCTCCGGGTCGGGTGCGAGGTCGCCGATCGACCAGTGCGCCCAGCCGGGTGCGATGATCGTGGCCGCCTCGGGGGCGCCCGTCGTCTCGTTGTTGTTGATGTTCACCCACGGCGTACTGTCGGCCTCGGTGACCGGAGCGAGCGACGCTTCGGCGAAAAGGGTCTGCAGCTGCGTGAGCCCCTCGATCGTGTTCTCGTCAGACAGGGTCGACTTCCAGGAGTCGCCGTCCTTCTCCGCGAGCTCGCCGCCGTTGGCGAAGACCCAGGAGAGGCCGTTGCGCCAGTCTTCTCCGCCGATGTAGAAGCCGCTCTGGCTGTCGGTCTTGAGCTTCGCCGCCGCGTCGTTGAACTCGGCGAGCGTGGTCGGAACCGTGATGCCGGCCTTCTCCCACACGTCCTTGCGGTAGAACATGTAGCGCGAGCCGAAGTAGTACGGCAGCGCGTACTCGGCGCCGTCGACCGATCCGACCTCGACGAACGAGGGAAGCAGCTTGTCGCCGCCGAGCTCGTCGTACATGTCGCTCAGGTCGGTGAACGCTCCCGCGTTGGTGAACGTGGGCGCCCACGTGTTGCCGATCTCCACGACATCGGGGGTATTCTCGGCATCAGGCAGTGCGGTGGTCAGTTTTGCGAGAGCATCCGTCCACGACTGCTCCTCGATGGTAAGGGTGCCCCCGGTCGCGTCTGCGAACTCTGTCTTAAGGTAGTCGCGCAGCTCGTCCGGGGTGTCACCCCCGTTCAGCCACAGGGTGATGTCGTCCCCGCCGCCCTCGGCGGGAGCGTCGTTCGACGAACACCCCGCCAGGATAAGAGCTGCAGCGGTGGCTGCTGCGACCGCTACGATTCTTCTTTTCATGTCGTACTCCCTTGTAAGTGGTGCTGTGGTGGTGAGTGCAGTGCCCGGCTCTACGAGACTCCGAGCTGCCCGGAGAGCACCATGACGGCCGCGCCGCGCATGACGATGTCCTCTCCGAGGGTTGTCATCCGCAACGACAGATCGCCGTGGAACTCGGCCATCGTCCGCGCGCGGAGTGTCTCGATGACCGCTTCGGCGAGCGGTCCATCAAGCAGTTCGGTCGGGCCGCTCAGTACGACCTCGGCGAGGTCGAGCGCACCGACCACGGGGGCGAGGGCGATGCCGAGGCGTTGCCCCGCTTCCCGAAGAATCGTGTTCTTCTGTTCGGATGATTCGGCCGACGCGATCGCCGCGTCGAGCCTCGGCGTGGCCAGCCAGGTCTCGAGGCAGCCGTGCTTGCCGCAGACGCAGGCAGCTCCCCCGTCGGTGCCGACCACGACGTGACCGATCTCGCCGGCCGCCGAGCGCCCGCCGAAG
>Ga0247803_1001258_pt1 | contig 13367 bp, 18 predicted proteins | sample UWRJL014104B1_FD_180928 | JGI IMG/M metagenome (GOLD analysis project Ga0247803, IMG submission 180928) | Plant litter microbial communities from Arlington Agricultural Research Station in Wisconsin, United States - UWRJ-L014-104B-1 | ecosystem: Environmental > Terrestrial > Plant litter >...
GGCGGCTGTAGCTATATTGCTATGCGGATAGGGTAGCTCGGTGGCTAGTATGGAGATGGTGGAGAGAGGACGTTGAGCGAATAGAGACAAAGCTTTGATGGAGTAGAAATTAGAAGTGAGTTGAGCATACGAGATTTAGAGAAGCTATGAATAAAGAAGCATTGAGAGAAATACAGTCGTTGCAGTCTCCTCGCTGCAATCCAGGTACGCCGCTGGGCAGGTGAACGATTCTCAGCTAGATACATCGTACGTACCACAAGTGATAGATTCTAAAATACACCATTTCCTTCTATCCGTAGCCCCCGGATCCCCACCGCCCTCGAAATCTGTTCTCCGGGACAACCATTGCAGCACTCAGCGCTCTTCCGGCGTATGCGCACCAGGAAGTTCCGTCAGCCCTACGCAACACATTAGCAACATTCTTTTCTGCAACGTGAAGCAGACCAGTGCTCACAAGAATTATCCCCAATATCTTCTGTGACGGTCTTCGGCAATCCAGCGCACTTGTTCATATCCGCAATACTCTGTTGCTTGCCGCCGCAGCTCGTAGCGTAGCACTTAGTATCCTATTCACAATTGATCAGCTTGTTGCACCATTCACTACTACTTGCTCTCCTCCTCCACAGCTCACTGCGCACGACCCGAATAGGTCATAACAAGACGCGGAATGGAATAGAAAGTACTCACAAGAATATTCTGCAAGGACTGGTCCTTCCACCCAAACACATAGTCCCCATGATTTGCATACCCACTATCATCCCCAAATGACCAAACAAAAGGCTGTGACCCATCCTCAGGCCAATCCGCCGGATCATTGAACGAAGACGTATCCCAGATGACCTCGTACATGACTTGTGAAGTGCGCACAGGATGGCTAGCAGGGCAGGGACCTTGGGATTCGAAAGTGCCGGATTCGGGGTAGCTGGGCCAGAAGAACCGCATTAGTATACATGTCGCTGTTGTCGCATAGCGCTGCGCTAGGTCGAAAAGAGGGTTAGATGAGGAACATCGATAAGACTCACCTCATGTGATCCAAGTGGTTCGGCGAATCGAGATTTACACCATCCCAGCAGGTCGGGAAGCGCAACGAAGTCATGATGCCGTATGGGCATACGCGCTGCGGGAATGCAACAGTTTCGTGTTCACGCGAGCTTGCGGTGTCCATGCAGGTGTATGTGAGTTGGCGGAAGTGAGCGGCTTCTTGCTTGGTGCGGGCGTTGACGTCACCAACGAACATGCGGAAGCCCTATGTACACAAAGATCTGATCAGCATACGTGCATAGCATCTCACGCATCTAAGTATGAACTGTGTTAGAAAGTTGAAGATGGGACGGTACACACCGGTTTGAACGCAGCAACCTTGCTCGCTTGGGCAGTATCGTATAGCGGGTCTTGCATGTAGTACACCGTCATACCGCCACCAGCTGCCCCTTCAAAGCCCTGGTTGGAGTGCTGCGGTACCCTCTTGTATGTTCCGTTTCGCGACTTGAAGTAAAGCGTTGCGGTCCAGTAATTACTGAAGTCCTCAGCAAACTGGCACGTCGTGCATGTGCTCTCTCCTGGCATATCCTTCTCTGGGTGCATGGTAGCATTGAAGCTGTTCCCTCCGACAATCTACCAGTCTTAGTATGTACATTGAAATAAAAACTCCCTTGAGCTTACCTGATGGACATGCGGCGATGGAATTTGGCCTGGGGTGACGAGCGGGTCAAGTCGCTCGACCACGAGTTGCGAGCATTGAAACCGAATGAGGGCGTTAGTCGGGGCGCTGAGGGCCAGCAGGCCGGTGAGGGTCGTCCAATGCATCGTGAGAGCGTATGGAAGGCGTTTAGTCTGATGGAAAGTGTAAGGTACGTCCGACGCGTGAGGAACTTGAAGACAATATCTACAGCAGCACAAGACGGCGTTTCGATCGAGACCTATAGCTTATGTCAAGCCTAAGTGCCGATATCAGTCCCAGTACGTGAGCTTGGAAACCCAAGCAGTGGACATCGGTCGAGGGGATCCTCTCATTCGCTTGCCACCACCTCCAAACCCGGAACTCAACACTTGCGTACCAATATCGGCCGTCATCTCGAGTATTGCGGTCGCCAACATGTGGAGCAATGTAGTAAGCGGGCCGTTGCATACATCCCGGCTCGATCGGAGTTGATGGGGCGAATCATAGCGCTCGCCTAATTTGCAGACCATATATGGCTATTGTCCGGCAGTTGTACCTCCCAAGACCACAAGATAAAATTATGAGAAATGCAGGAGGGGGAGCTTGGCTGACAAAGTGGGGAAGGGAAAGGCGGCGCGGATGTACTGCAATGCGGTTGAATGGGGCTGATAAGGAAAACGTCTGGAAGCATTTTTGATGAGGTGGGGCCCGTATAGAGACATGAGTATGGAACCCATACCCGCATCGCAATGGAAAGAGCTAGGGACTGAGATGAAGCGGAAGTAAACCCGGAATACAAGGCCGCAGCCAAGAAGAATAGAACACCTATCTTTAACCCACGCGTCCGTCATTGAATCGAAGGACTACGTCGAACGGAAGCCTACAAATCAAAACCTCCCCGAGATCTCCCAATAGCTCGCCCACAACACTCCAACATGTTTTCAAGAAACGCCATTCTCGCTCTCTGCCTACTTGTCACTTCATCAGTGGCATTGCCGTCCTTCCAAGCCCGACAAGACACGACAAACAAGTGCCCGACAGACACCGAATTCGCCTGCTTCGACGTGATCAACTCATCGCTTTGTGTGTCATCAACAGCGCAGCGAAATGGAACAGCCGAAGCGATGGCACAGTGTGTGACGTATCCAGGCGGCATGAGCGATTTGCCAGGTGCCACAAAAGTGAGTGATGAAGGTGTCGGGGAGTTCCAGGCTCAGAATAACATGGCATTGCTGTTCATCGAGCAAAGAAGCTGATACCATGTAGCTGTGCCGGTGTCCAGGATGCCACTCGAAACCTATCAACGACGTGATTGCGAGGCTGTTCCCGCCGCCGTGCGCATAGACAGGGTCTGAGACACGGGGAGGAAGTGTGGACTGCTTCTTGGCTGCTGGTACGAGACAACAGGTGCTAAAGGCCCCTCTGGATGAGTTTACCAATGTCGTAGCTTCGACCTCAGAGGTGCGTCTTGGAGGTGGCGAGACTGAAAGGAAAGCAACCAAGGCTGTGCGTGAAGGTGTGTGTACGATACTAGTTTCTAGACTCGCAGTCATTAGTCTCAGTAGTGCAGAATCGAGACCGACGTCAGCCCCACTAGCGCTTCTCTAGCTCAACCATGAACCCAAGGTCCAAACCCACGGTTCCAAAGTAGACGCCCTTCCCCATCAAGCGTCGCGACAGACCACTGCCTTTTTAAAGCGACGATATGGTGATGTCACGACGCTAACTCGGTTAGCTCGTGGCGCTTTCGTGCATTCGGGATGGGAACCGTCCGCGCTAATGTTCCACCCACCATGGTACTTTTGGTGCCGCATCTTGGTGTGACGAGCTGCAAAATCAAGATTATAATCGCAAAATACTCGCCGTGCGGTGACGACTGTGGGCGAGAGGCCGTGGCCAAGTGACCTCATGTAACGGGCTGGCGTGCTTTGAGAAGAGAGCACTTAGACACTATGTGCTCCATAAAACTCTCATCAGCCATTGCTTTCCAGGGCTGAATACTCATTCGTTCATAAGCGAAGTAGGTTCGTCGATACAAAGATACAACACTTCATACTTACCTTTTAGAGCGTTGGGGTACCGTCATGAATATCAACGAGCCCATCCCGACCAAAGGTTGATACCTCGTCAACAAGACCTTTGAACCATTTGCTGACCATTCCAGCGTTCGCTCTTCCCTTCACCAAAGCCGCCAATCCAAACGCCGATCACAATGTCGAGAATCTTCGTCTACCATTCTCGAAACGTATCCCAGATGGTATACGTAACCATTTCATTGCCATGTGTGGTGAATACGTCGGAACGGTGCTCTTTCTCTACTTCGCCTTGTCAGGCTGCCAGGTCGCCAACAATATCAAGTCATCTGCGGGCTTGTCTGTGCAGGATACGGGCGCAAATCCACAGCAGCTGCAGTATATTGCTCTCAGCTTTGGGTTCTCGCTCGCGGTCAATGCCTGGGTGTTCTTCAGAATCTCCGGAGGTTTATTCAACCCAGCAGTGACCTTTGGCATGTGCCTTATCGGCGCTTTGCCGTGGTTCCGAGGCCTTCTACTAATCATCATTCAGATCCTAGGTGGCATAACAGCAGCAGCGCTCGTTAGTGCTATGTTTCCAGGACCCCTAACTGTACAGACCAATCTCGGAGGGGGGACGACCATCGTTCAAGGTCTCTTCATTGAAATGTTCTTGACAGCACAGCTTGTCTTCACGATCTTCATGCTGGCTGCGGAGAAGGTATGTGCTCTTGCCACACAAGTGTGAGAGTGGCGAACTGATATTGCGTAGCACAAGGGAACGTTTATCGCGCCCATCGGAATCGGGCTCTCACTGTTCGTCGCGGAATTGACTGGTACGTTCTACGAATCTAGCATATAGTCAACCGACTGATTCCAGACAGGTGTATACTTCACCGGCGGCTCTCTCAACCCTGCTCGTTCGTTCGGCCCTTCCGTCGTTATCCGCAGCTTCGTGAACTACCACTGGATATACTGGGTTGGTCCCATCCTCGGGGCGATCGTGGCGAGTGGCTTCTACAAATTTATCAAAATCCTTGAGTACGAATCTGCAAACCCGGATCAAGATGCCACAGAAGCGCGCATGGAGCAGATCAAAGCCTTGAGACGGCCAGAGGCATTGGCGCCCGGCCGTCCACACGACTCACCCCTCGAAGACGTATTTCCATCCTCGCCACTCAACAGAGCTGGGAGTAGTGTGGGCGCTAAAGATGGGCTGCATCGTCCTTCCATGACACAGAGAACGAATACGAAACAGAGAATTGCGAGCCCTGCAATGGGGACGACGGACGAGGCGTTCCATGGGCTTGACGGTGGGATGCATGCTGAAGAGTACGACAGAGCCGCGGTAGATGATCGCTATCGTGCAGCACGAGTGAATGACTCGATGGTCTAGACGCCTCCCTTATCGTAGAGATCGATGTGCAGTGTGTAACTGTTGAGCGGAGTATATATGGCGTTCATGACGGTTGCTGACACAATCAGAGTCTTGAACGACGAGTCACGAAGCAAATGGTCGTTCAGCGGAAGGTCTGCGGGGTGTCTGGGGAAGTTAACCCGCCTCGCTATCATTGTCGTCGATGACGTTACATGTCTGAATAGATCTAACTTGTTACACTTTCACGACTATGAAGAAAATTTTGCGCAATCAATGGGCATTAAGTGGAACCTGCGAAACTTGGCGTGATCAAACTTTTAGGCACCCCTTGTTTCCTGAAGCGGTTGTTTCATGCATACATGCATAAACGGACGTCTCTTCATAGCTAATCAACGTAATCAAACTGAATCGATCAAACAAACTCTAATCCCAAAATCCTATCAACTCGAATCAAGGAGGCTCGTTGCCATCACTACTGTTGACTATCTCGACCACCGGGTGCCATCCCACGGATCGAGTCATGGCCCAGGCGTCGATCTCCTCCCATCTAGTACATGTACGCTGTGCCCCGGTTTCCATATGTGGCTGTAGCTTTTCGGACCGCCATACGAAAGTATATAAGCCCAGATTCGGCCTGCACATCAACGCGCGTCGGATTGTCTCAACGCAGTGAACTAAGTTGTTTAGTTGACGAACAGCCCGATGGGACTAACATCGCTATTACTTACTAGCATGTGCCTTTTCAGCCTTATATTGAACATCGCTCTGATTGGGAAAGTAGATGTCCGGGTTATAGCTCCAAAGAATGCGTCGCTTATGCGCGAAAGAGTCATCAGTCAATGACCAGGACTTTGGTACTTTGGACCTACAAGACAGTGCAACTCATGATAAACGCCCAGAATACCTACATATCTGTCTTCAGAGACTCTGAGTAGGTTTTCTGCTTGAGCAAAGTTGGATTGAAGAAGCTCGATTTTGGAAACACCGATCTGTACGGGGCGAAGCAGACGTGTCCATGCCTCGTCGTGCTCCTCTGATGGAGGAGCTGAGAATATTGAAGACGGATCTCCAACAAGCTTTTCCGTCTGATAACGTAGAGGAACATTTATAGGGGCTGTGCACTAGTCAGTACGAGTATAAGACATGGCCATAATTAGAAGACATTGGGTTTGACAATACAATACGGCGCTATCTCTGATCCGAGTGAGATCTTCACTAGCAAAACGGTTGCAAGGAGTGCGTATGCAGTAGTCGCTATGAAGTAATAGTATGAGGAAAATTTGAACAACCGAAAGAGCTGAATGAATCTGCGATCTTTACTAGGTTTATCACGTGTCGTGATTAAAGCTTCTTGTTCCATTGTTTCGTGAGCTTGAGCGAGCTATCGATTGAGTTCACGTTGGTAACCAAGATGAAGAAGTGAAGATTTATATCAATGAGCGCATTCGAGATCCTTTACCCGTGCCGCGACTGAGGTTCACACATGTTACACATGGGTCGGAGACCGAAAAGGCAATACATTGCTTCAACGTTACACTCGTATTTGTGGTGACGTCTACTAGATTACCGTTGATGACCCTGCATCGGGGATCAAACTCATATAAAATCGGGGACCAAAACAGGTCCCAGGAGTGGGGTCCCTGGCTTGGACATAGTGCAAGGTATGCTTGAGCATAACAAGCTACTCCTTGGAACTGTCCGGGAACGAGGTATTGGCTGACATGAGATGAACCCGCACTATCAACTACCACAAGAGGCAGCAGTAATTTATTCTCTTGCCGAAGCTGATCCCACTAAGCGATATATATTCCTGCTGCTGTACGTCTTAATCGCACCTTCAAAAAACCTGTACCATCATTGCCTTTGATCGTCTGACCCATTAAATCATTCTTCACACTTCTGAACCCTCACTCTAAGACGAATATTGCAACGATGTCTCCCAAGGAGACCATGCTCGCAGTCTTGCTACTTGCGACTTTGTCGCTGGCTGCGCCAATTTCCAGTTCGATTGTCCCTACACCATTGATACGCGCCCTAAAGAACTTACCCGTATACAGAGCAAACCGAACCTCCTCAGAATAATGGCGATAGTTGTGCAGCTCAGTATAATGGAGTGCAACCCATGGATGCTGCGTTCATATGTGTGCGCACTTAATGCTTCTATCCTGCTATCGAACGCCGAGGTTCGAGGCTGAAGGGAAACTAGGCACGGAACTATGTAGCACCAATCAATGGTCATCTACGTAAAGGTGTCTGAGGCTTGCTTCGATGTGGACTCGTGTCTTTTGGTCCAAGTCGTCACCGGCGCGTAGCCAAACTCAATGTGCCTGGTGGATATATGTTGACGCCTTGGAAGGATCGTCATGGGTAGATATGCAATGAACCGGTCAACTCTTGTTCGGCAATAACTGTGCCGCATTCACACATACGGTTCCCACAATGATTAGTATTCTCGGAGAACAAGTTTCGGGATCAACGGTTGGCCCCAACTTTCGGCTCAAGTAGAAATATGCATCGGTAACAAATTCGCATGGGTGCATCAGCTTATTCATTCACTCAATATGCTATCAACATGCTATAGAACGTGGTCTAACCATAAAGAGTATATGATCTTTGGGCCGGTCGGCAAACCTTTCTCCCGCGTCCAAATAATAATCCCGCTCAACCACAAAGCCACCGGTCTCATAAAGCCTCTGTGCCACTTCAGTACTCTCCACCATGCTCTGGGAATAATGTTAGAATGGATAAAACGTCAAAGTCCCAAGCACATACCAGTGCGCGTTTCTCATCCGCCATCCGGACTCCCCAGCTTAACAATACCTTCCCAGCACCTCTTTGTTGGTGCTCAGAAAATACGACCAGGATGTTCAAGACTAGGTCACGTGTTAGTAATTGGTGCGTATGTTCACAGGGCGTTCGTTGTGCGCATACTTATGATTGGCAGGTCATTCTCACGTATCAGTTTTCTGCGATCGGCTACAAGAGACCGATGCATGGCCTGACAGTACTCCTTTTCTATCTGACTCGGCCAAGTGCCTGGTGGTCCGTCCAATGCTGTCTCTGGCGGTTTTGCTTCCTCGATGAGAGTCCACAGAGCGAGGCCTACAGATTGGGCCGACACGGTGTCAACAACCTTGATCCAATGGGTATTCACTGCAGCAGTTTTCATCGAACGAAATCTTGATGCTATCGCTTTGTGGCCTGCGGGGGTGCTGTGACTGGGATACAGGGCATTAACGAATTCGTAGCCGTTTCCGAAGGCAGAGAACATGCGAGGCACGATATCCTCGAAGTCCTCATCCTGAATTTGCTCAATCTTGTATGACATGCTTTGTAGATAACGGGGTTGGAGAGTGGAATGCTGCCCAGATTATTATATGTGTCGGGCTTGGAGAGCTGATAAGACTTGTGGGAAAGTTGAATAAGCTCAACTGAAGAACAGTTGTTGAACGATCGTCGGACTGTGAATGACCTTACCCATGGTGACTTCATATATGCAGTGATCTTCCTTTTGAAACGTCATTTCTTCAAATCGTCCGAGCTTATATTGCGTACAGTGGCACAGCTTTGAGCACACAACAACTAAAAGCAAACGGACAAGGGTTGCGGGTACCTGCTAATGTCCGTCGGTTACGGTTAAATTCAAATACGTTACATGGGACCCGAGTACTCGGATTTCTTTTCTTCAACCAATCAAAAATGATCCTCTATCCATGTTTGCTTATGACCACACATCTACAGGTACCACCTTATTAGCCCTTGCAACAACGTAATCAAGACGTAATTTACGCCATTGCTTATTCCGACGATTAGCTCTGACCCTCGCTCAAATTTGTACCCATATCCGCCGTCGCATTGGTTATGAAGTCCAGCTCGGTGGATCCATTCACAGGCCCCTTATGTACCTCTCCTTCATTGACTTCTGGCGATCCAGTTGACGAAGGTACTTTGATATCTTGTGCTAACACCGAACCGCTAGGAAACCGACTTGACGAAGTAACAGTCTTGCCGTACGCTACTGTGAATCCAACGCCACGGCGCACATCACTCGTCGTCCACCCTTGTTGGAGGTGTTCCATCAAAACTTTGAGGAAAGGAATGCACGCCATGAGGATGGAGGCATTCATGCAAATAGCCATAGTGATTGCAACGCCGACTTTGTTCTTTATGCTGGGTGATGGGTATTCGTGGCATTCTCGGAAGATATAGATCAGTCGGAATGTAACGGGAATGACGATTCTGTGCCCTCTATCAGCTATTGAATCACAAATGATGGGCGAATAACGTGCTTACATGATCTTTGCCGAAAATACTACAATGAGTATGTACTTTGTGCGTGGCATCTGGAGTGTAAAAACGATGATGCACTGTATGAGGGTGAGCGTAGCATCTATAAATACGCTCAACCCTTCGATAGACGCCCATAGGACTGCCTTTAGGAGTATTAGGAGAGCTTCATGGCTATTTGGTAGAGCCATACTTGATTTATACAACGACCAGTATACGTACGCCATATCGCGGGTGGGCTACATTGAAAGATAACCACGAAGAGGGCTGCTCTATGGCAAAATATCAGTACTCCAAGAAGTTGCCTTCCAGCTGTTACTATTATATCTTAGCATACTTACAGTGACCATGTTATGCTGAATGCAAAGCTGCCAAGCAGAGCTTTTTGTATGTATGGGGATGGATGAAGGCTAAGCGCGAAGCAAAACCCTGCGCTTTTGGCACAAGAGAGCACTAGAAGGTAAAAGACTTGGGAAGTATAATATAGCTAGAACTATCAGAGTCAATCCTTAAATCTTTTGCTTATTCTCACCTTCTCTGCGGTGATTCTCTCACCAAGCGACGTTGTATTCTGGTCTCGAGCTAAACCTCGCGATACTTGTTGTGAAACCGCAATGGTTTGGACAACTGCGAAACCCTCGGGATAATCAGAAGAATTCTCACATAGTAAGGTAAGAGACTCACGAGTGCAAGTGCTAAGAAACCGTCGTCCGCGTGTAAGCTTCGCAATTTAATGCGATCTTTGTTCCGAACAAGAGTCGTCAAAATTTTAGAAAGTACCGCGAACCCAGATATAACTAAACAGACCCAGATTACGATGTTCACATTTGGTCCGATGGTGGTATTCCTGCCGTCCATTTTAGTTGCGTATCGATTGCAGGACACTTGTGCGATGTGAAGTGAGGCACGAAGATATGTCAACAATAAGTTTGGATAAAGAGGCGAAAACGAGACCGTTCCTTGAAACGGTAGAATGTACTGACATACCCAGAATAGGTGTTTCATGCGTCGATTGGTAATGTGCCCGGATAAACATTCGTATTGAGTTGCGGCAGGGATCAGGGGGTGTCATGTCCTGTGGGCGGCGCAGCAATTGCGTGATTAGACCCAATGTGTGACCATACATCTCTGCATATACTGTATTTGTGGCACATACTAACCCACATCATGTCAATCGTCCCGAGCGGAAATTACCGCAATATATGGATGACGTCTTGAGTTCCCACGCCGCAATATGAGACCCCGTTCCCGGAACAAGGCAACCTGTGTGACTTTAACGTCCGACCTGATTCGTCTTTAATATACTAACGGCACCGCATAAGCGTGATAGTCACCCTTTCTATCCATTGACAGCTCCACCCTTAGAGATAGGCAATGCAACCTTCGGTGACCGAAATCTGCGAGACGAAAAATTGTGCACAGATACTGTAATCGAACGAAGGATTCGGGTTGCTAAGTAAGGTGTCACTTGATCCCTTGGAACAAGCCTCCAAATAGCCTTCAGTAGCTTATGATGCCCCTCCTCAAAGGTTTGTTGATCTAGTCGCTGGTAGGTATCCAAACCTAGGCTCACGCTACAACATCACCGAAATGGTAGACTCGACAGCTAAACGCCTTGCTTCAAAGAATTCGGACGTCACCAGCACCGGCTTAGAGTCGAGTGCGAGCGTATATGCGCACGACGATGAGCAATTACTTGCACATTTCGGGAAACGGTCACAGTTTCGGGTATGCCTTTTGTGTTGAGCATGTTATAGCGCTTACAGGACCAGAGGAACATGGGCTTGATTTCCGTCCTTGGACTAGGAAGTACTTTGTGTAAGTGTTATTCTAGGATTCTATCAGAATGAAATTATCATAACTGACTTTGCAGCTCTCACTTGGGAAGGTTCGCTTGTGTAGGTGCCGAAGGTTATGGTCAGTGTGACCGACTAGGCTTATTGTTTTAGTGGAATCCATCTACATCTCGTCAACGGGGGGTCTGCGGGTGCTATTGCTGCAGTACCTATCGTCACCATAGGAGTGCTTTTACAGGCCCTTGTCATGGCCGAGCTCGTCTCAATGTAAGTCTTGAACTGTCAGTTGCTCTTCATTTGCTTAATACTAACCCGATGTAAGGATACCCCTATCTGGCGGTGCCTACAACTGGATTGCTATTCTAGCACCGAGAAAGCTCAGCAATTTCCTGTCCTACGTCAGTGGCTGGATTCTCGTAGTTGCATGGCAGGCCGGCAGTGCCGCCATATCGTGGTTAGTATCCGGGATGGTTTTGTCGCTTGTTCAGATGAACTATCCACTCTTTCATCTTGAGCTCTGGCATAGTGTTCTCTGCTTTTACGCCGTAATTGCACTAGCTGTCCTTTTCACTACGGTTCTTGGGCGCCTGTTCCCAAGCCTTGAGGCTGTTGCTTTTGTAGTGCATGTTCTTGCCTTCTTTATTATCCTTATAGTCGTCGTTTACCTGGCTCCAAAATCCGATGCTTCGACTGTATTTGGAACGTTTGTTAACGGCGGCCAATTCACAAGTAACGCCCAGTCTGCCATAGTGGGTGCCGTAGGGACGATGTTTGGCTTCAACGGTACGTCTTATATCTCGCTCCAATATCTATGATCTTGAATCGCAAATTTCTCCCATCGATGACAGATGCAGCGAATTCTTATTTCTTACTTCTTGACTTATCTAGAGCATTTTCAAACTTTGAATAATACAAGTGCTGACCAAAACAGGGATTGACGCTGCTGTTCATATGGGTAAAGTGGCTTTGTGTATATTCTGAACTTTGTCAGAAATACTAAGAATTACGTAGCGGAAGAAGTCGAGAATGCTGCAGTCGTAATACCACGAGCGCTCATAATAACCGTCATCCTCAGTGGCACAACAGCTTTTGCTATGCTTGTTGCAATTCTGTTCTGTGCGGAATCAGGGGAAGATGTTCTATCTTCACGGATGTCTTTCCCCTTCATCTCCATCTTTCTTCAGATGACTGGCTCCAAGTCTGGCACAACAGCTCTAGTGCGTTTCAAATTAGTGCATCGGTTGTTTTAGAATACTCACCAACCACAGGTATCTATCATCGTCACATTAGCTATATTCGGAGCTATCGGTACACTTGCGACAGCTTCACGCATGCTGTGGGCCTTCGCGCGCGAAGATGGTCTCCCTTTTTCCAGATATATTTCCAAGGTACATGCCTCTCTCGATCATGTGGACTATAGTCGCTAACAACGCAAAGGTGGAAATGCGATCGGCGCTACCGTTATGTTCAATTGGGGTTACTGCAGCCACATCCTTAGTCTTGGGGCTTCTCAACTTTGGCTCCCAGACCGCATTTCAAGCACTCCTCAGCCTAACAGTTGCCAGTTTCTATTCTTCATTCCTTCTGGCCGCTGTTATCATGCTATATAGAAGGCTGCGGTTACCTTCATCCGCGATAAAATGGGGGCCATTCAAATTGGGCCGAGCAGGAGTACCTGTGACTGTTGCTGCAATTGCTTATACTGTGGTCGGTCTTCTGTTTTCATTTTGGCCACTGGTGTCTCACGTTGGTCTCACAACATTCAACTGGTCTTCCGTTGTGTTCGGCGGCATTCTGGCGCTCGCCATGTTATGGTGGGTCGTTCGGGCAAGATTCGTCTACAAGGGTCCCAAGACGGAAATCGATATCGAACGTTGAATCGTAACTATACCGAGGATGGTTTAGGGGGAAGTGGCTTCGAAGCGACTGCTATACAATTTGACATCGTATGTAGACGTTGAAGCGGCATCGAATATCCATTAATAGTAACACTGAGTCGTCTTTTGAGAACCTGTATGTGATCGAACCCGTCATTGGATCTCTTCACACGGATCAATAACTGTTCGTTGCAACATGCCCTACATTTGGCGTTCCCTTGTGCATATTTGTGATTCCCGAAGGCCGGCTAGCGTGCGCGGCGCTAGTCGGGTTTGCCAGACCGTGTTGAATTTAGCTTGTGACGCCCAGGTTTGCCCCTTGAAGCTAAAAACACAACAACCTCCAGTCCACTTATT
>Ga0247803_1001261_pt1 | contig 13335 bp, 15 predicted proteins | sample UWRJL014104B1_FD_180928 | JGI IMG/M metagenome (GOLD analysis project Ga0247803, IMG submission 180928) | Plant litter microbial communities from Arlington Agricultural Research Station in Wisconsin, United States - UWRJ-L014-104B-1 | ecosystem: Environmental > Terrestrial > Plant litter >...
TTGCCCGCCGCCGAGACGCAACTCGCGCATACACAACCACTCGGAAAGTCCCGCATGGGCGGACCCTTTGCCATGCGAGCAGAAACGACCCTCAGCGCCGACATGGCTAGAGAGGAACGGCGACGACTAGTGGGGTCATACACATGCTGCTGCGGAGCTGCGCGAATCACATTGTGGCGACGACTTGGATATTGCGCCCCGCACTTGACCCGCTACAGCAAGACCAGGACCTTCATCCGAAAGGGCCTGAAACACCTCATTCGCGTCTTCAACATCTCTTTTCCAACAGCTCATGATAACCCGACCGCAGGGAATAGAGTCTATCGCTGGAAAATCCCCTCTTGTGTATCGTGCTGTGACCTCGCTTTCCGCCAGAGTATCGTATGGCTCACAGCCGGACATGATATAGTAGATAGTCGAACCTAACGCGAAAAGATCTGACCGTATGGTAGGGGTAGCTAGAGGATCCCTTGGAAGAAAGAATCGTATGCTTTCCATGCCAGTTCCATCCAAATTGCCGAATAACGATCCAGAAAAGTCGCACAGTTGGAGATCGAACGCGTCATCGAGAAGGAAGTTGTTAGGGTGAATATCGCAATGAATAACACCTCGAGAATGGATAAAAGCAAGCGCCTCTGCTGCTTGCGTCGACCATTTGATCCGAAGCTGAGGCGAGATGATGTGCGGCTCAATAGCTTGTATATAGCGCCTCACATCACCTTTCGCTGCGCGTTGGAAGCGGAGGCCATGTTCTTCCCTGCCCAGATACCGGACAATCCTGTTGTGTTCCCCTAGATGGGATAGGATGCAATGTTCAATGTCAAGAGCCTTTTTTGAGAAGCTATCGAGCCTGTCGATAGGAAATTTGAGCACGGAGCCATCTGGGAGTAGGCCCACGTGAGCTGTATTGCCGCCTGAGATAATTGTCGATACGCCAGGAGGGGTCCACGGTTCGAGACATCGGATTAAATTCGACGGGTCCAATGGATCGGCGTGGAACTGCCCATCAAGGGGCACCGGAGTCCCGTCCGAAAAGTAGGCAAAGGGTTTCATAATATGAGGACGAGCGTGGAGAGTGGGAAGCTTAGTGTCTTGCTCGCGGCATACGTAACCTGATGTGCTTCGAAGTCTTTAGCTCCATGTTTTCACATTAGTCTCCTTTTGGGCCACAGCTGATATAATCACACAAGACAGCCAATGATTGCACAGCAGAGTTTTAAATTTTGACACACTAACATTACTTTACATTCCTGAGATACATCCTGACCAATCGTCTGCATCGTCTGCCCTTGCGGGGACAAGCTCGCGTCTAGTCAAGTTAATGTTGCTTAGCATCCACAGGTGAGATTTGCTTACGCGGTTATCAGGCAAGGCATGCGTCGCAAGGACGGCGAGCCCTAGTTGATGCCATGTGGACGTCTGGGATGCTAGTACATGGACTTCCACAAAGCATCGTCTTATAGGTTGTTTTGTTATGAACTATCTAGTTAGGTTAAGTACTTCTCCTACCTTAATACTCGTATGCACTGAGACGTTAAGGATAATCACCTTTAAGATAGTACTAAAAACTAGCCGCGATGTAAGGACCAGCGGCTCTTGATTTACTTAATAAACCTCACGCCGTTAAAACAGCCTAACACCTTTAATGCCAGTATACGGGAGGTAGCTAAAGTGGGTTATAGATGTCAGTAGAATCTGCAGGGCTTGCATCTAAAGAGGTCATGGATATAGCAACTTACATCTCCTATGGACCGCTCGTTTTGCGTCTTCAGCCACTCTTCTTATTCTCTGTCCAATATATCTTCTCTATATATTACAAGATACTTAAGGCAGTCGCGCTCGACGGCAAGCTACCTCGCTATCTCGTCCTGGTACGTCCGCCCGAATGAGCCGCTCGAGAAGGGTCTTATCTTCGGATCTTCCTAAGCTGATACCTACGGGCCTTTCTATACCCACAGCCGAATCCCGCCACAGCACGCACAGTCTAGCATTAGTGATATCGAAACCATGGCTGCGATTTTTTTAGCCCCCCGATACTCGGGAACCGCCCTCTGCTATCGCGAAAGGTAGTAGCACAACCAACAAAACTTAAGCTACCGTGGGGTTTAGGGCTAATGTAGCTACAGGGAACTCAATCTATAAAAGTAATCTGTTTCAGCCGCGCTTTTGACTGCGTGCCACTTCGCTTACAACTAATGTAGTAGTGGTAGAGAGTTATATGTGCCGTCCGAATTGCAGGAGAAAGGCATTAATTTCTACGACGATGCTGTACAGGAGTGAAGGGATATAAATGAGAAGCTGTTCTTTTACACCTTAAGCACGAGGTCACTGTAACAGGTATTTTCACTAACACCACTTGGAATTCACTTCTCTATAGTGCTAGACATAGGTCGGGTTTATTGTGCTATAATCAGTCTTCCGAAACCGATACCGCATAAGGTAGATTTAGCTTGCTCTCGCTAGTATCGCCTGCTAGTATATAGGAGAATTAGGGCTGCGCTGCCGTCCGCTATAAGGCGTAGAAAAAACAGTTTGTAAGAATATTAATAAGTAATCGCAACGCTACCTTATACTAAAACTAGCATATACTATACTTATAATTAGGTTATCCTCTAGTCCGCAGGAAGCGATTACGTCCGACGACGTACTTAGCGTTTAGACTTTTAATTAATATACCTTCGATAACTCCCCTTATAATCTCTCTAAGTATTAATTATCTCTCTACGAGGAGCTATAATATATATTAGGGAAGGTTAAGTAAATATTTCAGCGTGCGAGGACGTGCAAGACGAGAGGTCGTAATAAGAATGCCTAGTGTTAGGTTATAGTTCAGCCACTAGTAGAGCTGGCACTAGAGCTCTCTAGTAACGGCAAGCTCTTATTGCAAAGCGTGTATAACATTCTCCTATCTCTCGGGCAATTATTCAACTAACATGCTTATATAAACTCAGGCTATTAATCCTAAATACCTCTCTACTAACTCTAAAACCGGAAGGCGCCTTGACCGAAAGAATAACTTCACCACCTCGTACTCGCACGAAGACCCCTTCCTTGCCGCCCTCTACGCGTATTTGCTGCCTCTACACTCCGCTGTTAGCTATATATTAGACGCTTTCACGAAGACTACTACTCTCTTTAGCGGTATTAAGGTCAAGCCGGCGGATAGTAATAAGTTAGAGGTAGAATGCTAGATTAGCATAGCTATAGGCGCAAGCCTGCGGAAGAAGGTAGAGCTTACTTAAATAGCGGGACTATTAGACACCGTACTAGCACTAATCAAACCCGCATTTGTAGTAGTGGGCCATGAGTGGTACTTCTATCTCGTGTACCTTTATCCTAACAGCGCGGTTTATGTGCTTAAACACGGATCCTGCTTAACCACCAGCGTGTCAGGGGTGTTCAAGATCCTAAGGGTTTTGAGAAATGCGGTTGAGTATGGGCTCGAAGGGCTTGAGGAAGGGGGACTTGAAGCGAAGGTTGGGTACTGGGGTGGCTTCTTGGGTCCAGTGCTCGAGAGGTTGGCTGGTCGGAAGGGAAAGGCAAGGGAGAATGCAAGTGCTGCGACCCTTGGAGACGAGGCCATATCGATGGAAAGTGCCGCCGCGTCGCACGTTACAATTTAATCACGTCGATGATGAATGGGGTGAGTGTGCAAGCGTATTCGCTCTACCTCAGCTCCTCGAATCTGGGAACGAATCGCCATCTTGAATTAGTGCTGTAACAGTTCACTTGAGTAGAAACCAATCCTCCCATCGCGGTACAGCCAGATTGCAGATGCCAAGTTCTGAGTGTTCTTATCGCTAAGCGTCATGGAGAGTTTGCTGTCAAGATGCCGCACCTCTTCCATCTCTTTGACCACCTTAATGTACCTCGTTCGCTCAGCATCCTTTTCTCGGTCCGACTCATCCTTACGATAAAGCGGTCCATCCATCACGGGCGGTACAGTAGACAGATCTTTGATGAATTCGACCAGTTCCCAAGGAGCAACAATTGCATCCTCCCAATCGATCACACTCCGAACTTGGCAATCGGGATCCACAAGAATATTGCTTGTATATAGGTCGGTGTGCATGATCGGGAATGGACCCTCCTGAAAGCAATGGTGCCGCGCGAAGTCCGAAAGCTTTTCTGGGAACTCTTTGATACACCTCAGGATCTCGTCAACATCAACGAACTGAGTGCGTGTCCTTTTTCGAATGAACTCATCGCTATAAGGAAACTTCATCGCTTTCGCCCAAGCCATCAGGAAATCTGCTGCCGAGTCGAATGGGCCTCCAATTCCCAGTATGGGGCCAACGGAGTAGGTTCCATCAGAGAGTCGGACAACGCTTCCCATCCTCGGAAACCGCACTGATGCCATTCCAACCTATTCTATCAGCTCAATGCCCCCTTAAATGGTCTGCTACATACCTGTACTCCGGCCATTGCGACATGAAATTGTTCTTTAAACTGGGGAGGGATTTTACCCTGGTGAACAGGCCAACCACCAAAAGCATCCATAGCTGTGTCTGCTAGAATGAACTCCATAATCATAAAAGCAACGCCAACGGTATTGCTGTCTGTAGGCTCGTACGCAAATATCTCCGGTACCGGAACCGTTGATCGCTCCCGAATAACTTCAATTGTGCAGACCTCTTGTTTCAAACGCTCAAGTGACTCTGCAGTAGCTTTGCGCAGCTGTAGTCGTGCTAACCAAGTAGTCCCATCATGAAAGTCGAGCCGCCGGACTACGTGCAGTCCGCCAATGTTATACTCGGAAGAGAGCCGGCAACTAACTTCGCTGTCATGGTTCGTACGCTCCTGTTTTACGCGGATCGCATATTTCTCGAGAGCTTTCCAATTGATAGGAGGTAAGGAGCTTTCGGTATCGATGTCGTTCTTCCAGTTCAATGATTTTTTCATGTTTGTGGTGCCGCTTCGAACTGATCATGAGCGTAGGACATGAGACACCGGCGGGAGGAAATTTATCCGGGCCGGCGCTACAACTAAAAGGTATGCGTACACCACTTCACGTAACTATCACGTGTCGCGGTTCGGCATGCTGCTGTGGGCCGCCATTAACCGCAAACGACGGAATCAGGCAAACGATACAATCACGCAAAGGCGGCATGGTACAAGTATATCAGTTGCCTGCTTGTGGCTGCAGATCTCGGCCAGTCTATATGCGCCGGCAAACGGGTTAACTAGGCTACATTTTGCTTACCTGCGCGCGTCCTAACCTATATATGCGTGGCTCGATATCCTATATCCTCACGCAACTGTCCCTCAACACAAACGCTACATTACCGACGAAGAATACTTTCCGTCACGCATTAAGCAGCTACTATGGTTCGAGTATCCCATTTCGCTTTCAATTAGACTATTAGTCTTCAGGTAGACTTTCTATACATCTGTCACAGCTGCTGTGAACTATGCGAGGAGTGCTTACGCCAAATGTCCAACAGTTGGATGCAAGGGTGACGCGGTGTTGAGGGGTGGCACTTGCAGCGGGTGCGGCTGGACTCGCCCTGAAAACGACGATTAGCGACACAAGTTTAAGATACTGTGCCTCGTTGGAAGTGGTGCGGGATATGAACGTTGCAAAGTTATGGGGCAACGGAGGTTGCCAAAGCCGCTCGTTTCGTGAAGTGGAGGAGAATCTACGATAGTTTGCTGCGGGCCTGAATTTACGCTGTCCTTTTGACTTGCCCAACGTTCTAAACCTCTCCTCTGATTGATAGCTGTAGTAGCGGATCGGGGGATAAAAGGTGTGCTCGCAAGAAAAACAGTAATGCTGTACCGGCGTGCAGTGCATTTTCCGGTGAACGGCGATTTAGCAACCGACGCGCAATATACAGCTGCAGCTATGAAGTCTAGTTCTGCTTCGGGTCGCCGGACCCACCTACCCGTCCGCGAGCGTCGAGCGCTGGCTCAACAAGGATAATCTTTGCGTAGCACGTGCAGGGATGATAACCACCATGCATCGCCATCAACTGCAGGACAGCTGCAATGCGAGGAATGCCATAATTGCAGAAGCAACCCTGCAAGGGGGACATCTGCAAGCAATGCGGGCAATGCCGTCGTCACTTCTGCAACCGCGCTGAATAGGCCGTACAAGCCTCTATCAAACGTGACATGGAACTGGGATGTGCACGCGGGCATCTGCAAAAGACCTGCAGGTGGTCGCAACTAATCGTAGTTTGAATCGTTTTTCCAATAGAGATCGCGTCTTCTCCTATTTCCAACCACTCCTCTTGTTCCCGCCGCTCCCTCTCCTGCTCTTCAAGAAAAAGTCGTCCAGCAGTCCTCCTCCTCCTCAATATGCTGCACCCATCCACACTGGCAACGTTAAGCTGGTGGAGGCGTTGGTGGGCTGCGTTCAGGTTAGATCATGCTGAAAGGCCAAGGTTGGTATAGTAACGCACTAGTGGAACCGAATACTGTTTCCCCAGGCCTTTTCAATCAGCTGGGAGCTCTCCTGTTCCCAATTGGCTAATGGCTCCATCGTCTCCTTGACCAAGCGTTGAAAATCGCCGTCCTTCCCTTGAAATATGTCAAGTAGACACCACTCGAAGATGCGTGGATAGAATCCTGCAGAAGCCCAGTCAACAATACACAAGAAATCTTCCTCCGACCAGAGGATGTTTCGGGGTGCAATATCCAGATGGCACAACACGAAAGTGCACTTTTTGAACGACAAGCTCAGGCTTTCGTGCTTAAGTCGCCGATTGAACCAATGCTCGAGCCTCTCAGTAGAGCCACATAGCGAATACTCTGTCGTGGTGCCCTCGCTCCACAACAGGCCACGTGAAACACCACCACCGAGTGTTTCGGGTTGGTGGCTTCGGAAGGAGGAGAAATGCGAGATAGCTCGGCCAACTTTGTCGATTTGACAGGTGTCAGTGATTGAGCGCTTCACAGTGCCTTTTAAGTATTCCATAAGAAGATATCCACATAGGTCCTTTTGAAAGAAACGGTATGGCCGTGGTACGCGCACTATAGATGAATCGAGTTGTTGGTAGGCCCATTGGAGGTTTGTGAATTCCTCGATTCTGACTTCCGGTCCATATTTGACAACGGCTTGACGGGAAATGGGGATGACCTTGTTGCGAAACCCGGCTAACGGGATTGCTTCCCGAGCTTCGGAGGGTGGGTTGGCGCAATAATCGATGATCTCCACATCAGTTATTGTCTCATGAAGATTGAAGGCTTGCGCGTCTGTATCAGGTTCGGAGGTTAAGATGGCCATGAGAAGGTTTGGTTCCAGGCAAATGGTAAAGATGGCAGGAAATGACCACACGCACGAAGAATTGCTCGCTAGCACCTCTTGGCATGCCCAGGACCTTTCTCATCCGTCGAGCGGAACGACCGGAGCGCAACCGCAAGCGATACGCAGGGCGTCGACCGCACACAGCCACCGCGTGACTATGAGTTGGTGGCGACTACAACAATGCAATCCGTTGGGCAAGGGCACTTTGAGCTCTCCATTCGCCATGGATTTGAAGCTTCAAGCGAATTCGCCGGAATCAGGATGGTGAGGGCAATGGGTTTGCTTTCGTAGCTCTATGCTTTCCTGCTTTGCATTGGAAACACACAACGTTGCCGCCAGATCAGATGTAGGGAGTGCTATATTTAGAACTTGGGCGCAGTCAGGAAACGGGAACCAGTACAATAGGGGCTGGAAACGGGAAATAGAATTGTGCCAATGTCATGCCCAAACGCACCTAGGGTCAGAGATAAGGAACCAAGCGATAGCATAAGGCATCATCAAGATGATCCGCAAGGAACGCGAGGGTCACTTCTCACTTATCACTTATAAGGCATCATCAGGTGTTGTGCGCATAATAACTCGTAACATCATCTCTTCTCGTACCATCGATCTGAATCATCTAATTCCGCGAAGTCTGCGCCACGACTTGCGTCTCACTACTCTTTAACGAATTTGCCCTGAACCATTGCCAAAAAACTTGGGTCATTGTTGAGCGAATACTGATAATGCAGAGTCGACCATAGTTCAGCCACCTTGTCCTTATCCTGTAGCCAACCTTTGCCAGCGATGTCATTTAGGACAACGTACCTAAGCTATGAACAAGCGCTCAATGATTGCACGGGACGAGCCAAACTTACACCCAATAGCGACAGCCAGATCCACCCCCCAGACATATCATAGAGATGACGGCGATAGTCATAGATCAACCGGACGATATGGGTTACAACGACCCCATTGATCATCACATAGTCCCAATGCCGGATGGCGGAATTGGTAAGGGTGTAGTTGTACGGTGTTATCTCGAGGTTTCCAGTAATATATACAGGGGGTGCCGCCATGTTGATGCGAACAGACTCGTCACTTTCAACAAGCAAGTAAATAGACCAATGGTTGTGGCTTTGTCGAGACTGTGGTCCTAAGGGCCTTGTGGTGTGAACGACAACTCGGACATGGGTGACGGCACGGTGGTCTTCCATACCGATGGCTTTCAGTTGCTGCAGATAGGGGAGCTACCACTGTTCAGCTAGCTCTTATATAGCTCGTTCTTGCTGCTGTTTCTTGGAGTGTAGCCTAGACTAGTCACCCATTCACTCACATGCGGGTTGAATGCATTAAGTCGCTCACTACAATCAAGGACGCCGCATCGCATTGCATGATGCGCATGCACGAGCCGCAGCTAAGTGGATGGAGCTCGCACCGATCAAGTATTGAAGGACGATGGCTTTGTGAACGCATGCATATACTACGTGCGGACGCACGAGAGCCATCCATTTATTTGTTGCTTCAGCAGAAGCGCATGTGACGATGTACCTACCTGCCCCAAGGTCCTTCGAATGCCGCTGTAGTGCACGTTCTGATCCCAGTCGGGTTGGTGCAACGGAGGTCGCTTGCTCAGAGCCACTCGTTTCATCAAGTGGATATCGGCGAAAATCTACGACAGCTTGCTGCTAAAATTTCGCTATCCTCTCGACCAGCCCAACGTTCCAAACCTTCCCTCTTTTCAATAGCTCGCAAGAAAGGAGTTCCATGACCGGCAAGTCTAGTTTCGCCACATCTTAAGAATTGCCTTGCCCGCGTCGTCCCACTGCGGGGCATCGAAGGGTCACCCCGCACCCACCAAACCCGTCTGCAAGCGTCGAGCGCTGCTCAACAAGGATAATCTTTGTGTAGCACGTGCAGGTATGATAGCCACCATGCATCACCATCAACTGCAGAACATCTGCAATGCGGGCAATGCCGCTGTCGCTTCTGCAGCCGCGCTGAACAGGACTAGATTGCTCCTGATCAACGGGAGCACGCAGGGACAATGTGAGGAGTATGAGTACGTATAGAGTCTAAGATCTCGTCTTCAATCTCAATCTACATATGCGAAGCACCCCCTTGTGGGAGATGCCTCGCGGTGCACGTGACGGACGTAATGTCAGTATGGGGCAGGCAACAACCCCGCGATGAAAATCCGCCCAAAACTTCACCGGTCGGGCACCAACCACCAACACTCGAGCAGCCTTGCGCCTTTATCGAACTCATTAACAAAGAGATAGCGCCCCTTTGCCTGCGTTGCGTTCCTCTCGCTCTTCTTGCCTGCTCCCTTCGTACAGCATTTCCAGGTATTCGAGGTGAATATCAGCCAAGTCTCTCCGTCACAACAAGTGCACTAACAACTCGTGGCTCGTTCGAACCTGCCATAGACATCGCGCTGATCTATTGTAAAACAGCCGCTAAGATTGTAGTAGTATTCTTTGACGTCACACTAGACCGAGTGGCGATGTTAACATTTCGCAGGTATCATTTCCCTCCGAGATTGACGTAACACAAAAACGGTTCCCCCGACTCGCAGCTTCCTCATCCTCCCCGCTAGGGAAATAGCTTGTTGCGATGCCCGAGGCATGGGACGGAAAAACCACCGACGGATATGAAAGCATCGTATATCGTACATTCATAGGGGTTGGTGAAAAAAGATATATGTCGTGGCAAGGTGGATCCGGGCGCATCTTCACTGGGGGCGTCACTGTCTATACGAAAGAGACTACCAAAAACAAGGTACTTAACGAATGGGAGGTTGTAGTTGTTAATGACACGTTCTTTAAGTTGTCGATGGATAGCGAGGTATGATACAATGTTCAAGTTATCGAAGGATTCGTAGCCGAAAACACATTCCACATCCACATACCTGCATCGTAGTTGACCTTTACTCTCAATATCTTATCACCGCTGCCATCCTTCAAGACAACTACTGCGGAAGTCAACGGCTTCCCACGCATCTCTTCGTTCGTCCTGTACGTGCTGTCCATCATAGCCTTGAAAAGATAGTCACCCAGCAAGGGTCGTAGTGATTCCACGCTGAACTTGCCGGCCTCAAGAACGCAATCTCCAAACGCCGGTAACTGATAGACCTCCAAGGTAAAGTCAGTCCCAGTAAGGGGATCATGCATGTATGCAGCTCTCGTCAATAGCGAATCTTCCTGACGTCTGGTATGGCTTAATTGCATGCCGGTGAAGAGGAAGCCCCCAAGAACTAATTCCAGCGTAGTTGCGGGAACCATAGCCATCATGATCAGAGAGGGTGGCAAAATGTATGACAGGATGCTGGACGACCTATCGTATGCAGGTATTCCGTCTGCGGTGGCCATCTTTGGGCTTCATCAGGCACTTCTGTACCAGTGGAATCGAAAGCGCGGTATGGTCAAGGTCGGGTTCTCTTTTGTGGGTGTGAGACTTTCCACCGTGCCCTTTGCCACCTGGCAAAAAAGCAAGAAGACATCTCAACCTGCGTATGAACATGAATATGCCTATCTAGCGGCACTGGTGGTGCCTTGGGTCTATGGGCTCATTATCGAGGTTTGCAATATCCTTTTAGGCACCTTACAAGACTAATACGCCTTAGGTCTACATGTGCTGGCGGAGCCTCAATTTACAAGAGGCTGCGTATCGATACTTTCGCTGGTCTGTCGTGGTCTTTGCTGTAATTGCTGTCACGCTTCAACTCTTAAGTCTTTTCGGCGCTGCAGCGGCGAAGATTCACATGCCTCCTCCTTTTTTAGGAACCCTTGTGTTCCACTTGACGGCGACCGCAATTTTCGCCTCCATTTATTGGAAAAAACCGAAGCTTAGGCACCGAAAGCTTGTCGCTCTCACGTGCTGCTTTGCACTCGCATTTTGTTTTGATGTAGCCTTCCTTACGTGGTGGCTTTTCCTCGGGGGAGGTTTCCATGCATACACAACCCTACAAGGGCGGTACTTATGTCTGGTACGTAAATCATTCATCCCTTACTGCCTCGACTTACCTTGAATAGGTGCCCTGCATCCAAGAGGTTCTGGTCTTAGCTCTTCTGCTACTTGTCCGAAAGTACCAATGGACAGAGCAAGAGGATTCGAAGCCTCCATGATCGTCATGGTCTATCTCCTCGGTACGCGCTTCCGAGTGGATTCGCAAGACTGCAAATATCACTTCCTGGTGGATTCTCAAGACTACATATATCGTCATTCATCGAGATGTGGAGCGGGGTAATGTTCAGTGCGATGTTCAACGTGTTCTCGAGCTAATAACATTCCTAGGTGACTCGCTCATCGACAAGGATAGCACTCTAGAAAGAGATGCTGATCACTTGTCATCGTGCCGTTCCATCGATAAGCAGGCATCCAATTCCATTCCCGAGGACTTTCCTAATGACGCATGCTCTTCACGGTACGCTGGCGAACGAAAGATTCTACACACGGCCTCCGAAATCACTCCCCTCGATTCTGGTTACTCCAAATACCTGCATGAACATTCCCCGAGATCTCTGGCAGACAAAGCGGAGATTAAGGCAATCTTGCTTAGTACAAAGGTGGAAGCTGGTGTAATTGCCCTGACTCTTGTAGAAACCTTTTTGAAGCTTGAACTCATGGTTGTCAATTGGCACGGCCTGCGAGATCGCGACGAGGTGAAGAAGCTCTTGGACGAGAAGCTTTACGAGAATGCTAGCTCAGGCGACCACGGACAAGTAGGAGATCTTTATGTCCAAGACATAGACAAAGTACTGTTTCGCCAAGAGGATTGTGAGGTTTTGTTGGAGGGAAGGCGTATAGACATTCGCACTATGGGGACTCCGATGTTCAGATCGGAATATTTAGCATCATCGCCCTTCCAGATTTGATAGAAGTCATGTTGATAGAAGTCATGTACTTTTCTCGATTGCTCCGCAACATGACGGCCTGGACCAGATCAGTCGGCCTCTCATATCGTTCTTTGATGACCCTTTGTGGATTCAACGTTAGAGATCAATGAGGAAGTGCAGTAGCTACCGGGAGAGATGGCTCTCTGACTCAGTGTGTTCGCCGCGCCGAAGTGTCATAGTGTGACCTGTCCTTCAAGCACTACTTCCCTGAATCAAGGGCCGTGGCACAGTTCGATCCCGGCTGATCTGAGCCCGACGCATGGCGGCTCGTGTATTTGGGTACGTCTCAACGAAGAGGCCGGTCCAAGCACCCCGCATTAATGACGCCGTCAATATGCAAGACGGTAACCGACCGCCACTCACACGAGTCAGTGATGGCCTCGGGACCGCGAAGGCCCACGGCCGGGGAACCAGGCGATATGGGAGATCGGCTCCCGTGCCAATGCATTAGCACACCACCGACCCTTCCGAGCATGCGATCAGCCGGGCAACGTGCACGGTTGACGACCCTACATCTAAAGGTGCATTGGGCAGTGGAAAAGAGCGCTGTGGGGTTCAGTGCCTCTCCGAACGGCACTTAACGACTCGGCGCTGGATTGGGCCCCCAGCCTCCCACCAAGGACTTGGAACACTCTCCCCGGCGGATGCACAGGCGGCACAAACGATCAGCAAGCCGTACCGTCTAAGCGCCGCATGAATGAGTCGAGTGACAGACTAGGTTGAGCCGACCGGCGACCGCCTTGGCCGGGGTTGCATTTGTATGCGTCTCAACGGAAGGGGGAACTGGTAGCCAACACCCAACACTAGCAGGCATTCTATGGGCATCAATGGCTACACTCGGCTGACATGGTTTGGAATATACGGTACAACCCGAGCCAATACTAAATCCGCAAGGTTCATATCCGCATAACACGGACTACGCCGCCAATATCTCCACGTCCCACAGATAAATAGGGTGGCGAGGTCAGCTGTACTCAAAGCCCGCCCTGGCACCTACTACTCTTGCAAGTTCACCCTTTCCTAGTATCATCATGGCCAAGAGCTCCATATCCAACCCTTTTTTCGAAGTCTCTCATGACATTGAGCAGCATCGTAGCGGTCACCGCATTAGTACTGGAAATACTGTTCTTGCTATCCTTCGGCGACACTACCCGAAACATCATGTCACCGAGACACAAGTGAACAACGCGTCTCTTCTAGCCTTTGCAG
>Ga0247803_1001262_pt1 | contig 13328 bp, 10 predicted proteins | sample UWRJL014104B1_FD_180928 | JGI IMG/M metagenome (GOLD analysis project Ga0247803, IMG submission 180928) | Plant litter microbial communities from Arlington Agricultural Research Station in Wisconsin, United States - UWRJ-L014-104B-1 | ecosystem: Environmental > Terrestrial > Plant litter >...
TGCATGCGTGCCCACAAACACGCGGTTTGCTCGGGCCCCCGGCATGACTCCTGGCCGTCCACGACGACGACGACAACTCCAGGCCGGCCACGGCGCCGGCGACCGCCATCTGACCCGCAACACCGCAACCCGCCGTGTCGTCTAGAGTCCTGGTCAGAGTGGTCGCCATTGCGCGGTGCTTGTCCCGATGCGTCGTGCTGCCCTAGCCCAGCCGGCCACTGCGCCGCGGCCATGGACCACGGCCAACCTCCAAGCATGGATCGCCTCCCAGCAGCCCGCCGTCTGCCGTCGCCGCTGATTGGGCCGCGCCCGCTCCAGCGAGGCGATGCGGTGCGTCGTGCTGGGGCACGATGACTACGACACCCATTCCCACCGGCCATGGCACCCTCCCTGGCCGGCCAGCGAAAGTGCTGCGCGGCCAAGCCGGCGCACAAATGCTGAGAAGGCCCTCCATATGACGGCTCGACGCGGCCTCGCATCCCACGCCTGTCCACGTCCCGTTGACCTCTGCAACTAGTCTCGCAGTCGCAAGCGGCTGAGCCCACCTTTGCAAGAGACCCATCCACAATCACCAGACGGGGGGCGGGCGGTCTGGAATGGCATTTCACGCGTGCATGGTGCATCATTCCGCACATGCCCGTGTTTGATTGGCTGCTGCGTGCAACCAGCGAAACCGCCGTGGCTCGCTGGGCCCAGCACCGTCTTACCCCAAACCATCATCTATTTCCGAGCCCGAACCCTGTCCAACGCGACGCTTCGCAGGCTGAGGTCGAGGGCTGCTGATCGAAGAATCCTCTTTGCAAATTGCGCTGCGTCGTGTGCGGCCCTCCCTCGGTCCACGTTCGCTGCGGCGAATCACGCGCGCCGAGAGGCCACATTGCCCGCCGTTCCATGTTGAGGCACGCCCCTGCGAAACACGCATCGACGTACTGTGGTATGCCACCGCTAGTCTTCGCCGCTGCGTGTTTCCATTGCTCCCGCCGAGATGCAACCAATTCGCCGCCGCCGCCCGCGGTTCGCGAACCCCCTCCCGACCTGCGAGTCTGCGCTCGAGTGGGCATTCCGCGGCGCCTGCGCAACAAACGATGAGCAGCAACGCAAGGGGATGCAAATTCAAATCAAATAACTGCAGGTGGGTACGAGCTTGCCGTTGTTGGCAGGCGCCTTCTGTCTCCGGTGCTCATGTAATACGAAGCACATGTAATTCTGGAACGCGTCCCACCACCGACATACTACACAGCGTTACGCTGCAACGAATTGTCAATGAGCCATGGTGAACACACCCCAATGTTTCCATCTAGGGGCCACGGAAGACGATTGCACCCAATCTGGCAGGAGCTCGCCACTCCAAGTGGCAGAATGCTCGATGGCCGATGGTCTTATGATACCCATACGCACAGCCAATTTAACAGAACACGTACGGGCAATCGTTCGAAATGCTCACTCCCCTCAGATATTCTCTGGTACTCAATATATCGTGCTAATCCATGCATGACCGATTCGCCACCTTCACAAGCATGCAGCCAAAACCAATACGCTTAAAATGGCCTTCTCTCGGCGCCTTGGTGCAGCGGCGAGGCAGGAAGGCAAAGCACGAGTGCCTCGTAGAACGAGCACATGAGGGATGTGCCCAACGCATGGACACTTGAATTTCAAACACGCCGCTGGCAGCCTACCATGTGCTGGTAGACGACACTTTCTTTAGCGGCAGTGAAAAGATACAAGCATCCTATACCGCATCGAAGTGTACACCGAAGGTTTGACACTTCGAAGCTGGAGCGAGACACGAGACGGCGTGGCAGAGTGTAGTGGGGCTGTTTGGCTACCACCAGGCTACCACCAACGTGATCCATCCAGGTACGAATGGCTTTCGACCTCGACAGACCATCGTAGTAGTGATGGCAACATCAGTGTTTACGCACGTAGTCCTAGGATCCACTGGTCGCGGGGCACTGTCACACGGCCCATTAGTCATGATACAATACGGGACAGCGAGGTCCCCCTGCCGGTGTCCACCACATCAAGGAACCTGTCCGCCGTTAGTGAATGCTGGCTCGGTGAGACGACGATGCAGGCCGGGAACCGCATCCGTAGCTGCACATGGTCGATACATAGACGTCGGTGTGTGGAAGCGATACCGTTAGACCGCCTGGTGGTGTGGAGATGATACTGCTAGTGCTGGCGTAAAGTGTGATATGGACCGGCCTCGGCAGGATGGCATGTCACCCCGCTGTTCTCACGATTACGATTACGACGGCGACTCGTCGTGCGAGGCGTTGGGTGTAGGGGTGCGCTAGGCTCAATGTAGAAGCATTATTAGTTGCCCCACGGTCGCGCGCGCGCTGAGACGTACCGCGCCTTGGACTCGACGCGTTTACTGCACTATCAACCATCGACGTTCCCGTCTTCACGCCCGCCGTGCGCCCAGCACGCGCAAGGATCGGTCTTAGTGCGTGTCTCTCATGCGGACAGCCTCTCGGGGGTGGAGGCATCCGTCAATTATGTCGTGGCACCGTTGTGTCTGACTGGCCGAAGCGGCGACTGTGGGGATGGAAAAACTCTATCGCAAGGCAGCGACTCCAGCCTTTGCTCCAGAATTTTTCGTCATCCGGCTAGCTGTCCGTCGGCGATGCAGCTGCAAACGGGAATGCAGTCGGGCACACAGTCGCGGTGATTGCTGGCGGCGGTCGACTGCTGGGCGAAGGAATCTACAGGACCAACATGTGCTCGCGGCTTACGCGCACATTATGAAGCACCTCCGGGCTCAACTTGGACGTCATTTGAGGAGCGTCAAGGCTGCGAAAAAATACTTGGCCATCCTTGCCCGACCTCCTGGACGACCGAATTACAAGCGTGGCGGGCATTCGGCTGCAAGCTCATCGTCACCGGGATGAGTTTAGCCTCGAACTCTCCATCCCACGCCCTCGCTTCGCTGCAAAAAGTAGGTAAGACGAGCACCGCTTCACGTCACCGCAAAGGGACCCGTTTCCAAGGCTTTCCTTTGCCGGTCTGATGGACCATACTGTGCCTTGACCGCCGTCGGTCTTGTACCGCCTTGGTGCCATGTTATTGTTGATGCAGCCACCGTTCTGCGCATCTGACTGTGCGACGGGATCCTCAGTGGCCGGTACATGCCTACATGGCTCTAGTTAGCAGCCGGATACATGATGCATACGAAACACTGTCAGCCTGCGATTTGCATCCACGGTGGATATCCGCAGCAATATTGGGCGTGCGGATCCCGACACCAGCAGCGCCTCGAGCAGCTCGTATCGCTGCGACTAGAGTGGTGCCCAAGCGGTCAAGCCGTCGTCGATGGCATCGAGCATTGTCTTCACTGGTGAACAGCGCCACGCACTCCGGCACGATGCTGCCCCGTCGGCTACGCTTGCCCCTGAGTGGTTGCTGATGTCGACCCTGTGCAAGATTCGACAGGTACGATGCAGGATGCGTTCCCTGTCCACCAACACCATGGCCAAACATACCAGATGCACGACCCCCAATCTGAGTTGATATGCCCAAATACCTGCTGGCGGGATGACTGAATCATGAGATGCACTGCCTAGTCGCCTGCATGCTGGCACGACGCCATCCGTGAAATGCACTACTTCCAGCTACAATTCGCACGCTGCAGTGCGTTGCGCTGGTCCCGGGATCGGCAGCAATAATCTGACTCTGGCTTTTTGCGGGCGTGAACACACCCCGACCGCTCGTCGTCTGGCGCGAAGCTGGGCCACGACAAGCTAGACGTTTATGCGAGGTCGTCAATGCCTCTCTACACAACCTTGGCCGGCCTCGAGGACAAACGCTCGTACGCGGCATCTCTCCTAGCGCTCGGCTTCCGGTGGTCAGTCGTTCTCATCACACCCTCCTCAGCCTCTTCTTGCGCCGCGACGGGATATGCAACGGATCACCGCTGCCTGAATGCGATGCGCCACGCCACGCTCATGTCGGATACCGCGTGCGTGCGTGAGGCCACCGCTGGCTGCGGCGGTTGGCCATTTGGCTGATCCGTCGTCCCACCATTAAGCCACGCGTGTCTATGGTAGTGCGAGTCGACGATACTTTCAGAAGCGAGATGCCGCATGCAACCGGCACTGGAGACGCGCGAATTGTTTCACTGGCGCGCACAAACGGGCAGCGCCGCAGCCAATCACGGGCATGTCAATACACGGTGGCTTCGGGCGACGCTTACACGGCGCTGAGAACAGCTCACGACGAGCTTGAAGGGGTGATACGGCGGTTGTGGCATGGATCCCTGCCAGCGCTTTTCTCTCTTCAAGTCCGCTTCTTCCGGCTCCACACCATGGTTTGTCTTTCCTCTCCCGTCCCTTCCCTGGTCAGACATGTTGCTTCCTTTGCAACACGGCGGCACGTCCCAACCGGTCACACGCCCTTGACGCAAGAGCATATACCGGCTTTGCCTCGAATAAATCTGCACCCAGCTCTCTTGGATGGCCATGCAGCGGTCAGGTCGCCGGCCCGGCTGAATCTGTTTCGGAGATGGATCCTAAAGAGCTTTTGTACATCAGCGCACACCGAGCTGCTGTAAATGGGCGAGGCTACCAGCATGCCTCTATGACCGAGACGCCAAGCCTATCCCGGTCCTTTCGACTGCAGCAACACCCTCTTATTCGGGACTCAGTAGGTACGATATTGAAACCACCTACCGCATGTCGCCCCGCGACATAGTATCTCATACCCCGACATTACACTGTCCACCTCGCCGCAAATTATTCCGCCCTGGGCTTCCTTCGGGCATGTACGGCTAGCAGATATTACCGATCATCGTCGCGCATGTAGACATGGCTTTTATTAGAGCATGACTGGTGTCACGCCTCGAGGATCACTCATCGATTCTGGACACCGTACGCAGCCCCGCCTGCATGTTCCCATGTGCAACAGCAACGTTGCAGCGTTACTGAGGACGAGTATACGGACCGCAACCGCAGATGGTCTTGATATGGCGACCCCCTTTTTCTTTCATCCTGCACTGCCCAAACCGGGCCACGGTGTCGCTCAATGCCCCGTCCTGACACTTTATTTATTGCCGTCGTTCCTACTAGAGCAGAGCAAGCAGGACTGCCGTGGATGCATCGTTCCCGGAACACCTTGTGCCTCATCCGGCTTGCATGCGGAAGACATGCTCAGCTGTCCCGTCCATCAGCCCGATCGGCGACGCTTTCGAGAACACACGAGCCGCACCAATATCTTATGCCATGTACGGGTGTGAGAGCAAACGAACTGTAGATGAGAAGCAAGGCCTGGTGTTGGCACTTGTCGTTCGCTGTCCATGCCAACTCACCGTGTACGCTACACCGGTACGCGTCCGCCTTGCTGTGTAAGCTGCATCTGTCTACACGTCTACCTCGACTGTTCTGTGCAATCAATACCGCCGCCTGTTTGCACACCACCGAGCTAGACGATATTGAATCGGATGCCTCTGTAGTTAGTACGGGCGCCGTCTTCAGCCCACCGAACTCCAGTGTTGCCGTTGACTTTCCACACGTGCTACACCCAGTTCACGTTAGCAAACCCCCTTCGAGACGTAAAACAACACCGTCCAGCTGTGAGAGCAGCGACACCTAGGACAGGACAGAAGGACGGTAGTGGGAACTCGATTATGATCGTGGGTACGGCCCTTCTAAGATGTATATTGCAACCCTCCACACCAGGACAGTGCGAATGCTTCCCACACACGCAGTATACCATAATTGTACAATGTATGATCTACAATCTATGCTCTTACCCTAGATAACCATATCATACACAGCGCAAATGTAGACTTCTGCCAGATCAGAAGAGCCTATTATCCGCGCTTGCCTTCGCAGCAGCTCTCCTCGCCGTCTGCTTCCCTCTATCCCTCGCCTCGCCAGGCGTCTTGAAGAACAAACTAGGACTCTCGCCCTGCTTGACCGTGTAGCTCAGATATCCCCTGTGCGCCGGATCACGGTAGTACTCTATATCCTTTCTTGCAGTCGCGTCAGGCAACCTGTACTTGTACTTCGCGCCGACCTGTGACATGACGGCGCTGAGAGCCTCGTTCTTGACGTCGACGGGTGTGTCGGGCGAGGATAGCGCTTTCGAGAGGGATTCGAGGACAGAGGAGGAGACGGAGAAATCGTTTGCGGCGCGGGCGATGAGCTCGGCGTCGGAGCGCAGCGAGATGACCGGGTGCGAGTCGCCGCGGAGGACGCGCTTGATGGATGTCGGGGAGTAGAAGCGTGTTGTTACGGAGCCGCCGAGGGCTTCGATGCGGGCAATGGCTTCGGTGGAGGCACGAGATACGATGATGTTGACTGCGGTGTTCAGCTGGTCGGCGTTCTGTGCAAGCGTTAGTTAAGCTGGGGGAAGGGTCGGGTCGGCATGTCAAATTACCCGTGCCAGCAGCTTCACACCATGTCTCTTGACGCCGTGCAGACACCGCGACGACTTCAGCTCTTTCATTGTGATTGGTTTCGAGGGGTCGAGGCGGCCCTGGTCTATCCACGACTGGATGCGGTCGAGGTTGATGGGCGACATTTCCACCTTGAATCTAGCCCAGCATCAGCCTCTGTACCCCATTGGACTCATAACTCATGACTCTATTCTCCCATGCCGGCGGTCTACTCACGGGTTGTACTTGTTGCGCCCCCTCACCGGCGTCGTGACGCTAAGCGGCGTCTGTCCACCCTCAAACCCCGCGGGCACCTTTCCGTGGGCATGTTGACCCTTCTGACCTCTTCCACCCGTTTTTCCCTTTCCTGAAGACGGCCCACGACCGCGTCGTATGCGCTTGTTGTATGCGCCATCGTTGTCGGAGAGCGAGGAGAGGATGGATGCGGAGCGCTGTTGGGTAGGGAGGAGAAACGGCGCGAGCAATGGCGTTATCCGGGAGACATGTGGTCTTGCGAGGAGCGCGGAGGCTAGGCGGAGGGTCTTGAGCCGGGGCGGCATTGTTGTGTGGGTTGGCGTGTGCGGGCGTGATGGTTGTCGTTGTGGTTGATGCTGTGATGAAAGTTTTGGATGAGTAAGCGGGCGTGAACGAGCTTGTCTGGATTGGGATAAGAGCACTTCTTTACACTTCGCAAGTCCGATTTCATGTATTGTACACATATTGTCTGCGCGAGATTCGCAGACTCGAACCCTGCACCGTTTTCTTGATCTGCTCAATGTTTATGGCATGCGGGTGTCTTTACCAAGTAGTCGGTTATCTGACGAGACCAGTCGTGTAGCGGGTACTGTTCGACTGCGAGGATCGTTGCGCCCGTCACTTGCGTACAATGAATCGATCTTGAAGATAGATGGAGCACATAGAGTGGAGAGATTCTATCACGCCTGTCAAGCAGTGAATCTGGATCAAATCTTCACTCGAGCTACCACTACTCTCAAGTGGCGTGGTTGCAAATTAGTCCAGGTGAGCCATGTGTAATGGCGTCACTATCGCGTAACAAGACCGGTCCTCAAAGCTGATAGAGAAGAGTGTAAGACGTAACGAGGCTCGTACTACGAAAGGTTACAACTGCCGTCTTGTAGAGCAGAAAATACCTGTCGTTTCCGGTGCTTTTCCGGCGGGGCAAGCGGGGAAGTCCGGTATACTCCCCCTCCACGCCTCGCAGCTCCCACGACTTCCCCATTCCGACAAACAAGCACTATCGCTCGACCATCATGGTCCTCCCAACCTCCCAAACAGTTGCCTGGATCGACAACCCCGGACCCCAAGGATCTCTCCGCATCCGCGACGGCATCGACATCCAACAACCCTCGCAAAACGAAATCCTCGTCAAGCTCGAATGTTCCGGCATATGTCACTCTGATTGCCGCAATGTCGAGGGAATGGGATCTTATACGGATATCCCCGGCCATGAGGGTGTGGGCGAAGTCGTCAAGCTTGGTCCTGGAGCTTCTGAGTCGCTGATGGGGAAGCGCGTTGGTATTAAATGGTTGTATAGCGCGTGCAATCAGTGCGCTGCGTGCAAAAAGGGCAACGTCAACAATTGCCCGAAGCAATCGAATACCGGGCGAACGACGCTAGGAACGCTGCAACAGTACGTCGTTGCGAACGCCGACTTCATTTCCCTGATCCCAGACGGCGTCAAGAGCGAGGTTGCCGCACCACTGCTATGTGCAGGTCTGAGTCTGGCCGGAGCAGTCTCTAAAGTCGCGCCCGAGGTCGAGCCAGGCGAGTTCGTTGTCATTGTTGGCGCGGGTGGTGGTCTGGGCCACATTGGGGTGCAGATTGCGACGATCAAGGGGTACAAGGTCATCGCTGTCGACACCGGTGCGGAGAAAGAGAAGCTGACGAAAGAGATGGGTGCCGTTGCTTTCATTGACTATGCGAAGCAGGATGTGGTGAAGGCTGTGAAAGACCTCACGGATGGCGAAGGCGCTCACGGTCTCATCTGTGTAGCGGGCAGCGAGCGGGCATACGAACAGGCACATGAGCTTGTGCGTAACAACGGGGTGTTTGTTTGCGTTGGATTACCGCCAGATAGTTTCATGTTTCCCATGTCGCCGATCCACATTGCGAATCGCGGTTTGGTGATCAAGGGTTCGTCGACTGGCACTTCTGCGCAGATGGATGAGCTGCTCCAGCTTGCGTTGGAGGGGAAGATTACACCTAAGATTGATGTTTACGACTTTTCCGAGTCGCCCAAGATCATACAGGAGCTGATGAAATATGAGGTCACGGGTAGGAAGGTGGTGCGAGCACCAGTATAGTCTGTAAATATATCATCTCTAGGGTTGCGTCGACTAGGTGACATGCACTCGGACAATTCCTTTGGCGACTCTCTTCGTTGGATTGCGTGTACCAAATTCTGGATTGGAAAGGAAACTGCTCCACCGTCCACTGTCGGAACTGACCGATCATTTCGACCACTGTCGGAACTGACCGATCATTTCGACCACATTCTAGTTGCTCCACTACTAGCGCAACTCTACCCCCCTCCACACCCTTCTTACCACCATGCAGTTCCAGTCCCGATCCCCACACTCGCTGTCCAGTCACCACAATGTCTAGTTGCCACAATTCCTTTCGGATGCTGGGGTTGAAGGCTAAGAGTGGAGGGTGGAGGAGGGTGGAGGAGGGGTCGACGGAACTATGATGAAACGACGAGAAATGGAGCGGGGAATAGACTTGAGGCCAAGGCGATGAAGGTGTGAGGTAAGCGCAAGCGTTTATACTCCAAGGTGATGAAGGTGCGAAGTAAGCGCAAGCGTTCTATACTCCAATGTAGTTACCGAAGCTGCAAACACAAGCTCTGGGAGAGGCTACATCAGGAAAATGCGAAGCATCGCGTTTCTAAACTTGAAAGGTTCCCGAGGTCAAATCTTTCCGTCATGTTTGACTAGTGCAGAGGCAACTTGGTAATTGGATGTTGATAGTTTATTTAACATGGCTGCCGAAGCTTCACGGCTTCTGCACTTGCGAGGTTGCTTGGGTTTTTAAGTTACTTGTAAAGCAACTAGTGAGCGTAGAATTGAGCTCCGTGGTGCAAAGTTAAGAAGAACTGATAGGAGTCGAATTGCGCCGTGGTGAGATGAGAGCTGTGCAAGCGAACGTATTTCAGTGAAGGGCTTTTCGTGATCTGACTTTCCATGGGGTGAACGAGAAGCTGAAGTGCAAGATGGGAAGGTGACTCCTGAACGGAGGTATCACGATTCCTTTATATCAATGTCGTGATACCTTGAATCGCAGTGCGGTTCAAGGCGTGGTCAGTCAAGAGGGACACGACATCTGGACATCATGATGTGAGGCTCTAAGCCTAATTAGGATAGCTCCGATTTGCGTCGAGGAAAACCTCGACCCTCGATGGACTGCGCCCATCAAAGTCATTGCACAACAGAAAGTGTTGATGGTCTAAATACCCATCTCTCAACTCACCGCCTCTGCATTCTAGCTGTTCATCTTTCAGCATGGATCAGCACCAGCGCGTCGTCTCCCGAGTCGCGTCCAAAGTCAAGGAATATTTCACCCGCAAAGAAACCTTCCGGATATCCCACGGCTCGACCAACAGCACGCGTCCATCAATAAAAAAACGCGTCGTCGACATCAGCGAATTGCGAAATGTACTCAAAGTCGACACCGCAACGAAGACCGCGCTCGTGGAACCAAATGTGCCCATGGATCGCCTGGTAGAGGCAACTCTGCCGCATGGTCTTGTTCCCCCTGTCGTCATGGAATTCCCGGGAATTACTGTTGGTGGTGGGTATGCGGGGACTGCTGGAGAGAGTAGCTCGTTTCAATACGGCTTTTTTGACCGGACGATCAACTCTGTTGAGATGGTTTTGGCGGACGGGGAGGTGGTCAAGGCTTCGGAGACAGAGAACGAGGACTTGTTTCGGGGTGCTGCTGGTGCTGTGGGGTCGTTAGGCATCACAACACTTGTCGAGCTTCAGCTTATTCGTGCGCATAAGTTTGTAAAGACGACGTATCATCCAACACGAAGCGTGTCCCATGCCGTTGAGGAAACCAGGAAGCAGACCGGGAACCAACAAAACCATTACGTCGATGGCATCCTCTTCTCGAAAGACCGGGGTGCAGTCATCACGGGTGAGATGACAGACGAACTTCCGGCCGGATACAAGCCGCAAACCTTCAGCAATCCCTGGGATCCGTGGTTCTACCTCCACGTCGAATCGAAGATTAGAGACGCTTCTTCGCCAGTAGTCGACTACATTCCACTCGCTGAGTACATGTTCCGGTACGACCGTGGCGGTTTTTGGGTTGGTCGTTCAGCCTTTAAATACATGAAATTCCCCTTCAACAAGTTCACGCGCTGGTTCCTGGACGACTTCTGCCACACGCGCATGCTTTATCAAGCCCTCCACGCAAGCGGCGAGTCGGCCCGTTACGTCGTGCAAGACATGGCCCTCCCATATTCGAACGTGGAAAAATTTGTCGACTACACTCATGACACTTTCAACATTTGGCCGCTCTGGCTATGTCCGCTAAAGCAATCTCCGCAACCAACCATGCACCCACACACAAAAGGAGACCTCAAAGACGACCAAATGCTGAACGTCGGCCTCTGGGGCTTCGGTCCAACAGACCAAAAGCTGTTCCTAGAGAAAAACCGCGCCCTCGAGGAGAAGCTTGGCGAGCTCGGTGGCATGAAGTGGTTGTACGCGCATACGTACTATAGCGAAGGTGCCTTCTGGAAACAGTTCGACCGCAAGTGGCATGAGCAGTTGCGCACGAAGTACCGCGCGACTACGCTGCCTGATGTACACGAGAAGGTACATGTTGATGTTGAACAGATTGAGAGGCTCGCGAAGAATGACTGGGGTCTCTGGGCTAGGTCGATTCGGCCGCTTGGAGCGTTCTGCGGTATCTACACGGCGATACGGAGTGGTGATTGGCGGATCGCGAAGAACTCGACTTGGAGATGGAGGTAGCAGCCTGTTCAAAAAGTGTTCGTGGATCCAATGGTCGGGCTGGTGTATAATTTTGTATCATATTTAAACAAGACTGTTTGATAGGCTTAAATTCGAACCTTACTCTACACCGTTTTAGACACTCATGGCGTTCATCGCCGGTCTGTCTAGCTCCGCGCTCTCAGGAGAAGACTTGTTAATGGATGTGCCCGCCCGGGATGGTGAAGCTCGAACATGGACCCGATGATTGTGCTCGACTATCGTTTACGGGGAGCCGAGATGTGAGTTTGGAGAATAGTTCAGTTAACCTATTCACTTCGTACAAATCTGCGCAAGATTAAAGGTTGAAAGATGGAGTTAAGTTGCTCAACGATACCGAGCGATGCAACTTGAAACTGCGGCAGAAACAGATCACGACTTTAGAGAGCGATGTTACTGTTTCTTTTCTAATGCTCCCAGCGAGGACCTAAAGAGTACGTAATGTCTACATGAGAGATACGTTAAATTCCTACGCCACCCACTAGGCAGCGTCTGAACGTAAGATCCATACACACTGCTGGCGGATGGTGCGATGAAGAAAGACCACAGCCAAACTCCGTGCTTTGACAGATCATTCGTTGGTCCGGTACGAGCTTTGCTGTTCGGAGGAGCGAATTCTAGCTAGGCGAGCAGTAATAGAAGTAAAGCAGTGAAAGTGACGAGCGAAACCCTCGGCCGCACACACCAAGGCTCTCTTCCCCAGTCCGCACCTCCATTTTTGGATCCCAGCCTCCCGATGAATTTTCCACATGCGAAGTCTTCAACCGATAACACTCCGTTGCCATGTTCAAGAAGACAATGGCCAGACTCTCACCCCGCAAGATGCGTCGTAGCGCCTCCCCAACCGCCAGAGCAACGCACGAAACTGAACGTGCAACGGCTGTCGAAGAAGTCAGCTCGCCGGCTGTGGTGCTTTCGAGCTTCCCGCCAACGTTCACTAGGCGTGACATCGAGAAGCTGTTCTCCGGCTTCGACGTAGTAGAGGAGTTGACACTGCCTGACAAACCGCGCTTCACATATCCTCTCCGCACCACAGTCGTGCTGAAGGACCGCACGGAAGCACTTCGCGCCGTGAAAGCTTTGCACGGTATGTCAGTGGATGAAAGGCGCATTGCGGTTAGGATGGCAGATGAGAGCGATGCCGAGAAGACGGTTGCGCTGATTGAGGATTTGGCGGATGAGTTGAAGATCGGAATAATGAGTGCGTCCACACTCATGCTCAAGAATGTTTATACACTAAGCAAGCCTGAACAGATACCGCACGCGTCTACCACTCCCATCTCGCTACCTTAATCCTCGAAGTCCGCGAGCACACCGACGAAACCAAGTTCTTTGCCTTCCTGCAGGCGCGCGAGTCCGTTACCATTCACAGTGAGCCGGATGTGCAAGCTATGTCCAGCCGGAATCTCGCAAAGTGGCAGCTTGTCGCTAGCACGGCTGCCGATGAGGACATTGGGAGAGAGATGGATCGAAATGCGCGGCTGGAGGCTTTGAAGATGCTGCAGGAAGAGGTGGAGAAACAGGGCGTGTTGGGGAAGATTTGGAGTAAATGGGAGGGAAGTCGGAAGTTGGAGATGGGTCATACGGTGGAGTGAGGTTGCTGGTACTGGGATGATGGAGATGGTTTCTGAAATCATTGGGAATGGATTGTTCGAGATCGAGGGCCTTCTCGCAATGAGTTGGTAGCTTTTCCCTGCAGGGTTTCAGCACACTGCCGGTGTCACTGTCAATGGCTTGGCTACGATAGCTTAGAGTATTGATGGTCAGTGTTGTTGAGTGATCAGACTTTCCATCCATGGCCCGTCATACTCCGTAAATTGTAGGGTTGTTTGACGTCTTGAGAACGGCAAAAGCTATTCGAAATTCACTATCTTGATCCCTTCACTTGGATGTGCCTCAAACTCCTACACATACCTCGCACCGTGCCTCCC
>Ga0247803_1001263_pt1 | contig 13312 bp, 14 predicted proteins | sample UWRJL014104B1_FD_180928 | JGI IMG/M metagenome (GOLD analysis project Ga0247803, IMG submission 180928) | Plant litter microbial communities from Arlington Agricultural Research Station in Wisconsin, United States - UWRJ-L014-104B-1 | ecosystem: Environmental > Terrestrial > Plant litter >...
CCATCAGGTCGACCACCACCCAGACCCTCTACGTCTCCGCTGTACCGGCTAGCGATGCCACCTCGGTCGGCGCCTTAGATGTCTCTTCCAACGCTGCCTGCGGACCCGCCACCGTGACCGTCACCGCGACGAACAAGGTCACCGTGACTGTGCCTGCCGGTGGTGCCGCGTCGCCCTCTGGCGACGCCCCTGCTCCCTACGTCCCAGAGGTCCCCGCCGCCTCGAGCAGCGCCACCTCCGTGGTCGTGGAGAACAAGCCCACAGGATACCCCACTGGACAGGCACCCACCGAGCCTGCCCCGGTTCCCAGCGCTACCAAGGAGAGCTCCGCCTACGTTGTACCTGCACCCACGCCCATCAAGGAGAGCCCTGCGCCTGTCAAGCCCACCACTGAGGTCCCCAGCGCCACCAAGCCTGCGGAGACATCTGTCCCCGCTTCGTCGACCGCGGCTTCGAAGCCAACCCACGCCCCCAGCTCTGGTGGTGGAAAGCGTGGTCTTCTGTACCGCTGGGATGGTGCCGCTGACGCCAAGGGTATTGCGTCGATGGGCAAGTTCGGCTGGATGTCCAACTGGGAAGACTCGCCCAAGGGCGACATCGGCAACGCTGAGTTCTGCCCCACTTTGCGCTCGCTCGACCGTGCTGGTGGTTGGTCCGCCGCCATTGACACCGCCGTCGCCGCTGGCACCAAGACTGTCTTCACCTTCAACGAGCCTGACATGGCTGGCCAGGCCAACATGGACGTTGGCGCTGCCTGCTCTGCATGGAAAGATCACGTCGCTCCTCTAGTTGCCAAGCACTCCGGTGTCAACTTTGTCGGCCCGTCGGTCAGCAGCAGCCAATCTCCCAACCAAGGTCTCGACTGGCTCACCAAGTTCGAGAGCAACTGCCCCGAGGCCGTCTGGTCGACCGCCAACTTGCACTGGTACGGAACACCCGCCGACGGCTTCGATGCATTCAAGTCGCACATCGACAACGCCTACAAGACCATCGGCAAGGACTTCTACGTCACTGAGTTCGCCCTCAACAACGCCTCTGGCGAGGACTCGGCCACCTTCCTCGGAAAGGCCCAGGAGTACCTTGACAACCACCCCAACTGCCTCGGCTACTCTTACTTCGCCGTTGGCACCTGGCAGCCAGACTACGGCATGACCGCTGCCAACCTGCTCGGTAACGCTGAGGCGCTTACCCCCGCTGGCAAGGTCTACGTCGGTCTCGCTTAAGCGCGCGTAAGTGGAGGATGAGGTTGGCGTTTGCATTTTGGTCGGCGCACTTTCGAAAATCTTGGTTCTACGACCGTCTCATACTAGGGATATCAGGGGTCTTCTATGTGTGTCTTGGGTTCCCATCATAAGGGTTTAGACGCATTTCTTTTACTGACTGCGGCTCACCTTTGTCTCGATATATTGTCTGTTGTTTAAGTTAACTTTCTCCTTTGTAAATTCGGGGGATGGATTGATGTAGCGATAGTGGAAGTGACACGAAATGAATCTCTTGAAGATGTACAGACAGTGTTCCAACACGATTCCGTGACCTGTGTTCAGCAAGACGTTGTAAGTGTTGACCACTTCGCACTTGTATGTTGCCGTCGTCGTAACTAGTTATGACGCTCGCTCCCTTTCGCAGCCAACCACAGCAACGCCGATGCTGACTACACTCATAACACCACTACAGTATCTTACAAACGAGCGATCCAACATCCCGATCGTTACGAAAGATCCCCCGGCACGCTAAGTCGAGGAGCAACGCCCACGTCGCCGGATTTTACAGCCCTAAGCCCGAAAATACGACACGAGGTTAGCGTGATTACTAGCGTCCTCACTCTCACATGGTTCAGGCGGGCGCCATGGTGCGTTCTAGAGGACATATAAATAGACGATGTCTGCTTCTTTACTGCTTGTATACGAGAGGGAGCTAGTCGGTCTTTCACGTTTTACCTCTTTGCCTTCTTGCATGCACAAGCGTCCTTTAGTAGACCATTGGGCATCCTTCAGGGCAGTGAAGTGCCGTACTACACCATGCTAGCGCTCGTAGCCAGGGCCCGGGAAGGGCCTACAAGGAAGAGGAAGTCACATGGCAAGTCGAGGAAGGGGTGCGGGAATTGCAAGCTGAGGCGAGTCAAGGTGCGTTGTTCCTTGCTCCAACCCGTCTCTCGTACGATAGCATATAGCTTGAGGATATAGAGCCGACATTGCAAACGCAACTTCTACCTAGACTGACTAGCTGTAGTGCGATGAGAGGCGACCTCATTGTGGGAAGTGCTTCGCATTCGGCGTTTCCTGCACTTATGATGGGGCAAAGGCATCGCTCGACGTCGATGCCACGGGATCTTTTCAAGTGGACTTGTCTGGCTGCTCATCCTCACCCTCATCACGCACTTCTACGTCCACTTTTCTATCCACATCGCCGGAGCACATCAACCATGCTCGTCTCCCGCCACCCAAAACACTCTTGTCAATGAACCAGGTGACCGCGAGCGTGATCGATGCTTCCCTCAACGCCAGGACTCTGTCATCGGATGTGGAAGACACCACGGCCGGGTCACCCTTTGCGCACGAAACATACTCTTGGACATTCACCGAGAAGGATCTCATCATCATGAAGAGGTTCCAAGAACGCACTGTGTTGACGATTGGAAATCTCAAAACAGCGCCTATATATCGAGATTGCATAGGGCAACTCGCACTCAGTGTTCGTCTCCCCTCCTACCTCCCTCCCTTCACTAAATCTAACACCACCCCCAGCACCCCTTCCTAATGCACATGCTCCTTAGCCTAACCCTCCTACATGACGCCTACCTCCTCCATCCCATCTCTCCCCAAACAGCATCGATCCACCAAACCGCTGCCCTCCAACACTGGAACACCGCCACTACGCTCTTCAACGCCATTCTCTCCCGCCCGATCCCCGCCTCCTCTCGCGATGCCGTCTGGGCCACCGGCGCCCTCCTCGGCGCCGCAGTCTTCGCTTACGTCGAGCCCTCACACCCAGAAGAAGCGTGGCCGCTCAAACCCGCGGATCCTACGGACCTCGATTGGCTGAAGCTTGGTGAGGGGAAAAAGGCGATCTGGAGTATTGCGAATCCGACGAGGCCTGATAGTATGTTTAGAGCGTTGGCGCGGGACTTGAATCATTTGCAGCTCCCGACTTGGGCGACGGATCCAGATTTCGAGGTGGTGCCGGGATGTTGGAAAAGGGTGTTTGACATCACACCGACCACCACCATAACGAGTAGTCCGTACTGCTTTCCGGTCATCATCCTCTCGCGGCTCCACGGCCTGAGTCTTACACACGAGAACATCCTCGACTTCCTATACTTCATAGCGTATATGCCTACGGATTTTAAGACTTTGCTGGAGTGCAAGGATCCGCGAGCAATGTTGTTGCTGCTATGGTGGTATCGGAAGCTAGAGCATGGAGATTTGTGGTGGATCCACAGGAGGGCGGCATTGGAGGGGAGGGCCATTGAGATTTGGCTCGAGCGATGGTTTGGGGTTGCTGAGATGCCGCGGGGTTGTAGGGATGGCGAGGATTGGTTGAAAGGGGGAAAAGGGATGGCGCTTCTGAGGGGGACGTTTAGGAGGGATGAGAGGGTGGTGGAGAGGGTGGTGGAGAGGGTTGTATCTCCTGTAGAGGAGGAAGAGGGTGAGCATCGTGAGTGTGCCGAGTGTCCTGTTCAGTGAGATGGGAGTGAAGTTCAGAGTGACCCAGTTGCTGTCATGACGCTTGACCGCACATCTTCTTATACTTAAAGCACCGGATCTTGCACCGTTATGCTCTGATATCGCTCCCATTACTGAGATGGCACGTTTACCCGAATACTACCTTTCCTTGACATGCTGTTTCCCAATTCCTCTGCAGACACGGACCAAATGCGGTCACTAAACCCAATTTCCCTCATCTCCTCTAATCACCTTCTACCAGCTGTGAACAGACGTTATCGGCCGGCGCTCAGGGTGTTGTAGATGGCAGCGATGGAGCAAGCTGGGTCTAGATACCTGGCTTGAGAGATAGAGGCACGACTTTGGGCTCTTCATTTGTAATGGCCGGTTAAACGATGAACACAGTTGGCTCCTGGTTGATCATGTTGCCGGCAGGCGGTTCGAAGAGGCGGCTGGTGATAAAAAGGCTTTGGGGGTCCGAACGGCAGTGGAAAGATGGTGGCGCACATCTCAATCTGGCCAGTTTGATAAGCGTAGTTCTATCTTTTCGAGAGCGAAGAGAAAGTGGAATTGATCACGGATGGAGTAGGCAAAGTAGAGATTTAATGTTTTCTAGATGTGGCTGAAGCAACCTCCTCGTTCCTGTCGCAGGTGAGCGAGACCTGTTCAAGAGCTGCTGCGCCGTGGCGTGTTGTGGTACTAGGATGATCAACTGTGACGAGCGGTTTGAGGGTGAATAGGCTGCCAGCAACCCGAGAACATGACAATGCGAGACTAAATGAGATTAAAGGTCTGCCTATGCTCGGCATAAAACCGACCGTAAAAGTTCGCTGAAAGCACAGGTTTGCCGATACTTGCTTCATGCTTTGAAAGCACACTGGCTTGCAAATACTCGCTTTGTGCTCTGCAGGGTACCAAGAAGCGGCGCGTTGCTTGGTGATATGGGAAATCGACAAAGAAGATGCGAATGTCACAGAGGTAAAGAAGGGTACAGTCTGGACGGCTTTGGCAGTATGCAAGATGATATTCCTTGCTGATAGCATGCCCTGAGTACTCATACCATTTCATGCGCCAAAAATGCTAATCATGCCAAACGCCTGTTGATGCCAATATACCACCTCTTCTATATCATCTCAAGATCGAAGTCGTCCAGCTTGTCGCGGTACTTCATGATGTTCCTCTTGATCTTCGACGAGTCGACCCAGGTCACGAAATCTTCCATGTTGCTGCTTTCGTTAGCGGTTGTCCACGTATTCGAGTCGGCCTGTCCTACCGAGTAACCAGATATGCGGTATCTGTCATCACGTCAGTCCCCACGCGCACATGACCCTGCTCGATGAACTTGATGGCGGCCTGGACGTTGTCGGCCATCTTCAACCTCGTCATCACGACGGGCAGTCTCCGCCGGCAGAAGGCGCTGACTGTGACTTTGTGTTCGACGTCGGAGAGCTTTCCACGGCCTATGATAGCAAAATGGTTAGCGCATTCGTGCAAGCTGGTTCGTTCCCACATACCTCCGCCGCCGGTTCCGAGCAAGCCCATATCCCACAGCTTGGACAGGAGCAGATCTTCCTGTCGTCTCCGAAACGGATCGCTCGGCTCGAGTGCGGCGAGGCGATGTGCCAGCTGACGCAGCGAGCCTGCCAGTCGGTTGTATTTGGTGTAGTCGTCGCGTTTCTGGAGGCCGTATCGGCGTATTATGGCGGCATCGCGGTGGTCGCCGTCCGACTTGTATGTGTTGAAGTCGACCTTCCGCAGCAGCTTCTGCTCGTGGTGCTTGAGCTTGCGGACCATGATGGCGGGCAGCGGGCGGAGGGTCGAGTGGTTGCGGAGGGTGCGGAGGTGTGATTGTGAAATGTCAGAACCCCGAACTTTTTTCGAGGGGCGCTATGTCATCCCGGGCTAGCGCAGTTTAGCGCTCCTGCCTGCCCCTCTAGATGCCGATGGCGGGGCCAGGCGTAGACAAATATTTCCAACGGTGACACACTTTCCTACTTCCTACTTTCCTACTCTCCCTCCTTTTCCTTCACTACACGTGAACATGCCCACCGTACACCTCCTCGATTATGTCGCCGGCAACGTGCGCTCGCTCGTCAATGCCATCGAGGCCGTCGGCTACACCGTTGCATGGGTCAAGACGCCCGCTGACGTACCCTCTGCTGAGGTATGAGCTCCACCGCAACGCTGCAGCCTGCCATTGACGTGCGCTGATAGCCGTACCCGTAGAAACTCATCATCCCTGGCGTCGGCCACTTCGGACACTGCATGAGCCAACTCGAGACGGCTGGCTACATCGAGCCTATCCGCCAGCATATCAAGGCGGGGAAGCCGTTTATGGGCATATGCGTGGGAATACAAGCCCTCTTCGAGGGCTCCGAGGAGGACCCAGATGTCAAAGGCCTGGGACTGATCCCAATACGGCTGCGCAAGTTCAAGGAACAAGATAAGAGTGTGCCGCATATCGGATGGAACAGCGCAAACACGTCGTGGCCTAGCCAAGTGACGGACGAGTCGCTATATGGGCTGCACCCGAGCTCCAAGTACTACTACGTACACTCGTACGCTGCACCATACACAGAAGGAGAATTGGAGAAGGATGGCTGGACGGTTGCGACTGCACGGTATGGAAACGAAGAGTTTGTGGGCGCAGTGGCTCGGGACAACGTCTTTGCGACCCAGTTTCACCCCGAGAAGAGCGGTGCAGCCGGACTACGCGTGCTGAAAGCTTTCCTGGACGGAAAGAAGTCACAAAAGCTGCCCGAACGACCGCCAGTCGAAGCGACGAAAGAGGGCCTAACGCGACGGGTCATCGCCTGTCTCGACGTACGGACAAATGACCAGGGAGACCTCGTTGTGACCAAGGGCGACCAGTACGACGTTCGGGAGAAGGATGGAGTGAGCAGTGGTGGTGCAGTGCGCAACCTGGGCAAGCCCGTCGAGATGGCAAAAAAGTACTACGAGCAGGGCGCAGACGAAGTGACCTTCCTGAACATCACGTCATTTCGCAACTGCCCAGTCGCCGATACTCCGATGCTCGAGATCCTCCGGCGGACGAGCGAAACAGTCTTCGTTCCCTTGACAATAGGTGGTGGTATAAAAGATACCGTGGATATGGATGGTACCAAAGTATCGGCGTTGGAGATTGCGACCATGTATTTCAAGTCCGGGGCCGACAAAGTGAGCATCGGGTCGGACGCCGTCACCGCGGCTGAGGAGTACTACGCTCGAGACAAGAAGTTGGACGGGAAGACGGCTATAGAAACCATATCCGCAGCGTACGGCAACCAGGCAGTGGTTATCAGCGTCGACCCGCGGCGAGTGTATGTTTCATCACCAAACGCCACCTCCCACCACACCATCAAGACGAAGAACCCAGGCCCAAACGGCGAAGAGTACTGCTGGTATCAGTGCACTATCAAGGGAGGCCGCGAGGGACGAGACTTTGATGTACGGCAGCTCATCACTGCAGTGGAAGCCATGGGTGCGGGCGAGATTCTGCTCAATTGCATAGACAAGGACGGCACGAACAGCGGATTCGACTTGGAACTTATCAATGACGTCAAAGCAGCGATCAAGATTCCGGTCATCGCGAGCAGTGGAGCAGGTAATCCCGGGCACTTTGACGAGGTGTTTGCGAAGACGAGGACGGATGCAGCGCTGGGCGCAGGTATGGTAGGTACCTCCTCCGTATAGTACTATGGGCGTCACTAACGAATGTGCAGTTCCACAGAGGTGAGTATACCGTCAAGCACGTCAAGGAGTATCTGCAAGAAAAGGGACAGCTGGTGCGACAGTTCGAAGAGGCCATGTAATCTCTGAATAGCATAGTGAATGGAATAGAATAGATCATCATAGACGCCAGATTTTGGTATCCGTCCAACACCCGCAATGCATCAAATGCCTCAAACGCCGCGCAATGCTTCTCCATGTCTCTAACTTATCATGCAAAGTGTATCCCCTCAGTGTTGAAAGCATACAACATCCGCAGAAAATCGCCCTCGTCGCACATGCGCGCCCGCTTGTCCGCCAACTTAGTCTCGTCCTCCAAAACTCTCCGTATTTTCTCCTTGATCAACTGCGTCACCCGCCCCCGCTTCTTCCTCCCTCTTGTCTTCTTCGCCACTTGCTTGAAGAAGTCAGGTATCTCGTCATCGTCCATATCTGGATCGGAGAATCCCTTCCACTCATCTTCTTCTACACCCTGATCAATGTCCATGCTCTCCACCTCGTCGACCTGTCCATCGACCGGACTGTCATCAACAGGCACATCGTTCTGTGCACACCACAGCCTGTAGTTTCCCTCCAACAGCTCAATCACGGCCGTGGTCCCCAGAAAACTCGCCCTTAGCGTCTTGTTCTTGCGCACAAATGCTATCCGGAGAAGGCCGTCCCACTCGTCGTAACTAATCTGCGGCCGCGGGTGCTTGGGCTCGATGCGCACCACATTTGACTCGACCTGCGGAGGTGGATTGAAGTTGGCCCGCCCCACTTTCATGATATGCGTTACGCGCGCCCACATTTGTACATTGACGGAGAGTCGTGAGTAGAGCTTGTCGCCTGGATTGGCGAAGAGTCGCATGGCGAATTCGCGCTGGAACATGAGGATGCAGGTTCGTGGGGGCGTGGGCAGGCTGAGGAGCTTGAAGACGAGGGGGGAGGAGATTTGGTAGGGTGTGTTTGATATGCAGACACTGTCGCTGTTAGTATGCAATCACCACACAAATACCGAAAACACCGCAAGTCGGGCTCAACGTACTCGAAGTACGGCAAGTCCGTCTTAATGACATCCCCCAACATGACCTTCAACCTCTTCCCGTCCGGAGTGCCCTGCACGCGCTTTGTCACCTCAGCCGCCATCCTAGGATCCATCTCCACAGCCGTGACCTGCTTCGCCTTGCGTAGGATCAGCACCGTTAAGTTTCCTGTTCCAGGACCGACTTCGAGGACGTGGTCGCTTTGCTTTAGGTTGGCTTTTTCGACGATGGCACTGGCCACCCCGGGATTTTTCAGGATGTGCTGCCCGAGGTCGGTGTTCATTTTGAAGATGGAGTGTGCGGCCGAGGCTTTGGAGGAGTTTGAGGGCTTGGAGTAGGGGGAGGACGAGGGGCCGCTGGGCCGTTTTCGCTTGTCTTTGGGCATTTTGGGTGGAGGAGGGTGGAGATTGGGGTGTTGTTGCAGACGTGGTGGGAGGGAACAGCGTGTTGCGGTGGTTTTGGAGGTGCCTTTGGCGGGACCGGGGGTTTTTTTTTCTGGTTCGCGGGATGATCAGATCGCGATAAGATAAGAAAGTTTTGTGGGGAAGGGCACGTGAGTGGGCGTTGACCTCGGGGAGGCCCGGCGCGTACCTTCTTTTCCCACGAGAAGAGTCGCTGAGAGCTATTGATCCAAACTGCATGAGGACGTTTTCAGGATGCGCAGCTCTTTCAATCGCTTCTCTCTCTGCTGAGTTCCTCCGTTGCGCCCGCTCTGGCTCACCGCGCACACTTTCCACAATCTACTCGTCATCTACACCGCGCATCCTGTCGCGATCTCTTCGTCGCGTCGCCGGCTTCAATTGTGTGTCTGAGGCTTCTCCCTACGTTACTGATACCTTGTTAGGGCAATTGGCATACAATATCTTCTTACAAGCCGCCTCAGTCCAATCCCAGCGCCTGTCTTCAGACGGTGCGTGCTGTCCTCTCACCTCACTTTAAACGCGAAGCTCACTTACTTGCCAGTACCCATTCACCCTCGCCGCCCCTCCTCACAAGCTCTCCCTCCTCGCTCTACATACGTCCGACCGTACACCATCTACCCCCATACGCCACAACATCGCTCCACATCCTCACCAATGACGCGTAAGCTCATCGACTCAGCGTCCGACTCGTCGCTCTCACCGTTTCCCGATAATGTGGAGACACCGTCTACCGCAGACGCAGTGGAAAGCTCTTCTGGCAAGAAGCGGAAGGCCGTGGCAACGGCCAAGACTACCAAGAAGCGCAAGACTGCTGTGAAGGCGGAGGATGCTGCCGACGAGGAAGTTGAGAAGCCCAAGAAGAGGGCGCGCAAGGTGAAGGTCGAAGAGGAGACTGTCGAGTATGTTTCCCGTCAACAGACTTCACGAACACGAACTGGTCTGGAGTGTTCGGTGTGGACATCATCTGGGTTAGGTTTGCTGACTATGGTTCTACACAGGCGAGAGGTCAAGGTAGAAGAGAACGGAGCTACTACCAAAGTCAAGACAACTCAGAAGCGCAAGAAAAAAGCAGAGGACGCCGCACCGCTCGAGGAACGCACCCAGGGAAGCAAACTGCGTGTTGGCGCACACGTTAGTATCGCCGGTGGTAAGTCGCCTTCGTCGCCACCACTTTCGAAGCGTGAAGGAGAGTGGCTAACGCAGAACGGCCGGGCGTGAACCAGGTGTGCATAATGCTGTTACAAATGTTCTCCACATTGGGTACGTCATCCAGTTTCCTTCGATGGCATACAGCTAACCTCGCAGCGCCAACGCCTTCGCCCTGTTCCTGAAGAATCAGCGAAAATGGGTAAATCCGGCTCTCGATCCTGATCACACAACCATCTTCCTAGACGGCTGCAAGAACCACAGCATCGAGGTTAGCGATTGCTGCCTCCCGCATGGCTCGTACCTCGTGAATCTTGCCCATCCGGACGAAGAGCGCAAGAAGCAGGCGTACGACTCATTCTACGACGACCTTACGCGTTGCCACAAGCTTGGAATCAAGCTCTACAACTTTCATCCCGGCAACGCGAACGCCACTACCCGAGAAAACGGCATCAAGCTCATCGCCGATGCCATCAACAAGGCGCACAAGGATCCAGAGACGGGCAACGTGGTGCCTGTTTTGGAGACCATGGCTTCTCTAGGCAACACCATTGGCGGCACGTTTGAAGATTTAGCTGCCATCATCGAGCATGTCCAGAACAAGGAGCGAGTTGGTGTCTGCTTGGATACGTGCCATATCTTTGCTGCGGGTTACGATCTGCGCACCCCTGAAGCCTACGCAGAAACCATGACTAAGTTCGACGACATTGTCGGTTTGAAGTACCTCAAAGCTTTCCACATGAACGACAGCAAGGCTCCTCTTGGCTCCTATCGTGACCTCCACGCCCGCATCGGCACCGGCTACCTCGGTCTCCGCGCATTCCACAACATCGTCAACGATGAGCGGCTCCATGGTCTTCCCATGGTCCTCGAGACTCCCATCGACGTCAAAGACGAGAATGGCAAGAAGACCGAGGATAAGGGCATCTGGGCCCGTGAAATCAAGATGCTGGAAAACCTCGTCGGGATGGATACCGAGAGTGACGATTTCTTGAACTGGGAAGCCGACCTTTTCAAAGAGGGTACTGGTGAGCGGGAGCGGATTGGAGATCAGGTGAAGCGGAAGAAGGAGAAGGACGCGAGTCCGAAGAAGAAGAAGGGAAAGAAGCAGAAGGTTGAAAGTGAAGAGGAAGACGAGGATGAGGTTTGAGTGGGTGGCCCGGTGGAAGCGTGAATATGGCGAAAAGAGCATCAGGAAACACGGTCCGGCTTGGAAGAGCTGGTGGAAGTATTCTGCAGCATCTTGACTGCGACTCCGGTCTTCATCGTGCGAAGCACCGGTTCGCGTCTTACAGGATTTTGGATACGCCGAAGAGTGGCATATGGCATATCCTTCCTGCATTCAATATCGGGTCACAAAGAATGCACTCAGTTGGTAGCGCTGAAACTGTGGCGACTAAGTCTATTGGATTAACGCAGCTGAGATGCTATTCGTGGTCTGTCTTCAGAGTCAGACACCCGATAGCACATAAGCCTTCCATCTGACTCTTCCAAAACTGCTTCAACGTGAATCCCATTAACCCTATGCGTGGCCAAAGACTAATTCATCGCAAGGTCAAGTTCAATTCGTTTAGGCCCCTGATCAGTGGACTTGTCATTTGGCAGAGCTGCTGGTAAGCAATGTGGTTTGGTAAAGGTGTTGATTGATTGTGTCCCCCTCTCTCAAGTAAGCGCCAGGGTAGACTGCTTTTCAAATCACGAGTCAACCTCGACAATCAAGAAAAACTTCTCACGCTTTTCCCTCTATGGTTTTCTCCTGTAGCGCTTCCCGATCTTTCTGTTGTACCGCAACCGTTCGCTTCGTATATTTCCTCCGATCCACAGTCGGTATAAAGAACGCCGCCACAACACCCACAAGCCCAAACGCCAGTGCAACCTGATAGGACAAACGTGCTCCCGTCAGATACGCTTGCTTATTACCCAGGGAAGCAGCCGCTTGTATCGCAGGCGTGATGCCCGGAACGGCCTTGTATGCTGCCGCCGTGCCCAATTTGGCCGCCGCGATGAGCTTGGTGAGTGTTTCTGTAGGAAGGTTGAAGGAGGACACGTTGTTGCGGATGGCGGTTGGGAGACTGGTCCCGTACTTTTGATTTGTGATGTTGCCGAAGATGGCTGGGTGTGAAGTTAGCAGGTGCCCGAAGGAGTGTGTGCGAGTTGTCTTACCGGTTGCAACGGCGCCGGCGAGGAGTCGGGAGGTTCCTGCTAGACCTGCCGCGGTACCACTGGAAGAATGATTAGTATGTTTCGAAAGACGATCTTGCGGTAGAAACTTACATGTCTTCTTGGTAGACGATACCGAAACCGACCAATACCATGCCGTTAAGTAGATTGACAGATGTAGTAAGCGAAATTATGAAGGTGAGAATGATAGATTTGGCGGGATTGTCTAAGGTTGCCGTGGACATGGCGCCGACGCACTGCAACAATATGAGCTACAACCGATTTCTTCAAGAAGCAGGGAGGAGACTGACGGCTGTTTGAAGTGCGACTGCGAACACGAGCTGCCAGCGCTGATGGCCAATATACTTGCTAAAGGCAACGATAATACCTCCGACTAGGGTGGATCAGCGTGTTGCTTGTACATGCATGGAGTGGCTATGTGCTTACTGATAGTACCCAAAGGTAGGACTTCAGCATAGAGACCTTTCGATATCTCGTCGGACGCGTACAGAAGCTGTGAGAGGCGGTTCCAGAGCGTCGCATTGCTATAATATTGCATACCGCCAATAGCCATAACTATCATCGGCACGGTAAAGTGGCGCAGCGCCCTGAATAAACGTGGAGGAAATAGCGGTTCCTTCAGCGGAGCGTATGCCTCGTAGAAACCCAGCCCAACAAGTGTCATGAAGCCGATGATGATTGGACAGAGCGTCGTGGCACTGGTCCAAGGGTAGAGAGTGCCTCCCCATGAGACGCCGACGATGAAGAGGGTGCAGCCAGAGAAGAAAAGGAAAAGGCCAATCCAGTCGAATTCTTGAAGCAATTGGCGACGCGATTTTCCGTGCTCGGCTTGTCTCTCGGCGAACGATGGGGGGTGGTCTGCAATTGGGAGTATAGGATCAGCAAATGTCCGAAAATTTTAAGGATCGGGTACGGTGTGGTAGACAGTCTAAACAGCGTACAAAGGCGCGTAGGAGCAGCAGAATTAACATACAGAAGAACCATAGCATTGCTAGATTGATCGATTGGAAAGCGATCATGATGTAGTAGCAGATTCTCCAGTTGCCAGTGTACTTAATGATGGCCCATGCACAGAGAGGCATGATTTGCGCGATTACGCTGGATACATCGAATAGACCGATCGTTATGTGCCGGTACTGGCTTGGGA
>Ga0247803_1001264_pt1 | contig 13295 bp, 16 predicted proteins | sample UWRJL014104B1_FD_180928 | JGI IMG/M metagenome (GOLD analysis project Ga0247803, IMG submission 180928) | Plant litter microbial communities from Arlington Agricultural Research Station in Wisconsin, United States - UWRJ-L014-104B-1 | ecosystem: Environmental > Terrestrial > Plant litter >...
GAAGTTCCGTGCGAAGAAGAAGAAGAAGATGACGCGCCAGCAGCTGAAGGATCGTGAGGTGCGCAGGCGTCTGAGACATATTGACTGGCTCAACAGTGCCAAGGTATGTTTGTTTGCGAATGTGATCGTTGATAGGATTTGGCTAACGATATTGATAGGGCACCCCGCATCCTCCCGATACGGATGATGAGGCGTAGATGGCGACACGGGATCATTAATCCGCTATGATTGTGGATGGGATGGTGCGCGGTGGATCTAGACGAGATGACACGAATGTTTAGACTTGCATTGGGTGGCGTTTGATAATTAGACGGTCGGTTGTAATGCGCGACCATGACGATGATGGGATAGACCGCGATGTGGCATGTTTTCTTTGCATCTCTTTCCTTTCTCCTAGATTTAAAAGCATTGTTAGTTCCGTTCGAAAAGATATCCCTTTTATCTCCTCCACCTGCATTCGTTCAGTATACGTTACCAATCGTCCCAACATCATGGAGATTCCCATCTACCTCACGGCCCTCTTCGCCATCGTAATTGCAGCGCGTGGTCGCACTCTCCAATCGCGTCCTGCTGGTGCCATCATGGACACCACCATCGACGCAGAAACCGGCCGTCATGATCCTCGATCAGATGCAGATATCCGCTCAACCAACGACAATCCCATCCTGGGCCCCATCAACGGTAAAGGTTGCTCACTCTGCTGCACGAAGACGAAGGGGAACATGTACACGTGCATATACTGCAAGTGTCCTTGGATATCTGGACAAGGGCTGGGGGAGGGTGGCTTGGGTGCAGAGATGGAGGTGCAGATGAAGATGGAAATGGAGATGGTGGCAGCAGAAGGGGATGACGTCGATACAGTGGCTGCGGATGTGGATGGAAATGAGGGTATGCATATTGCGCAGCGATCTGATATTGAAGGGTACTTGATGGAGAGAATTGAGAGACCGGATGCTGTGTTGAACTGAGGAGGCGGACGAGGAGCACGTTAGGAGCACTTTCTGGTTCGAGGTATAATATACAATGTTTAGTATCAAATAGCGTAGCAAAACAACTGGCGAGCTCTACTATTCGGCAACATTCACGGGTCAAATATGTTGGTAGAGAAGCCCCGTTGAAAGGCCTCTTTGGAATGTCGCTTGCTATTCTACCTCTGGCAAATGCGCGTTCTATGCACGCCGCCTGGTCTAATTAGCAAATGTGTCTCAGGGCCAAACTCCTATTGCGTGCAAGGCGGCCAGCTATCCTCTCGGCATTGCGCCCACGCCGCCTGCTCTTTAGCATCTCAAGCTCATCGCAGTCTTGTTGCTTTAGGAGGTAGTTAGACAAAGGTGGATTGTATGCGATGCTGTGCGTGGTATCAACAAGTCTGAGCGTGCTATTTCTTGGACAGTCCAAGGGTAGCCACTCATCCACCCCCATCACTGACTCCACCGCATAAACCCAAATGCTGCATTCAACACAACACCCATAACAACAGCCACCTGCCTCCTCCTAGCCCAAACACCCTCCTCCCTAAACCCCCAAACCAACCCTCCCAACGGCCAAAAGAACCCCGTCAGATAGCCCCAAAGCATATCGTCCAGGCCCCCCTCTTCGACCGCAAATCCCGCTCCCCACCCGTTCTCCGTTCCCGCACCTCCTTCGCCGGCGGTGGTAAGAGATGGTGGGGAGGGGTCGGTAGCTGTGGAGTCTAGCCATGCGTCTTCCAGCCGCCGGATTGTGGTGGGGGAGGGCATGGTGTCTGGGGTGTGGGTGTATGAGAGGTTGGTTGTGAAGTGGGTGCGGAGGGTGGAGATTTCTTGTGCGGTGAAGCCGGAGGATAGGAGACGGTCGAAGCCTTGGGGCGCAGGCGTTGTTGATGTTGTTGGGGCGGCGGAGGAACTCGTTCGTCTTCTTGTGGGATCATCTTTGGATGTGGTGGTGTCGCTAGTTCTTTGGGCGGAACTGGTGGCCTGAGACGCGTACTGTGAGCGAAGCGATGCAGAGGTAGTTTGCGCGAGGGTGGCTTCGGAGGAGAGATCCGCAGGGGACAACGCGTCGCCGAGGGAGCAGTGTATGTAGAATCTTTGCGCTTCGGGTGGGACTTGTACGTCGACCTGCCCAATTCGTTCCTCTTCATCTTCATTATCAGCATCGGCTGTATCGCCATCCCTCACGGCTTGTTTCCCCTTGCTCTTACTTCCAGGCCCATCCTCGTTATACGTCCCATCTTTTCCTTTCGCACGTGGCGGTGGCGGTGGTAGTCTCAGCGATGTAGATAGAGGCGCGGTATCCGAAAGCACCTTTCCCGCGTATATAAGTCGTAGTCGTGCGGCCGCATGGTTGAAGGGAAGCGTGGGTCGTATGAGCTGTTTCAGGGAGAGTGTCGTTGTTGTTCGAGGGGAGCCTATGGAGACGGAAAGATCGGGGATGGAGGCTGTGAAGCGGATTATTAGGTAGACGAGCTGGTCTGGAAGAGCGGCCGTGGTGGTCATCGTGCTGGTTCGGAGCGGAGGTGGTTGCGGAGGGTGGTCAGACAGAGGCACGCGATGTACGGTTGAAATGGTTATAAGGGCGAATCGTTGGGAGGGCTTGTCGGAGGATTTATAGTATGAGCGAAGACATCATTGCTATCGCTTTGCGAGCATCTCGAGATGCGACGCCGTCGCGTAGGCGGAGGTATAGCTTGTAGCTCCGCTCACCGCGCTAGATGTCTTGGCACAGTTCGTCATCGCCCATCTTCTACGTCCACCTTCAAAGCCCCATCTAAGATAACCCACTACGTTCAAGATCAAATACGAAAGCGCTACGCCCGAACACGCACATATTCATTATGGCAATCATCCACATCGTCCTCTTCGAATGGAAGTCTGCAACAACGCAAGATCAAATCAGCCAAGTGAGTTCATTCATTACACTATGACTTTATGGTGCACTGCTAAACGAACCAGGCATGCAAGCAAATGCTAGCCCTTGGGGATAACTGCCTCCATCCAACCTCCAAAAAGCCCTACGTCAAGTCCATCGTAGGCGGTATCGACAACAGTCCTGAAGGCCATGCCGTACCACCCACCCCACTCGCCCAATAACACCAATACTAACATCTCCAAGGCACCCCAAACCCACGGCTTCGTCGTCGAATTCGACAATGACGAGGATCGAGACTACTACCTGAACAAAGACCCTGCTCATCTATCGTTCGTCAAAAGCGCCGGGCCGATTATAAATAGCGTAAAGGTGCTGGACTTTGAGCCCGGAAAATTCTAGTGTAATGCCGTAGTGAAATGCCGTAGTGAGGGAGGGGAGCGAATGCTGTTCATTGATATGGTATGCCACCGGAAGTCTGTCTATGCCCAACGTGATGAGATAAGGTATAACGCCGAGTATGCTATGCTCTATAATGATGAGGGTGTACAAAGCGAGTATACGCTTAGAATGTTAACCAACGCTAAAGGACTCGCCGCAACCACACTGCTCCGCTGTTTGTTGTCAGTATCTGTCCAAAATGCCGAGTATGACGCGACTTACTGATGTTCGGGTTCTTGAACACGAACCGCTCGTTGAGCTTGTCCGACAACCAATCCATCTCGCTCCCGATAATATTCAGAAGCGCCTTGTTATCGATCAAAACCTTCACACCATCCTGCTCCACCTGCTCGTCGAGCATAGACGGTTTATCAACATATTCCAGGTGATATGCCAGCCCGGAGCAGCCCTTCGCCCGTGTGCCAATCCGTATGAGTTTCGGCTCGGGCTGATTGAGCAGCTCTCTCAAATGCGATACCGCAGTCGGCGAGAGCTTTATTGTAGCTTTGCGCGGGCCAAAATTGTATCTGCGCGGTCGGAGGGGCTTCGCAGACGGTGCGGGCTGCGACTTTTGCGCTTCGCCTTCTGGTATGCCTACGCTAGGTCGATCGTCCACTGATGCCGTGTTGCGCTGCGCATGTGTCGGTGTTGGCGGCAATGAGCTGTTGACCTCGGGCCGGCCGCCCGCTATTGAAGTATCGGGAACTCCAAAGCCTCGCGGTGGCAATTCAGGCTGTAGGCTCGACGGGTGGTATGCGCTGGATGTCTGGAGCAACCGCTTGCCCGACTGTCTGTATGGCATGAAGCTTGAAAACGTCTGTAGGCATCCTGGACATCTGCGCGGTGTTGCTGATGGAGCGGCAAATCTTTTTAGCGTAGAGACGGAGGAGCGCGCGAGGGCTCCAGTCGTTCGGGGGAGAGACATGGTCGCGGAGGTGTCAGTTTTCTGTTGTCTGGCGACCAAAGGGGAGAGACGGCGTGTGGGGAGTGTAGGGGATGGTGGTGAGTGTGTTCGTCTTCGACTTCACTGATGCTATGTCATCGTCGGCATATTCCGGCCATCACGCCGCCATTTCTAAGCATTTCCTCTGATTGGTTCGGCTGCGTTACGCTTCGGAACGTCGGAAAAGATTGGCAAAATGGTCACTCCACCACAAAGTTCCGAGAATCACAAACGTCGAAGATATATCGTGGAACAGTGATTTCTATGCTAAGCGCAAACTTGCGTTGTCCTAGTCCTTGTGCGCTACGTTCTAATGCGCCTGTTCTCTCGCCCTTTCTCTTCTAATGTAATGCAACTTCAACCGCAAACCAGCGCATGCTTACGCCTTGAGCTCGAGGACCTCGTCATCGTCAACCTTTACACTCAGTGGACCCTTCTTCACCATGAGCGTCATCACCTCGTACAAAACATCCTAGTAGACATTAGTTTCATCTCGTTGTGGAGAGGAGCATACTCACTGCAGCCGCCATAGTGGTCAGCTCCGCGTTGGTATCATAAGCCGGAGCTACCTCCACAATATCCGCCGCAATCAGGTTGATACCTTCAAGACCACGCACGATTGTGCGAAGCTCACGGGTTGTCCATCCACCCGTCTCGGGTGTACCGGTCGCTGGTGCAACTGTGTGGTGTTAGCCTTGTGCGGGTTACAGTAGCTAGAACGACGTACAAGCTGGGTCCAAGGTATCAATGTCAATGCTCAGATACACAGGCCTCTCAGTGCCAACCCTGTCTCTAATCTTCTTGATGATTCCATCAGTGCCAATCTTGTCGACTTCGCGAGCCTCTACAATCTCAAAGCCGCAGTACCCATCGTTCTCGTAGTCGGACGGGCCAGAGAGGGTAGTACGGATACCGGCGTGGATGTTGGAGTCGTTTGCGAGCAGACCTTCTTGCGATGCATGGAAGAAGTAAGTGCCGTGGTTGATGCTGGCTTGTTCACTAGGAGCACCGCCGAAGACCTTGGGCTTCCAGGTGTCGAGATGGGAGTCGAAGTGAATGACGCTCACGGGCCCGTATTCACTGCGTGGTATGAGCTTAGTAGAGATATTGGAAAGTCAGTCAGACTTACCGGTTAATGGAGCGGAGGAGAGGCAGGGTGATGGTGTGGTCGCCTCCTAGCGTAATCAGTCGCGGGAGTGTCTTGCCCTTCTTGGAATAACCCGGAGCCAGAGCATTGGTGTGGGGCGCGCGCGAGAGGAGCAAGTTGTGGCCTTCCTCGATCTGCTGAAGAGCATACCCGTTGTCGTACCTATGCTAAGTGTTAGGAATTATTGTTCCTGACCGTCATCGCCATGCACCTTAACTGCAAGTAACATGGAACTTACGATGTAACGGGGATGTCTCCACAGTCCAAGATCTTTGCCCAAGAGTTGAAAGGGTTCGCCTTCAGCGGTACATTGTACCCGCCGCTAAATCGAACCTTTCGTGAGCCTCATGCGAGCAAAAGTAAGCACGCGGAAACGTACTATAGATTGAGGCGGCGAGAACCTTGTCTAATGCCGCTGGGCCCAAAGCGGGCACCAGGGCGGTAGGAAGTTCCAGTGTCAAAGGGCGCGCCGATGAAGGCGATATCATACTTCGCATTGTGGTTTGAAAGGCAAGGATAGTATGGAAGGCGGCCGAATGTCGAGATGCCGGAAAAGACTGAGTCTGCCTGTATGCCGGTCAATTGTGCTTCTTGAGACACAATTTGGTGTGCGAAGCTGTACGAACCTGAGTTCCACCATCTCCAGGAAGCGTGTTGTACCAAAGATCCTCGTGAGGGCCATACATTGGCTCTTGATCATGGTCGCCGTGAGCGGAAGCAAGAGCTGCGAAGCTGAGAATGGCGGTGGAAAGTCTCATCTTGACTCAATTGGGAAGCGAGCTTGATGGGAGGAGGAGATGAGAGGATGGAAGGATGAGGGAAAGAAGACGGACGCGCGGGAGCTCGCAGTAAATACAACCGAAAAAAAACCTGTGCGTCAGTATCATGCTCTATGTTGACTCTCTGCCGTTAGGTAAAGAGCTCAGCTACCCAAGCTCATCTGATCCCTGCGTACCCCTCGCAGCAAACTACCCAAAGGTAGCTAGATCCACCTCTTCATTCCCTCAGCTCCAGAACGAGACCTATCATTAGGCCCTCGGTTCCAAGGCTGACGGCCCCGATAAAGAAAGTACCCCGCCATGACGATGACGGCACTACGGACGGGTTGCGGATGCTGGCCATGCTCAATCGGCCAATGGGAATGCTCCCGGAGTATGTGGTAACAGCAACACTCAAGCCGGCCACTGCTGGCCTCCAGATTCCTTATCTTTGCCGTGCGGTAGATGTCGCCTCCGGGTGTGACGAGCTGGGAGGCATGCATACCACTGCTTCCTCATGCAACTCTTACATGGCCAACGCATACATACGAGCGAAGCAATCTGCCATTTGTTCGGAAGCCTTCGGACGCTTGATTTGCGGGCTTTTCTCTGGTCTATTGCACCAAAAAAGTATGCCGTCGGCTTGTAGAGTGGTCTAGTTGCCGCCGATACCTACAAGATCTACTGTAGTCCGAAGGGTGACGAAAGGGCTCCGTGTTCATATATGCACGCAGTGCTATCTATCGTCCGAATTGGGATGTGGGGGATCGCAGATCGCCGTTGATGGTAAGAAGTCGAAGTGTGGTCTAGAGGTTTAGCTCCGATATTTGTGACGGAATCTCGCTTAACCCGAAAGGGGCAATAACGAACATCGCGTGCGTCTAGCTCTACAACTATCTATCTCTATCTATTTGCAAAGTCTTACACTAACAATCTCATCGTTCGCCATGCCTTGCTGCCTAGGAACCCCCGTTCGGAGCTACTCACTCCGCAGCACCTAATTCAGCCCTCTGGCCCGAATCCATCCTATCAAAGGCCTTTTTCACTTGATGCTCCCAGTTACTCCACGCAACGATGCCCCATTCCGCAAATCCCACGAGGTAGAGGGCGATGCATTGACCGATCCACAGCCCTGCCAGTCCCCAGCCGTTGAAAGCTAGGTAGATGCCGAGGGGTAGTGCTCCGCAGTAGTAGCTGACCAGATTGACAATCGCTCCAATGTGCTGCCGGCCCATGCCTCTGAGTGAGCCTCCGCAACTCCCATTGAGGCCGTCAGCGATTTGGAAAAGCGCAACGTATGGCATGACCTCCGCGGTAAGGCGGATGACGTGTATATCGTCGTTGAAGATTTTCGCGTAAAAGTCCTTGACCCCCATTAGGATGGCTAGAACGACGCCGCCGAGGAGCATGCTGAGAACAGCTGCAGTATTTGCCGCTCTTGCTGCACCTTTCGCATTGCGTGCTCCGAGGAGATTGCCAACCCGGGCGCTGGTGGCAACTCCCACGCCGAAGGGAATTGTGTTCATGACTTGGTCCGTGGTCATGATAACACTTTGCGCGGCGAGGGGAATTGTCCCCAGTCTGCCGGCGGCCAGTGCGACGATCTCGAAAGCCCACCATTCTGTCCCCACATGGACCACACCGAGGATGGCCAATCGCGCAAACATTCCTGTATTCTGCACACATTTGCGACTCCATCCTCCCCAGCAGTCCCAGCCTTTGACAAATCGTGCGTATGCGAGAAGGAGGAGGAACGAAACCCAATACGCGATGCCGGTAGCGATGGGCGCGCCGAGGAGTCCCATGTCGAACGTGTAAACAAAGAGGTAGTTGAGACCTGCGCTTAGAGGCGACGTAATCAGCAGCACGTAAGTGCCGGGCCTCATTATTTCTACTTCTGTTAGTATTCGTGCGGGACTGTACAGGCTGTTGTGCTTACCTTGGGCTTGAAGATACTTCTTCATAGCCTCAAAATAGACGTAACCAAGTCCGCCAGGTGCAAGAACGGAGAGAAATCTGGCGGAGTCCCTCGCAATATAGGCTTCTTGGCCGAGCGCCTTGAAGAGTGGCTCGGAGCAGAACCATAGAATCGCGACGGGTATGTAGAAAAGCGAAAGAACGACAAATGCACGTTGGAGAATGATCCCGAGATCGTGTGGATTTTTGCTTCCCGTGAAGCTTGCGGATGCCAGAGTGTCGATTGCAGTGGTTCCTCCTAGAGCAATGAGCCAGCCAGTCGCCATAGCGAACATGTAGGAGAAGGCGGCTGTGGCGAGGGCTTCTGGCGATAGCCGTCCCACTATCAAGACTGATATCGTTTGGAGTGAGTTCTGAAGGGCATATGCGAGCACAACTGGGATAGACCCTCGGAAGAGGATCCAGAATTCTTGCACGATGAGCTGGTAATTGGTACCATCTCCATCTTCAAGATCGAACGACTCTCCGTATTCATCGTCAGGCGATGGAGGCGGAAGTAGAGCGGTCCTTTCGTTGGGAGGTGTTTCGAACTCGTCCTTTTTTGATCTCTTGAGGAAGTCGGGTATCCAAGATCGGGAGCTGTTCGGTAGGTTCTCCATGATGGAGTAAGGAGGAAGGTTCCGGGAAGAATTGCAGATGTGGCCTGGAGTAGAAATAGGCGTATATGTACCACAATGGCGTTCAGATACCGATGCCGGGCGCTTCAGGCTCAAAAGAGGAAACGAGGAACATGTTCTGCATGCTTAAAGCACTGGCTAGAAACGGAAAGATAGAGTGGGATGACAGTGGCGATGACAAGAGAAATGGTCGGCGCAGTGACCGGGGTAGCCCAAAGAATGGGGTCAAGTGCAAAGCATGCGACTAAATCCCGGTGAGATCCTGAGCAGAGCTCCATTGTCGACCGCCGACTCATGGAGCTCGATTTGCGCCCCGCAGATGCCGCGGTAGCCTTATCGACCTGCATTGAGCAGTTTTTACCAAGAGTGTTCGGTAAGTGTAATTTACAGACGCCAGCCGCTAGAGCTTACGGCTCAGCCAAGGTTCATCGTTCGAATGAGGGCTAGCAGTGCCTCTACATGATGGCGACACTGTGAAATCAGCCTGTAGTCCAACATTTACAAGGTTTCGAATCAGAAGGGCCGGCTCGCCATGGTAGGAGGTTCGGCGGTTCGGTTGAGGTGTGCCGTCATCGCTGGAAGCGATCGTCACAAACGAGCGTCTTGCATGTATACTTGCAATGCGCATACGAATATGTTTTGGCCTCACAGTGCTTATCAGACATCACGCACGTACTGACCGGTGTCGGATTTGAACATACGCGAGTGACGGAGACAGAAGCAGTTGCAGTTCCTGGTTTCCAGTGGGCTCGCTAAGCCGAGAGCAGCTGATTGGTCAACCATCGGGTGTCTGGCATGAGCGCGTACATCAATCACGCGGGCTTCATAACTTTCCTTCTCCCACGAAAATCTTTTCTCGGATCCTGTGCAACTGCAGTGCAACGTGCTACGACTTTCCGGAAGTCCTAATGAAGATTGTCGTAGCTGAGAGGATGACCGCGAGGCGCATGTCCTCGTTGAGGATGCAGGAGTCGTCGGTCCTGCCATCTTCGCAGTTGTCGATTTGAAAGAGACGCTCGCACACGCCCTTTGCTTTCCATTCCCATCGAACAAGCTATTCTCACCTGATAACTCGTCTTCAAATTCTTGTAGCCCGCCCTACAAGCCTTGCCAGGATTCGTCATCGCTTCGGTCTTCAATTGGTGGTATATCTGCGGACGACATTGAACGACTCCCAGGACGCTATGCTACTACAACTTCTCGCAGACAACAGCTGGTACCGGCGCAAATATCTGTGGGCCGTGGACAGGTCAAAAAATCCATCGCCTGCTACGTCCCGCTACCCAGCAAATGGAAAGGTCTGGATATGGTCGTCTACGACACTCCAACGACGCGCCGCCGAAGTTTTGGGCCCGAGCGGGCGCGCCCGAGAGTTCAGGCAAAGTAGTATCAACGTTTAGATGCAAATTGGTTCGCTTTACAGATGCCAATATTCCGTCGGACGCGCCACGGGGTAGCCACGATGCTGCGATGGTGAGCGGCGGGTTCACTCTGTTGGAGCTTCTAGTTACAGTATGTACTTTCCAGCGTTTGCTAGTGTTATAGCAAGCTCAAAGAACTCGCAACACTGTCTGTCTTCACGGAAACCTGTCGAATTCTCACTGCCCAATTGTCACTCATGTATATTGTTTCGGCCTTCGCGCTAACTCGAGTTGGACTAGCGCAACCCAGGACGCGCCTGCTCGACTTCAGCCTTGACCTCTCACCTTCTCCCTATCATCAATTCGTTGCACTACCCAGCTGCACGCGCACACTCCACGATGTGTTATCTCAACTTCCCATCCGATGAATACGATCAAATGGACTTGCCACCACCGATACATCGACCAGTCCCCCGTTTGACTTGGGCTGTCCCTGTCAACATTACGACCCTGGCCGCAAACCTGGAGTCCTACTCGAACATTGACTCAAAAGTCAGCGCTCTCAGACTTGCTCATCGCTTTGGCTCTGGGCCTTTGTCCAGCATCCCACAAGAGATTCTCGAGATGATTATCGACGAGGCTCAACAATTGGAGAGACGCCGAATTCGACCTAAATGGGATAGCGACTTCCTCTGTTTCCAAGGAACATGTACCTGGCGCCAACACCCCTTACCATATGAGCCTGATGTTGAGGAAATGTGGCTCGAACTATTCGCGAGTGTTGACAGGTGTGAGGAAGAGCGGTTGAATCCAGACGACTACACGGACGATGAGATGATGGAAATGGTTGAGAATCACCCATACGAGAATTACGAGTGGGATCATGAGCAAATTGATGAGGCACACCTGGAGGCTAACAGCGGAGTGACTGATCCATTCTGTCTGTGTAAAGCGGGTTCGGGGTCAGCACCAAAGGCTGGGAAATTATTCGAGCTGAGCGAAGTTAGTCTATTGAGCGTCTAGTCCGATACGAACTGACTTCCAATCAGGTTCTCAAGGTTCGATTTGGCCTTGAGATTTACGTTCAACACGAGATACTAAGTTGGAGGCTGAAACACTTCCTTCCTGAATGGAGCAAAGATGAGAATCGGCATTACATATCCACTTTTCTGACCCTATCTGCGAACACCACCAATCAAATCAAATCAAACTATACGATGGTTTCATCGAACAATTCTTCCTTTGTAAGGGAAGACAATCATCTCGGCTTCAGGCAGCCCATCGATCCATCCACGTTGACTCTGTCGAACGAGCAACACCAACGCTTCGCGAAGGCAATGAGGGTTCTGGACCTGTCCCCGTACTACCACTTGACTGAGTTGGAGTCCATGATTTCTCCACCCAGCAACGACGCATCGTTGTGGGAGATCTGCTACCATAAATTGCCGGGCTGTCCTATACCTACCAACACTTCTATAAAGGTCAAGGCGAAGAAGCTGGAGCAATACCTGAAGAGGAAGCACAAGGGTCGGTGTACCTTTGCTGATATATGGACATTACGCTAATCCGAAACGCAGAGCTTTCTAAACAGTCGTGGCCACAACTTCAGCTCATGGCTGTGTCTGACGCCGTCTCTCCGAACTGAGGAAGCTTGCATTTGATAGCACTGGAGGTCTTTCATTACCTCATGCAGAGTTGGGCGAAGATGCCAACGTCTGCAAGCGCGATTTCCGTGGACGGCAGGTAGCGAGTTCCTGGGGCATAGAACCTACATTGCGAGCAGGGCTTGCAGTATGTTATGTACTCACTCATGGATTCGATGTAAGATCATGGAACGGCGGGGGCGTCAGCGCGAAGATTTGTTGTCTTTTTAATACAATCGAGCAACAATTTTACTTCTCACACAGCCTGACCCCTCACGTCTGCGTTGTCCTCCTTCTCTCTGATCTCATCTTCCTTATCCCAAACCTTCGTCCCCGCGACCCACGTCTGCAGCACCTCCCCCGCCTCACTCAATACGCACAAATCTGCCCTTCTTCCTTCCTTCAACACACCTCTACCACCCTCCCCATCAATCCCCATAAAAGCAGCCACGTTCTGCGTGACCGTGCCGACCGCCTCTGCAATCCCGCATCCACTCCACTCCATCAGGTTTCTCACACTCTCTTGCAATGGTATACAGCCACCGATGAGTGTGTCGGTGCCAGCTATGGTGGCACGCGTCTCGAGCTTTGTTTGTTCAAAGGGGATCTGGGAGTGGCCAGGGTAGGTGCCATCGGGGAGCGAGGCGAGTTCAATAGAGTCGGTTATGAGAATGGAGCGCTGGGGTGAGGTTCGATGGAGCAGGGATACTACGTTAGGATGGAGGTGTTCACCATCTGCTATGATGGTGTACCATGGCGGTGATGGACTCTGAGTGGGAGGAAGCGATATCAATCCAGCTAGTCCTGGAGCTCTTGATGCCAATGGCGGCATGGCGTTGAGAGTGTGTGTTAGACATGTTGCTCCCGCACGCACTCCTGCCATCCCTTGCTCGTAGGTCGCAGTTGAGTGACCCATGGAGACTTTGATGCCAGATGCGGCTAGAGCCTTGATGAGAGACGATGAATCCGGTAACTCTGGGGCGAGAGTGACAAGCTTGACTGATGAGGCGAGGTTCTCGGCGCCATAGATGAGGGATGGGGAGATATTGCATGGTTGGAAGAGCGACGAATTGTGGGCGCCCTTCTTCTCAGGGTGGATGTAGGGGCCTTCAGCGTGGGCGCCCAGGAGGGACGCAGAGTTGGCGATGTCGCGGGGCTGTAAGGAGGGTAGTATCTGCACTACGGTCAATGATTTTGTTCACGTCAAGTTAAGTGTGAAGTATGCACCTTCTGGAACTCTTCGCCCTTTACTGTCGGGATGGTTGCCCAAAACCCCGTCACTCCTTGCGTAGCATAGTACCTTGCAATCTTATCGACCTTCTCCCCATAGCTCTTCTCGTTTTCAAAGTGAGTGAAGTGAAACCCATTGGCTCCATTGGTGTGCAGTTCAAGGAACCCCGGCGCGATAATATTATCATCTAGATCTATCGCTTCACCTCCGATATATCCTTCTCTCTTCAATATGAGACCCGTCTCATCCGAGATGACAAGGTGGTCATCGACAAGCTCGCCATCAAGGATGTATCGGGCGTTTGTGAAAAGAGTGAACCAGCCCGACATG
>Ga0247803_1001265_pt1 | contig 13289 bp, 6 predicted proteins | sample UWRJL014104B1_FD_180928 | JGI IMG/M metagenome (GOLD analysis project Ga0247803, IMG submission 180928) | Plant litter microbial communities from Arlington Agricultural Research Station in Wisconsin, United States - UWRJ-L014-104B-1 | ecosystem: Environmental > Terrestrial > Plant litter >...
GGTTCCTGGGCGGCGCCTTTTCTACGGCAGATTTCAATTCCTGTTGTCTATGCCAATCCGGCCATGAAAATCCGGTTCAGGTATATCGCGAAGTACGACTGGTGGTGGGCGATAGACAATGTGAAAATCATTGGAATCAGCCCTAAAACGATACAAAGTGAAATAACCATTAATTCAGACAAGCAATATCTGGGACCTTATGGAACCGTTTATTTTTATAGTCCTGCCAATGGAAATCTGATGGCAAAAATCAAAAATTTAAGTTCGCACGACTACGGTTGTACATCAGTGGAAGTGGATAGAGCGGGAGCTGACGAAACTTCCTGGTTTGGAGGCCATGATGTAACCAAAAAAACTTTTAAAGTAACGCCAAAAGTTAATAACACCTCCGGAAGTCATGAGATTACACTTTATTACAAAGCTTCTGAATTACCTAACTTTAACGGTAGTGACATCAATTCCATGGGTAAAAGCACGGGCGCCATCGCCACGGCGTCGGGTTCTACAAGTTCTTTGGCAGCCGTTCAGAGGAGTGCGTTTAATAATGATCATGCATATACATCGACTTTTCACACAGGTTTTTCAGGTTTTGGACTGTCGGATGCATTTCCTTCCGGCTCTCTCCCGGTTCATCTGATCACTTTTGAGGGTAAAAATAGCAGCGAAGGCAATCTGCTGAACTGGACCACGACATCGGAGGTCAGCAATGAATATTTTGGCATTGACAGAACCGTTAACGGTCTGGATTTTACAGAAATCGGGCGGGTTTCCGGCGCTGGAAATTCGTCTGTGACCAATAACTATAAATTTCTGGATGCAACGCCTTCAAAAGGAATGAGCTATTATCGTCTCAAACAAGTAGACAGCGATGGGAAATATGATTACAGCAAAATTATTTCTGTAAATGCTTTAAAGTCCGGGGAATTAAAATTTTTCCCAAATCCGGTACGGTCTCTGCTGACCATTGAATGGCCGGATCAGCATGTCAAAACAGTGCGGGTTAAAGTGATCAATTCACTCGGTCAGGAAGTTTTGGTAAAAGATAAAATAAAACTTACCAATGGCACCTCTAATGTTGATTTGGAAAAGCTTCCGGGTGGAATTTACCAGGTTATTTTGTTGGGAGAAACAGGAGAATATAACTTGTCCATTGTTAAGCTGTAAAATAAGATCGTCAAATTTGTAAGACATAGTTGCAGAATAAAGTGTATTAATTTTATTGTAATACATAATATTAATTGTTTTTTATTCCGTTTAATAAGAAATAATTTGGTTTAGGTCCTATTTGTTTATTTTCGGTAAGCACTCACCATAAACCATTTATGACTTTATGAAGAACGGTATATTATTTATTCTGGCACTGCTTTGTTGCACTGTGACGACGTTGGCACAGAGTACAGTGAAAGGTGAAATTGATGCATTTGCAGCCCGAAGCGGCGCGATCCCTTCCATTGATAAAGCGACAAATTCGATTGGTTTTCTCCGCTTTCCAGCTACACGTCCATTTGTAATGAGGGGCAATAATGTTCAGGAAAAATCCGCGAATTTTCTTGCAGGAAACGCAGGTATTTTTGCAATACGACAGAACCTCGATGTTTTTTCGGTTAAAAGCGTAAGTAAAGATGATGTGGGATTGGAGCACGTGACGATGCAGCAGACCTTTCACGGCGTGCCGGTTTATGACGGTGTTTTAAAATTTCACTATACCAAAGAGGGAAATCTGGCTTCGCTGAACGGCAATTTTATTTCAGGAATAAAACTGAGTACAAAACCAACTATTTCAGCAGACGCGGCAGCGGAAATTGCGTTGGCAAAAACGGATGAACTTGTAGAAAATAGATCAGGACTTCCTTTAAAGGTTAATAAAAACACGCTTTATATTTTCCAAAAAGGCCTTGCACAAGGTTATAACGGACAAAAACATCTGGTCTACGAAATCGAGGTCAAAAATGGTGCTGACGTAAGAGAGTTCCTTTTTATTGATGCACACAATGGAAATCTGGTGGAACAATTTACCGGCATGCATGCTGCCCTGGATCGCAGGCTTTACGAACCCGTTTACAATTCACTGGATCCTATTCTCAACCTGGTGTGGAAAGAAAATGATCCTTTTCCGGGTTCCTTAAATATCTGGCAGCAGTCGGAAATTGAAAGTGCAGGACATATCTACAATTTAATGAAGAACACTTTCGGTCGGATTTCTTTCAACGGTGCAGATGCGCCCATGATCACCACGCACAACAATCCCACTATTTTTTGTCCCAATGCGAACTGGGACGGCACTTCTGCCAACTTCTGTAATCTGATCGCAACGGATGATGTGGTGGCACACGAATGGGCCCATGCTTACACCGAATATACCAGCGGCCTGGTGTATGCTTTCCAGGCAGGCGCTCTCAACGAATCTTATTCCGACATCTGGGGAGAAACCGTAGACCAGTTGAATGGTTATCTGGATGACGATGAAAGCAATTTGCCCAGAAACGGCTGCGCAAGTTCAAGTAAATGGCTTTTGGGAGAAAAACTTACCGATTTGGGCGGCGCCAATCGTGATATGTGGGATCCTACCTGTTTTGGCGATCCAGGCAAAGTTTCTGATCCTCAATATCTTTGCACAACAGGAGATAATGGCGGGGTGCATAGCAATTCCGGGATTAATAATCATGCGTTTGCTCTTCTTGTCGATGGTGGTACCTATAACGGGCAGACCATTACAGGTATAGGCTTAACCAAGGCGTCACATATTTTTTGGCGCGCACAAAGAAATTACCTCACCTGGTTGAGTGATTTTTACGCTCAGGCAGATGCATTGGAAGCATCTTTAAATGATCTGTTAATGGCCGGGACCAATTTGACGGCACTTTCGACATCCCCTTTGCCGGCAGGTCTGTCGGGTCAGTTTATTACTGACGCTGATGCGGCAGAGCTTAGCAAAGTACTTCTTGCAGTGGAAATGAGAAAGGAAATAAGCTGTCCGTTTGCGCCTTTGTTGGCGGCAGTACCACCACTGTGCACAGGCGCGACAACGCCCGGTTCAGGCTTACTCTATCTGGAAGACTTTGAAGACGGTCTTAATGGTTGGACTACAAGCAGTTCTCCGCTTGATGCTACTCAATTTACAGCACGAAACTGGATGGCTATTTCCAATGCACCCGAAGGCAGGAGTGGAACGGTTGCGTTTGGAACAGACCCGAATATTGGCGATTGCGAATCTACAACTTCGGAAAGTGGTGTTATAAGACTGGAAAGTCCATCGATTTCGATTCCCGCCGGAACGGCGGGTGATATTCTGATGGCATTTGACCATTACGTAGCGCTGGACGGTGGATTTGATGGAGGACTTATCAAATATTCCATTGATGATGGTGAATGGAAATTATTGCCTAACTCTGCGTTTACTGCTAATGGTTACCGGTATTTGCTTTACAATGCTGCTCAGGGAAATAAAAATCCTCTGGCAGGTTTGCCGGCTTTTACAGGCCTTGATGATGGTTCGACGACTGGATCGTGGGGACAGAGTCAGCTTAATTTAAGTGTTCCGGCAGTAGGGTTGACAGCCGGGCATTCCATAAAGCTTGCCTGGGAAGTGGGAACCGATGTTTGTATTGGTTACGGAGGCTGGTACATCGACGATATCCGTATTTATTCATGTGCAGTTCCTGCGGTTCATTTTGTGCAAACGGGTTCAACAGTGAACGAAGTGGAAGCGAATATTGCCAATAGCTGCCTGAATTATGTTGAGAAAATAATAACGGTAAAAATAGACAAAGCTCCTGCCGAAGCGGTGACAGTTACTTTGAATACAACCGGAACTGCTGTGAAGGGTGAAACGGCTGACTTCTCCTTTTCGCCAGCTTCGTTTACATTATCTGCCGGCAATCTTTCTCAAAATGTGATCGTCAGAATTTATAACGATGCTTACGTGGAGGAAAATGAAAGTGTGAACTTTACATATACGCTTGACCCGGGAGCGGGTGATGCATTCGCAGGTACTTCGGCTCAGCAATACAGTCTGATCATTGCAGATAATGATGTTGTTCCTGCAAAAAATACCACGCTACTCGTTTATTCAGCCGATTTCAACAATGACCTGGCCGGTTGGACGGCCATTAACGGAGGCAATACGGAGGAAACATGGCACTTCCGGCATCGTTACTACGGTTCAAGTTTGAATGATTCTCCATTTATTTTTGCCGACAGCAGGAACCCGGGTTCAAGCCAGGTTTTTTTGAGCGAAATAATTGAGTCTCCGGTAATTAACACCGCTGGTATGAAAGGACTCAGACTTACTTTCGAGCAATATTTTAGAACTTATTCAGCAGGAATTAATGAATTCGGAGTTGTTCAGATTTTTAATGGAAGTGTCTGGCTGAATGCCGTGATCCAAAGTCAGGCAACCGGAACTCTGGGCAATTGGGGAAACCCGAATATTGTAACCGTCGTCATTCCCGATGTAGTTGCCAACGCGAACATGAAAATAAGGTTTATATATCAGGGACAGTTTGATTACTGGTGGGCAATTGACAATGTGAGGCTGACACGCACGCCTTCCAATCAGATACAAACAGCGGTTGCAGCAGGAAACCAGCAATATCTTGGGCCGAATTCCACCGCTTACTTTTACGGACCTACCGGAGATTTGATGGCCAAAATCTGGAATAAAACTACGTTTGATTACGGTTGTACAACGGTAGAAGTTGACAGAGCAGGGCAGGATGCCACTCCCTGGTTGTCGAATTATAATATTACCCAAAAAACATTTAAGGTTACGCCAACCAATAACTCGGCTTCCGGTGAGTATGAAATTACGCTTTATTACACGGCCACAGAATTGACCAATTTTAAAAATTCGATCACGTCGATGGGTAAAAGCGCGGGAAGTATCGGAGCTGGAAACGTGCCGTCATCATCATTTGCGGAAACAAGAATGACAGCTGCATACGACAATGACTTTGCTTTCAGCGCTACTTTTAATTCCGGATTCTCAGGCTTTGGCATGTCCGATGCACCTCCGGTCGGTTCGTTGCCTGTGACCCTTGCCAAATTTGAAGGACGCAATACGGTTGAGGGAAACTTATTGAACTGGACCACAACTGCGGAAGTCAGCAATGCATATTTTGCTGTTGAAAAAACGGTTACAGGAAAGGATTTTAAGGAAATTGGAAAAATATTGGGAGCAGGAAACTCTGCTGTGACGAACCATTATAAATTCCTGGATACCAGTTATCCGAAAGGAATGTCATATTATCGTTTGAAACAGGTGGACAAAAACGGCCAGTTTGCATATAGCAGAATTGTTTCCATAGATGCAAAGCATTCCAGAGAGCTCAAATTTTTCCCGAATCCGGTAGAATCAGTCCTGACCATGGAATTACCGGATACCGAAACGAAATCAGTACATGTGCAGGTGATCAACGGAGCCGGTCAGGAAGTTTTTTCCAAACAAAAAGTAAACGTCAATAAGGGTAATCTGGAATTGGACATAGCAAAATTACCAACCGGTATTTATCAGGTTATTTTGTCAGGAGAAAACAAGAAGTATAATTTGTCTGTATTAAAGCTTTGAAAATAAAGGGTTTACAGTAAAAAGTTCACAACATCGGCCAGTGTGAACTTTTTACTGTATGGAATTCTGCGAAATGCCGCAACTGTAAACTGTAAACTAAAAACGTGTCTAGTAAACCTTAGCAAGCAGCCCGGAAAGCCAGGCAGAGATTTCTATCGCAGATTTATCTTTGTTATAAGTTTCCATATCGCCCGTCTGGCTCAGTAAAACGGGTATATAAATCTGTTTTTCCAGATCAAACCGATAGGCGTAAAAGCTCGTTATTCCTCTGTCTGCACCGCCACTCTGAGGTTTTGAAAATTCAGAGCCGGTGATCAGGTTTATTTTAGAGGTATAAGTTTTCAGCTCATCCATTGAAATACTGGCTGGCGAAACAACCGTATTTGAGATATTTTCCTGAACCTGGGTCAATGAAAGACCAGCAGTTTCATTTGCTGCATTCCATTTTACAGGATTGGTATAAGTCCTGATTTTGCCGTCCTTCTCAACAATGAATCCCTTAAACTGCTTTCCCCAGGCGTAGTTGATATGACTTACCTCGAAAAAGATATCCTGGTCTGTTGATAATTGAATGTTATCTTCATTACAGCTTGTCAATGAAGTAATTAAAAGAAAAAAAATCGCTGCAAACATGCGTGATGAAATTTTCATAACGATCAGATTAACCTATTAAAGCTACTAAATTTAGAGAAGTTTATCAACAGTTCGACAAATCATTTGGTATCCTCATTTTTTACTTAAATTGCTTCTTTAAAATTTTTTAATAAATAGATTTTCCATTTAGCGGAATGATAAAACGACGTAATTTCATAAAAACAGGTGCTTTGGCTGTTGCCGGTGTAGCTACAACAAACTGGTCATTTTCAAAAAACGCGGCAGATTTTCCCGTAGTCCGCATTGCTGCTGACAAGCGTAGCTTCACCAGCACGGCAGTGGAGGCAACCATAGTCAGAATGAAAAAGGTGATTAAGGATCCGGAACTTGCCTGGCTTTTTGAAAACTGTTTTCCAAATACCATTGACACGACTGTTCACTTCAAACCGATTGATGGTAAGGCAGATACATTTGTAATTACCGGCGATATTGACGCCATGTGGCTTCGCGACAGTACGGCGCAGGTCTGGCCATATCTTCCTTTGCTGAAAGAAGATAATCATTTGAAGGAAATGGTTGCCGGATTGATCAATCGACAGACTAAATGCATTATCATCGATCCTTACGCCAACGCATTTTATGACCGTCCGAAAAAAAGTGAATGGACATCCGATCATACGGCAATGAAACCGATGCTGCACGAAAGGAAATGGGAGCTTGATTCGCTTTGCTACACCATCCGTTTGGCGTATAATTATTGGAAAACAACGGGTGATACCACACCCTTTGACGCGGATTGGCTGAAAGCAGCGCAACTGATTCTGCAAACGTGCAAAGAACAACAAAGAAAGGAAAATCATGGTCCGTATAAATTTGGCCGTACCACTGCCTGGTCGACAGATACGGTTCCGGGAAACGGCTATGGAAATCCGATCAAACCAAATGGCTTGATTGCAAGCACTTTCCGTCCTTCTGATGATGCGGCGATGTACCCGTTTTTTATTCCTTCCAATTTCTTTGCAGTTGTTTCTTTTCGGGAAGTAGCAGAGCTTTTGGAAAAAACGCAGGGTGGGAAAAATGTGAGTCTGGCGGCGGAATTTAAGTCATTGGCGACAGAAGTTGAAAATGCGTTGAAAAAATATGCAGTTTACAATCATCCGGAATTTGGCAAAATCTATGCTTTTGAAGTGGATGGTTTTGGTAACTATTTGCTGATGGACGACGCGGGTATTCCGGGGTTGATCAGTTTGCCATACCTTGGTGCGTTATCTGTAAAAGATCCGATTTATGTCAACACCAGGAAATTTGTTCTTAGTGATTCAAACCCCTATTTTTTCAAAGGAAAGGCAGGTGAAGGTTTGGGCAGTCCGCATACGCTGATTGATCAGATCTGGCCGATGGGAATCATTGCAAGAGCCATCACATCAACCAGCGATGCAGAAATTGAAGCGCAGTTGAAGCAACTCAAAATGACGCATAACCACACCGGTTTTATGCACGAATCTTTTGACAAAGATGATCAGTCCAAATTCACGAGGAAATGGTTTGCATGGGTCAATACTTTGTTTGGGGAACTGATATTGAAACTGGAAAAGGAGCGTCCGCATTTACTTGCGAAGGTTTACCAATAAGTTTATTTTAATATGATTAAAAGTTATTGAGCGGCAATGTTTGTTTGCCAAAACAAGCATTGCCGCTCAAATGATTGATTTATCGGATAAGGCAGTTCCATATCTGGTGAAAACAATCAAAAATGCTGTCCATTGAATGGCAGTCGCTCTAAGATGAAATAGGGTTTAGCTCACAGCAACTTTTGATATTGGATACTCAAATCTATTTTTTCAAAGACATTTCCGCTAAAACAGCCGGTTTTTTCCTGGTTTTCGAACCAGCTATCCCAGCTTTCACCGTCTTCGTTTTACCTTTGAATTTTCTCATAAACCAGATTATAAAGCCTGTAATGGGCAAACTGGAAGTGATTAATGCCACAATAAAAGCGATTATCTTGGTAGGCCATCCCAGCAAGCTTCCGGTGTGCACAGGGAATACAATTCTTCTGGCTTTGAATCCCGTCGTTTCATCTTTATATAACAGCTTCGAAATAAGTTTTCCACTATTTTTGTCAAAATAAAGAGTGCTTACAATATTGGCAATCGCGGCCTGATCATCAACTTTGGTCACTGTAATGGAGAGACTGTCTTTTTCAGGAATCAAGATTGAGATTTTACCGTGATTAGGAAGCTGCCTGTCCGTCTCCAGGCGGACCTGTTCGAAATGAGTCGGGGTACTTTTGGTGAAGGCAATATTCAGTGGCGTTTCCTTCTTTTGCTGGGGCTTTCCATCCAGGGCCAGGTAAATCAGGTTGTTGACCCATTTGTAACTCCATACCAGGCCGGTCAGGGCGATCAGAAAAGCAAAGGGTAACACGTAAAAACCAAAGACTGCATGCAGATCCCAGTTTAGCCTTTTGAAAGAAGCATTCCATTTCACACGGAAACGTTGCTTTTGATTTTTTCTGTTTGGCCACCACAAAACCAGTCCGGTGATCATCAAGATCAGAAACATGACGCAGGAAATTCCTGTGATAATTTTTCCGGTTTCGCCAAGGCAAAGATAGCGGTGCAATCTTAAAACGACTTCAAAAAAAGTATCTTGCTCGTTCCTGCTGCCGGTTATTTCGCCCGTGTAAGGATTGATAGCCGCAGAAAGTATGTCTTTTTCTTTTTTGCCGTTCTTTAATGCCATTACGATTGTCCGATCCTCTTCCGGCTGAATGGTGATCCGGCTCATCTTTTTTGCGGGAAAACGGGTCGATACAATATTTGTCAGACTGTCCAGCGACAACCTCGATTTGCCTTCATAGCTGCTTACAACATGAAAACTTTTATTGATAAGAGGTTCAAGTTCTTCTTCGAAAACCAGTAAACTGCCAGTCAGGGCCACTATAAAAACCACAAGGCCGGAGAAAATCCCCAGCCATAAATGTAGTTGAACCGCAATGTATTTAAATGCTTTTTTCACAATTTATGGCTGGCGAATTTTGGTGATTTATTCTTTAAAAAGTATAAGAAATAGTCGACATGAAATTGCGGGGAGCGCCAGGAAATAATCTCAAATAATCGTATCCACCTACCCAGTAAGTCTTGGCAGCCAGATTGTTAAGGTTTACCTGAAACTGAAATTTGTCAATTTTGTAATAAATTGCGGCATTTAGTACAACGTAACCCGGCAATGTCTGTGTATTGCTCAGCGACAGGTTTCGTTTTGTTACGAAATTAGCTCCAAACCCAATACCTAGTCCTTTAAGATCCTGATTGATAAAGGTGTATTTGGTCCAAACACTTCCCTGATTTTTTGGAGCATTCGGTTTTTGGACATTTACCAAAACCTGATCCGTTGCTTTGGAACCTGCGTCAGTAATTTTGGCGTCGTTATAGCTGTATGCAACAATCACATTCCAGTTTGGAAGAATGTTTCCCGTCACATCAAATTCGACACCTTTTGCTTTTTCTTCGCCAATCTGCTGCATTAAATCCAGATTTTCCGGAGCATTTGCAGAGTATAAAGTATTGGTTTGTGTGATGTTATAAACCGATAAATTGGCGGTTAACCTCCCGTCATACCAATCTGATTTTAGTCCGCCTTCAATCAAACTGCTTCTGATCGGATCAAACGGCCCACCTGCCAATGGATTGCTTTGCACGGTGGCATCCTGAGGATTATAGCCCTTTGTGAACGTTCCGTAAATATTGATATTTTTGTTCAGAGTATAAACTGCACCGATTCTTGGCAGTAATGCGTGCTGGGTAATATTTTTTTCGCTGTTCGTGGTATACCCTTTTTTGTCAGTATAAGTATCATAACGAAGGCCGAAAAGAATTTGTAAACGATCAATTTTCACTTGTTCCTGCAAGTATAAACCATGAAGCATATAGAATGTCGGCGGAGTTACCGAACCCGTCGTTACGTTATAAATGTATTTGGAAGGGTCTTCCATCTGGTTGTTTTGCAGCGTCAGGTCATAGTGCGAAATGTTTGGTTTCGGTATGCTTCTAACAACGCCGTTCTCGGTATAATTATAAAAAACATATCGCTCCGGCGTTTTTGCATTGTACGCCGCCGCGCCTCCGGCTTTAAGCAAATAACCATTGGCAGTTTGCTGACCTGAACCTTTTGGTGTATACGACTGGATGTAATCGTACCCGGCAACGAACTTGTGCTCGGCACGTCCGGTATTGAAATTGTGATTGATGAATAATGAAACGTTATCCATAAACGACTTCGTTTCACGGATATTAACATTGCGTCCTACCAGATTTGGAATCGCTTTCCCGGCCGAATCAATGGCGTTTACGTTGCTGCTTCTGTGTTCCAGCAAATTTTCACTGTAACCCGTGCGCAGATAAGCGAAATTGAAAGAAGTATTTTTGGTAAACTGATGATTCAGCGAAGTTGTGATCAGGTAAGTTTCATCGTTCAGGTAATCGTTTATCGCATTGAGCGAAGTTTTAATCGAGCTGGAATAGAGATCGTTACCAATTACAGATTGCCCACGATCCAGTCTGCCCATGGATTTGTTATAAACCAGGTCAAAGTTGATACGGGTTTTTGAAGTTGGTAAGAACGAAACAGATGGAGCTACAATTATATTTTTATCAAACTGTAAGTTTCTGAATCCCTGCGTATTCACATAGCCGACGTTCATGCGGTAAAGCAATGTTTTGCTTTCATTCATCGGTCCGGTAAAATCGGCCATCATCCGTAAAGTATTAAAACTGCCGGTTGTGAAGGTGAGTGATTTCTGAGGGGTTGTCAGCGGTTTTTTGGTTACCCTGTTAATGGTTCCTCCCGGAGATGTATTTCCATATAATGCGGAAGCAGCACCTTTGATCACTTCAACTCTTTCCAGATAATTTACCGGAGGTTGTTTCCAGAAACCAGAATAGGTGCGGAGTCCGTTAAATAACTGTGTGGTGCTTCCGCCATTCATTCGGAAACCACGGATTGTAAGGTCGTCATAAAAAGTAAACTGGTTGACACCACTCATGTTTTTCACGGCATCGCCCATGAGGAAAACCCCCTGGTCACGCATTACTTCCTTTGTAATGTAGCTTATCGACTGCGGTACTTCTTTGATCGGCGTTGCGGTTTTGCTGCCAATGAACGAAAGATCGTTTTTATAAGTGGTTTCTCTGCGGCCTGTAATTTCTACCGTTTGCAGTTCCCGGGCATCTTCCAATGCCGTAAGGTTAATGGTAAATACTTCGTTTTCCGCAATGGAAATATGACGGTCAATCTGTTTGAAACCGATACCGGACCCCACCAAATGATAACTTCCGGAAGGCAATCCTGCAAACTCAAACTCTCCTGTTTCAGAAGTTACTGTGCCTTTTCCCGTACCTTTTAATATCAAATTGATAAGCTCAACAGGCTCTCCTTTTCCTGATTTGATCTGACCTTTGATAACTCCTGTTTGGGCGAAGGAAATGGAAAATGCAAGCGTAAAAAAAAGTAAAAATAGTAATCGCATTATTTTTTGATTAGGTGAGCAGTACTTTATCTTGGGACAAAAGTAGGCTTATTTAGACCAATACCAAATAATGAGAGAGAACTTTTACTATTATTTTAAATGAGAATAAATGGCTGTATACTAAATTTTAATTATGAAATTAAAAAATTGAATTATAAGAACATATGCTTTAAAAAAAATATCAAATGCTGGAAATACAAAATATTTACATCATCTGATATCAGGAAATAACCATTATTAATGCTTCCAGCTTCCGAATTTACCTTCCCGGTAATCGGCATATGCTTCATGAATTTCTTCTTCGGTGTTCATGACGAATGGCCCTTGCGCAATCACGGGTTCGTGATTTGGCTGCGCGTGACCGATCAGTAACAAGCTTTTCTCATTTGCTTCGATCTGAATTTCTCCATCCTGGTTGTCAAATTCTACCAATTCCAGTTTATCCACTTTTTCGCCATTTACCGTCAGCTGACCTTTGATCAGGTAAAAGAATACGGTTCGTTCTCCGAAAATGTTAATTTGAAATTTTCCACCTTGTTCAAAAAGAATTGTCGCAAGATGAATATCGGCGATTGACTGAATTGCAGCTTTTTGATCTCCCCAACTCCCCGAGATAGCATTCAGTGTAACTTTGCCTTCGTCTGAAACAAGAGACGGAATTTCGTTTTTTTGCAAACCAATGTAAGCGGGATCGACATTCTTGAACTTGGCCGGCAGATTGACCCAAAGTTGCAGAATTTCAACATTTCCACCATTTTTAAGAAACTCCTTTGAAGAATTTTCAGAATGGATAATGCCCTTTCCGGCTGTCATCCATTGAATTCCGCCTGCTTCTATTTTGCTGTTATATCCGGTGCTGTCGGTATGCACGATATCTCCTTCGATAATCAGCGTGACTGTTTCAAATCCTTTGTGGGGATGCGGGCCAAATGGCAGTCCTCTGTTGTGGGCAGGATACGTTTGCGGACCGTGGTGATTGAGAAAAAGAAATGGTTCAAGCTTGTCAATCGATACTTCGCGTGTTGGCAATGCCCGATAGGTAACCAGACCGCCCATATCGGCACGTTGTGCTTTAAATTTTCCTGTTATCTTTTTCATAATTTTATTGGATTCCTATGAAAAGAGAATGCTTTAATCGGTAAAATAGTTTGTCTGTCCACTATTCAAAAGTATAGTGGATAAAATAGGCGGGAAGAAAATGTGATCATTATAAGAGGATATTTTTTTCAGGATTGGTATTGAATCTGAATCAAACCAATCCTGAAAAAAATTTAAATATTGGCTTTAATGAACGCCAGGCCGTCGCGCATCAATTGTTCTTCTGAATCGAACATTTTACGCCATATATTGGCTACCGGTAATTTCGGGCTGAACGCTTCGATACTGATCCAGCCGTCGTATTTAATGTCTTTGATTGCTGTAAAAATGCCATCCCAGTCAACATTTCCTTTACCCGGAGTAGACCTGTCATTTTCAGACAGCTGAATAAAGGAGATGCGATCTCCTGCTTTACGAATGGTGTCTCCGATGTTTTTCTCTTCGATATTGGCATGAAAAGTATCAAACATAATGGTACAATTGGGATGGTTTACTTCGTCA
>Ga0247803_1001266_pt1 | contig 13288 bp, 13 predicted proteins | sample UWRJL014104B1_FD_180928 | JGI IMG/M metagenome (GOLD analysis project Ga0247803, IMG submission 180928) | Plant litter microbial communities from Arlington Agricultural Research Station in Wisconsin, United States - UWRJ-L014-104B-1 | ecosystem: Environmental > Terrestrial > Plant litter >...
GGCCTGTATGAATGCTGGACCTGCCGCTTCCATCCAGATTCAGCTCGATTCTGATTTGCGTTTCTTTGGTATTTCTTTGCACAAAAGCCGTTCTGGAAGGCAGTTTCACGTGTTCGTAAATTGCATCCCAGTCATTGGATACAAATGATATCGCTTTATTCAGTTCAGCAGAAAGGTTTTCCGGCAATTTTTCAGCAAAAAGGATTGCTTTTGAACCCAGATTTATTGCCAGTTGAACGTCAGTCAGCCGGTCGCCAATTACGTAGCTGTTTTCCAGATCATAATCAGACGAAAAATAAGCTCCCAACATTCCGATACCCGGTTTGCGCGTTGGTAAATGATCTTCCGGAAAACTTCGGTCTATATGTGTATGGGCAAAAATTACATTTTCTCCGGCAAGTGTCTGAACCATTTTATTTTGAGCAGGCCAAAATGTTTCTTCCGGAAAAGAAGCCGTACCCAGACCATCCTGGTTCGTAACCATGACAAATTCATAATCCGTTTCTTCTGCAATGCGACGCAGGTTTGAAATGGTTTTCGGAAGAAATTCAAGTTTTTCCAGTGAATCCACCTGAAAGTCGGTAGGAGGTTCGACGATCATGGTGCCGTCGCGGTCAATAAACAGTACTTTTTTCATTGAGAAATTGAATGCTATTAACTCCTTTGCGGAGCATAAAGTAATTTTGACACAAAGTTCGCAAAGTATATGGATTTGAAAAGTTTATGTAGCAAGTAAATTGTAATCCCAGTTCACACGGATTTATAAAGGTTTTTAAAGATATTGTACCTTTACAGACAAATCATTTTAAAGAGGCGGTAATGTTTACAGGAATAATCGAAGCAGCAGCAGAAATCGTTAAGGTAGAAACGGAGGGCACCAATAAAACTTTCACATTAAAATCATCCATTGCTTCTGAATTTAAGGTTGACCAGAGTATCAGCCACAACGGTGTTTGCCTGACGGTAACTGAAATTGTGGGCGATACCTATAAAGTTACTGCAGTGGAAGAAACGCTGCTCAAAACCAATCTGGGGGCGTTGAAAGAAGGAAAAAAAATTAATCTTGAACGCTGCATGCAGGCCAATGGCCGGTTTGACGGGCATATTGTACAGGGACACGTGGACCAGACTGCCGTCTGCACCAACGTAGATGCAAGAGACGGAAGCTGGTTGTTTGATTTCGAATACAGCCCTGAACAAGGAAATATTACGGTAGAAAAAGGTTCGATATGTATCAATGGCGTCAGTCTGACCGTTTTTAACTCAAAAAGTAATACATTCAGGGTCACAATTATTCCTTATACTTATTCCTTTACCAATTTTCATGAATTGAAGGAAGGCGATACGGTAAATCTTGAATTTGATATTCTCGGAAAATATATAAAACGTATTCTTGGCGGGTATCAGTCATAGAATATTGGCATCCTGAAATTTTACTTCTATTTTTACCTTTTATAAAAAACTTGTTTAAGTACCTACATGACAAAAATTAGTACGCAATCCCGGAGTGACCTTTTTGTACACATCGGCATCATCGTTTCTCTGTTATTGGTATTTTTTCTCGGCTTCTTCTTTATTTATCTGCCTTTCACAACCAATCACGGGGAAGCCATTACGGTGCCTGATCTCAAGAAAAAAAGTGTGGAAGGGCTTGAAGATTTTCTCGATTCAAGAGATTTACGATTTGAAGTAAGTGATTGTACTTTTGTGGCAAATATGGCTCCATTGACAATTCTTGCTCAATATCCGCTTCCTGGCGCAAAGGTGAAAGAGGGCCGGAAAATATATGTAACCGTTGTTTCCCGCACAGCTCCGCTTATCAAGATGCCAAAGCTGACCGATATGACGCACAAAAGTGCCCAGATGCTGCTTAAAAGTGTCGGTTTGGCCGAAGGAAATATTTCTTATGTGCCTGATATGGCCCAAAATGCCGTCTTACGTCAGATGTACAATGGTAAGGTCATTGAGCCCGGCCAGGCACTTCCGAAAGGCAGTAAAATTGATCTTGAGTTAGGCGAGGGATTAGGGACTGCGCAATTTGATGCACCATCTGCAATCGGTATGCCACTGGACGAGGCAAAAATAGTGATTATCGGTGCAGGGCTGAAAATTGGGCAGCAAATGATTGTGCCGGCAGAGGAAGGGCAGGAACCTGGTTCTGTTGTCAAACAAAATCCGGAAGCAGGAAATAAAGTACGTATTGGTGATGTAATTGATCTGTGGATAACACCTCAGGCACCTGAATCAAGTGGGAATGAAGATGCGCAGCCTGAACAATTGTAGTGGATTATCCGGTTTTGCAGGAAAATTATGTATCCTAGGTGCACTGTTTTTGTTTCAGTGTCATTTGGTATGCGCTCAACTAAGGCTTGTTCCAATCGAAGAAGGCAATCAAGTTTACTCAGGAAGCAGAGTAGTCGGAACGGCGCAGGCGGGAGATACCCTTAATTTACCTTTTTTTGATGATTTTTCAACGGCTAAAACTGCCCGTCCCGAAACTGCTTACTGGATGTCCGGAAGCGGTGTTTATATCAATAATTCTTTGACAACCAATCATCCGTCGTTGAACGTTGCGACATTTGATGGCGTAAATGTTTCGGGAAATCCATACAATGTCAGTAACCCGTTATCTCAGAATTACACGGATACGCTTACTTCGAAACCGATCAATCTGGGTGGTAAAGTTGCCAGGGATTCGCTTTACATCAGCTTTTTCTGGTTAGGAAAGGGGCTGGGAGAAATGCCGGATTCTATTGACTACATACAACTGGAATTTTACGGAAAAAATAAAGAATGGGTATCTGTCTGGAAACAAAACGGCTACAAGATTGATACGCTTTTTCGTCAGCAACTGATTTCGATCAAAGACGATAATTTTTTTCACAATGGATTTCAATTTCGTTTCAGGGGTTATGGAAGAGATTCAGGACCGTACGACACTTGGCATATCGATTACGTATATTTGAATTCAGGCAGATCGAATTCCAATAAATTTATCACCGATATCACCGTCAGAAAATCATTAACACCTTTTTTTAAGAACTATACTGCAATGCCCCTCAGGCAATATCGGGTAAATCCGGATGCAGCTACTGCACTTTCTGTCACGACTGATATTGTTAATCTGAATAATGTGCAGAATTTTAACACGTTTATTTTTACTGTAAAGAATGCTGCCGTACCAAACAGTAATTATTTGACGATCAATGAAGGATCAACACGTATAGGTCCATCTACCGGTAACGGTTCTTTCGTGAATCAGGTGAAGACTTACAATGTAAAATCCATTAGTTTGCCAGCTTCATTGTCGGCGGTGACTTTGAAATATCAGATGAAGGTGATCACGACGGACAATCTGAATCCGGATCTTAAAATTGATCTGACAAGAAATGACACGATCAACGCCTATGCGGATCTGACTGATTACTATTCATATGATGACGGAAGTGCTGAATACGGCGTTCAGATCAATCAGAAGCTAGCTCGCGTTGCCGTTCGGTATATTCTTTCCAGACCTGATACAATCGGTGGAGTCAGGTTAAATCTGGTACCGTTTAATAAAAACATTTCCGGGCAAAGTTTTTCAGTACAACTTTACAGCAATAAGGCCGGAAAGCCAGATCAGATTTTGGCTCAGCGCGCAATCGCTGCAAAATACCCGGATCAGCGTAACGGATTTCTTGAATATGCATTTGCGAGCCCCGTTGCGGTTGCAGATACATTTTACGTTGGCTGGCTTCAGGTCAATGACGAACCGGTTACTTTTGGTTTTGACAGAAATTCTTTGTTGGGAAAAGACAAGATCTTTTATAACCTCAACAACTCCTGGTCAGCGGAAGCGGGGCTGAAAGGGAGTGTTATGATTCACCCTTATTTAGGAAATACGGGACAAAATGTGATCACAGGGAACGAGCCTTTGGCTTCAACCGAAAATTATTTTTTCCCTAATCCAAGTCAGGGAACGATACAGTGGAAAAATGCTTCATTGAATAAGATTGAAATTTATTCTGTTACTGGTCAGATGTTACAAACCATTTTACCTGTTAAAGGTCAGCAATCGGCGGGTTTAGAAGTTCCAAAAAATGGTATCTATGTCATAAAAGCGTCAGATGCCAAACGATCTTTTGTGCAAAAAGTGTTAATTGTTAAATAACTTATTTAAATAAATCATACCATGGATATTACCGTTGAAGAATTAAAAAAACGTCTGGATGACGGAGAAGATCTGAATTTCTATGACGTCAGAGAAGAACATGAATATGAAGAAGATAATCTGGGTGCAATATTGATTCCCTTGGCAGAACTTCCTGATCATCTTGATGAACTGGAAGATTTAAAAGACGAAGAAATAATCATTCATTGCCGGTCGGGTGCAAGAAGCGGTAAAGCTGTGAAGTTCCTGGAATCTCAGGGATTCTCCAATGCAAGAAATGTTGTGGGTGGGATTTTAGCTTTCCGTGACCTGGAAGACTAATTTTCGTGATGAAAATCAGCATTTCGAAATGCTGTCAGATTGAACGGAGTCGGAATCCTGGATATAATGTAATTATTTTTTACATTGTGACCAGCAATTCGACTCCGCTCATTGGACAAATGATTGGTTTTTACACTGATTTGTTTAACCTTCCATCGTTATCACCGCTCTGGTACAAACTCCTCCCACCGGCGGGTTGAATTTGGATACCCTCACAGTCACATTTTGTACGTCAGGATAATGATCTCTCACTCTGGATATTACCTTAAAGCCAATATGTTCAAGGAGTTTAGAGGGTTCCTGCATTACTTTAGCCGCGATTTGGTACAGTGTCTCGTAATTGACCGTTTCGCTTAGTTTGTCATGTATGGCCGCATCGATAAAATTCGTTTGAATCGTAATATCCAGCGCATATTTATTTCCAATTCTTTGTTCCTCGGGATAAAAACCGTGGTAGGCAAAAAATTCCAGTCCTTCTAAAGAGATTGTTCCCAAGGCAGGTTAATTAAATTTGGTCAAAGAATGATCCTCCGCCACCTCTTTTGGGCTGAATAGTTTCCTGAACTTTTGGTTTGTTAATGGCCTGAGATTCATCTCTGGCTTTCTCAGCGGTTTTGTGCATTTCTGCTAATGCTTCGCTGGCAGCGTCAGCAGCACTTTTTAACGGTTCTGGTTTTACTGGTTCTGGCTTTTCAGCTTCGGCTTCTACCGTTTCTGTATTTGCTTCCACCAATATTTCTTCCTCCGGTTCCGGGATGTCGAAAATTTCGTCTTCTACATGATCAACAATTTCAAAAACGGGTTCGGGCTTCTCATCATTAAAGACAGCAACAATTTCTTCTTCCTCGATTATTTCCTCCTTAACGATCGGAGTAAGTGCAGCTTTTTTCGGAATTTCGATTTCAGAAATATGTTGTTTTATTTCCTCCATTTTGTTTAAAACGGATTCTTTGTCATATTTCTGTTCAAATCTTTCAACGGTTTCAATCGTATTGTTGGCAAGTGAGGCAAGCTGTACTACCAGATTGTCCCTGAAATTTTCAATGGCCCTGAAATCACGTTCCTGAACTTTTACCTCAGCAGCAAATTCCTCTTTGAATCGCTTTAACTTTTCTTCCGTATTGGTCACAATCTGACCGGTTCTTTGTTCCGCCTCGGATATCATTTCCTCCGCTTTTACCTTAGATTCGGCTATTGTTTTTTCAGCAAGTTCTTTTGCTTCCTTTTCGATTTGCCGGCTTACATCTTCTGCACTTTTTAAAGTACGGAAAAGGGTGGATTCAATGTCTTTTAATTTGCTAAGTTCTCTTTCAGCATATTCCAGCTGCATTTTAAGCAATCCGTTTTCACTCGAAAAACGCTCCCATTCCTGTGACAGCGAATTAAGAAAAGCATCTACCTCGTCAGGGTCATAACCTCTGAAAATTTTTTCAAACGTATGTTTACGTATGTCTATTGCGGAAATTTTCATGATGCGATTTGTGCTTTGGTATTAATTGGATAACGAGCGTAAGTTAAAGATATATGAATCATATTTCAAAGTATTTACCAATTTTACCATTTTAAAAGTACTCTAATCCGTCACTTCCCAGACAGAAATCATACGGTCGTCGCTGCATGAAATCAACTGGTTTTCATAGCCTGTCCACAGCAGTTTGTTTACCGAAGTGCCGTGCCCGGCGTGTCGGGCACGATCGATTATTTTCTTCAGACGGAAAGTAGATGCATCCCAGAGTTTGATCGATTTATCCATACTGCAAGTCGCAAAATATTTTCCGTCCGGGCTAAAACTGATATGATTCACTGCATACATATGCGCCGCAATGTCTGTAACAAGTTCATAATTATTTATAACATCCCAAACCTTGACATGTGCATCCCGGCCCATCGTAAACAGAAAACGTCCATCCGGTGAATATTGTACAGAGAAGACCGAATTTGTATGAGAAAGAATTGTTTTCTTGAGTTTAAGGTCATCGAAACCCAGAATGTGAACCTGATGACTGCTGTCACCGACTGCAAATTCTGAAGAAACAGAATTAACAGAAATTGACCGAACACTTTTATCGGAGATTTTGATGTGTTTTTGAACCGAAAACGACTCAATGTCCATCACAACAATAACGCCGTCGCCCAAAGCAATGAGTGCCTTGCCTTGCCAGATCTGAATGTCAAAGATGGCAGCAGCCGATATTTTAGCGGTATTTTTTATATTTCCATTTACGGTATCCAAAATTTGAATGCCTTCAAAATTCTGGCCTATCCATAAATCCCTGTTTTCGGCATCAAAACATAAAGCGTACACCGATACGCCTGCTCTGGCGACCAGTTTGCCGAGATCCGGTTTTTGTAGATCCCATTGTATGACGAAGCCGTCGCCACCCGATGAGTAAAAGCCCTGCCCTGAGTGATCGGAAATAATTGTATAAACGCTGTCGCGATGACCGGAAAAAGTATCAATTTTGCGAATGTTCATTTTTTTGTTGCGAGTTAGCAATTCTTAGTCAGCTATTGCAACACAAGCCATTTGGTGAATAAAATGTAATGTCGTTTTAAAGCTAACAGCGAATTGTAATAAGCCGGTAGCATTTTTGTTGTCCTTCTGAAATTTTTAAACAGAATAAATATGCCCCTCGTTCATTCCGAAAAGATTGAAGAGAACAGTACACTGCTCCTTTGGAAATTAATTGAAAGTGAAACTGAACTTCGTGAAAGCCTGGGTTCAACATATAATTTTATAGATCTCGATTCTATTACGCATCCTCAAAAAATTAGAGAGTGGCTGGCAAGTCGTTTGCTTATCAAGACTTTGGCAGAAAAATTCGGTATTTTTTATGAAGGAACGCACAAAGATGAGCATGGGAAAGCATTTCTGGTCAACAATAATTCTCATATTTCAATAACGCATACTTTTGATTATGTAGCGGCGGTCATCAACTTATCTTCTCCTGTGGGTATTGATATGGAAAAAGTGGATGAAAAATTGCAGCGAACAGCGAGGAAATACCTGTCGGAACCGGAATTTGATCATGCGAAAAATCACCTTTCAACGCTCTGTACCTATTGGTGTGCCAAAGAGGCACTCTATAAACTGTATGGTAAAAAGAAAATCAGTTTCCGAGACTCGATTTATATCGAAGCATTTGACGGCCATGAAAACCGTATCAATGGCATTCTGACCGACGAAGAATTAAAAGTTTATTCTCCCATTCACTTGCGCTGGTTTGATAATTACTGCCTGGCAATTGCATTATGAAAAGGAACACGGTTGAAACTTTAACCCGGGATCATTCTTCGTGACTGTCTTCCAGATTTTCGTCCAGTGTCGATTTCAAAATTTTCTCAATTTCTTTACTGCGTTCCTGATCTCCGGTTTTTTCGTAAGACAGGATTAAATTACGAAGCAGGCGCTGAACGATTTCCAGATTGGTACAAGGCTGATAAAAAATATCCTTGGGTTTAATATTCAGTTGGGCAATGTAATGATCAATATCCGTTTTTGAAAAAATAATCCCGCGGTTAAATACATTGATGTAGAATTGAGTTTTTTCGCTTTTGTAGGTGAGCACGAAAAGATTGGGAAGATTAACGCCATATACCGGCATACCCAGTTTTCTGGCAATCAAAAGATAAATTACACATAATGTAGGCGGATTGCCCCTTCTCGTTTCCAATACCAGATTGATCATCGAATTGGAAGGGGAGTGGAAATTTTTGGTGTTAGCCGCAAAATTCATCACACCGAAAAAAATACTGTTGATCCTCTTGATCTGATCAACGGCATTCATTTCTTCCTGAAATTGGATCCAGATGTCATAATATAACTGATCAATTGTAGTTCTCAGTTTTTCCATTGTCAAATCCGGATAATGGTAAGTTGCCAGTATCCACATTCCTTCCAGCAAATCCAATGCGCCGCCATCTTTCCAGGATTGTAACCTTTCGATCATAATACCGAGCTGAAGCTCATGAATGAGTTCTTCTATCTTTCGCTGTATGATAGGATTGAAACTTTGTTCCCATTCTGTTTCCAGAAAAGGAATTACATTTCCGCCCAATGACATAATTTTCCCCTCAACATGCTGACTTACTTCATGATCATCGTCATCAAGTAAGGATATCAGCGCTTTTATTTCTCTTTGGTTCATTTTCCTCAAATCTGCTTTTACTAACCAATGGATAAATAAAAACATTTTTTTTTTATGGACGTCAAATTTTCTACTTTTGCCCGGAAAAATTTTCTGTTTTAAGAGGTAACATCCTACTTGCTTGGGTTTAAATAAGTTTGTTTTTTAAGCTTTTGAAATAGGGTTTCATCATAAATAGCCATTTAATAAAATTTTGAAATAAATCTAGTTTTATGAAAATTCTTGTTACAGGAGGAGTTGGTTTTATAGGGTCTCACACGGTGGTGGAACTGGACAAAGCAGGACATGAACCAGTGATCATAGATAACCTTTACAATTCAAATCTTAATGTTTTAAAAGGAATTAAGAGCATTACAGGTAAAGATTTTCCATTTTACCAGATCGACTGCAACGACACAGAAAAGGTAAGAGATTTGTTTGAAAAGGAAAAGTTTGATGGGGTAATTCACTTTGCAGCTTACAAAGCAGTTGGAGAATCGGTTGAAAAACCGTTGGATTATTACGAAAATAACCTCATTTCGTTGCTTATTCTGTTAAGGGCGATGAAAGAATTCGGTGTAAACAAATTTGTTTTTTCTTCTTCTTGTACGGTTTACGGTCAACCTGAAACTTTACCTGTAACCGAATTTACGCCCCGCCAGCCTGCAACTTCACCATACGGAAATACAAAGGCCATTGCAGAGGATATCATCAGGGACCACGTGCATGCAGGCCCGGACCTTAAAGCAATTTGTCTTCGTTATTTTAACCCCATCGGCGCACATGAATCATCCATGATCGGTGAATTGCCAAATGGCGTACCAAGCAATCTTGTTCCGTTTATTACGCAGACAGCCGCGGGATTACGCAAATCACTCACCGTTTTTGGTAACGACTACGATACGCCCGATGGAACATGCATCCGTGATTACATCCATGTTGTAGACCTTGCAAAAGCACATGTGAAAGCATTTGAACTATTGGATGAGATAGCAGAGGATAATTTCTACGATGTTTTTAATGTAGGAACGGGAGAGGGCTACACGGTGCTTCAACTGATCAATACATTTCAGGAAGTAAACGATGTTAAATTGAATTACACGGTTGGCCCAAGAAGAGACGGGGACGTAGAGAAAATATACGCGCAATCGGACAAAGTTAATTCCATAATGAAGTGGAAGGCTGAAAAAACGATGGCTGAGGCACTTCGTGATGCATGGAACTGGCAATTAAAAATAATAGCTGAAAAATGAAAAAAATCTTAATTACAGGAGGCGCTGGTTTTATTGGCTCCCATGTTGTGCGGCGTTTTGTGACGCACCATCCTGAATACCACATTTACAATCTGGATGCGCTGACTTATGCAGGGAATCTAGAAAATTTACGCGATATAGAAAACGCGCCTAACTACACATTTGTAAAAGGTGACATAGTTGATGCGAATTTTATTGACAACCTGATAGGCAGTGAAGATTTTCACGGGATAGTCCATCTTGCCGCAGAAAGCCATGTAGATCGCTCCATTTCCGATCCGATGTCTTTTGTGATGACCAATGTCGTGGGAACCGTGAATCTTCTGAATGCGGCCCGCAAGGTTTGGAAAGATGATTTCACAGACCGTCGTTTTTACCATGTGTCTACGGATGAGGTTTACGGAGAACTGCATGATCCCGGAACATTTTTTGTTGAAACGACCAAGTACGATCCGAGATCGCCCTATTCTGCTTCAAAGGCATCATCGGATCATTTTGTACGTGCCTACCAGAATACATACAATCTGCCCGTAGTTATCTCCAATTGTTCAAATAATTACGGACCCAATCATTTTCCGGAAAAATTAATTCCGTTAATGATACATAACATTCTGGAAGGAAAACCCCTGCCGGTTTATGGAAAAGGAGAAAATGTGCGTGACTGGCTTTTTGTTGAAGATCATGCTACGGCAATAGATGTCATTTTCCATAAAGGAAGAAACGGGGAAACCTACAATATCGGCGGTCATAATGAATGGAAAAATCTGGACCTTGTGCTTCTTTTATGCAGGGTGATGGATACCAAACTCGGACGTGAGATTGGTGAAACAGAAAAGCTCATCACTTATGTGACCGACCGGGCAGGCCATGATTTACGCTACGCAATTGATGCTACAAAACTGTCGGAAGAACTTGGCTGGAAACCATCTTTACAATTTGAGGAAGGTTTGGAAAAAACAGTTGACTGGTATCTGAATAACAAGGAATGGCTAAACAATGTCACCTCCGGAGATTACACGCATTATTACGATTCCATGTACGTTAACCGATAAAAATGAAAGGAATTATTCTGGCCGGCGGATCTGGCACACGATTACACCCACTTACTTTGGCGGTGAGTAAGCAGCTTATGCCGGTTTACGATAAGCCAATGATTTACTACCCGCTTTCCATCTTGATGCTCGCCGGGATTCGTGAGATACTTATCATTTCTACTCCACACGATTTACCCCATTTTGAAAAATTATTAGGAGACGGCAGTCGTCTGGGCTGCTCATTTACATACGCAGTTCAACCCAGTCCGGATGGTCTTGCTCAGGCATTTATCATCGGAGAAGAATTTATCGGCAAAGAAAAGGTTGCATTGATCCTTGGAGATAATATTTTTTACGGGTCAGGGCTTTCCCAATTGCTTCAGTCAAACAATGATCCGGCAGGCGGTGTTATTTTTGCCTATCAGGTACAGGATCCTGAGCGATACGGCGTTGTTGAATTTGACAAGGATAACAAGGTAATTTCAATTGAAGAAAAGCCACTCGAACCAAAATCAAATTATGCGGTTCCGGGTCTTTATTTCTATGATAATGACGTGGTTGAAATCGCCAAAGCAATTCCGCCTTCACCCCGGGGAGAACTTGAAATTACAGATGTAAACAGGGTTTATCTGGAACGTGGTAAATTGAAGGTGGGTGTATTGAACCGTGGCACGGCATGGCTCGACACGGGTACTTTTCAGTCCTTGATGCAAGCCGGGCAGTATGTGCAGGTAATTGAAGAACGTCAGGGTCTTAAAATCGGATGTATCGAGGAAATAGCCTATCGTATGGGCTTTATAAATGTGGACCAGCTGAGGGAAATCGCCAAGCCATTGGTAAAAAGCGGGTATGGTACTTATTTACAGCAATTGGTTGCCCATTTATGATCTTTCATATTTTGCAGCTTAGTAAGTCAATGTAAAACAGCGATGCTGTTCTTACTTTAAATTCTGACATGAAATTTCTGCCGGATGAAATCGAATCATATTCCGAAGCGCATACGGAACATGAGAGTGAATTGTTACAAAGCCTGAACAGGGAAACATACGCGAAGGTACTGAACCCGCGTATGTTGTCAGGACATTTGCAGGGCCGTTTTTTGTCCATGATTTCAAGGATGATCCGCCCTGAAAATATTCTTGAAATTGGTACTTATACGGGGTATTCCGCACTTTGTTTATGCGAGGGCCTTGCCAGGAATGGCAGACTTGTTACCATCGATATCAATGAAGAACTAGAGACGATGACCCGGAAGTTTTTCGGGAAATCGTCTTTTTCTGAACAAATAGATTACAGAATTGGCAATGCTCTTGATATCATTCCGTTATTGTCAGACAATTTCGACATGGTATTCATTGACGCTGACAAAATGAATTACATTTCCTATTTTAATCTTTGTTTGGCAAAAGTTAGAAAAGGGGGATTTATTATTGCAGACAATGTCCTTTGGAGCGGAAAAGTGGTTCAGTCTGAAATCAAAAGGACTGACAAGGATACACAATTACTAATAGAATTTAATCGGCTGGTGCATGAAGATCCCCGTGTATCCAATATACTTCTCCCGATACGGGACGGACTAATGATCCTTCAAAAACTGTAAATCACACAACAAATCAGGATAAGCTATTACCATTTATGACCAGAAATTTCATCACAAAATATAAAGTTATTTTATTCCTTTGGATTTCACTCATTGGCTTTGGAAACAACACCTTTGCGCAAAGTGCTCCGGAAATACCAGCAAGTGTATCTTTTGGAGGAATTACTGTAAAGTTTGACCGGTCTGCACAAAATCTGATTGAAGAGGATGTTAAAAATTTGATGTCCAATAAAAAGTTTTGGGAAGAAAAAATGGAGCGGGCTATTCTGTATTTTCCAATCGTTGAGGGAATTTTAATGGACGAAGAAGTACCGATTGACTTTAAATATCTTGCAGTTCAGGAAAGTTCGTTTAAAGCAGATGTTGTATCAAGTTCAAATGCCGTGGGTTATTGGCAGTTCAAACCTGAAACGGCAAGAGAGCTTAATTTGCGCGTTGATAAAGAAGTGGATGAACGTAAAAATATCAGTTCTTCAACTCACGCCGCTGCTTGGTATCTGAAAAAGAACAATCAGCAGTTTAACAACTGGGTTTCTTCACTTTATTCATACTATCAGGGTGCCGGGGCTGTAAAAAAGATGGTTCCTGAAAACTGGTCATATGCCAGGGAGGTTACGCTGACTGGGAAAACGGACCGTTATATGCTTCGTTTTTTTGCACATAAAATAGCATTGGAAGCCGGTATTGAAAGATTTCGCAGCAATAATAAAATCGTGTTGCTTGAATCAGAATATGGAAAAGGACAGACGTTTGATGAAATTGCCAAAGGATTGGGAATCAATTCAAAGGAACTGGAAAAT
>Ga0247803_1001267_pt1 | contig 13281 bp, 13 predicted proteins | sample UWRJL014104B1_FD_180928 | JGI IMG/M metagenome (GOLD analysis project Ga0247803, IMG submission 180928) | Plant litter microbial communities from Arlington Agricultural Research Station in Wisconsin, United States - UWRJ-L014-104B-1 | ecosystem: Environmental > Terrestrial > Plant litter >...
TGAAACACCCTACTTATATACTGCCGTTACGCAGCTTTATGCCGGTGATGTTTTAAAAGATGAGGAAACGACAAAGTTTGGCATTCGCGAAATAAAATATGAGTCCGGTACAGGTTTTAGCCTTAATGGCAAGGTAACCAAGTTTAAAGGCGTATGCCTGCACCATGATTTGGGCCCGCTGGGCGCTGCAATAAACAAATCCGCCCTGCGCAGGCAGATGGAAATACTAAAAGACCTGGGCTGTAATGCCATACGCAGTTCGCACAACATGCCTTCTATGGAGCAGCTGGAACTGGCCGATGAAATGGGCTTTATGTTCCTGGCCGAAAGTTTTGACGAGTGGGCAAAGCCAAAGGTAGAGAACGGCTACAACCGTTTTTTTGCAGAATATGCTGAGAAAGATGTCGTAAATCTGGTTAGGGCTACGCGCAACCACCCCTGCATTGTGATGTGGAGCGCCGGTAATGAGGTGCCTGACCAGTATGGCGCCGAGGGGTTGACACGGGCTAAGTTTTTGCAGGATATTTTCCATAGGGAAGACCCCGCGCGCCCGGTAACGGTGGGTATGGACCAGGTACAGAAGACCATGGAAAGCGGTTTTGGCGCGCTGCTTGATATTCCGGGGCTTAACTACAGGCTCCCTTTGTATGAAGAAGCACACAAGGCGTTCCCACAAGGGTTTATACTGGGTTCTGAAACGGCTTCGACAATAAGTTCGCGCGGCATTTATAAATTTCCGGTAGTACAGGCCAAAGATAAAAAGTATGACGATAATCAAACTTCGTCATACGACCTTGAAGCCTGTAACTGGAGTAATGTGCCCGATGACGATTTTGTACTTCAGGATGACAAAGACTGGGTAATAGGCGAGTTTGTATGGACGGGTTTTGACTACCTGGGCGAACCTACCCCGTATGACGACAGATGGCCGTCGCGCAGTTCGTATTTTGGTATAGCCGATTTGGCAGGTATCCCGAAGGACAGGTTTTATTTATACCGGAGCCGCTGGAATATCAAAGACGAAACCCTGCACCTGCTGCCGCATTGGAACTGGGAGGGTCGCGAGGGGCAAACAACACCGGTTTTTGTATACACAAATTATGACAGTGCCGAACTTTTCATAAACGGTAAAAGCCAGGGCATACAGAAAAAGAGTATGGCCACACCGCAAAACCGCTACCGCCTTATGTGGATGGATGTAAAGTACGAACCCGGCACCGTAAAAGTAGTAGCCTTTGATAAAAATGGCAAAGCAGTGGCTGAAAAAGAAGTTAAAACGGCAGGCAAGCCCCACCATTTGGTTTTAGACCCTGACAGGAAAACCTTGACCGCTAATGCTGAGGATATATCTTTTGTAACGGTATCGGTAGTAGATAAAGACGGCGTGCCATGCCCCACGGCTACTAACCCACTTAATTTTAAAGTAAGCGGCGCGGGCAGCTACAGGGCAGCCTGTAATGGCGACGCTACATCGCTGGAGATATTCCATGAGCCAACTATGAAGCTTTTTAGCGGTAAACTTGTAGTACTGGTACAATCTACTGATAAGGCGGGTGCCATACAGCTGGAAGTAACCGGCGATGGTTTATAAAAAGGAGTTTTGAACCTTAAATCAGAAAAGTAATTAATCTTTTTATAGTTACACACCTTACAGGTTTCTAAACCCGCAAGGTGTTAATATAAAAATCCCTTTACAAAAACTGTAAAGGGATTTTTTAATACTTGTTTTTTTGCGTTTAAAGGCTCAGTATAAAACTGTCTTTATTAAGGCCGTCTACTATATACTGCCAGTTTATGTGTACAACATCGCTCAGTACTTTTTTAAGCATGTTAAAATCGTTTGGCTTCTTGATGTACACATTGGCTCCCGCCACAAAGGTATCTTCAATATCCTGTTCAGACGACGACGTAGAGTATATCGCTACCGATATCCTTTTAAGCCTGTCTTCGCGGCGAATTTCCTTTAAGCATTCCATCCCGCTTTTTCGCGGCATGTTAAGATCCAGGAATATAATATCCGGCAGCGGGTTGCCGGGTGTGTTTAAATAGTGCATTAACTGTTCGCCATCGTTAAATGTACTGATTTCATATCCTATTTTCACTTCCTCAAATGCCTCCTTAAAAAACAGTCGGTCATCCTCATCATCATCCGCAAGCATTATGTGTAGTGGTGTTGGGCGCATTTATTTGTTAGGTGTTTATAAATATTATTTAGAATCAATGTAACGTTTTTGCCTCATTATTTTTTGGAAGGCGGTGGGCGTAACGCCTGTAATATTTTTAAACTGCTGCGAGAGGTAAGCCACGCTGCTGTAGTTCATCATGAACGAAATTTCGGTAAGGGATAAATTTTCGGTTAATAATAATTGCTTTACACGCTCAATTTTGTGCAAAATAATGAAATTTTCTATCGATATAAAAGTAACCTCAGAAAAAACCTGCGAAAGCGTACGGTAGCTCTCTCCCAGTTTCTCGCTAAGAAATGTACTTATCTTTAACGATTGCATGCCTTTATCTGAATACAGCATTTCGATAATTGTATTTTTAATTTTTTGTACCAGTATGCTCTTCTGGTTATCTACTATCTCTATACCAAACTCTTTTAGAGCATCAATAAAGGCCCTGTAGGTTTCCATTGGGATGTTCTCTTTAAACTTAACATAACCCGGCTCTGTTACTTTACAATCTATACCAAATTTATCAAGCTGCTGCTGTAGCAGAACTTTACACATCATGTCAATGTTATACTTTATGTAAAGTTCCATCGTTAATTTATACACTCGGTTCTACAAAACTTTGAGGAGTAAAAATACAAAAATTTACTTACTATTAGTGCTGTTGCCAGGGTATGTATAATTTTATAACAATTATTGTTATTTATTTTATTAACATTCTGTTTAAATGGATTTTAAGTACTTTTTAACAATGTATAATTTTATAATAAAATCTAAAAACTAATGTTGTTGTTAAATAGATGTCCTACTTTTATTAACCAAAAAACCATTTTTATGCAACAAGTACAATTTCCGCCCGACGGCGGCATGCGCTATGCCGAAACCAATTTAAATTACCTGTTCCCTGAACCTTTTAACGCGGTAACGTCCTGCTTTTTTCTTGCCATTGCTGTTTACTGGACAATTCAGCTTTGGGGCAGGGGCGCAAAGTATACATTTCTTAGTATTTGCACCGGCTTACTTTACATAGGCGGCATAGGCGGTACAATTTACCACAGCCTGCGGCAATGGCATATTTTTATAATGATGGACTGGCTGCCCATAATGCTGCTGTGTGTGCTGGCCGGCATTTACTTTTTATTTAAGATAGCTAAATGGTATTATGGCGCTTTAATGCTGGTATGCTACATGGTGTTTCAGTGGTTTGCAAGAAAATATATGCAGCAGCACGGCGATATACAGCTTTTTATAAATATTAATTATGCCATACTGGCAAGTATAGTACTCTTCCCGGTGTTGGGGTATCTTATTAACACAAAATTTAAAAACGGCAAATGGGTGGGCTACGCGCTTATAGCATTTGTATTTGCGCTTACCTTTCGGGTAGCCGACAGCTGGGGATGGCTGACCACCGGCACGCACTTTTTATGGCACACCTTTGGCGCGGTCGCTGCGTTTTGTATGTTTAAATACCTGTATCTTATAAATGCCGAAACTGCATTAAATGAAACTACATCAATAACTTAGATAGTTGAATATCAGCCATTTTATGTCGTTACGGCTTTAGTGTACGGGCTTTTATAAAATCTGAAACCAGCGCGGCAATAAGCTTACCGGTAAGGTGTATGTAACTCTGGTAGTCAAGCTCTGGGGCGGCTTCGCAAATGTGCAGGTAAGCTGCATTTTTGCAAAGCCCGAAGTAATGTACAAAGTGGCGTGCCTTTTCTACACTAAAGCCACTCGCTGTCATGGTGTCAGACGGTATGTGCGGCAGCGCCGATAAATCCATTTCTACACCAAACGGCTCATCGGTTACAAAGCCTTTAGCCAGTGCCATTTCTTCGGTAAAATGTTTTTCACGCCTTACGGCAATTTGTTCGTAGGTATTGTAGCGTATTCTGTCGGCATTCTTTTTTATGTTTTCCATAATGCCTTTGTTGGCATAGCTTTCGTGCAGGCCAAATATAAAATAGTTTTTTAGGAAACCCTCTTCAAAAGCATAATGAAAGCCATTGCCGCTGTGCCTGCCTTCCAGCATGCGCATGCGCGCCCGACTGTCGTAGTTTACAGCATTTACCGGTTTTACCTTTGCAAGGGCGGTGCCTTTAATTGTGCCATAAGCATTATTGTGCCCTCCGCCTATAACTATGGGGGTTTTGCCGGCCTGTATAATGCGGCACACCACATGCGACACATCTTTGTCAATTTCTTCTACAAGGGTAGAGAGTTCACGGCGGCCATTGCTGGTTTTGGCATCCAGGGTAGCAGCCTTTGCCATGGCCTCTTCTACATTAATATGCCCCAGTATTACCACACTGCCGCCTTTGCAAAAACGGTTGTGTTGCAGGTTGCAAATGCTCCGCAACGCATAGTGCCAGGCCAGTGCCGCGCCGCCGTTGCCGTAGTTAGCCCGTATACCTATATCTTCGGGTATACCCAGTAACACAAATTGTGCTTCGGTTTCTTTTAAAAACTCAAAAGCATCGGTATCTTTAGGGACTGTAAGAATACGCTCACCAAATTTTATTTCGCCGCTGCGCTGTTTGGTATACTTTAACAGGTCTGCTGCCGTAAACGGTACAATATTTTTCATAGCTTGTTTGTTATACCAAAAGTACCACTTTTCTTTAATTTTTCGTTAAAAGGGAAAAATCGTATTAAAATATAATTAAATTTGGAGAAAATAATTTAGTAAACAGATGGAGAATCAAAAAAGTAATTCTAGTTTAAAGGCTGTTATTATTGTACTTGCAATTTTATTAGTAGGCAGCCTTGCCTGGATGTACAAGATGAGTACAGATAGCGAAAAGACCGAAAAAGGACTATTAACCGAAAAGGAAACACTTGAAGCAGACCTAAAAGAAAAGATTGCTGCCTATGATGCTGCCATTGCAGAGAATACCGGCCTTAAAGGCGACCTGGAGGCAGAGCGTGCAAAAATTGCCGACTTGCTTGCAGAAGTGGAAAAATCTAATGGACAGGTTAAAGATTTGAAAGGTTTTAGGGATAAGTATAACTCTCTTAACGTTAAATACAAGCAGCTGATGGATCAAAATAAGGCGCTTGTTGCAGAAAACGGTACCCTGAGGGTAGAGCGTGACAGCACCATGACGGCTTTAGAAGTAACCAGGCGCGAAAAAGATACGCTTGCGGCTCAAAATGATGCTAAAGCTAAAGTTATTGAAAAGGCCCAAAAACTGTCTATAACAAACCTGCATACGCAGCCGTTTAAAGAGCGCAGCTCTGGCAAACTGGTACAGACAGACAAAGCGCGCAGAGTAGATGTTATACAGATAAGCTTTACCATAGCCAGTAACGAAGTAGCCCCTGCAGGTAATAAAACATATTACATACAGGTTATAGACCCTAAGAACAACGTAGTGGGCGAAAAGAAAACGGAGACGTTTAACGACTATAACCTTACCTACAGTTTTGTAACTACTGCGGCTTACAAAAACAAAAACATGAACATTGACGAAAAAATTAAAGGGTCTGACTTTGAGAAAGGCCTGTATACCGTTAATGTTTTTGATAAAGATGTTAATGTTGCCAATACCACTTTTACGCTTAAATAGTAAAAACCTTTATATTTAATGTTCAAATAATTTGAGGCTGTCTAATGTAGGCAGCCTCTTTTTTTGATAATTGGGTTAGAAGATGGAACACGGATGACACGGATTGAGTGGATAAGCGCAGATTTTTGTAGATTTTATCTCACAACTTGTCCCGCCATTATCACAATATCAATAAGGTTAGTACCAAACGAATACGGCAGTTCATAAAAAGAGTTTATAGGCTGTGTTATGATAATGCTTGCTGCTTTACCCACACTAATACTGCCGTGCGTATCACTAAGGCCCATGGCATAGGCCCCGTTTATGGTAGCGGCGTTTATGGCTTCTTCAGGCGTTAGTTTCATTTTTATGCAGGCGGTTGCTACCACCAGGTTCATGTTACCGCTGGGCGTGGTACCGGGGTTATAATCGGTAGCAATTGCTAGTGGCAGCCCGGCACTAAGCATTTGCCGTGCGGGTGTGTAGGGTATGTTTATAAAAAACGAACAGGTAGGCAGGGCGACCGGTATAGTGCCGCTGTTTTTAAGGGCTTCAATATCGGCATCGGTTACTATTTCCAAATGGTCTACACTCAGGGCGTTGTGTTTTACGCATGCCGCAATTCCGCCAATAGCATTAAACTGGTTCACGTGTATCTTGGCCCGTAGGCCATATTTTGCCCCGGCCTCCATAATGCGTTCGGTTTCTGCTACAGAGAAATACCCTGTTTCGCAAAAGGCATCAATATAATCCGCCAGGCCTTCTCGGGCTATCGCAGGCAGCATTTCGTTAATAATAAGGTTAATATAGCCTGTGTGATTTTCTTTGTATTCGGTTGGAAACGCATGTGCACCTAAAAATGTAGCCTTAATAGCGACCGGATAATTTTCGCGTAGGCGTTTAACGACCCGCAGCATTTTAAGTTCGCCATCAACTGTAAGCCCGTAACCCGATTTTATTTCGATAGCCCCCGTACCCAGGCGCATCACTTCTTCAAGTCGTAGGCGGCTTTGCTCATACAGGGCATCTTCATCAGTTTCATTCAGCCTTTTCGCCGAGTTCAGTATGCCGCCGCCACGGTTGGCAATTTCCTCATAGCTCAGGCCGTTAATACGGTCTACAAACTCCTGTTCGCGGTTACCGGCATATACCAGGTGGGTATGGCTGTCGCACCAGGTGGGCAAAACGGTTTTACCTGTAGCGTCTATAATGTTTGCTTCATCTTCATCGGGGCACTCATCCATGGTGCCAAAGCCTTTAATTATACCCTCATCCAGCAGGAGCCAGGCGTTTTTTAGGGAAGGAAGGGTAGCCATTTCGTTGCCGCTGAGTTTGCTTACGTTAGTTTCGCGCACCTGCAGCAGTTCTTTTATATTTTTAATAAGGATGGGCATAATTAAACTTTTGGTAAAAATAGCACCCATTTTAAAAAACTCCTATCTTTATAGGTTAGAAATACCACACTTTTTGTGAAAAGATTAGAATATAATAAAGTACGTAAGGTACAGCCCAACGCTTTTGAATATAATGGCGAACATACCGGCGAAAAAACGCAGATGCAGCTTTTTGTATTTGATGAAAACGGCTATGAGGAGTACAAAAAGGTAGGCCTTGAACGGGTAGTTAAAGAATGTACCGATGAGGAGCAGACGGATGATATTAAATGGCTTAATGTGCATGGCCTTAATGATGTTGAGCTGATAAAAAGCATCGGCAGCCTAATATCGGTAGACCCGCTTATTATAGGCGACATACTTAACGTGCACCGCCGCACACGCATTGAAGAACTGGGCGATGTGCTGTTCTTTAGCGTAAAATCGGTACTGCCGGAAGAGGAGGATGGCGTTATAAAAACCGAACAGGTAAGTTTTTTGCTTAAGGGCAATACCATAGTATCCTTCCAGGAAAAAAGAAGCGACTATTTTACCCACATCAGGGAGCGCATCCGCACCGGCACCGGGATAGTACGTAAAAAAAAGAACGACTTTTTGCTCTACCTGATGCTGGATGCCATTATGGAAAACTTTTTTATTACCATAGAGCGTTACGAAGAGCGGATAGCACGCCTGGCCGATGCCGCCCGGCAGGATAACAAAGGCAATATTATTGAAGAGATTGAGAAAACCAAGGATAACTTGGTGTTTTTAAAGCGTGCCATTACCCCACTGCGCGAAGCACTGCTTACGCTTAAAAGCGCACGTGAGGAAGATGAGTATGAAACCATCCGCAAGAGTACGCATACTTATTTTGCACGCCTGCACCAAAAATGCCTTGAGCTGCTGGATCAGACCGATTATGACCTTACCTCGCTGGATAGCGCTTCAAATTTTCATTACGCGGCACAAAGCCAGCGCATGAACCAGATTATGAAAACGCTTACCATATTCTCGGTTATCTTTATGCCGCTTACCTTTATTGTGGGCGTTTATGGCATGAACTTCGATAACATGCCAGAGCTGCATACCAACGATGGCTACTATGTGGTATGGGGTGTGATGCTCGTAAGCATTATTATCATGATTATTTATTTTAGAAAAAAAGACTGGTTTTGAGCATGAAATTTACAAGTGATATATCAGGGAAAGAATTTCCGCAACGCGAGCATGTGCCTGCCAGTTTAATACGGCAGCCCATAATTGACATTATTAAAAAAGAACACCCGGGGTTTGACGATTCCTGCAGCATGAGCATGGGCGAACTTAACCAGTATCGGGAAAAGTATATTGCTGATTTTCTGCAGCAGGAAGTAGGGGAGCTGGACGACCTCGAAAGCAAAGTACTTAAGGCGTTAAAGGAAAAAACCATAGTATCTGATAACCCGGATGAGGATGATGCTAACCTTACCATTGGGCAAAAGGTGGCCGATAAGGTAGCATCCTTTGGTGGCAGCTGGACGTTTATACTCTCGTTCCTTGGATTCCTGCTGGCGTGGATAGCACTTAACGCGTTTGTGTTTATGAATAAGGGCTATGACCCGTACCCGTTTATATTGCTTAACCTTATTTTAAGCTGTGTGGCGGCATTACAGGCACCGGTAATTATGATGAGCCAAAACCGCCAGGGCGAAAAAGACCGCGAGAAGGCAGAGAACGATTATATGGTTAACCTGAAATCAGAACTTGAAATACGCCTGCTGCACGAAAAGTTGGACCACCTGATACTGCACCAGGAGCAAAGCCTTATTGAGATACAAAAAGTGCAGATAGACATGATGAACGATATACTGAGCCGGCTTGAAAAGAAATGAACTTTTGAACAAAGTGCTTTTGAACATTTAAACAAACACACCCTGCTTACATTACCCGAAATTTGCCTGTATAATTAAAACATATATTCATGGAAAAAGTTTGGTTTATAACAGGAAGTTCACGAGGCCTTGGCCGCAGCCTTGCCGTGGCAGTATTAGAAGCTGGAGATAAGGTGGCTGCCACAGCACGCAATATCAGCCAGTTGGATGATTTAGCAGCAAAATATGGCAACAGGCTCCTACCGGTACAACTTGATGTTACCGATTATGAACGCGTGTATGAAGCGGTAGCCGAGGCAGTAGCCCATTTTGGCAGGATAGATGTCCTGGTTAATAACGCTGGCTTTGGAATAACCGGCGCCGCCGAAGCTTATACGCATGACCAGGTGCGTAGCCAGCTGGAAACCAACCTGTATGCTGTTATTGAGGTTACCCGTGCTGTGCTGCCTTATATGCGTAAACAACGCAGTGGCAGGATACTGCAGGTAAGCTCTATAGGCGGACGGATGGGTACTGCCGGCGTAAGTATTTACCAGGCGGCTAAATTTGGCGTAAGCGGTTTTACCGAATCGCTTGCACAGGAAGTTAAAGAGTTGGGTATTTTTGTAACATCGGTAGAGCCGGGCGGTTTCAGGACCGACTGGGCGGGGGACAGCATGACATATGCCCCCGAAATTGAAGAATATAGCCTGGTTAACAGCAGGGCTGCTTTTTTTAAAGGAGGCACATTTGTAGCCGTAGGCGACCCTGATAAAGCCGCTAAGGCAATGGTAGACCTTGCTGTGCACCCTAACCCGCCCGTGCATTTAGTATTAGGCAGTGAGGCCATAAGGATGCTTGAAAATATTGAAGTTATAAGGGTTAAAGAAAAAGAGGCATGGCTGCCGGTAAGCCTGAGCACCGACCACGATGATAGCGCGGGCGACTTTTTTAACTCAGAGTTTACCAAGTCTTATTTAAACAGATAATTTTATACCACAGGCACTTAGGTGCCTGTGTATTTTGCTAATATGGAAAATCCATTCACAAAAAGCGGTATTATATATTCGTGCTACACAAAAATTAGCCGGGAAAGCGAAAACTTTATCCCGGAGCATATTTTTACCTATATTGAAAGCGGCAGCCTGCAAATTAATGATGAGAAGGCTACCTACCATCTTAAAGCCGGTGATTTTGCTTTTTACACAAAAAACAGGCTGGCCAAATTTGCCAAACAGCCTACAGAGCAGGGTGGTGAATACAAGTCGCTCTCTGTTATGATTGACGGGCAGGCATTGCTAAAACTAAAGGGTGGCTTTAAGCAAATACACAACATTCCTGAAATTGAAACAGTTATACACTTGGAACCGAGTGTATTTTATAAAAGCTATGCCGAATCGCTTATTGCATATATAAATACTGAGGAAGAGCCCAGTGAAAAGCTGCTACAGTTAAAAGTGCAGGAAATTGCACTATTGCTGCTGGAAACCAGGCCGGAGTTTGCAGGGATATTATTTGACTTTAACGAACCCGGCAAGATAGACCTGAAGGACTTTATGCAGCGCCACTTTAATTTTAATGTGGGGCTGGAGCGCTTTGCCTACTTAACGGGCAGGAGCCTTTCTACCTTTAAGCGCGATTTTGAAAAGATCTTTGGCAGCACACCGAGCCGATGGCTACAGCAAAAACGCCTTGAAGAGGCGCATTTCCTTATTGCGGAGAAAGGTAAAAAGCCATCGGATGTATATATTGAGGTTGGTTTTGAAAACCTGTCGCATTTTTCATTTGCTTTTAAAAAGGCATTTGGCGTTGCACCATCGCAAATTTAATTACGAACTACAAAAGTACTAGCTGCATAAACTGCAGGTCGAGCCATTTATCAAACTTATAGGCCACTTCTTTTAAAACACCAGCTTCGGTAAACCCAAATTTTTTATGGAAATCAATGCTGCCGGCATTACTGGCATCTATGCAACCTACCATGCAGTGGTAGCCCTCCTGGCGGCAAATGTTTATAAGGCGGGAGAGGAGCAGGCGGCCTATTCCCTTGCCATGCGCTCCTTCAGCAACGTAAACGGAATGCTCTACCGTGCTTTTGTAGCCTACTTTTACCCGAAAGGTTCCATAGGTAGCAAAGCCTATCGGTACACCGTTTCCTTCTGCTACAATTACAGGCCAGTTGCCATTTTGCTTATCGGCAAACCACTGGGCTATTTCGGCATCGGTTTTTGGCTCATAGTCATAGTTCGCGGTGGTATGCAATATATTATGGTTGGTAATATTTTTAATCATTTCCAGGTCTGAAGCAGTAGCTTTGCGTATTGTGTGCATCTTTTTTTCTAAAATTAATCAAAACATTCCATCATTAGTAAATCACCTTCTTTGTGTTCTATCACTACAATGCCGTCGCTTTCAACCTCGTTGCTGCTGCCGGTGCGGTAGCCTATGGTAAGCGGCTCGTTCTTCAACGGGTATTTTAAATTTTTTGTTGAGATGCCTTTTGCTTCTCCTATAGGTATCAGTGAGATAGGTGTAGCGGCAGGATACCACTTTTCAAATTTATACGGTAGTAAAAATATCTTGCTATGGTCGTCTATAATCACGATTTTCAGCGTATCGCGAAAGCGCGCAATATTGGTAATGTTGGTAATGGTATGGTCTGCCCGGCGGCCGGTGGCCCAGATAACATTTACCGCCGGGATGCCTCTTTCTATCAAATAGTCAAAGGCTTTATCAAGGTCGGTTTTGTCTTGGTCTGGGGTATGTACAATTTCCAGCGGGTATTGCAGTTCCTTATAATATACCGGGTCAAAACCCCTGTCGAAATCGCCCAGCAATACATCTACCTTAATGCCCAGCTCTATTACGCGCGTTATGGCACTGTCCAGCACTATTACCAGGGGCGACCACTCTAATAGCTGGCCCATAAGTTCTTTGCTGCAGGCAGCGCCATTGGCTATTATAAGTGCGGGCTCCTGGTCGTCGCGTACTATATGGTGTGAAGACATTTACAGCTTTTTGCGCAAATATACCATTTTATCCTTATTCGGTGGGCTGCACCTCATAAGAGACCGCCGAAACCCTGCTTAACCTGAAATAACCGAGTGGGTAGTTGGCTTCATCGGTTTGATTTACAACATTGCCGCGCACAGTAGCCGGGGGGGTACTAAATGGCCCGCCGCCGCCGCCACCTGCTACTTCCAGCAATTTAACCATGTAATTATAATATTGTTTAGAAATGCCATACAGTTTAATATCAATAATATCCTGTGGCTCAATATCTTCATCTGAAACAAAATCAAACATTTCGTTGCCGTTAGTAAAGCGGTCTTCGTTTACGTCATATTCAGGTATTGCCAGGAACTCTGCATCAAATCGTGATAAGTAGTAATTTTCTTCAGCGACATTATCATTAAAAAAGAAGCGTATCTCAGTTTCATCGCCTTCAAAACCACCGTCTTCACTTTGTGCTATTGATGTTATATCGGGTACGTCATATAAGGTTTCGCTTCCGGTGTAGGTTTGGCCGTTATAGATAATCGTGAGTATATAACCCTCATTAATTTGCGGTACAAAGTACTGGCAAACATACTGCCCCGTGCCAGGTACTTCGGTAAACTCATATAATGTACCCGCGCTATCCGCTACAGTTACGGTAGCGCCGCTAACCACGGGTATCTCGGCATCATAGTAGCCTGTTGTAGTGGTTAGCTTTATAGTCTGCTCATTGCCCGGCGTGCCTTTTACCCAGTTGATAGAAGCATCAACCACCAGCCTCTTAGACCCGGTTGTAAGGTCTACGTCTATCACTTCTTCGCAACTGGTAAGCATTAATCCGATAGATGCCAGTAGTATATATAGTATCTTTTTCATGCCTTAAAATTTAAAATTATAGGTTACGCTGGGTATTACTCCAAAAATTGAGAGCCGTACTGCCTCATTACTCCCATTATCTTCGTTTTGGCGGAAGTTGATAGAAGCGGCATTCTGGCGGTTGTAAAGGTTGTATATGCTAAATACCCATTCGCCCTGCCATCCTTTTTTCTTTTCAGGTTTTGGCACGTAGGTAGCCGAAACATCAAGGTGGTGGTAAGCGGGCAGCCTGTTGTCGTTACGCAGGCCGTAACTGGGTATGGTAATATCGCCATACTGGTACTGCCCGTTTGGGTAGGTTACCGGGCGGCCGCTTTGCAGCGTGAATATAGCGCCAAACTGCCACTTATCACTTAGTTCATAAGCACTGGTTACCGAGAGGTTGTGCAGCTTGTCATAACCTGTTTTATACCACTGGCCGTCGTTAATGCCCAGTTCTTCGGGGGTGCGCCCG
>Ga0247803_1001268_pt1 | contig 13278 bp, 10 predicted proteins | sample UWRJL014104B1_FD_180928 | JGI IMG/M metagenome (GOLD analysis project Ga0247803, IMG submission 180928) | Plant litter microbial communities from Arlington Agricultural Research Station in Wisconsin, United States - UWRJ-L014-104B-1 | ecosystem: Environmental > Terrestrial > Plant litter >...
ACCTTGCCGGGGCTGGGCAGGTAGGCCAGTTTTATAAACTTAGGCAGGCTGTTTTCCCAGTCTTCAATACGTTCGGCTACTACGCTTTCACCCTGGCCGTAAGTCATTATGGTCTGATGCAGTATAAACGGCCGCTCATACGCTTCTATAAGCCTTGGGATGACCTCGGTATCCACCAAATATTTCATTTCATACGGCACACCAGGGAGTGATATATATACCGTATCGGCCTTTTTCATCCACATGCCCGGCGCGGTACCTACCGCATTGTGCAGCACCGTGGCTTTAGAGGGAACAAGCGCCTGGTCTTTATTTATCTGGCTGGCGGGTCGTTTAAGCGCCTTTTCTATCAGTGCTACCACATGTGCCTCAACATCGGCATTGCGCACCAGGTGGTCGTCAAAATATTCGCAAAAAGTGGTTTTGGTAATGTCGTCTTTTGTGGGGCCCAGGCCACCGGTAATAATTACTACGGCTACCCTGTTTTGCAGCATGGCAAGGGTATCGAGTATATGGCGGCGGTCGTCGCTTACCGATAGCATTTCATATACCGATATCCCTATCTTATCCAGCGCCTTGGCTATATAGCCGCTGTTAGTATCGGTTATCTGCCCTATAAGTATTTCGTCGCCTACAGTTACTATTGCTGCCTTCATTACTAAAGATTATAGTTTTTCTTTACTTCTTTAAGGGTATTATCTACGTGCTGCCTCAGGCTTTTTACCACATCTTTTATTTCTTTGCGTTTGCCTTCTGCCTTTGTCCATTTTTCAATAGTAAGCACATCTTCATACGCCAGTTCCATGCCTAAAAGGTCGAGTGTAGGCTTAATTTTGTGGGCGGCGTGGTATACCATGGTGTGGTTTTTTTCTTCCAGGCCGTTCCTTATGTTCTTAATTTCAGCCGGTACCTCTTCGGTAAAAAGGGTAACAATTTGTTTTGCAAATTCCTGGTCGTTGTCAGAAATCGCATATACTTTTGATAAGTTATAGTGTAGTGCCATATTACTTTACCTGAACCTTAAATAGTTTTTTTTCTTCTAAAAATCCTTCTAGCACATCGCCGGGCGCCACAGGCCCCACACCTTCGGGCGTACCTGTAAAAATAACATCGCCGGTGCGCAGCGTAAAGTATTTTGAAACTTCCGCTACAAGCTCATCCACTTTCCAGAGCATGTATTTTGTATTGCTCTTTTGCACGCTCTGCCCGTTTTTAAGCAATTCAAAGTTAATATCATCTACGGTTTCAAAACCTGTTTTATCAATAAAATCGCCTATTACTGCCGATCCGTCAAAGGCTTTTGCCTTTTCCCAGGGCAGGCCTTTTTTCTTAAGCGCGTCCTGAAGGTCGCGCGCGGTAAAGTCGATGCCCACACTTATTTCGTCATAATATTTGTGTGCGAATTTAGGTTCTATATACTTACCTACCTTATTTATTTTTACAATTAACTCAATTTCATAATGCACATCGTTACTAAACTCCGGTATTACAAAGGGGAATTGCTTTTGTACCGGTGCGGTATCGGGCTTTATAAAAATTACGGGTTCGTCCGGCCGCTCGTTGTTAAGCTCGGCGATGTGGTTTACATAATTCCTGCCAATGCAAATAATCTTCATACTCTGCTATGCCAGTTTGTTATTAAGCTTTCGCAATTTTATTGCTGTAAGGACTTTCTTGGTATACAACGGGAAATCAGCGCTCTGAAACCAGCCGTAATAGCCCGGCTCCTGTGCCAGCACCTGCTCTACCTTTACATTTTTAAATTTGCCAAAGGTAAACACCTCAACCCCATTTTCGTCAAGCGCGATGAAGCCGGCAAAGTCAACCGCCTTTTTACGTGTGGTGTATTCTGAGAGCTGCTTCATGTCGTTCTCAAGGTCAGGGTAGCGGTCCAGCTGCGACTTTAGTATCTCGTAAGTCGCGTTAGTATCGGCCGCGGCAGAGTGGGCATTTTCAAGCGGGAGGCCACAATAAAACTTATAGGCCGCGCTCAGGGTACGCTCTTCCTTTTTATGGAAGATGGTCTGCACATCTACCGATACGCGGTTTTTCATATCAAAATCAAGCCCTGCACGCAGGAGTTCTTCCGCCAATAGCGGAATATCAAACCGGTCTGAATTATATCCGGCAAGATCGGAATCCTTTATCATGCCAAATATCTGGTGCGACAGCTGCTTAAAGGTGGGTTCGTTTGCCACCTTTTCGTCTGTGATGCCATGAAACGCTATGGTTACCGGCGGTATGGTACGCTCGGGGTTTACCAGCCAGGTACGGCTTTCTTTATTTCCGTTAGGGTACACCTTAAGTATCGATATTTCTACAATACGGTCTTTAGTTATGTCGGTTCCGGTAGTTTCAAGGTCAAAAAAACAAATAGGGCGGTGTAGTTTCAGTTCCATAAATCACTTTGTGTTAGTACAAATATAGGGGTACTAAATTATAAAAAGAATATTAGTGGCATGTATTTACGGGCGATATTGCAAAAAATACATTTAGCGCTACGGGCAGTCCCACACATACTCAGATGTGGGGTAGGCCTGCTTTTTATAGTCAAAGTGCCACCACTCATAAGGATAAATGCTAAACCCAGCTTTAGTCATAATGCTTTGCAGCAGCCTGCGGTTTTTGCGGGCTTTTCTCGAAATACCCTTATAATCAGGGTGCGACACCTCGCTAAAATCATCAAACGCGCCACCCATATCAATAAGGTTACCCTGGGCATCTGCCAGCGAAATATCTACCGCCTGCCCTCGGTTGTGGTTGCTGCCCTTGCCCGGCTTCGCTACATATTTGGGGTTGTTTACAATTTCATACATCTTAAACTGAATGGGGTATGGCCTGTAGCAGTCAAACAGCACCAGGCGGTAGCCTTTATCGGCCGCAAGGGCATGGGCTTTATCGAGTGCGGTGGCAACCTCGGGGCGCAACAGGCAGCGCGCGCAGGGGTACACCTTTTGGTGCATAAAGTTGATGGTATCGGCGTAGGCCATGTTGTTGATAACATCAAGCGAATCAAAGCGTATCTCGCTCCATTCGGTGGAGAGGGAGTCTACTATTGAAGTTTGTTGCTGGGCGAATAGCTTTACTGTTGTTGTAAGGAATAAAATATAGAAAAGGTACTTCATATCAGGTTAAGCTAGACTTCAAATATAAGTATTCGTACAGAAATAATTATGCCATAGGCGAGGTAAACTATTTATCTTAACTTTGCATTATCAACCCAATTAACCGCAAAATGCTAAACAATATTTTTAAAGCAACCTTAGCCATACTGCTTTTACTGCTATGTCACTCGTGTGCCACTCCGCAAATGCATACCTCATATGCAAACGACAAAAAGTATATAGCTATGGCATCAGGCAAGTGGCTCCTGAATAACATCAACACGAACCCTGCAGTCTCCGGCAAAATAAAAAGTAAAATGGAAAGCGTGTCTAAAAATACGCTACAAAAAAATTTAGGCGACCGTTTTACCTTTATAGACGATGCCCGCGGTAAAATATTGCTCCCGGATACAGGGATCATGGAACTTGACGCAAAAGATCTTAAAATACTTAATGCCACTACCGGCTTTAATTACCTTATTGACATATCGGCAGAAACGGTTACAATGAACCAGGGTATCGACAAGCTTACCGGTTATCCACCTAATAATACCGAGATGCGTATTTTTATACGTATATATGATTTACAGAACCAGACAATGGTGCACTCTCAACTAACACGAGCGTACACAGACCAGATGGGACAGCGGTTATACGAACCCAATGAAAAGCTGTTTATGATAACTTTAAAAAAAGCACTGAAAAATTTACGTAAAAATTCTGATTTATAGAAAAAGCCCCGCTTCCGCGAGGCTTCAATAATAAAAAATATAAATCTTTAATAATCCCTGTCCACGTCAAACGCCTCCAGGTATTCGGCTACACGTTTTACGAATGAACCTCCCAGGGCGCCATCTACCACGCGGTGGTCGTAGCTGTGCGACAGGAACATCTTCTGGCGTATGCCTATAAAGTCGCCCTCGGGGGTTTCTATAACGGCAGGCACCTTGCGTATGGCACCCAGGGCCAGTATACCCACCTGCGGCTGGTTGATAATAGGCGTGCCAAACACACTGCCAAACGTGCCCACGTTAGTAACCGTATAGGTCCCCCCCTGCGTATCGTCCGGCTTAAGCTTGCCGGCCTTGGCGCGGTTGCCCAGGTCGTTTACGGCTTTAGCCATGCCCACAAGGTTCAGCTGGTCGGCATTTTTAATAACAGGTACTATGAGGTTACCATTCGGCAGGGCCGCGGCCATACCCAGGTTAATGTTTTTCTTTTTAATAATGTAGTCACCATCCACGCTTATGTTAAGCCCCGGATAATCTTTAAGCGCCTTGGCCACAGCCTCCATAAATATAGGGGTGTAGGTAAGCTTTTCGCCCTCGCGTTTTTCAAAAGCAGTCTTCACCTTATCGCGCCATTTTACAATATTGGTAACATCTACCTCAATAAACGACTGCACGTGCGCCGACGTTTGCACGCTCTGCACCATATAGCCCGAAATAAGCTTACGCATACGGTCCATCTCAATGATCTCATCGCCGCCATTAACCGAAGGAGCAGCCTTTAGCGTTTCAGGTTTCAGGTTGAAGGTTTCAGGTTGCTTAGCCGTTGTAGCTGATAGCTGAAGGCTGATAGCTGATAGCTGACCGCTTTTTCGCTTTTCAACATACTCCAGTATATCATTCTTGGTAACGCGGCCATCTTTGCCCGTACCGGTAAGGCTTTCCAGTTCGGCAAGGCTCACGCCTTCTTCTTTTGCAATATTTTTAACCAGTGGCGAATAGAATTTCTCTGATGCAGAAAAATCTTCGGGTGTGGCAACGGTTGCTTTGGCAGCTGCTACAGCCTGTTCTAACTCTGCTACATGCGGAATTGCATGTTCAGACGCTTCTTCAGGGGTATCGACTACCACGCCGCCTTCGGTTTCTATATAGGCTATGGTTTGCCCTACCTGCACCACATCGTTTACGTTAAAAAGTACCTCACTAAGCGTACCCGAAACTTCGCTGGGCACGTCGCTATCTACCTTATCGGTGGCAATTTCCAGTACCGCCTCATCGGCAGCCACGTGGTCGCCCACTTTTTTAAGCCAGTTCGTTATGGTTGCTTCTGCAACGCTTTCTCCCATCTTGGGCAATTTGAGTTCAAACTTTGCCATATTGTTAACCAAAAGGTGTTTTTTAATTTTATGTTTGCGAATTTAATAAAAAATCCGACCTAAAAATAATTCGTAACTATTTTTTATTCATTTTCAAGGTCCAGGGCCTGCCCCCTGTCGTCGCTGCTGTTGCTGCCGGTAAAAAATGTGGCACCCGCAGGCATCATCTTATAGGTAAAGGCCGTTTTGTGGGTATCCATAAAGTTGATAATGCTGGCATAATCGGCAACGGCGGTATCAAACAAGACCTCAGCGCCTTTGTTTTGTAAAAATACGGCTTCCTCTTTTATATCCCCTACCCTAAGCAAAGGTTTTTGCAGGAAAAGTTTTAAATCAGCAGGCATTTTTTCATTTCCTGAAACTAAAATATAGTGCGGGGGGGTAACCTGTTCGCCCTTACGGTTCTTTTTAACGAACATAAACGCAAAGGCCCCGGCATTCATAAAAAGGTCAAAAACCGGGTACGACCTGAAATGTTTTTTATAAAAAAACTGCATCGCGTCGCGAAAACGCTTCATATACAGCCCATCTTTAACGGTGCTTTCCCCTTTAAAATGTATGGCTGTAGCGAGCCCAAAATAATAGTTGGCCAGGCCTTTTTTAGTAATGCTGTACGAGAGGTCAAAATCATCGCTGTACATAAAGCAGTCTTCATCAAAGCCGCCCACTTCAAGGTACAGGTTGCGCTTCATAAACATAAACGCCCCCACCAGTATATCGGTTTTGCCAATGCCATTTTCGGCAATTGCCTTGTTGTAATATTTATTGAAACCCTTTACTCCGGGAAACATTTTGTACAGCCCGGTTACTTTAGTAAACGCCACCCAGGGTGTGGGCAGGCCGCGCTTGCTTTCGGGTAAAAAGCCGCCACGCCCGTCTATAAGCTTTATGCCTGTAGCCCCCATATCAGGCGTTTTATCGGCAAATGCCAATAGTTTGCTAAACGTATCTTCAGCCACTACCGTATCGGGGTTAAGGATGCAGATATATTCGCCTTTGGCAGCGGCAACGCCTATGTTATTCCCCTTCGGGAAACCACTGTTCTCTTTATTCTCTATAAGGATTACACCAGCAAAGTGCTGCTTTACCATGGCACAGCTGTCATCGGGCGAATTATTGTCTACCACAATTATCTCGGCATCAAGGCCGGAAAGCGCCTTTTGCACACTATCAAGGCACAGGTGTAAAAAGTAACGTACGTTGTAATTAAGTATAATAACCGATAAGCGCATGAAACAAAGATAAAAAAATATTGCAGTGTTTTATAGGCTGCGGGCAGCTCAGTGTCCAAAAGCAAAAAAACATTACTAAACAATTAAATTTCAATGTTTTAAATTTTATATTCCAATAATTATTATATTTACACCTATAGCCAATAATCTCAAAAACAACCTTACACATGAGTACCACACCTACCTTTCATGCCGGCATTTGCATGGCCGGGGCCATTTCCGCAGGGGCCTATACCGCCGGCGTTATGGACTATCTAATTGAAGCCCTGGAGCACTGGGAAAAAGCAAAACAATTGCAGGCCGCTGGTAAGCTTAGCGGAATACCAAAGCACAATTTTATAATTGATGTACTGGGCGGCGCATCGGCCGGGGGTATGACGGCAGCTATAACAGCCCGGGGCCTGCAGGATAAATTTGTGCCTGTTACCACACAAACCGTAAAAGATGAGGCACTTGCCAAAGCCAATCCTTTGTATAATGCATGGGTAAACCTTAAGGAAACCAAAGAGCAGGACATGATGGATTTACTCCTGAATACCGATGATATAGAAAACAATACCGACAATAAGGAAAAAGAGGTACGTGCCGGCTTAAACTCAAATTTTATAAAGGACATAGCATCTGATATGCTTGATAAGCGGGTGGCCATAAAATATGAACGCCCTTATATAGCAAATGACCTTGATATTTTTACAACGCTTACTAACCTGCGTGGCTTTTCTTATAAAGTTAATTTCAAGACCAGCAGCGGCAATCGCACCCACCACATGCGCATGCACCGCGACTACGCTTTTTTTACACTGGATGACCGCGCGGGGAAAATTCCGGGTGCCCTTCCAGACGGGCGGATACCTGTACATTTTTATGACGAAAAAGGCAACAGCAATGTACTTAAAAGTGCGGCAATGGGCACTGGGGCTTTCCCTGTAGGACTTGAAAGCCGCGACCTTACACGCAAAAGCAGCTATATTAAAAGCAGCAAGTACCTCAACCTTATGAAGGGCGCTAAAGGGGCAGACTATACTTTTTTACCTGAAAGCGACGATTTTTTATCGCTTAACGTGGATGGGGGTGTAATTAATAACGAGCCTTATGAAATTACCGAACAGCTTTTAGAAGACCGCAGGGAAATAAAATTAAGAGAAGAAGCCAAATTAAAAAAGGCTGAACAGGAAGCGAAAGATAAAGCCGCATTAGAAGCAGCAAACTTAGGAACAGCGCCTACTGAAGCAACAGCTACTGAGGAAATAAAAAATATTGAAGAAGGAGAAGAAGAGGACTCATTTGTTATGCCCAAAATGAACCGGAACGCAGCACTTTTTGAAAATATGGTGCTGATGATAGACCCTTTTCCTGACGACGACAAAAAAGTGCCTGAATACATCCCTAAAAAAGCCTGGAGAAATGTATTACCCTCAATAATCACGGCCATGCGCAGCCAGCTGATGATGAAAGACGAGCAAATAAAACGCGCTTACCTTAGCGATGATTATACCCGTTTTTTAATTATGCCGGAGCGGTATGACAATATAAATGGTGTAGATGTAAAAATGGATTATGCCATAGCATGTGGCTCATTAGAGGGTTTTGGAGGATTCTTCAGTAAGGAATTTCGCAAACACGATTACTTTTTAGGCCGCCGTAACTGCCAGCGTTTCTTACAGCAGCATTTTACCGTGCCGGAAAATGCCGGAAACCCCATATTGGCATACGGTTATAAAGACGTAAAAGAATATGGCAAGCTAACAATTGACGTAGCACCCGGAGAGTCTAAAAAAGAAGCAACCCTTGACGGTGAAAACAATGCCGGGGCTACCACAGCAAAAACATACCTGTGCATACTACCTGATATAAGGGTACGCGAGGATGGTTCTGTTTATACCCCTCCTGAAGAAAAAAAATACAACTATCCCGCTATAAACCTTAGCTACGTCCTCGGGCTCAAAAAAAAGATTATAAAACGACTCGTAACCGTGGCTAAAAATGTAGGTAACGTAGAGGTAAAAGAGAAAAAGCATGAAAACAGTATAATATTGAAAACGCTACGTAAAAAATCTAAATTCCGGGAAAAAATTGTAGATAAAATTGCAGACAAAGGTGTAAATGCTTATATTAACCTTGCTCTTTTATTTGCTAAAGGAACCGCGGCCGATGGAATTATAGATATTGTTATAAGAGATTTAGAAACACGTGGATTGATAAAGGATGACCGCGAATAATTTGTAACAATCTGTTTAAAGAAGCTACTTATATATAAAATTTCCCCTTTTTATGAAGTATTTTGTTTGTACCGTACTGTTGTTATGCACTACTACAGCCTTTGCGCAATACACCCGTAAAGACAGCCTGCAGGGCAGCCTGAGGCCAGAGCGCACCAGCTACGATGTGCAGCATTACGGGCTGGATATTACCATAGACCCGGCAAAGAAAACAATACATGGGTTTAATGATATAGATTTTAAGGTGGTCGAGGCTACTGCTAAAATACAGGTAGACCTGTTTGAGAATATGAAGGTAGACAGCATTATGTTCAACAAAAAAAAGCTGCAATACAAGCGCGATAATGATGCCGTGTTTATAACCTTTCCTGCTATGCTTGCAAAAGGCACCTCACAAACCATACGGTTCTATTACAGCGGTACACCGTTAATTGCAAAAAGAGCCCCGTGGGACGGAGGTTTTGTATTCACAAAAGATAAAGCAGGGAAACCCTGGGTGGGCGTTGCGGTACAAGGCACCGGTGCCAGCCTGTGGTACCCTGTAAAAGACCACCAAACGGATGAGCCGGACAATGGCGCTACCATAAAAGTAGCAGTGCCTAACGGACTTATGAATGTGAGCAACGGCCGCCTGCTGGGCAGTACCGACCTTAAGAACGGCTACACCCGCTGGGACTGGGAGGTTAAAAACCCCATAAACAATTATGACATTACCGTAAACATAGCCGACTATACCCACATTCATGATGAACTTGACGGCCTGAGCCTTGATTATTATGTACTGAAAGCAAATGAGGAAAAGGCTAAAAAGCAATTCGCCCAGGTGAAGCCCATGCTGCAATGCTTCCAGAAAAAGTTTGGGCCCTATCCTTTTACTGAGGATGGCTATAAGCTGGTAGAAACCCCCTACCTGGGCATGGAGCACCAAAGTGCTATTGCGTATGGCAATAATTATAAAATGGGCTACATGGGTAGCGATATGTCCGGCTCTGGTGTGGGGATGACGTTTGACTATATCATCATTCATGAAAGCGGGCACGAATGGTTTGGCAACAGCATTACCAGTAAAGATATTGCCGACATGTGGATTCACGAGGGCTTTACCACCTACAGCGAATGCGTGTATGTAGAATGCAACTACAGCTATGCCCAGGCCATGCGGTACATAAACGGCGAGCGCTCCGGCGTGCGTAACGACAAGCCCGTGATTGGGGTTTTTGGGGTAAATAAAGAAGGCAGCGGCGACATGTACTTTAAAGGCGCGCTGATGCTTAACACGCTGCGCCATATAGTCAACAATGATGAAAAGTGGTGGAAAATAATTTACGATTATGCTACCACCTTCAGGCACCAGGTAATAGATACTAAAACGGTGGTCGACTTTTTTAATAAAGAAACCGGCCTGAACCTGACACCCGTGTTTAACCAGTACCTGCGCTATACCGAAATACCCATACTGCAATTAAAGCTTAACGGCAAGAACATAGAATATAAATGGCAAACCAATGAGCCGGACTTTGCCATGCCGGTAGAAATTACTGTAGAAGGAAAAACAATAAGGCTTAACGCTACAAATGCCCTGCAAAAGCTGCCCACAACCGTTACAAACTTTGACAATGTGGCTGTTGCCAATGAGAAGTTTTATATTAAGGTGCAGTATTTGTAAGAAAAACATCTTGTGGCTATCGTAACACCTTACAGGTTTAAGCACATGTGTTTGGAAGGCAGAACTTACTCCTGCCAGAACCCCGTAGGGGTGTCATATTTATAGCGTTTAAGAGCATAAAGTTGGGAGAGTTCCGTAGGAACGGCATATAAATTATGATTATATGCCGTTCCTACGGAACTCTTTAGCCATCTACGACAATCATTCCCTATAAATATACCGCTCCTACGGAGCTAAACCGCTTTTAAGCTTTCTACACCTGACAGGTGTAGAAAACCTGTCAGGTGTAGAAAAGAAGTGCTAAAAAAAGCCCTAACTTTCGTCAGGGCTTTTTATATACTATCGAAAAAGCTATGCTTATAAAAGCTCTTTTATCTTGGCTTCAAGTGCAGGCCCGTGAAGGTCTTTAGCTACTATTTTACCATTTGCATCAAGTACATACATGGTAGGTATCTGGTTTACAGCATAAAGTTGTGCAACAGGGTCCTGCCAGAATTTAAGGTTGCTTACGTGGTTCCAGGTAAGTTTATCGGCAGCGATGGCTTTTTCCCAGGCATCTTTTGTTTTATCAAGAGATACCCCTATGATATTTAAGCCTTTAGCATGGTATTTATTGTAAATGGCTACTACATTTGGGTTTTCGGCACGGCAGGGCTGGCACCATGAAGCCCAGAAATCTACAATGGTAACTTTACCCATAGCATCTTTAAGCGCAAGCATTTTACCGGTAGCGGTAGGCGCCGAAAACTGCGGGGCAGCATCTCCTACTTTAGGCCCTGCGGCAGGCTCGGCAGTTTCTTCGGGAGCCGGTGCGGCTTCAGGTGGGTTTTGCGCTTCTGCCTGCTGTTTTTCATAATTTGCAAAAACTTCAGCTACCTCTTTACCGCGTTTGGTTTTTTTAACCGAAGCGTCAAAATTTTCATATAATTTTTTAGCATCTTCTATTTTAGTAACACCCATTTGGGCAACATTCTGTAAAATATACAGGTTATAATACGCCTTAGGGTTGGCTTTCATAAAATCTACATATTTTTTATCCGCCTCGGCTATTATTACCTTTTGCTCCTTCATTATCTTGTTAGCGGTAACGGTATCATTGCTTTGCATGGCAACCATGTACTTATCCTTATTCACTTTAGCAAATACCTCAAACTTCTTGTTGATGCCTTTACTCAGCTCTTTAAACTCGGTAAGTTTATCATTGTTATACGTGCCCCCTACTTTAGATTTTTGTAGGGTATCTTTATCTACGGTAATTTCTATAGCACCCGGCTCCAGTACAAAATCAAGCTTTTGCTCTTTAACGCCATCTACGCTTATAAGGTAATAATCCGGTGCGGTAACGGTATCGGTAAACACAAAACGGCCACCTTCTACCTTTACAGTATCAACCGGGGTTGTACCCATCATGCCTCCCGGCCTTTCAAGTATTACATTACGGCCTTCCCATGACGCGTCTACGTTACCTGTAATTTCATATTGGTTATCTGCCAAATTTTTGCATGAAGCAAAGGCAAGTACCGACAATAGCAATGCTATTTTTTTCATTTGTTTTGTTTTTTTATTTATCAGCGCAAATATATTCAAAAATAAAGCCAAAAAAACACCTTTTACTATTATATTGATTTATATTGACGCCTGCTGGTTTAAAGTGGTCTTTACATTAGTATTCTTTATGGCTGCAAAGCCTTTATCTATGTTTATCATGTTATGGTAACCCCGTGCTTTAAGTATCGATGCCATAATAACCGAACGGTAGCCCCCCGCGCAATGCAGGTAAAAGGTGTTATCCTTTGGCACTTCCGCAAGCTGGTCGTTTACAAAGTCGAGCGGTACGTTTAACGCGTTAACTATGTGCCCGTTTTCAAATTCTGACGGTTTTCGCGAGTCAACCACAATCGCCTCTTGCTCCTGCATCGCCCGGGCAAACTCATCGGCAGAGACTGTTTTTACAGTATCTGTTGCAAACCCTGCCTGCTTCCAGGCTGCTAAACCGCCGTTAAGGTACCCAAGTGAATTATCAAAGCCTACACGTGCCAGTCTCGTAACGGCCTCTTCTTCTTTACCTTCGGGCGTAACCAGCAGCAACGGCTGGTTAACATCCATTATAAGGGCGCCTACCCAGGGGGCAAAACCGCCGTTAAGCCCTATAAATACTGAGCCGGGAATATGCTCTGCGGCAAAATCATCTTCGCCCCGCACATCGAGCACCAGCGCGTGGGTTTCATTAGCTATAGCCTCAAATTCAGCCGGGTTAAGGGCTTTAGCGCCTTTTTCTATAATATTCTCGAGGCTGTCATACCCCTTAATATTAAGCAATACATTTTGCGGAAAATAAGCCGGCGGGCGGCCCAGGCCATCCAGCAGCTCGGCTATAAACTCGGCACGGGTCATATCGGCACGCAGCGCGTAGTTTACTTTCTTTTGGTTGCCCAGGGTATCGGTAGTCTCCTTGCTCATGTTTTTGCCGCAGGCACTGCCCGCGCCATGGCTAGGGTATACTATGGTTGCATCGGGCAGGGGCATTATCTTATTGCGCAGTGAATCATATAAGTGCGATGCCAGTATTTCCTGTGTAAGTTCCTCGGTTAGCGCCTGCGCCAGGTCGGGCCTGCCTACATCTCCTATAAATAAGGTATCGCCGGTTATAATACCGTGCAGGTTTTTGTTCTCATCAAGCAGCAGGTAGCAGGTACTCTCCAGCGTGTGGCCTGGGGTGTGTATGGCTTTAACCGTATAACTGCCTACTGTAAATTCCTGCCCGTCAGCAGCAATAACAGCGTCAAACTCCGGGTGTGCCGTGGGGCCATATACTATTTTAGCGCCGGTGTTCCTGGCAAGGTCCAGGTGCCCCGAAACAAAATCGGCATGAAAATGCGTTTCAAAAATGTATTTTATGGTGGCATTGTCCTTACCGGCACGGCTTATGTAAGGCTGCACCTCGCGTAGCGGG
>Ga0247803_1001270_pt1 | contig 13274 bp, 10 predicted proteins | sample UWRJL014104B1_FD_180928 | JGI IMG/M metagenome (GOLD analysis project Ga0247803, IMG submission 180928) | Plant litter microbial communities from Arlington Agricultural Research Station in Wisconsin, United States - UWRJ-L014-104B-1 | ecosystem: Environmental > Terrestrial > Plant litter >...
TTAAAACCGCATTTGCGTCCGGTAAGTCCAGCTGATATTTTCCGTTGATATCGGTAGTAGTTCCACGCTGAGTCCCTTTTAAAATAATACTCACCCCAGGTAGGCCGTCGCCGGATTCAGCTTTGACGGTACCGGATATACTCACGTCCGCTGTCATCGTTGTTTTTTTGGTTTCCTCGGCAGGAATTTCATTTATCCTGGAAAAAGATTTGGATAATAAAATCTGGTCTTCATTGACCCGGTAGGCGATTCCTATCGGCAAAAACAACCGGTCGAGCACGAACGATAATTTTTCCTTGTTCGCAGAAATCGTCACAGCCCGTTGCATCGTAACAAGGTCACTGCTGTATGCAAAACGTATTTTTGCTTTTTGCTCAATCTTCACCAGTGCCTCCTCTAATGTTACATTTCTTAGTTCCAGCGAGATTCCGCGGTTCAGAAGATCCTGAGCCGGCGTATTGTGCGCATAGGCCATTGCCGACAGCAGACCGATGCAAACGAGTTGATAGAATGTTAATCGCATGATTTTGAATAGCAATCCATGCCGTGGATGAAAATGTTTTTTCATAATTTTACTGTGAATTGATTGAAATGTTGGAAACAACGATCCTGAAAATCGCCGCAGGGCGATCTGAATGAACTGCACGTTCTTGGATATCTGATCAGTTTATAATCAGGAGTGTCGCAACCACTCCTGATTTTTTTGAACAGACATTAATTCTGGTTAAGTAATTTGTCTATGTCATAAGTTGTTATATTTAAGTAAGTTAAGGTTCCTGCATTAATAGTTATCTTGCACATCCCTCGCCCTTCAAAATCACTTTATCTGCTTCGATCTCATATGTTGTCCCCAAAAGCGTTTCGATCATTCCAAGGATTTCGGGAAGCTTTTGATTATTGAAATCGACTTTCAGGCGGCATTTTTTAATTTCAGGATTTGCAAATTCGATTTTGATACGGAAAGTTTGCTGCAAACGAATGGCAACCTCGCTCATAGGCGTTTCATTAAAAACAAGGGAGACGGACTGCCAATTTTCATTGATCGTTTCATTGTCAGGTGTAACATTGAAAGTCATCCGATCGGAAGTTTTTTCAAAAACAGCTTCTTGTTTGGGTTTTAATACAATAGTTTCAAATTTGTTAGCTGAATTTTCTTTGCTGACTGCAACACTGCCGGTAACTACTGAAACTTTGTAGCTCGGCTCGTTTTCATTGGCTTTTACATTGAACGTCGTCCCTAAAACTTGTGTTTTTAATTTGCCGCAATGAATGATAAAAGGATGTTCTATGTCCCGCCGTACGTCAAAGAAAGCCTCTCCATGAAAGTCAATTTCGCGGTTCTTACTTGTTGAAAATGAAACTGGATGGGAGATAAACGCTCCTGGTTTAAGCCAGATAACACTTTTATCCGGTAAAGTGTATCGGATAATTTTTTTCTCCTTATTACTGAAAGTGATTTGTAGCGAATCAGTAAGAACGTTTTCTGTTACAGCCTTTTCAGTTTTCGGGGAGGTAGAATAAGCAAAGAAAAGTCCGGCAAAAAGAACAGCGGCTGCAGCATAATACCATAACTTCCGAAGCGGTAAAATTGGCGTATTTGTCTCATGTTCCGTTTCTGAAATTTGGAGTTGAATGCGTTCGTACAAAACCTCCTCATCACAAGCTGAAAAAGTTTCTCCGGATTCAATGGTAAGGCTCTGGTACCATGCTTCGACAAGATCACGTTCGTGACTGCTGCACTGATTGCTCAGATATTTTTTTAATAACTCAGAAGAAGGAATTTTGGGATCCATTTTAGGTGTATGATTTACACTTATAGAAATAGCTTTATTATACAGTCTGCTATTTCGAGGAATATCCCTTACTTAAATATGAATTTATTTTTAAAAAATTGAATTCCTTAGGCAAAAGTGATGCTTATGAGTGCCAAAGCGATGTAATCTTTCATCTCAATTCTCAAAATCCGCAAGGCCTTGCTAATATGAGCTTCAACGGTTTTTTCCGAAATTTCAAGTGTCAGCGCGATTTCTTTCAGAGTGTAACCTTTGCGGCTGAGTACAAAAACCTGACGACATTTTTCAGGAAGTTTTAAAAGCGACTGTTCATATAACTCACTTAAAAGATTATAGTCCAGATGTTCTCTGGTGTCGTCATCAGCGGGTGACTCTACTTCATCAATAGAAAAAAGGTGTTTTTTCTGTTCCTGGTAGTAATGGTTTACAATGTTATATTTCAACATGCCCTGCAAATAAGCCTGAGCATTTTTTTGAATATCAAATTTATTTCTCCCAATCCAGAATTTGAAGAATACTTCCTGGACCAGATCTTCTGCGGTTGTTCTCGCGCCCGTTTTCCGAATGGCTGTGTGTACCAGAATACGGACATGCCGACGGTATAACTCACTAAAAGCAAGTTCATCGTTTTGTTGGCAGATCAGTTTCGTCAGCTCTTCGTCAGAAAAATAATGGTAGGTAGTTGTCAATTTTGTCAGGGATTTAATACCGGTTTATCTACGACTTCTATTATTATTTAAATGAAATCAATCCTTCGGGCGCGATATTTACTTCATAAGGATACCAGGAATATTTTATACTTGTCATATATACACTAAAAAGTCGGTGAATAATTTGGCGCTGGAACGATTTCAGTACAGAATCATTGAAATTTACGAATAAGTCAATATTTGTGAATATTTTTAGTAAAAATTGAAAGTAAATTATTTTTAAGTATGTATCAGGATCTTGAAATAACAGAATATATAGCTTCGGGTTACAACCCGGTAATTATTGAAAATGTAATTCCCCAAATTGATCATGGAAAATATCCGGTAAAGGTTATTGAAGGAGATACCGTTTTAGTACAAGCCGATATTTTTTCCAACGGTATCAACAGTTTGGCTGCAAGAATTTTTTTCAAACATGAAAATGAAGACAAATGGCAGGAAACTTATTTGAAGCCCATAGGAAACGACCGTTGGGAGGGGCAATTTGTGGTGGACAGAACTGGTTCATTTCAATATTTCATCAAAGCCTGGATTGATCCGATTGCGACCTGGCAAACCGAAATTACCAGAAAAGTACATCAGTATATTTCGTTCAAGGATTTACTTTCCACTGGGAGGACGCTGCTGGAAAATATGGCGAAACAGGCTTCGAAGGAAGATAAGGCATTGATCAAAGAAGCGGTCAGGATTTTCAAAGATGAAAAAAGAGCTGATGAAGCCGGGCAAATGGCGATGAGCTTTCGTTTCACAGAATGGCTCAATCGTTACCCCGATATGAGCTTATCGGCCAGAACGGCTGATTTTGGAATAATTTCCTATTCAAAAAACGTAGAATTCAGTTCCTGGTATACCATGTTCCCGCGTTCCGCTGCGGATAAAGCAGGCAGCCACGGCACCTTTCAGGATGTCATTTCGTTGCTTCCCAGAATTGCCAACATGGGTTTTGATGTATTACATTTTCCCCCTATCCATCCCATTGGGCTCAACAAGAGAAAGGGCAAAAACGGAGGAAAAAAGGTTGAACGAAATGATCCGGGTTCGCCTTACGCGATTGGAGATTTGTCGGGAGGGCACGACACTATTCATTCAGAATTAGGAAACATTAAAGATTTTCAAAATCTTGTATGCGAAGCAAGGGCACTTGATATTGAAATTGCACTTGATCTTGCTTTGCAATTTTCTCCGGAGCACCCCTGGGTAGTAGCGCATCCTGACTGGTTTGAAAAGCTCAGTCGGGATCCTGCCGACGGAATAATTTTGCCTAATTCAAGTCAGCCCGATTTTCTGCAAATCATAATTGATCAGAGTAACTGGGTGGAAATCAAAGACGCTGTTCTTGAAATCATCAATATTTGGATAGGGTGGGGCCTCAGGATTATTCGAATAGTTCAGCCAGATTTTCACCCGGTGGGATGGTGGCAGCAAATTATCCGTGAGGTCAATAAAAGCAACCCTCAAGTCCTCTTTTATGCCGGAACCGTAACACGCCCGAAGGTGATGAATTATCTTGCGAAATCTGGGTTTGCTTTATCGGATTCCTATTTCATGTGGAGGAATTCAGGTTACGAATTGCAGCAATATATTAATGAAATAGCTTACTCTGAGCAGAAGGCCTTTTTCAGACCCATTTTCCGGGTAAATTCGCCGGATATAAATCCTTATAACTTGCAGTCAGGGCATGAGCCGCAGCAAATAATCCGATTTTTTCTTGCAGCTACACTCGCAGGATGTTATGAAATTTATGGGCCGGTTTTTGAGCAACTTGTTTACGAGGCCCTTCCGGGTAAGGAAGAATACTGGAATGCTGAAAAGTATGAAATCAGAAATTGGGATTGGGAGAAAGAGACTAAAATTACCTACCTGATCACGATGATTAACAAGATCAGAAGGGAAAACCAGGCGTTGCAGCAAACCAACCGGATCCACACATGCGCTGTGCAGAACGACCAGATTTTGTCTTATTTTAAAGGCCATGATAACGGGAACAGAATCCTTTGTGTTGTAAATCTGAACGCACATCAGCGACAGGCCGGAATGGTTCAGGTTCCGTTGCATTTAATTAATAAAAACCACGATGAAATTTTCATTGCCCACGACCTGATTACGGGCGCACGATATCATTGGAAAGGTGAGTGGAATTACGTCGAGCTCGATCCGCATATACTTCCTTTTCATTTGTTACGAATCGAGGATTATCATGGAGAATACCATTAAAAAGTTGGTAAATATTGATAAACAGCAAATATGTATTGGCTTTTTATTTAAAAAAAGATGAATTTGGTGGTTGCAGAGAATTTCTGCCAAATTTTCACTCTTATTTTAGGTTTACCTTATGAAAAAGCTGTTACTTCTCCTCGCTCTTCCTTTGGTATCGCATGCTCAGACAGCTCCAGATGCGATCAAAGAAAAAGCTGCCAAGATTCACGCAAAAGCGTTAACGATCGACACACACGCGGATGTTCCTATTAATATGATGAAAGAGGGATTTGATGTGGCTGTGGAGCACGATTACGCAAAAGATGGTTCCCAGATCGATTTTCCAAGAATGAAGAAAGGCGGTATGGACGGCATGTTTTTCGCTGTTTATTTGGGTCAGGGGAAACGTTCGCCGGAGAACAATGCCGAAGCTAAGAAAAAGGCGTTGGCTATTTTTGATAAAATACATGATGCGGTAAAGAAAAATCCGGAAGTAGCCGGTATCGCGACTACACGCGCTGATGCTTATCGCTTGCAAAAAGAAGGAAAAAGAGCTGTTTTTATAGGTATGGAAAATGGCTGGCCAGTAAATGACGATCTTGCCAATCTGAAACTTTACTACGATCTGGGACTCCGATATATCACTCTTTCCCATTCAGCCAACAACAATATTGCCGATTCTTCGACTGATCCGGATGGCCCGGAATGGAATGGTTTGAGTCCTTTTGGGGAACAAGTTGTGAAAGAAATGAACCGTTTGGGAATGATGGTAGATATTTCCCATGTTTCTGATTCTACTTTTTATGATGTTATCAAACTAACAAAAGTTCCGGTTATTGCTTCTCACTCGTCATGCCGCGCGCTTTGCGATGTGCCCAGAAACATGACGGACGATATGATCAAAACGCTGGCTAAAAATGGCGGTGTTATTCAGATCAATTTTGTTCCGGGATTTGTGAAAAAACCGTCGAGGCAGCAAGAGTTATCGATGAAAGCAATACGTATGAAATTGCGTCAGACAGATCTTTCACCAGAAGATAAAAAAGCTCTTTTTGAGGAAATGAAGGCGAACGCAAAGAAATATGAGTCAGATATGCCGACGATTAAAGACGCTGTTGATCATATCGAACACGTGATTAAACTGACAAGTGTTGACCACGTCGGAATTGGTATGGATCTTGATGGCGGCGGTCGTGTTCAAGGCCTTGATGATGTAAGCCAGATTGGCGTGATCACCGAAGAATTGGTTCGGCGTGGCTACTCGGCAAAAGATATCGAAAAGATCTGGGGAGGAAATATTATGCGCGTTTTGGAAGCAGTTGAAAAAGGTAAAACGATGTAAAGAAAGTACTTTGGCATTGGTTTTTTAGATGAGATGTGAAATAATAGATACATTTTAAGAAATAGTTTAATAAAATTGTAAATTGAAGCGATTACATTAGGGGTTAGAAGTAACCCGGTGATCGATACTCTCATCCGATTATTGTAAATTGAATATTAACCAATGACTAAGTCAACAAGTAAAAATAAAAAGAATGCGTCCCAAGCGTCTTCGGCAGAACAGGACTTGGTTTCGGTGGAAAAACGTGAGTTGAAGCCAGTAGAAACCATTTCCCGTTTTACTGATTTCGACATTCATTTGTTTAAACAAGGGAAACATTTTAAATTATATGAAAAGCTGGGTTCCCATGTAATGGACGTACAAGGCGTCACGGGAACATACTTTGCTGTTTGGGCTCCCAACGCCTCATCGATTTCGGTGATCGGAAACTTCAATGGCTGGAATAAAAGCGAACATGGCCTGGCACCGCGCTGGGATAGTTCGGGAATATGGGAAGGTTGGATACCCAATATCGGCGTTGGCGAGGTCTATAAATACTTTATTGTTTCAAACGACGGGCAACATCTGGAAAAATCAGATCCTTTTGCACTTTGGTGTGAAGTTGCCCCAAGAACTGCTTCGATTGTCTGGGATACCTGGTATGAGTGGAATGATGCGGAATGGCTGAAAGTCAGAAAAGAAAAAAATAAACTTAATGCACCAATTTCGGTATACGAAGTTCATTTAGGTTCTTGGCAACGGGACCCTTCGGACCCTGAACGTTTTTTGACGTATAAAGAAATAGCGGAAACATTAGTTCCTTATGTGAAAGAAATGGGCTTTACACACGTCGAGCTCATGCCAATCATGGAACATCCATATCCGCCATCCTGGGGATATCAGATTACAGGATATTTTTCATGCGCATCCCGGATGGGAACACCGCAAGAGCTCATGTATCTAATCGATCGTTTGCATCAGGAAGGCATTGGGGTTTATGTTGATTGGGTTCCGTCACATTTTCCAGGTGATGCGCACGGACTTTTCCGTTTTGACGGGACTGCGCTTTATGAACATGAAGATCCAAGAAAAGGGTATCACCCGGATTGGAAAAGCTACATTTTTAATTACGGCCGTAATGAAGTTCGTTCATTCCTGATCAGTAATGCTATTTTTTGGATGGACCGGTATCATACGGATGGTCTCCGTGTGGATGCTGTCGCGTCTATGCTTTACCTGGATTACTCAAGAAAACATGGTGAGTGGATTCCAAACGAATTTGGCGGGCGTGAAAATCTTGAAGCGATATCGCTACTTCGTGATATGAATATTGCGGCATATTCTGAGTTTCCTGACATCCAGAGCGTTGCCGAGGAATCGACTGCCTTTCCAGGAGTATCTCGACCGGTCTTCGTTGGCGGACTTGGCTTCGGAATGAAATGGATGATGGGCTGGATGAATGATACGCTTAAATATTTCGAGAAGGATGCTGCTTTCCGTAAATGGCATCAGGACCAGCTGACATTTAGTTTGGTATACGCGTTTTCGGAAAACTTTATGCTTCCCCTTTCGCATGATGAGGTGGTTTATGGAAAGAAATCCCTGATCAATAAAATGCCGGGGGATGAATGGCAGAAGTTTGCGAATTTGAGATTAATGTTTAGCTACATGTTCACACATCCGGGAACAAAACTTTTGTTCATGGGTGGTGAGTTTGGACAAACGTCTGAGTGGAACTTTCAGCAAAGCCTTGATTGGCATCTCCTTGAATTTGCACCGCACAAAGGAATGAAGGAATGTGTGAAAGCTTTGAATGCGATTTACAAGTCGGAAATTGCGCTCTCCGAGTATTCATTTTCAAGCGAAGGTTTTGAGTGGATCGATACACAAGACAGAGAAAACTCGGTTCTGGTATATGCAAGAAAAGCATCAGATCCTGCGCTGAACATTGTCGTCGTGTTAAACCTTACCGCGGTGCCAAGACCTGACTACCGGGTCGGCGTTCTATCAGGTGGATTATGGGAAGAAGTTTTTAATTCGGATGATACTTTATTCTGGGGAAGCGGGCAGCTAAATTCAAAACCAGTTAAGGCTGAGAATCAGCTATGGCACGGGAAGGATTTTTCTGTTAAACTCAACCTGCCGCCGATGGCAGCGATTATGCTCAAAAAGAAATTGTAATCGGAATATCGTTTTTGTACAACTTCGTAATATGTCGCCGTTGAATAAAAAAATGTCTGGTTTCATTAAAGAAATCTAAAAATCACCAATAAGTTAAAGGCAGAGACATCTCTGCCTTATTTTTTTAGACTATATTTGAGAATCTATGTATTCAGATATAAAATCGATATTTGAAAAATAGAATTTATAACATCAATAAACGAAATTACCATGACAAAGGAAATCGAAGACGCGCTCTTGTTATTCCTTACGGCGGACGACAGGAACTTTATTGAATTCCCTGCGGAAAGCCAGGATCAATTTCAGGAAGCGACAGAATTGTTGAGAAAAAATGGTCTTGTGACCGTTACAACGATGGAAGAAGGGGGTATTAATGTAACCGCAAGTCTGACAGACTCCGGCCTGATTGAAATTTATAAATTACGAGAAAAGAGAATCGTCTGATGAGGCAAAAAGGTTGGATTAAACGGCGAATGCTTGTTTGTTTTTACATTTCTTTACCTTTACGCCAGCATAATTATTAAAAAAATGAAAATTGTAAGACTAGCAGTAGTATTATTTTTATTGAGTACAGTTGCGACCTACGCGCAATATACTTCCCGCGTTACCTCCGGAATTGACTTAGGGACAGGTTATTATGATAAGGAATGGGCTCCTTCTGTGATGTATCATCAGGAATTAAGTGTGAAGGCTTTTCCATGGTTCAATTTGGGTTGGGGTGTCCGTACGGCTGCCTATTATACAGGCGACAAGTCTCTGGTGCCGGACAACATCCAGTCGAAAGGTGACTCATTGAAGTTTGGAAGAATTACATCCAATTCTTTAAGTGTACTGCTAGGGATTTCTCTGAAATTTGGAAACTTCGATATCGGGGCAAACACCGATATTATGGGAATTGCCATAGGTGTAAAGAGAAACGCATACTATGCAAAGAACGCTTTTCCAACTGGCGAAAGCTCGGACTATTACAATAGCAATGTCCCAAGTTCACCAAACTTTTTTAATGTAGTTCCCCTTGCGGTAGAAAAAAATAGTGGCCAGTCAGAGGTTTTTGTAAGGTACTGGATTAATGAAAGAGTTGGCGTAAAACTTGGTTACGTCCATGGCCGTCAAACCTATAAGACCGACGTAAAACTTGACAACAATCAGAATATGTTTTCGACGACATATGACATGCCTTACGTAGCAGTATCTTTCCCCTTATATAATTAGTTGATCACCTGAAAGAAGATTTGTATGAGCGAAAAACTCGCTGATTCCCACAAATACAATTTGTGGAAAGGCAATCTTGAAAAGAACGGCCTCGACATTCATGGAATTGAAGAGGTATATTCCCGAAGAAACGGGAATGGTGAAATTCTTTTTTCGTTATTGATGACCGATGCTACAACTCCCGAAGGCGACAAAATTCCGCCAATTTGTTTTTTGAAAGGGGAAGTTGTCTGTGTTTTGATATGTTTTATTGAGAAACAAACAAGAGAGAAATTTTTACTGCTTGTGCGCCAGAGAAGAATTTGCGACGGTTCTTTGACTTACGAACATCCCGCCGGTATGCTTGATAGTGAAAGTGACGCGGCGTCCGTTGCGGCTCGTGAAGTGTATGAAGAAACTGGCATTAGTATTTCCAAAGATGAACTTGTCGGATTAAATAGCGAACCATTTTTCCCGTCAACCGGGACTAGCGACGAGGCGATGTATTTATTTTACAGTGAAATAGAGCTGACATCAGAACAAATCGCCACCTATCACAATCAGTCACAAGGACTAATCTCTGATCATGAGGTGATTACGACGCATGTTGTTCCATTCGTTGAAGGTCATAAACTTATAACCAATGTGAATGGGATTCTTTTGAATTACATGTATCTGAAAGATGTTGGAGACTGGGATCTGATGAAAAAAATATAAGGAGAGAAATAGAGATATTATTTTGAACATTTTCTGTCGATAGTTGACAAGAAATCAAAATACAAACTATATTTGCACCCCGTTAGAGGCCGTAAGCCTTACGCACCCATAGTTCAATGGATAGAATTTCGGTTTCCGGTACCGACGATATGAGTTCGAATCTCGTTGGGTGCACCATACGAGCCAAGTCGTTTTTTTGATGATTTGGCTCTTTTTTTGGGTTTCTAACTCACTTTTTCTGATAGATAGAAACCTTTTTAAGGGCACTTTGGAAAAAGTTGTTGATTTCAGAGTGTTTGTCAGACAAATCGCTCAGTTTGTTTTCTAAGTCCTGTATTTTAGCATTAGAAATCGATTTGAGGCTCTGGAAATCCTCATCTGCCAGGCTACCATCTACCTTCGTCATTCTCGCATTTTGCATTCTCTTGTTTAGGGTCTCAAGTTCAACAATCATTTTTTTACGTTCCTGATCCGGAGCCTTGTTTTTTCTTTAAAATCCTGTTGTATTGCTAAGGAGTAGAGTTCGAGTCTGCCGGATCTGGGAATATACTTTCTCAATTCCTGCACAAACAGAGCGTTAGTTTTCTCCGCGTTAAACCTCACCCCACAGTGGCCTTTGCAATGTTAATAGTAGTAGGCATATTTCCCTTTAGATGTGGAGAATTCGGAGCCACTGTTCACCCCAATTCGGAAATTGAGGGCTGGCTGTTTCGGTTGGAATTAACCAGTGTAAGCAAAGGATTGATAATTATTTAGCATACGTTGAGTAATAGTCTTTTGATGGTCAGTCTGTCACGTAATCATATGGTCAACGCGTCCGGATTCTCCAGTCCGGGAGGCTGAAACTATAATCAGCCTCCACTTATTTCCTCTGCATGATGTACTGCTTACCCAGGTGAAACATTCGCACCAGCAAAAAAAGACATAAAAAGACGGACAACTTCGAACAGCCGACTTTCATTCTGATTTTCGGTTATGGCGGGCAATTAGGATGTAAATTCGGCTCCAGGATTAAATTTATGCTCTACAGCTAAATTAATCTCTCAAACCAAAAATGAACTTCAATCGTTAAAAAAAAATAGCTCGAAGGCGTTTTGATGGGACGAAAATATGTCTCAATTGTATCCTGAAATGGTCGTTCATTTTATGGTTTGTTTAACCAAAAATCATTATCTTTTCATTCTAATTTCAATATCTTAAAAGTATGAGGCCGGCGGTAAGCCCGGTCGTTATGATGAAAAAAAGTAAACAGCCAATAGAGAAATTAACAATAGATCTTTTAAGGTCGCGATTAGATCTAAACAATACTTCTAATGGGCTTTACATCTTCGATACGGATGCCCAGGAGATGGATCTTTCATATCTATCCCCTTATCGTTCCGATCACAATTCAATCCATTTAATTACCGATGGGGAAGTAAATGTAAAGATCAATCTGCTTCCTTATAAGTTGAGGAAAAATAATATGGTTTTATTTACCTCAAATACCATCCGGCATTTCGAAACTGTAACACCAAACTGCAGGGCGACCAATTTGCTATTTTCAAACGACTATTTGTTCGAATCTGAGATTCCTTCAAAAACCGCAGGGGCCTTTGATTACCTTTCAGGTATCATTGAACCAGTGCTGACGCTTCGGGAATATCAGCGAGATTTGATCCTTGCACAACTTGCTGCGCTACGATTAAAAACCGAACAAGTATCAAAAAATACTTCTTACACCGAAGATATCTTAAGGCATCTTTTTTCCGCTTTGATATTGGAAATTGGGGCGTTATATCAAAAAGAAGAAAAACCGTACGTGGTCTCGGGCACTAGAAAGGAATCTGTTGCGCATCAGTTTCTTAAGCTTGTTGTCCAGCGGTTCAAGGAGGAAAAAAGTGTTCAGGCTTACGCCGACATGTTGAATATCACTCCCAAATATTTGTCCACTGCTACGCGGGAACTTACTGGTAAAACAGCTGGTGATCTTATTGATGAAATGCTGATCTTAGAGGCGAAAGTGCTTTTGAGCACTTCAGGAATGCCAATTGCCCATATCGCAGAATTCTTGAATTTCAGTGATCAGTTCGTATTTAGCAAGTTTTTCAAGAAACATGCAGGTCTAAACCCAAGTACATTTCGAAGATCAGTTTAATTGAATATATGAACAGCATTAACTTGCAGCCAGCGGTTCATATTTCCCGACAAAGTAATTCGGTGCATAAATCTCATTCTTTTTCGCGAGTATTGCCACTGCCTCAGGCTGTATCTATCGTTGACATGCCACTCAATATCGCAGTCAATTTATGTGTCAATTCAAAAGGATCATATAACGATTATTCATTTAATAACAGCAAATGGCGGCTATTTTGATAGTTATTATTTTTTGCTTTGAGCTTATCCGAACACAGTATGGATTGGATGCTCAGGTGCACTTCCGGTAATGGTTATTGTTTTTTTTGCGGGGATAAATGGACATATTTTGCCCCGTTCGGACTATTAAATAAGTCGTCTAAGAATGCCAACTTTGTTATGTACTCTGAACTTGTAGATGTTTATGTTCATTACTGAAAAACATAGATTTCTCTTACAATCTTGAACTGGCTAAAATTGATAGGGAAAAAACGGTGATTCAGTTTCGCCCATCGGTGATTAATGCAGTAGGAGAGGTTTCTGATGAGTTAACGAAGGTAGAGAAGCTGAAAAACCAATACAGCATCGCCGAAAAAAGGGCACAAACTTTACAACAGGCTTCGAAAAATGCCAGTATGCTATTCAAAAGTGGCAGGCAAACTACCTGAAGTGATTAGCGCCCAGGGAAATTTACTACAAAGCGAACTGGAATTAACCACCATTAAAACAGAGTAATTAAATGCGGTTGTTGGTTTGTATCGTTCTTTAGGCGGGAGGGAATTAAGCAACTTTCATGATGTGAGTTAATTACGGTGTATCCAAGCCGGTATTAATTGGTAAGCTTCAAATTAACATAAATAATAGTATATCACCCATAAACAACTAAAAATATGTACGAGAAAAAAATTCCCTTTTCAGTTTCATGCGGGTTAGAAATGTCGCGAGAAGTCTTGTTTGGTAAGTGGAAAATGCATTTATTATATTACATTTCTACAGGAGTAAAGCGTCCAGGTGAGCTGCAGAGAAAAATTCCGGCTGCGAGCCGCAGGG
>Ga0247803_1001272_pt1 | contig 13270 bp, 10 predicted proteins | sample UWRJL014104B1_FD_180928 | JGI IMG/M metagenome (GOLD analysis project Ga0247803, IMG submission 180928) | Plant litter microbial communities from Arlington Agricultural Research Station in Wisconsin, United States - UWRJ-L014-104B-1 | ecosystem: Environmental > Terrestrial > Plant litter >...
GTTTATCCTTCATTAAGTTCTATTCTATTAAATGAGCCGCAAAAGATATTCCTTCATTATTCTCATCCTGGGTTCCCTGGCAACAATAAGTCCTTTTTCAATTGACATGTATCTGCCTGGCTTTCCGACCATTGCAAAAGATTTGGATACAACGATTGACAAAGTCCAGTTATCCCTGACCGGTTATTTGATAGGAATATGTATCGGACAGATTTTATACGGTCCGTTACTTGACAGATTTGGCAGAAAAATGCCACTTTACGGAGGTTTGATCTTATACGTCATTGCGTCAATCGGATGTGCAATGACCACATCTGTGGATCAGTTGATTGTCATGCGTTTTTTCCAGGCAATGGGCGGGTGCGTAGGGCTGGTTGCTTCGCAGGCATTGGTAAGCGACATTTTTCCTTCCAATAAAAGGGCGGAAGTTTTCTCGATGATTACGCTAGTCATTGCAGTTTCTCCGATGATTGCCCCAACCGTGGGCGGTTACGTAACGGTTGGTTTTGGGTGGGAATGGCTGTTTATTATTCTTGCAGGAATTGTAATTCTGATGATCACAGGGATTTATTTCTTTCTGCCAACCGGACAGATGCCCGACGGCTCTGTTTCTTTGAAGCCCAGGTCAGTTCTCAATAGTTATTTTACAGTCATAAGTCAACCTCAGTTCCTCATCTACACGCTCGCTGGCGGACTGGCAACTGCCGCTCCTTTTGCCTACATTTCAGGTTCTTCGGATGTTTTTATGAATCTTTACAAGGTGAGCGAACAGCAATACGGCTGGATTTTCGCCTTTATTGCAGTAGCCATGATCGGGTCGACACAGTTGAATCATTTCCTGCTAAAAAAATACAATAGCCAGGGAATTATAAAGGTTACACTGATTTATCAAAGTATTATCGGAATATTCATGATTCTAGGTGTTTATTACAACTGGTTCGGCCTGTACGGTCTGATTGGAATGATGTTCATCTTTTTGACCGGACAAGGTTTAACCGGCCCGAATACTTCTGCTTTGTCACTTGCGCCTTTTAAAAAACACACTGGGAGTGCATCTGCTTTAATGGGAAGCTGGCGTATGGGAGCTGGTGCGATCATATCCGCCATTGTCAGCTTTTTACACAATGGCACAGCCATGCCAATGGTTGGAATGATGGCTGCGTGTTCTTTCGGAGGACTGTTAATACTTTATCTTGGAAACGCAACTGTTCTTCAAAAAGCGTCAAAAAGAGAAATTGAAGAAAACGTATCGGTACTTCTTTGATTTTTCTTGTGAAAATATGCGGTGATATTTCTGGAAATAGTCGGGATTATGGCAAAGTTATGATGGCGTCGTAAAGCATCTTAATGAATTTCTCCCGGTCCATGTCGTAGACAACTTCTGCGTTTGGTGTTTTTTCCAGCACGTTGTAGAAGTCCACAACTGTAGTGCCGGTGGTCAGCGCGCCATTGATTTCTACATCCACAAAACAGGCCTTTGATTTAAACATGTCCGGATCCATGAGCCAGGCAATGGCACAAGGATCATGCAAGGCCGCTCCTCCATCCAGTTCTAATCGGTTTTTTCTGTAAAATATCGAAAAGAAATCCATGAGATCAGCCGTTGCAAGGCCCGATCTGTTTCCAATAGCTCTGAACATATCAATATCCCTTTGAAAAACCAGAGCTTTGTGTGTCACGTCAAGCCCACACATGGTAATCGGAATACCTGACTTGAAAACAAGATGTGCTGCCTCAGGATCCGCAAAAATATTGAACTCCGCCAATGGGGTCATGTTCCCCCGGAATATTCCTCCACCCATCAAAGAAATTCTTTCAATTTTCTGTTTTAAATGAGGATAAGCCAGTAAAAAAGTGGCAATGTTGGTTAAAGGACCGGTTGGTACAATCGTGATTTTTTCGTCGCTTGCTTCCAAAATCTCTGCAATACCCTCAACGGCCGACAGTGTTTGCGGCCGTATGGTGGTCAATGGTAGTGACGGGCCGTCCAGTCCCGTTTCACCGTGAACATAATCCGCAATGATCAAATCACGGAATAGCGGTTTTTCGCAGCCTCTGTAAACCGGCACATTGGCATCGATCAGTGTCAGGATCTTCAATGCATTACCCAGCGTTTTGTCCTGCGTCTGGTTTCCCGCAGACGTCGTAACTGCTTTTACGTCAAACCGACCGCTTCCAAAAGCAAGCATCAACATTAATGCGTCATCATGGCCAGGATCACAATCTATGATTATTGGTAGTTTTTTCATGCTTCGAAGTGTAATTATGATTTTTGATTTATTTCATCCCGAAAAGGAGCCGAACTTTGCGCGCCCATTCTTGTTACGGATATGGCGGCGGCCTTGCATGCAAACTCACAGGCCTCAATCCAGTTCTTTTCTTCCGACAGACTGGTCAGCAATGCACCATTGAATACGTCGCCCGCCGCGGTGGTGTCTATCGCCGCTACTTCCAATGCCGGTGTAATTTGTGAGAGAGTTTCGTTCATTAAAAAGACACCTTTTTTGCCAATCGTAATGATAACATTTTTTATTCCTTTTTCGAGAAAGATTCTGCCGGCTTTTTGGAGAGAATCAGGGTCTTCGGGATAAATTCCGGTGAGTATTTGTGTCTCGGTTTCATTCGGAGTGATCAGGTACAAGCCACTTAACAAGTCATCTTCCAAAGGCACAGCGGGCGCAGGATTCAGGATTACCTTAATCTTAAATTCGCTGCATTTCCGGACAATGTACTTCACTGTTTCCAAAGGAATTTCCAGTTGCAGCAAAACAAACTGAACCTGATCAAAAATTGAATCAGGTAAATCAGCGGGCTTCAAATCCATATTTGCTCCGGATGCCACTACAATTTGATTCTCCGCATTTTCATTAACCGTGATCAGCGCAACGCCGGACGCGAATTCTCCTGTCTCTGTCACATGGCTTACATCCAACCCTTCTTTCAAAAAACCATCCAGCGCCTGTTTTCCGAAAATATCTTTTCCAACTTTGGTAACAAAACACACATTCGCACCTGCCCTTGCTGCCGCTACGGCCTGATTTGCCCCTTTGCCGCCTGGGTTCAAAAGAAAAATCCCGCCTAAAACCGTTTCACCTGGTTGCGGGAAGTTTTTGGTTTTTACTACCATGTCGGTATTAGAACTGCCGATGACCAATACCCTTTTATGCATACTTTTTCTTTTTAGTTCTTAATGTTTTTTTATCCACCAAAATACCTAAACCGTAATAATGAGGATAGTTATAAGCTTTTTGCCCGGTCGTTTTCGCGATATCGATGAAAGCACGTTTTACCTCGGGAAAACTTTCGGTGTCGTGAAAAATGGTGCAATCGCTGTGTCTGGCAGCCCAAAGTCCACACTCATGGGTTTCCGGGTAGTTGTGAACAATGTCAACGTGGGCTAAATTGTACCGGTTATTGTCTTTTTTGATCCAGTCTTTATAGTCTGATTTTATCAATGCTATGTTTGGGAAATCAGCGAGCCGCATTTTCGTTGTCTCAAAATGTTCCTGTTTATTAATGGTATGCTCATCGCCTTCAAAGGTATCGATTCCTGTCACTTTATTGAAATAGTTGGAAAAAACGACGCATGAATATCCGAATTCAACCCCAAACTCAATGCAGCTTTCATTGTCAAGACCAAATTGTTCAATAATATCCTCAATGATCAGTTCCAGTCCTTTCCAGGCAGATTCTATGTTGATGAGGCGTTCCGGTTTTGAAAGCTTTTTGGGATGGTACTCCCTCACACCGGTGAAACCGGTTCCCGTTAGATAGTTAAGAAGATTCATGAATTTTGTCAGGTAGATGAGGTGAAGAATCACAAAACATAATCAGCTATTCTGGCCAATTATGATAATATCTTGATACAACCGCAGCAGTTGAAACCCAATTAAACCTGTCCTTAACAGCGACTTCGTTACTTTAAATTCAAGGTTGAGTCTACAAGTATGAGCAGTTTGTCATTGGGAAGAATCCGGTATCCGGTCCCTGGAAATGCATATTCCTTTGAATTTTTGACTAAATCTTTTTCATAAATATAAGCTTTTGGGCGTCCCAGCAACAGATTTTTATGGTCCCAGTCACTGGGATAAACCATGTGGAAAATATTCAGATATTTGTTTGGTACAACTACTTCTGATCCGCGGGGCAGCTGTTTTGCCAATGAAAATAATTGCTGAGCATTTGGGTCCGATGCGGTATTCAGATCAGAACCGCTTTTTAAGAACGTAATGATATTCATCCCCAGATGGTCCAGATCCGGCAGCGGAGAACGGTGATTGGAAATCAGAACGGGGAAGAAAATAAGTTGCAGAACGAGCCCCCATACCGCGTATTCCCGCTGGACATTACTAACCCTGATTCCGTTTTCCGTCAGCTTCACTGCCATATAGATATAGCAACTCAGAAAGAACGTCCATAAACCCCCGACACGGGCAGGGTAGGGCAAACTCAGGTGAAAGACCGGATAGTAGTACAACCCTTCCACAAAGAATACGATGACTAAAATTGTAAAATAACCTGCAACAAGTGAAAGTATCAGCAGGCGTTTCGGAAGTATACGTAGCCAGGGAACAAACGGCAGAATCCCGATTGCAAAAAGTGCAGTAGCCGAAATGAGTACCTCTGACAAATATGTTGCAAATTCTCCTGCCGAACTTTGGTTGCGAAAATTATCCAATGCCTGGTCCAGTCTGCTTGGTTCTGAGCCGTTTAAATATGAAAGCAGCATCATCCCGATTGCAAATACGAGCAGGGAAATGCTGATAATGACCAAATTTCTTTTGTGTAATAAGATCCTGGTCCAGAGCTCTGATGGATTTTTGAGCGTGAAATCCAGAACAGATGTAAAAAGCAAGAGTCCACAAATCAGTACAATGGAGGTCTCTTTGATCGAAAGGACCAGTATGAATAAAAGAATGGACCAAAACCATTTTCGTCTCGCCAGGAAGAACGCCATCAAGCCCATTAAGGGCAAAAAGTACTGTTCCGGATGCCAGCCTGTGAGATCTAAATAGGTGTAAAATGCAAATGGACCTATTGCGAAAACCAGAATCGTGAGCCAGCCGTTGATCCAGTTTTCCGGATATTGACTCCGATACCACGACAATAATTTTGCCATTAACAGCGACAATAATGCGAGGTAAATAATGAAGAACCCATATATCCCGGTGAATTTTGTAATGAAGCCGGTCAGTGGTAAAAAGTAATAATTGTGAAGTTTGAAGTGAAAACCATAAAAAGTATCGTACAGAAAAGGCCGCCCCTCCAGCCATCCCCGGCTTAGCTGCAATGCCAGCAATCCGTCAGCATAATTTACTTCAAGTGATCGGAACTGAAATGTTTTAATAAAGAACCAGATGAGCAAAATGAAAAACGGGCATACGATCATCAGTAATTTCCCGAGCCGTTGCACATAAGTTCCTGACAAGTAGCCTGACTGATACATAGTAATTGAAGGAATGAGTTTACATCAGAACCGAAGGAAAAGATGAGAGAATCTCTTAGCATGTAACAATGTAAAATATTCAATTGAAAATTACCGCGTTCAGATACGACTATTGATTGAACGGTTGTAGTCCGATAGATTGATCATCAAAAAGAGTGTAAACCAGTATCTTTATGTGGGTTTCTTCTTTTAATAGCAGTAAATGTGTAGAATACTCTCAGCGAATGAGTTAGGGTAATAATTGTTTAAATTATTCAAATAAATGTACATTTTTTTGGTTAATTAGTTATATTAATTGCAGTTTTAGAGCGTTCAATTTTGTTATCTGTTATGGTTAAAGTCACATTGTCGTCGGTTGTCATTCTTTTGTCAGGATTTGCTTTTCAAGGCTGTAATAATGACTCATCCAATCAGGCCAAAGAGGAGAAGATACCGGAGCAGGTCAGCTACAATTTTGATATTAGGCCTATTCTTTCCGACAAATGCCTGGCGTGCCACGGTCCTGATGCAAATAAACGGGAAGCAGGACTACGTATGGATGTTGAAGAAAGTGCTTTTCAGGCTTTGAAAGAGCATCCAAAAGCACACGCTCTGGTTGCCGGCAAACCGGAATTATCTCAGGCATATCTTCGGATCACATCAAAAGACACAACTTTACTCATGCCTCCACCGGCGTCAAATCTGAAACTTTCAGCCCGTGAAATCAGCCTGATTGAAAAATGGATCAGGCAAGGAGCGAAGTATGAAAAACACTGGGCATTTGTTGCGCCCAAAAAACCGGCTGTTCCCGATGTTGAAATGAAGGATTGGCCGAGGAATGAAATTGACCATTTTATTTTACAAAAACAGGAACAAAAGGGAATAAAGCCAAACGAAGAAGCAGATAAGGAAAGGCTGCTGAAAAGACTGAGCCTTGACATTGTGGGATTACCTCCGACACTTAAAATGATGGACGATTTTCTGGCTGACAAAAGTCCTAATGCTTATGAGAAAATGGTGGATCAATTGCTTCAAAATCCTGCTTACGGAGAAAAAATGGCTATTCACTGGCTGGACCTGGCCCGTTATGCGGATTCACACGGGTATCAGGACGACGGTTACCGGACGCAGTGGCCATGGCGCGATTGGGTGATCCATGCTTTTAACAAGAATATGCATTATAATGATTTTGTGACCTGGCAGCTCGCGGGCGATCTTCTTCCCAATTCGACAAAAGAGCAGTTACTCGCCACAGGATTTAACAGAAACCATAAAATAACTGAAGAAGGGGGCGTCATTCCGGAAGAGTACCGGATCATGTATGTGACGGATCGCAACGATTTATTTGGAAAAGGATTGCTTGGTGTTACACTGGAATGTGCACATTGCCACGACCACAAGTACGATCCATTCTCTCAGAAGGAATATTATCAGATGTTTGCCTTTTTTAATAATGTAAAAGAAGTGGGTATCGAATCGGTGATCGGCGGCCCCGAAACGTACGCAAAAAAACCGCTGATGGAGATCAGCAATGAGGACGTTAAGAACATTTTGACTTTTGTAAATAAACCTGATACCAACCGATTGATCGTGTCGGTGATGGGCGATCTGGACACAACCAGAAAAACTTACATACTTAAACGCGGTGTTTATGATGCACCCGGTGATGAAGTGCAGCCGGGGACGCCTAATTCCATATTGCCCTTTAATAATAAGTATCCTAAAAACCGTCTGGGACTGTCTCAATGGCTTTTTGATAAGAAAAATCCGCTTACTTCCCGGGTTTACGTAAACATTTTGTGGCAGGAATTTTTCGGAAAAGGCATTGTAAAAACGTCAGGAGACTTTGGTATGCAGGGAGAGCTTCCTTCGCATCCGGCATTGCTCGACTGGCTTGCGACGGATTTTATGGAGCACAACTGGGATATCAAACGCCTTGTCAAGCAAATGGTTACATCGGCAACTTACCGGCAGTCGGCTGTGATAACGAAGGAAAAATTAACGACAGATCCTGACAACATTTTATTGGCAAGAGGTCCCCGTTACAGAATTCATGCAGAATTTATTAAAGACATGGTTTTGGCCAGCAGCGGTTTGTTGAATAAAACCATTGGCGGCCCAAGTGTAAAACCCTATCAGCCGGCCGGCCTTTGGGAAGGTGCCACTTCCGGGCGGGGTTTACTGTCGGTCTACAATCAGGATCATGGCGCGAGTTTGTATCGCAGAGGAATGTATACGCTTATAAAACGTACCGTTCCTCCGCCAACCATGGGTATTTTTGATGCAAGTAACCGTGATCTTTGTGAAGTGAAAAGGTTGAAAACCAACACCCCTTTGCAGGCATTGGTGATGATGAACGACCCTGCTGTACTGGAAGCTTCCCGGGTTCTGGCATCCCGGTTGTTGCAGGAAAAAACGGATTCCAAAGAGAAAATCACCAAAGCCTTCCGATTGATTGTCTGCCGAAAACCTGGTGAAAAGGAGCTGGAAGTTTTGGCTGGTTATTACGAAAAGCAGTTGAAAAGCATTACTCCTCAAATGGCTGAAAAAATGATTTCAGTGGGTGAATATCCGATGACTAAAAATATGGATAAAAGAGCACTTGGTGCTTTAATGCGTGTTGTTTCAACGATTTATAACCTGGAAGAAACTATTACAAAATCGTAGGGCAGTCGCTTTCTGCTGTCTGCAATTGAGCATGTAAAAGAGAGATTGGTTTCATATAAAAAACATACGGAGTAAAGCTAAAAGCCAGCTGCCATCAGCTAAAAGCTATAAAAATCTATGGAAAATGAAATTTTGGAACACGGCCTTAACTTTAACAGGAGACGATTTTTGTCTTCGATGAGTTTGGGAATAGGGGGTGTTGCCCTGGGATCTTTGCTGATGCCGAATCTTTTTAAAGGCGGAGGAATAGATGAAGAAGCATTGGCCGCCGGCATACCACACTTTGCGCCCAAAGCGAAAAGAGTGATTTATTTGTTTCAAAACGGAGCGCCTTCGCAACAGGAATTGTTTGATTTTAAACCCAAACTCTGTGACCTGCAGGGAGAGGAAATACCTCCTTCCGTTCGCGGAAGTCAACGGTTAACAGGTATGACTGCCAATCAGGCATCGTTTCCATTGGTTGGTTCGTTTGTCGGGTTTAAACAGTACGGGCAATCGCGCGCCTGGGTAAGTGATCTTTTGCCGTACACGTCCAGGATTGTGGACGACCTTTGCATTATCAAATCAATGTATACCGAAGCGATCAACCATGATCCTGCTTTAACTTTTTTGCAAACAGGTTCTCAGCAAGGCAACAGGCCCAGTATGGGTTCCTGGCTGAGCTATGGTCTTGGGAATGAAAATAAAAACCTGCCAAATTTCACCGTTCTGTTGTCCAGAGGCGTGGGTAACGGACAGGGCGTTTATTCAAAATTATGGTCAAATGGCTTTCTTGATTCCGTTCATCAGGGCGTACAGTTCAGCAAGGGAGAGGACCCGGTGCTTTATTTGCGTGATCCGGAAGGGATGAACAGAAAAGACAGACGGGATATGCTCGATAACTTGTCACAATTAAACGAATTGTCCTACCAGGAATTCGGCGATCCCGAAATTACTGCCAAGGTAAAACAGTACGAGATGGCTTACCGTATGCAGACCGCGGTGCCGGAGGTAATGGATCTTTCCAAAGAGCCGGATGATATTATTAAACTTTACGGTCCGGATTGTCTGGTTCCGGGAACCTATGCAGCGAATTGTCTGCTTGCCAGAAAACTTTCGGAAAACGGTGTTCGTTTTGTGCAGCTTTATCATCAGGGTTGGGATCAGCACGGAAATTTGCCATTTGAAATTGCCAAGCAGGCAAAAGATGTGGATCAGGCTTCGGCGGCTTTGGTTACTGATTTGAAACAAAGAGGTTTACTGGACGAAACACTGGTGATCTGGGGTGGGGAATTTGGCCGGACAAGTTATACACAGGGAAAACTAACCGCCGACAATTACGGTCGCGATCACCATCCGAGGTGTTTTACCATATGGATGGCCGGAGGAGGGATCAAGCCCGGAATGGTCTACGGCGAAACGGACGAATTGGGATACAATATTGCAAGTAATCCGGTTCATGTGCATGATTTTCAGGCTACTGTGTTACATCAACTTGGGTTAAATCACGAAAAACTGATTTTTAAACATTTGGGCAGGAGATACAGGCTAACCGATGTTTCAGGAAAAGTTGTCAACGATATCATAAGCTGACAATTCTGATTGCAAAACCCTTCGCCCATAACAGATTTGAATTTCTAATGCATATAAAATTAAAGAGATTTGCGGAGCAAGTTTTGTTTGCTTCCAATATCGTTATCGCTTTTCTGTTCCTTTTTGAGAATAAACTGGTTATACCGGCCTGGTTACAGACCATTGGGAGAATGCATCCCTTAATTCTGCATTTTCCGATTGTGATCCTGCTTATCGCTATGCTGATGGAGTTTTTTCGGTTCAAACCAGAAAATTCTGCAAATACTTTTTACCGTAATTTTACACAAAATCTTTTACTGATCGGCTCTTTGTTCGCCGCTGCGACCGTGGTCATGGGTTTGTTTCTCTCCCGGGAGGAAGGATATTCAGGTAATGTATTGTTGTGGCACAAATGGACCGGCGCGGCAATTTTTTTCATTGCATCCTTTATTTACGGAGTTCGTAATACGAACTGGTACAATTCGGCCCTTGCAAAATCCGGAGCCATCATTACTGTTGTAGCGTTGATCGTTACCGGCCATTACGGCGCTTCGCTCACACATGGAAGTAATTTTATCTTTGAACCAATTGATAAACAAAGGGAGGTTGCCGCTGTTCCACTGGAAGATGCAGTCGTTTTTAAAGATATCATTTTGCCAATTCTTGAACAGAAATGCGTCAGCTGCCACAATCCAGACAAACTGAAAGGAGAGCTGATCTTGTCTGATGCACAATCGATTGCGAAAGGAGGAAAGTCGGGCAAATTATACGTACCCGGAAATCCCGGAATCAGTTTGCTTCTGAGCGGGTTCACTTGCCTGCTGAGGATAAAAAGCACATGCCACCGACCGGTAAAACACAACTTACTTCCGACGAAATCAGACTTTTGGCATTGTGGGTAAAGGAAAATTCAGATTTCCGGAAAAAGGTAATTGATTTACCACCAAACGATTCATTACGGGTACTGTCAGCTGCACGATTACTGCCAATGGGCAATAGGCAGGAAATTTTTGATTTTCAGGCAGCAGACGCAGAAACCGTTAAAGAGCTCAATAATGATTACCGCACAGTGGCTTTTCTGGCTAGCGAATCGCCTGCATTGTCGGTCAATATTTACAACCGAAACGCTTTTAACGCCAAACAACTGGACGAATTGGATGAAGTGAAAAAACAGATCGTTTCGCTCAATTTGAATAAAATGCCTGTGAAAGATGAGGATCTCAAACGAATCAGCAAATTTGAGAATCTTCGAAAACTGGATCTTAATTTCACGGACATTACCGCCGACGGTTTAAAAAATCTTACGTCATTAAAGCATCTGCAAAGTCTGACCCTGTCAGGTACGAAGGTCAATTTTAAAGATTTGCAGGCGCAGATTCCCGCATTCAAAAATTTAAAAACAATATCCGTTTGGGAAACTGAGCTAACGCAACCTGAAATTGCGCAATTACAAAAATCGAATCAGAAACTGACCATCATTGGCGGATTCAAAGATGATGGGAAAAGTCCGCTGAAACTTAATCCGCCACAAATAAAAAACAGTTCGACCATTTTTGCACAAGCTATTCCTTTGCAACTCAAACATACGATAAAAGGTGTGGAGATGCGGTATACCACGGATGGAACCGAACCTGACAGTATCAACTCGCCGATTTTTGACAACAAGACCATCCTGAAAGAAAGTGCAACAATTAAGGCAAAAGCATTTAAAAAGGGTTGGTATGGAAGTGACGTCGCAACTTTTGATTTCTTCAAAAGTACCTACAAACCTGATAGCGTCAATTTGTTGTTTCCCTTGAACCGGGTGCATCAGGCAGAAGGAGCACAGACATTTTTTAATCATAAACTGGGCGTCATTGGAGCAAACAATCCGGCCTGGGCCAATAACTGGGCGGGAGAAAAGGACAATAACATGGCCTTTCTTTCAGAATTTAAAAAGCCCGTTATGGTTTCTTCCGTAGGGCTGCATTATATGATTGAGGAAGATACGGGGATTTTCCCTCCGGAAGAGGTTGAAGTTTGGGGCGGCCAAAATCCTGACAAACTTAAATTGCTGGTAAAGATGAAAGCGCCCATGCCGGCCAAGGGAGACAAGCCGGTTTTGAAATCAATGGAAGGGAAGTTTAAACCTGAAACAGTTTCTTACCTGAAAATTGTAGCCAAACCCTTGAGCAAAATACCGGAATGGCACAGAAACAGTGGAAAAAAAGGTTTGTTGTTGGTGGACGAAATGTTTATTAATTAATCTTGTGGCTTTTGCAGTGTTATTTCTTTTGTGAGAATTTATAGAATCCGAACAGTAATGAAAAAAATAAAGCTCCCAAAATCAAAGATTCCAAAGCGACTCTCCCGATAGATAGCTCCGGATGTATCACGTATCTTTCCATGAGAAACTTGACAATACTATAAATTACAGCTGTGTAAATGATGGATTTTAATCCCATTCTGATGTTTTTTTTTACTTTTAAGCCAGGAAGTTATTGAAGCTAATACGCATTTGGCTTAATGAAGTAACAATAATCAGCGAGAATTAATAAATTCAGCTTTTGCGCTCTTTCCCAACTCTGCGCCACATTTCAGCGCAGGCTCTGGCGTTGTGATAAGGGCATTTCCAAAAATTAATTTTATCACCTTTCACAGGAGTACCATCTTCGTTCACAGAACCAAACCATTCCCCTTTTTCTTTGTCTATAAATTTGGCAACAATATAATCCCAGCTTCTCTGCGATTTAATTTTGAATTGTTCCTGATTCGTTAGCTGATAAGCATTGTAAAAACCCACCATTTGCTCGGCGGCTACCCACCAGCTTCTTTCTGTTTTGGTCGTTTTCGTTTCAGGATCGTATTCATAATTCAGCGCTCCGTCTGCACTCAAACCGGAACTCGCTGCGGTCGCCATCAGGATAGATTTCTTCTTCACTTTTTCAATCAACTTTCTGTCATGAAGAATTTCTGCGGTTTCAAACAACAGCCAGGATGCTTCAATATCATGTCCATAGGAAATAATTTCATCTTTTGGCTTCCATTGCTCGTCAAAGAAAAGCTGCATACGATTGGTTTCTCCGTTTACAACATGGGTCAGAATGGCTTCCAGCATATTTTCAGTCTGCCTTTTCAGCTTTTTATCCGGCCAGACACTGTACAGATTCGTGTAAGCCTCCACGAGATGAAGATGCGTATTCATACTTTTGATCCACGGGCTTTTACTCAAAATGTAGTCATCCGTCGCAGACCAATCCCGGGCAAAAGCTTCGCGATAACCTCCATATTTTTGATCAAATGCGTGTTTTTCGATGTAATAAAATAAGTCTTTTGCCTTTTCCAGCGCTGGTGGGAAATTGGTAACCCTGTAATATTCGCTTAACCCATACATGGCAAATGCATTTCCATAGATCTGTTTTCTGGTATCGGCGGGAGCTCCGTCCGCATGTATAGACCAATAAACGCCTCCGTATTCGGGGTCAACGAAATATTTGACGAGTTGTTTGTAGGCCCTGTCAGCGAGCGTCAGGTATTTATGTTCGCGCAACAGGCGATGAGCCATGGAGTAGGTCCACAATATTCTGGCTGTGAGTACAACCGATTTTTCCGAATCCGGGACAGGCTGGTTCTCACCATTTACACGTC
>Ga0247803_1001273_pt1 | contig 13257 bp, 8 predicted proteins | sample UWRJL014104B1_FD_180928 | JGI IMG/M metagenome (GOLD analysis project Ga0247803, IMG submission 180928) | Plant litter microbial communities from Arlington Agricultural Research Station in Wisconsin, United States - UWRJ-L014-104B-1 | ecosystem: Environmental > Terrestrial > Plant litter >...
GTGAACTTTTAGATGTGTTCACCAGACCTTTACTTTGTCCGTTACCTTCCTGGCTTGCCAGCAAAGTGCAAACAAAAGCTCCCAGAATATATTTCGATCTCTTTCGCATCATCACTTTTAACTGTTTTTTACAATTTCGCACTATATGCAATGACATATTCTTTCCCCTTTTCTATTGTCAACTCAAAAACACCGTTTCCAATTACACGTATATTATTGCCCTTACTAACTGGTTTATTTTTGCTTTTAAACCGCAATGTTCCTATTCCTGTATCACCCTTGACCTTGATTTGCTTTGTGCTACAGTAGACAGAAATGTCACCATTAGCGGTTGGGACCTTTCCCTCTATCCACTGCAACCCACCTAAGACAGGTTCAATTAAATAAGTTTGATATGCTGGTGAAGTTGGTTTCACACCCAGATAATATTTCCCCAAAAGATAAATCGGACTGGCACCCCAGGCATGGCAAAGACTTTTTCCAAATTCCCGGCCATACATAGCATAGTGCTGTACTCCTTTTTCATTCGGATCATATTTTTCCCAGAAAGATGTCGCGCCGAGATTTAGCATACCTCCCCAATAATCCTTCATTTCTTTCAAAACATGCTCTTGCTCACCTATAGCACAAAGAGCCTCCAACTCGTAAAAGCGCATATAAGGCGTCGTGATTTTCTGTACCTTATCATTCATGAGCACATTCTTTTTTACAGACTGTTTTTGCACTTCGTTGAAATAATCAAAGAAAATCGCAAACATATTTGTATATCGGGTTACATGATCCGTTTGGCTTCCATTGACTCTGCTGTGCACAAATGCACCTTTACCTTCATTCCAGTAAATCGAAAAAACTTTCGCCTTCAGGTCTTTGGCCAGCGCACCATATTGGTTAGCCCCGTCAGTATCTTCGGCCACATTCGCACAAAGGGCCATTGCTTCAAGGCTTCTGCAAAAAAGCAACTGCTCAAAACTGACCTCTCCCTTTTTACTTAATCCCTCTGCCCAGTCGATGAATACCCAGTCACCGGTCTTCCCTTCAAGTAACCCATCTTTATTTCTTCTTGCCAGACAAAAATCCATCAGACTTTGCATCCGGGGATAAAACTGCCTGATAAAAAGCTTGTCTCCCGAATACAGATAGTAATCGTAAATTCCCATGAACCAGTAAAATGTATAATCCATAATCGTGTTCACATGGCTAGTCACGGGATCTTTGCCACGATTGGCCAACAGTGTACGGGTTACAGAAGGCGAATCAAAAAGCAGATAATAATTCATCAGATAACTCTGATAAGCATCTCCCGACCAAATCCATCGGTCACGTTTGATACCATCAATGAAAAACTCACGTGTGTTCAGGTGCAATGTGTACTTCGAAACTTCCCAAATCCTATTCAGTTGTTCGTCAGAACTTTTAAAGGCGCCACGATCAGCGGCGGGTAAAAATTCGTACAGCATGGAGACAGAGTCAAAACTGATTCCATCATCAAAATGGATATTGACAAATCTGAAAGCCCGCGAACCAGTTAAGGTAGTATCCCGCGAAACGCTGTTATTAATTTCCAGCTCATCAAGCGTTTCGCACGTTTTCGTCCCCAACGCTTCTTCCTCTGACTCCCCGTAATAAAGCGTTAACCTCCCTTTTCCTCTCAAACCATGCAGCTTGACGAAGCCAAAAGTTTCCTTGCCAAAGTCAACCAGCCATGACTTTTCATTTTTAGTAATATGAGCTGCAGCTTGAGGTTCTGTCGGTAATCTGAATTTAGAAGGCGGAGAGTTTGGATCATAAAAATTCCAACTTCCAGCCAGCAGATATTTAGTACCCGATATATCAGAAACTTTTCCGGATTCATCGATCCACTCTTTATCTTCATTAGTAACCTTCCAGGTTTGATCCGAGATGATCGTTTTTCCTTTTACAAATAACGCAGGGACACGCTCCTGGGCATAAACTTTGAAATTGAGTTTTTGTTTACCTGCTGGAATCAGCAGCTTTTCAGGCATTCCATGGATTAGATTACTGTTGATTTTTACATTATAATCTCCCTCTGCGTAAATCTCAATTTCTTCCGGCGCTGTCAGATTAAATTCCTTAGAATAATCTACCATGATGTAATGACTGTCATATTTCCAGAACGGCGGCAAAAATGAGCCTCTTTCAGTCCGACGATTTTGCATGGAATTGCCTAGCCATATTTCATAATCTCCCGGATACCAGATCCAGGTTGCCGTGTTTTGTGCAAAAACCAATTCAGTACAAAAAATGCACAGCAGACAAGTGACACCAAAAACATTTTTGGAAAAAAACATTATAAATTTCATTAGTTAAAAGCTGCTCGTTTTCAGCGACCTGATTCTGTACCGGGCTTTTTTATCAAGCTTTTCAGCATTTTTCAAATCATACATTTGATCGGTAGGCGTGTCAGCATTTGGAAAACGACGAATATCTCCGGTACGGAAAACAATACGTTCAACGCTCTCCAATGGCGCAAAAAGAATGTTATTTCCAGTATTTTTCCCATTGACCGCGACCGTATACAAGCGCGTTTCCGTATTCAGTTTAACGACAATTTTGTATTCACGATTTCCTTCATATCTCATCAAAGTCTTGTTTCTATATCCCGCTTTAGCTCTAAAAACTCCTGTTGAATCGAATGAAAGTCGAATACCCGCAGCTCCTTTTGCATCCTGAAATTCGATATCCAAAAGACCGTTTGAGTTTTGTTCAGGTGTCACTGAGATTTCTGCTTGTAGATGTTTCGACGCAGGTATAACACGTTCCGATTTTGCATAATCAAATGGGTCGGAGTCTTGTAAAGAAAGTACCTTCTCACCTTCCGGAGACTTCTCAATTTTCACACACGCGAGCAGCGGACTATAAATATTCCAGGAATCAAGCTCCTTCCCATCCAGCATTTCCGCGAAATTATCATTCGCGTGACGTTCGGCTTTTTCTTTCACGGGAATAGGTACAGACGACACCCAGATATCCTCTTTATTCATGCTGTAAGTCAGCCAGAGTTTTCCGTCCGGCGGTGCTCCATTTCCTTCTTCAATACCCCGAACATATTGCGGTCCATAGGATTTATAATTTCCGCCGTAACGCATGGAAGTGATTTCACCATTTACAAGCAGGAGATTTTTATAGTCCAATCCGTTATCACTTACGGATAGAGCAAGCGGCCAGCGGAATTCTGACGGGTTATAAACAGTGGCATATTTTCCATCGGAAGTCTTCTGTCCCCATATTTTGGCATTACTATTAACAAAGCCCGGAGCTCTTTTAGGCTTATATAACCAAGTCTTCCCGTTATCCGTGCTAACACTCGTCAAGGCATTTTTCCACAATCCGACAACACGTCCATCTGGCAAATGATAATAGCTAAATGCCTTGTACTCTCCTTTCAGCGAGACAATTGGATCATTACGATCAGCCTCTTCAACCCACTGCTGTGTCATTAATTTGTTCGATAATAATTCATCACAAGCAGCAATAAATTCTTTATCCATGCTCGTCGAATACAACGGATATTCCGATTTTTGTTTCCATGATGCATTGTGACGAATGAAATAAATCGGACCAAGTGTTCCATTCTTATAAACCTCGCGTACCACCCGTCCTATTCCATTTCCATCATTCGGATCATCTTTCGCGTCCAGCGCAATTCCGTAAAACCCCAGCGTCAGCAATCGATTATTTTTGGATACAAAAAAACCCATGCGCTGATGCATAACCGCATAAAGATCTTTCGCCTCACCCGAATAATCTTTTTTAGTTGTGCCGTCCGGAATTTTGTAAGGTGGAAATATCACTTTTGGTTTTGACCAAGAATTCCCATCAGCTGATGTCTGCAAAAGTGTTTGCCCGGGCGGGATATGCTCCCCAACCGGGTTACTCAAATAATTGAGGTAAAATGTATTATTCCAATAGGCAAGCATAGGCGCATGGTTGTAAGTCCAGTCGTAACCCGTTTCTTTATTATCCCGACTTACGCGTAAAGTCTGCACGTTATGCACGCCTATTACCGGATTCAGCTGTCCATGATGATAATCTACATTGACCAATGTTGCCCCGGTATAGCTGATTGTGTCCTGTGCCTGGATTTCTCCAAGAACAGCCGTTAGACCGAACAAAAAAAGTCGGAATGGATTAAAGGCCATGTTATAATAATTAATTGTTAAGGATTAATGACTTAGCACGAGTACCCAATCATTTCCATTTTTCAGGTTTCCAGGGGGATCAAATTCCTTCACTCCCTGATTATCAAAATCTCCGATTTCAGCATTTTTCCCATTCCGCGGGTTATACCATGAAGCCTTTATCTTCTCACCGCTTATTGTTCCAAGATTTACTTTAAAATTGCGGCCGTTGTAGGTATATGCAAAGACGTAATCCTTACCCCGAGTCGCTACAATCCGGTTATATTTCTCTCCGTTATCAGCGATCAACGACTGGTCAGGAATACGGTCAAAATAAGATTTTGACAACATCAGGTTTTTCAAAAAGATCATTTGCGATGCTCCTGGTGCATTTATTTCGTCATACCAATATGATTTTGCCCCATAAGAAGATTTATTATCTGTTGGTTTCAGCATTTGCATCACCGCACTATTCCCATAGGTGAAACCGCTTCCGCCAGCAAAAACCGACCAGTAAGCATAACGCCGCACATCGTCGGCTGTCCATAGCGGCTTGTTCGGATCGTGCAAGCCGTGTGGAATTCCCTCGTAAGATGGCTCTCCATCCAATGTCGGTTTCACCGGTGTTTTTGAATAATCGTCTTGTATGTATCGCCAATTATCTTCCCCAAATTTCAGGCTATTGGAATCAATATCCTGCGCATAATCACGGTGACCGGACTGGAACATATTGAAATCAAGCCATGGCTCATCGTGGAACCAGGCAGAAGATTGCCGGCGACCGAATGGATGAAACGTAACAAGGTGATTTGGATCTTTTGCCTTCAAAGTGTTGCCGATAATTTTCCAGGTTTCTGTTGAATCCGTACCCATAATATCTCCGCCATTAAGCCAGATAATATTGCGTTTATTTTTATAACGATCTGCAAGCCAGGACGCATAAGTTTTCGCATCATCGCGACTTACGCGACCAGATTTGACATTATTACCCCATACAGGAACCATGGCCATGAATATTCCTCTTTTCCCAGCCTCGTCGACTATAAAATCCACGTGGTCCCAATAATCATACTGGCTCGAATCGGTTGAAATTCCCTCTTTGATATATGGTCTGGTCACATTTTTATTGACAAGAGCAGAATCTCCATAGGCATCAGCGAATTTTAAGGAATGTAAAATCATGACCTGAATCACGTTAAACCCCTTTTTCTGCCTGTCGTCCAGATATTTAATCGCCTCCTGCCGATCCAGCTTGCTGAATAAAAGCCACCCTGTATCGCCCAGCCAGAAAAATGGCTTTCCGTTTTCATCGGTGAAAAATCTCCTGTTTTCTGAAATATTCAGTTTCGGTTTCAATTCTTTTTGTTCAGCTTTTTTATCAGTTTGACAACCCAATACCCCCGAAAGCAAAAGAAGTGAAACAAATACGCACTGAAACGAAAATTTTTTATCTGTCATAACGCTGATTATTCTGTCAATATGTTGGATTGACGTAAATGCCGGAAAGTTAACAGAGCCTTTTTGGCCTGTTAACTTTCTGATATTTAAGAATTTTAGTATCCCGTGTTTTGAGTGATTTTATTGTTTTGGTCACGAACGATATTTGGAATCGGCAGAACAAGTTTTTCCTGGGTCACATTTTTTCCCTTCGAAGTCAAAACCGGTACAGCGCGATTAGTTCTTTTTAAATCAAACCAGCGATGAAATTCGAATGCTAATTCAACACGCCGTTCATGTTCAAGCGCCAGGGCTACTGATGAGTATTTTGCAGGATAACCAGCCTCTCCATACAAGGGCAGGTTTACTCTCTTACGAACCTGGTTCATGTACGAAACCTCGCCGGTCGCCTCAGTCAATAACATCAGCAGATCTGCATAACGCAAAACGATGAAGTTGTTGTTTGCAGCAATCGACTGGTTGATAAGCGGTGCGGTTTTATCTGTCCACTTTTTAGGAAATCGTGCAGCTGTAAAATTTCCCTTTGCGTCCGTATATCCGGTATCGATAGAAGCCACACGACGACTATCACCTGCTTCATACTCGTCCCAAATATCATTGACCGCCTGATTCATACCTGCTCCATAAAAACCGAGTGCATTGGAGTTGGGGAAGAAAACAAGATAATAATTACTGTAAGGATTAATCGCAGATCCTCCAAGGTATTGAATTTCAAAAATAGATTCCCTGGTATTTTTATTTTTCACATCCCATAATGAAGCATAAGAAGGCAAGAGCTGATACTGATTACTATCGTAAACTTCTTTCAATTCTTTGGCAGCATTATTTTTATCACCCATAGAAAGATAGACTTTTCCCAGCAGGGTTTGGGCGGCACCTTTCGAAGCCCGTCCGACAACTGCCGAAGCGGCAAGCGGTAATTTCCCCTTCGCCTCCTGTAAATCTTTCACTATTTGCGCATAAACTTCGATGGCCGGGGACCGTAAAATATTATAACTTTCAGCAGCAGAAACGGGAGCCGTTACAATAGGAAGATCGCCCCAGATTTGTACCATCTGATAATAATAAAGAGACCTCAGGAACAACATCTCCCCCTGCATTTTCGCTTTGTAGTCAGCATTTAGTTCAGCGGATTCAATTTTGGAAAGGATTATATTGATGCTGTATAATGATTTGTAGAAATCCTGCCAGAATTGATATACCATTGTATTCGCGGGTGCTAGCGAATAATCCCTGAACTGCCATTTGTCAGCCTGATTCCCAGAAATATTATAAATCGTCACATTATCTCCCATCAATTCTCCGGCATACGAGACAGGTCCTTCCGGATTGTAAACGGTGTACAATGTATTATAAGCCGCGTTGGCAGCAAGGTCAAAATCAGCAGTGGTTTTATAAAAATTCTCTGCATTCGGATTTGATACCGGAGCCAGTTCAAGAAACGAGTCCCCACAACTCATGCCCACCATCAGCAGACAAAACATTGCCAGATATCCTGATTTTTTTTTCATAATTTTTATCGGTTAAAAGGTTTTTCACCTTCGATTATTCTTTTAAAAGTTCAAATCAAAAGTCAGCTTTGATACCTACTGTGATTACACGCGGCAACGGATACGATCCGTAATCCACTCCCTGAAATGCACCCGGAACCGGGGCGTTGCCACTACTGTATGAGCCGGAAGTTTCCATGCTGCTACTGTATGAAGTCGTGCCATAAGTCGTGTTTTCAGGATCATAACCCGTGTATTTGCTAAACAAATGCACGTTTTCAGCATTGACATAAATTCGAGCGTTAGTCATTGCCAATTTGCTGATCCATCTCGATGGAACTGAATAAGAAATTCGGATATTTCTTAATCTTACGAAAGACGCATCTTCAACCCAATAAGATGAAAATTGTTTCTGAAGGCCCAGGTAATTTACGTTTGGCTTGAAATGCTTGCCGTCTCCCGGGTTACTTTCTGAACGCCAGTAATCATAGGTATTCGAGAAGAAATTCCGGCCATTATCCCAGGTGCCAAGATAACGGATGTTGTTATTTGCAATCTCTCCTCCAAAAGATCCCTGAAACATGAAGGAAAGCTCAAAGCCTTTATAACCGACCGTGTTTGTTATACCGGCAATAAAATCTGGCTGATAATTACCGATAATGGTTCTGTCTGCATCGGTAATCTTGCCGTCGCCGTTAACATCTCTCACTTTGGGGTCGCCCGGTGTTGTGCTTGCATGATGCGGATAAGCGTCAATCTCCGCCTGATTTTTGAACACTCCATCAAATTTATAACCGAAGAAATTTGATACCGGCTGGCCCACTTCCGTTCTTACGGTCACCACATTATCAACGTACTGGATCGGTGCATTTCCCGGTCCGAGCTGCAGAACTTCGTTGCGGTTTCTTGAAATGTTGAAGTCTGTCGTCCACGTCAGGCCGCCACCGTTTCCATCACCTGTAAGATTTTTGCTTGAAATATTAAATTCAACACCACGGTTGCGCATTTTTCCGATATTGGAAAGCTGTGAAGAAAATCCGGTGATGTCAGGGACGGGCACATATAGCAGCATATCCCGTGTAATCGAATTGTAGAATTCTGCGGAAAGATTGATCCTGTTGTTAAAAAGCCCCAGGTCCACGCCCACATTGAACTGGTTCGTCTTCTCCCATTTCAAGCCCGAATTAGCCAGACCGCTCACTTTCAAACCGTTCGAAAGATTAGTGCCGGTCACATAATTAGCAGCACCTAGAAGGCTGATCGCTCCATAATTTGGAATCTGGTTATTTCCGGTCACACCATAACTTACACGCAATTTCAGGTTATTTACTGCGCTGACACCCGCCATAAAATTCTCATCCGAGATTAGCCAGCCTCCTGATACCGAAGGAAAGTAACCCCACTTATTATCTTCTCCGAATCTTGACATCCCATCTCGGCGAAGCGCACCTGTGATGAAATATTTATTCTTAAAGTTATATTGAATACGTCCCAGATAAGATAACAAAGACCATTCGCTCGCTGTGGTATTTCCGGCCGTCACCGTACCGGCATTCAGGGTATGGACAAGATCATTCGGGAAATTATTTGCCGCAACATACATTGTTTCGTCACGCTGTTTCTGGATGGTGTAACCTAACAATCCGGTGAAAGCATGATCTCCGATCTTTTTATCATAGGAAAGTGTATTTTCACTCAGCCAGTTCAGCATATACGCGTCTCCTGCATTTCCCTGCGCAGCCAACACCGCGGAATAACCATATTTTTGTTTATCGTTCCAGTAAAAATGATTCCGGTTGTTGAATAGATTTCCACTGATACTCGTTCTGAATTTCAGGTCGTCCAGGATATTGTATTCAAGGAAAGCGGTCCCCAAAGTATTGAAGGATTTATTTCCCTTATCAACCTCTCGTGTGAGAGAATATGGATGCCAGAGGTTCATGTCAGCATAAGAAGTAAAACGAAACCATGTCGAATTCGGATCCCTGAATCCGTAGTTCCCATTTTCATTATATACCGGAAAAATCGGATCACTCTGCAAACCAAGACTGATCACGTCGCTCTTCCCTTTCGTTCCTTCTGTTCTGTCAAAAATCGCAGTTACACCAAGATTCAGTCCAATAGCCAGTTTTTTACTGACCTGGGTACGCACATTGGAACGAAGGGATAATCGTTTGTAATAATTTTCGTCCAGTACCGCAGTCTGATCCAGATAAGCTCCGGAAAACAGGTACTGCGTTTTTTCAGTACCACCCGAAACAGATAGCTGAGCATTTACTGAAGGAGCCGTGCGGAACATTACATCCTGCCAGTCGGTGCCTTTACCGAACTGCTGCGGATTATTTGTAAAATCTTCAGGAATCCTCAGCGTTGCCGGCCGAGCGCTGTTAGGGTCGCTAGCCTTTCCCCCTTGCGCCATCCAGGCGTTATTTTTTGCATCAATATAGGTTGAGATATACTGCTGCGCGTCCATCATACCTACCTTACGAATTACTTTCTGTGAACCATATTCGACGTTGGCGCTGATATTTGTTTTTCCTGGTTTTCCCATTTTTGTAGTTACGAGAATGACGCCGCTGGATCCGCGTGAGCCATATATAGCCGCGGAAGATGCATCCTTCAAAACCTCCACAGACTCTATATCCTGAGGATTGATCAGGTTCAAATTGAAGTTTTCAAGCGGAACACCATCCACTACGATCAAAGGATTTGTTCCGGCCGTGATCGAACTTACGCCCCTGATTTTTATAACCGGGGAAGAACCCGGCGCCCCTTGTGATTGAGAAATGTTAACACCCGGCAAACTTCCAGCCAACGACTGCGTGACATTACTAAATGAACGGTCTTTAAATTTGTCATAATTGATGGAAATCACGGATCCGGTTACCGCTCTTTTACTCTGTGTTCCATATCCTACTACTACGACTTCTTCCAGCGATTTGTTTTCCGGCGAAAGTTTGACTGAAATATCCGAACGGCTCCCTACTGCTTCTTCGACCGATTTATAACCCACAAAACTAAAAACAAGAACTGTTGAAGCATCAGGAATTTCCAGTTGAAAAGTTCCCTCAGCACTGGTTGTTGTGCCACGTTGCGTACCCTTGATTACAACACTGACGCCCGGAAGAGCCTCGTTGTCATTCGCGCCCGTCACCTTACCTTTCACGGTCGGACTTTGTGCATATATGGCTTGCGATAGCAGCGTTAATGCAAAAATGATACAGAAGAATTGTTTCATAAGTAGTAACCAGGGTTATAAATGATCATGATACTTTCTTTTATTTTTCTTTTTATTCTATTTTTTACGAAAATTAGTAACATTTTAATACAGAAAAAATATTTTCGTAAAATTTATGACTTATTTTTATAAAAAATTGTGAAAAAGATCTTTTCGGAAGGGTATATCGCGTAATGGTATCTCATATTGGTATTTATACGATACCAAAACATACCAATTCGAAATCATTGAAAATTAAATACCGGTAATTTTGAAAAGTCCGGCAACGAAAGAAAGTTTTTTTGAAGAGAGAGGATGTGCCAAATAACAAAATCACTTTGCTTTACATCAGAGGATTAAAGCAAAGTGATTCCTTAATAAGCAATGCCGAGAACGGCACTAAAGATTTTTTGGGAAATGTTATAAACGCAAGTGAAATTAACTATTCTTTTGCTTCACTTGCTTTTATGATGGCTTGTATTAAAAATTCGCATTCCGCTTCCTTCTGATGTAGTTGTGTTTCGATTTCCTGAATCCGCTCCTGACATTCAAGCTCTTTTTTGGCAAGCTCCAGAAGCTGTCCTTTTCCGGCTTCGTTCATAATGTAAAGCGAAAGCAGAAACATACTCACTGTGATGAATTTGAAAAAATTATCGTAGGAATAAGCTGCAACCATGTAAGTTAATACAAAGACAATAAAACCGATCATAAACCGGGCAATCACAAATTGTCGAAACATCAGAATTTAGATTTCATGAATTTTCAAATATTTTCATTGAAAACGCCATCTACATAAAACCAATTCCCATTTTCAAAAACGAAAGAAGATTTTTCATGATGGACTTGTTTTTTGCCAGATCTGTCTGTGAAATATGCCTTGAATTCTACCAGAAATGTTTCCGCGCCGATAATTTCCAACCGCTGCCAACGATTACTTTTCGCCCACTGTTCGATATCTTTTTTATCAAGTCCTGCGCGTTGCGACGTATGCGTTGTTTCAAAGAGATAATCAACCTCACCCATAACATACGCACTATAACGTGAACGCATCAGTTTTTCAGCTGAATTCGCTTTGACGGCACCTTTTATAATCGGTCCGCAACATTGTGAGTAAGGCTGGTAAGATCCGCAAAAACAAGTTTTCATAATTCAATTTCAACATTTGGCGAGCCTGTTTTAAAAAGCAAGCATTTCAAATGACGAAGATATCGACAATCCGCTTTATTTTAATTTTTTAAAGCACGTTTGCCCTGATTTATGACAACGCAGGCACCAATTTGTAATCAGTGCTCTACGCTGTACTGATTTCCAATAAGTATATTTCCAGTTCAGCATTGGAAAACTGTGCAAAATATCAGATCTCAGTAATACGCAAAGCAAGATAAGGCTTCATTGGTAACCTGATCTTCTTCCTGTTTTTGTCAAAAATCCGATATGTCTCAGGTGTAGCTATTTCGAAAACCTCAGGCAGTTTGCTGATAGTCATTTCCCAGGTATCAATCACCTCAACCTGAAATTTCTTACCCGCTGCCGGGCCTCCTTTTTTGGGCAAATTAAATTCCCATTCCTGATTCATTTCCTTCCCAAAATAAATCAGATAATAGCTACTGTCAGCCGTAGCTGTTTTATGGTCTTTCCAAACATCGGCAAGCTCGATCGGCCCAGGTGCTTCTTCAAGAATTTTTTTCAAAAATCCGATACGTGCAGGACTGCTCCCGATCAGCCTTCCGCCTTTTGCCCAGAAAATGGTGTCGCCGCTGTTCTTATATGTTTCACCATGCGTAACATACGTTCCCGCAATAACCCCGTGCCAAAATGCGGATGTCATTTCCTCTCCGCTCAAATGCCCCCAGCGCTGCGGCAGGTCTCCTTCGTAACACACTTCGTCATACAACACCGGTCGAAAAAATACATCCCGAAGCAAGGTTGCGCGACCAAAATCTTCAACTGTTGAGCCGTTCTGGATACTTACATGTGTAAATTCCGGCTTCCAGTTGTCATAATAAACACTTCCATTATGGATAGAACAAAGGTGTTTATAAGGATCATTATTCACTACCTCTTTGGTATAAACATCCCAGACTTCACGAGGCTTAGTCTTGATATAATCAAACTCGTTCGCCAATGACCACCACACATTTCTGAAAGATGACAATCTGGCTGTCAAATATTTTATATATCGCAGATCGTTTTCCTTACCCAAACTGTCAAACCCCCAATGCCCTTTGTCGTATGGGTGGAAAATAATTATATCCGCCTCAATACCAAGTGATTTGAGATCATCGATACGTTTTTCTAAATGCTGAAAAAAGGCCGGTTCGAATTTAGAAAAATCCCAGACAAAATTAATTTCACCCTTCTTCCCTGCCATCCCGCCTTTTTTCACAAAGGGATAAAAAGCTGGTTCATTTTCGACATTGGAATAATATTTAGGAAAAACACACATCCTGACTTTATTGAATGGCGCATTTTTCAAAGTTTGCAAGGTAATGTCCTCCAACCCCTGCGGTTGATGTGTCCAGGCGTAAAGCGTTGTCCCAAAGGGATAATACCTCTTTCCGTCAGCGTATTTAAAGTGATAAGTATCTGCCACTTTTACCGGTCCGTGGTTATTTCCTGTTGCCCCAACACAAGTAAAATGTCCGGTTTTACCATTCAAAACCTTGCTGTTACTGGTTACTTTATAATGCCATTCCCCGAGGGTTTCCGGCATGAAACGAATCTTATACTTTCCATTTCCGTCATAAAATCCGTTGACTTTGACTTTTTCCTTTCCATTGGAAAAATCAGCGGAAAGGTTTACTTCATCAAAAGGATTACCAGATTGAGGACCAGAGAAAGTAACCTCAAAACGATCCCACCGTTCGATCGCTTCTGTTTGTGCAACAACGGAAAAAGAAAAAACAGAAACCAAAATTAGAAGTAGAACATATTTTGCATTCATATATCAGAT
>Ga0247803_1001275_pt1 | contig 13241 bp, 11 predicted proteins | sample UWRJL014104B1_FD_180928 | JGI IMG/M metagenome (GOLD analysis project Ga0247803, IMG submission 180928) | Plant litter microbial communities from Arlington Agricultural Research Station in Wisconsin, United States - UWRJ-L014-104B-1 | ecosystem: Environmental > Terrestrial > Plant litter >...
ACTCCTCTCCTACTCATGGTGGAGAAGATCCCCATCGAACCTACGATTCAGACAACGCATACGCATACCAGCATCCTTTGATCCAGCGCCCATATTATACCCCGCTATATTACCCGTTTTAATTTCTATTTCTCTGTTTTCAGCTTCTCCAAGGCCTTTACTGCCAAATGTTCTGCTGGGTTTGGCCGCATTACCGCCACAACTCATACCATATGGGACTTCTCCGTTCGGCTATTCGACAGTCCACTGGCTCCTTTCCATACTCCCATTGGTAGCTTCGGAGAATACGGATATACCCTCGAGAATCTTTGCGCCGATACCGTACAAGCTCAAACTACCCCCACCGGACCAAGGGCTTCATCCTGAAATATTGGTCGCCCTGTTTCCGTTGCACCAGGCGCTACTACCGCCGCTACACTACCTCACTACGACTAGTCTGCTTCCTGCAGAGCTACATCTTCTTTCGATCGCACTGATCAACCTCTTGCTTTTTGCGGATTCGCCGCAGGCAGGTATCATCAGAACCCTGCTGTGGCTTGGGGGCTTGGGAGTCTTCGTACTTTGTGGCAAGGTGCTCAAATGGGGAGTGGCGCTTGCACGCATTCCGCGGTGGAGGTTTCGACGTGTTGGACACATCATCAGAGCCCGCCAGTCGTTCCTGCAAGTTCTCAACCAGAGCTTGAAGCCCGATCGGTCGCGTAGCGCTAGTCGCGCTACCGCCGAGAGTGACGCAGATGAGGATGACTATCCGATCAAAAATCCTCTAACGAAGACGAAGAGTTTGAAATTGAACATTGTCGACACGTTGAGAAACGGGAGCCTCGCGGTCAACGGAGGCGAAATCCAGTCGGCAGTGGAGTCGAAAATAAGTGGCTTCGAAAAGCCAAATGGCAAGGCAGATGAAGCGGCGTCCCCTCCAAGAAGACGGAATACGCTACCAAGTCTTCCATCGCAGAATCAGGCACCACAGCAGAGCATTCGCAATCGACGACGAGCGAAATCCGTGGCCCAGTCTTTTCTTGCGCTGACGCCTACACAGGCGGCGATCCGGAAATGGGTCTACGCTACCTACTTTTACTTGGTAGTCGTCGCATTGATTGTCGGACCTCTCCGCTATGTAATCGGCAAATATGCTCTCAACGACAACGAGCCCTTTGGCTGGGCAATCGGCTACCTCTTGGGCAACATCCAACGCCTGCGGTTTGAAGTCTTCATTTGGGATCTGAACTGGTGGGTTGCCCTCCCGCCCATGTTCGACCCAGACAATGCCACCCACCACCTTCCCCCAGCCGAGTATTTCCGAAGCGTCGTCATCGGCGCCGCAAGTGTCCGCCTCCTCCTCTGCGCGTACTGCGTCGGCATCATAGCCATCGGACTCATCATCGTCTTGAGCATTACTTTCGTTGAAGTGGACACTCGGCGTAAAGTCTTCCACGGCATGATGGTCGCCATGCTCCTACCCACCATCTACATCGACCCATGCTTCATCTCGCTCGCCCTCGCTCTCGTACTCGCCATCTTCCTCCTCCTCGACCTCATCCGCGCGTCTCAACTTCCGCCTCTCTCAGGCCCTATCGCGAGCTTCCTCACGCCGTACGTGGATGGCAGAGACTTGCGGGGCCCGGTTGTAGTGTCACATATCTTCCTGCTCATCGGGTGCGCGATCCCACTGTGGCTTTCACTCGCGGGCGTGGAGCGTACTGGCGAACAGCCTTGGGCAGGCTGGGAGGTCCAGAGTCGCGACGTCAGTATGATTTCGGGGGTCATATGTGTAGGCATGGGCGATGCAGCTGCGTCGCTCATCGGGCGGCGCTATGGGCGGCGGAAGTGGCCGTGGGCCGGGGGCAAGTCGCTCGAGGGCTCGCTGGCTTTCGCTGTGGCGGTCATGATTGGGCTGGTGTTTGGGAAGGTGTGGCTTGCGGTTGGTTGGGGGGACAGAGTGGATAGGACATTGGTGGAGTGGGTGGTTGATTCGGCGGTGGTGCTGGGCAAGACGGCGGTTTGCGCGTTTGGGGCCAGCTTGGAGGAGGCGGTGCTTACGGGGGGGAACGATAATGTGGTTGTACCTGTGGTGCTTTGGGTGCTTGTTCGGGGGGTTAGACTTTAGGTGTCTTAATTGAGGTCTGCCAGTCGGTTTTGGCTCCTTGTTTGGTCGTGCTATTTTTCGAGAAGGGTTGAGACGCTCTAGATGCACAGTATGCTGATTGTAGCGTTAGGGGAAGATACGCAAATACATTGATATATCCAAATGAGTGTAAAAACCGAGAGTTAATATCCACAAGGACCGCCCAGACGTTTTCGAACCACATGGTTGTTGCTGCCTTTCTATCGCGAATCCAGCCGAATCGATCGAACGGAAAAGCCATAGAAGCTCATGAAAAAACATGACTCTGACCACGAAAACATTCTACACCTCGATAAGGAACCGCCTACACATATTCGTGCGATCCATCCATCTCTTTCTCCGGAAACATTGTATCCTGCGTGGGCACGTCACGCACAGACTCGAATCGAAACAGCAGGCCAACAAGAAAGTGTCCCAGCGTACTCACCGTCAAGGTAGCGGTAATAGCAAGCGCCAGCGGAGATACGAAAGCGCGGTGAGCTTCCGGATCGACGAGCGAGGGATAGCATGCGGCGATTCCTGCTAGAACGCCCACCGTCAAGCAGATATGCTGATAACGGTCGTAGCGGTTGATATAGTAGCGTTGCGCTGCTAAAGCACCGTACGCCAGCGCCGAGAAGATGAACATCTCCGTTGAAGGTTGTTCCCAGATGTGTATCGTATGCGGCAGAGTGGTCGTGAAGGACGCGCATGTCCTGCTCAGCTCTGCTGGGTCGCCATGGCAGGACTCGTAGCCTCGCTGAAACGCGATACATGCCAGTTCGCCTGCGGCGATTCCTGCGGCAAGCACAAGCGTACGGAAGCGTGGGCGCTGAACTTGACCGACATACCTGATGTAGTCTGTGTGACCATCCCTGCATGCTTTCGTCCCATGTCGGATGGGGTGGGGACGTGGAGCTGCGGCTCGGTCCGACCGCGGCTGCTCTAGCGTTGAGAGGCCCAGCAGATTGTCCCTTCTTCGCTCGGTATGATGGCTATCATGGCCTTCCATGGGTTCGCTCTGAGGGCTGAACAATAGCCCGCTTCCAGAATTCTTTTCTTCGTTTCCTGCCATGTGGGCTTCGCGGTTGGGCGGATCCGGCTGCGACCAAGCAAAGTCGGGAGTCCAGGGCGCATTGAATGGGAGTAAATGACAATTGAGTAGGTCGTGGGTGTCGAATGAATCCGTACCGTACGTTGGGTAGAAGTGGCATATGTACTCGGATGCACCCTCCAGGAACCCTGGATCGGGATATTCCATGTCGTGGTTTCGCTGGGGATGGGACGTTGGTCGCTGGACGGAGGACCGTGTTCGGATAGAGCGCCGTTTCCAAGGCGAAATCATGAAGGTTTGCCTAGAGATGGGCCTTGGACGATAGCGGCGGACAGGCTACCGTTCAAGGTATCGATGATGGCTGGGTTCCTGGTTGAATTGGCTGAACAGAGGTTGTGCGAGAGATTGAAAAGCTTTTGGAGACCAAGAAACGGAAGTAAGAGATGGGAGATGGGATGGATATAGCTCCAATCCAGTGTGCAGGTAATATTACGAAGCAGGATGGCCGTCTGGTGCGACGGGTGACGTGGCAGTGTCGCCGTTCGACTCATCTGGGAAGGCTATGAAAGCTTGCGGCTGTGCATCTCCCTCCGAGCTCGTCAGAACCTCGAACCATCATACGCCATACGCTACTACCTCCTTTTTGATCCTCACTCCTCAAACATAGCACTGGCATAGTTTCCACTCGCTGAATACTTGCTCGTTCAAACCACCCTTTTGCCACGCTCCGTTCGAGACAAGGACGTCCGCCGGCAATCCGCGCCACTGTCTATTCACACCAACCTAAGGTGGTCGTGAAGAACGCTTTGAAGGAACTCCAAGAGAAGATAGTGCCCGAGTTTCGAAAGAACATGGCGGACACGATGGAGGTCTTGAAAATTATGGACAGCCTCTTCCACTTTGGTGGGCGATCTGGTTCCGAAAGGTACGAACTCTGCAGTCTGCATAGTGTATGCTTTGCTGATTGCTTCACAGTTTCGAGACACCTCAAGGTCGCAGTTTCTTCGTGGCCCTGCTCAACAACCCTCTCGCCAGACCACCGACTGCCATACTACATCCCTGCGGGTATGGCCCAAGCCCATACTCTCCGAGATGCTCTACCTCCAGCAAGGCACTGGACAGTCATACCGACAGCGGTGCAAGACGAGCTCAGCAGTTCGACCAGGTGGACAAACCATGGTCGGATGTCAGTTTTGAGAGTGACGAGGAACGATCCTTACGCATTTCTCGGATCGTTCGACACAGTCTCTGCAGAGGTAGCGACGGAGTTCTGTCGGCTTGAAATGCCTTTCCGTGCTCGACCTGCTGGTCAGCGCCCCGGCGAGAGCTGGCAGGGTGGCACCATATTCGGCAACACAGATGGCAGTTCAGTCTACCACACGGGTCGACCCTCCGATGATGCTGCCGAGTGGCTCGGGAAGCTAATTCTGCTGCCGTGGCAGATCTGCATGCGCTATCTCGTACTCGACAATGCTGCATCGAGGGTATTGCAAACGCTCAGAACTCCTTTTATTACCAAATCGACTTTCTGGATTCTCACTTTTGCTGCATCGTCAAACGCGCATCCGATAGAAGGCACAAACACTGGTCCCGAAGGCGACTGGAGAGACGGTGCCTTGAAAGGATTGACCGACATCATCGTTACGCTCGCTGCTTTACTCGCGCCCGCCATTCTCATTTTTGCACTGGGGTGGTGTGCGATATATATCTACAACAACAAAAAGCTGGCTCGCTCCGCGTTAGGAATGCTGGCCACGGCCGCTGTCTTCCTCACGATCCGCTCGCAACCTGACGCGAAAATTGCCGACAACAAACTATTTCTGCAGCTAGCTATCGGTTTGGGATACATCAGCTTCATGGCTGTCTATTGCAGACTGATCGTCGGCCAGAACGGAGGAAGCAAAGTCTTCTACGCCTGCGCTCTTACACTGGCTTCGTTCGGAACCCTCTTGTTGATGGTGGTGCCGCCGGTAAACGCTTATTGGTATAAGCTTGCGGGGCTCGATCCCATCTTCGCGCTCGCGCTGGGCATTCCGGTGACATTCGGACTCTGCGACGTGGGAATGTACATTTACGACAAGCTCAGCGATCGCGCGACGATTGAAGCTGGCCACCAGCAATCGGCTGTCGGACCGCCACAGGAGACTGTTCGCCTGATGGCGGACAGTCCATCGCCATGTTGACGCGAAGCTCAGGCATTGGTATGCTGTGATCATGCTCGCCCTTGGCGTACAGACCTACAGCAAGGATATTTCGTTGTAGCCGCTTGATACATTTCTTAAAGTTGGTGATCTTTCCTGGAGTCAATTCTGGCGGTGTTCTTGCTTAGATACCCGGGTGTTCTTCCTCTCGCAGTTGAGAAAGCTGGGGTATTAACTCTATAAAATTACACTGTACGAGAACTCCGTAACTATCCTCTCGGGCAAGCAGTAGAGTGTACGTCTAGTTGGCGGTGCCGAAACTTGCTCAGATACATAACTTAATTGAAAATCTTTGGTATCGCCTCCCGAAGAGATCGGCGCGTCCAGCTTCGTCCTTTAATCGGTGATGCCTACATTCCGTGTGGTACGTACTAAGTCAGTATCACCCAGTGCAATGCCATCAGCTGGTTTCCTTCCCCGTACTTACGCGTTCAGTTTTTGTTTGACTTGTGCAAGAGATGGTGTGAGGTATAGGTACTGCCGTATTGGGTAGCTGGATCCTCTTTCTGCGTACACGTGCGACAGGTTGTAGATGACTGGCGAACGCTTAGCCAAAGCCTTGCGATCGTACATATCCGTCGACCTTAGTTCAGTTTCAGGTACGTAACTCATCACTAACCTTCCCGTCGAACCCTGGTCTATCTCAATCCAGGAACGCTGTTTTCGATGTATTCTCTTGCCAGAAACCACGTCAATGGGCCAACACAAGAACACGTCTTCGTCAAGATGACCGATCGCGCGATAGACTCATTGAAGTTCTTGGCCTCGTTCCTTGGGGTGGTCGAGCCGCCTTCCCCGCCGTCATCTTCTTGAATACAGACAATCGAATTTCCCTGAGCTGTGGAGCGCCAGCATTCGGGTTGAAACGTTCCACCGCGAGGTTTGACAGGCTACAATGCATATTCGGGTAGTGCAGGCGAGCTGCTTTATGTTCTGATGGGCAGGCTGAGTCGTTCACAACTGCGGTGAGTCCTGTATCACTACTCGTTTCGTGGAGACCATTGTACAGCATGGGCAGCCTTCCGTACATACTCAAGTTCGATTAGTCGTCGCGACATGCAGTTACAAGTCTCTTTACCGTATCGCAGAGTAGGCCAATCGTACGCATGCCACAACGGCCCCTAAAGTCTTAGCTGAAGAGGAGTCGTGCGCCCTCTCGGGTTCCTAGCCCTTTCTAACTTCGTCACCTGTCCACTACAGCCGTGCAAACATAGCTTGCGCAATATCCTATTGCTCGTTCTCAACTTGCTCCTTGATTGTTCATCGCTTCCCCTACATCATAATGAACCTCTTTTCAAGAATCTTCGGTTCAGAAAGCAACGCTGAGGCCATAGGTGAAGCAATTACCGATGAGCCTTGGGGGCTTAAAGTCTTGTACGTAACTGCATCTTATCTCTGAGAAATAGCGGCTTCTAGTTCGAGTCACTGCGTTCTGAGACCCCTCTGGGTAAGCTTTACTGACTTGCACCCGGCCTATAGGTATGAGGGTACAGATCCTTCGGTTGAGTAAGTGCTTAGAGCTTTGTGAAAGGTTGAACTAAACCTCTCGCAGCATCGTTGCGATCCACGGGCTAAACGGGCACCGCGAGAACACCTGGACCCACGAGAATGGAGTTTTGTGGTTGAAAGACTTGCTTGCTTCTGACCCGGCTTTCTGTAGTAGCAGGATCATAACCTATGGCTATGACGGTCGAACGCATGTTTCCAAAGGCCCGGCGTCGTTACAAAGCCTCCCAGGCCAATCCCAAGACCTTTTGCAGCATCTGTCCGATCTACGAGAAGAAGAAGGAGTTCGTATAACCCGCTGTCTGTGCAAGCTGCTGCCTCAGGTACTTACTAGCTGCAGACGACTCGCCGACCTATATTGTTTGTGGTCCATAGCCTGGGTGGCATTGTACTGAAGAGTGTAAGATGAAATATCCACAACACAAGCCATGTGCTCTAGGATGTTGACTCCTTCAGGCATTGGTGGTCGCGAACCTATCGGACAAGAATGAAAGCAAGAAAGGGATCAAGCTGTCAACATTCGGCATATTATTTCTCGGCACACCACACGGAGGTAGCGAGACGGCCCCACTTGGTAATAGTGCCCTCAAAGTTGCCCAGATCTACTACAGCGTCAACGACAAAGCGATCAAGGAACTGGAGGCGCATTCGCAGTGGCTTGAGCGTGAGACCGGTCTGTTCAACACGATCCGCGACAGCTTCCGCATCCGAAATTGCTATGAACTCAACGCTACATCTCTCCGATACGGACCCTCTATTGTCGTAAGTACGTGCAGCATTCGTCTCATACATGGAAGCTAATCCTGCCTAGATCGTTCCAAAATGGTCTGCTGCACCACCAGAATGGGATACGGACGCCGTGGGGATCAATCGAGACCATATCAGCATGACAAAGTTCACATCGGCTCAGGATATAGCATACAAGACGGTTGCGCAAATCATGAGGTTAATGATGCGCGATGCTGCGGCTACAGTCAAGAACAACTGGGATAGATGGGATTCTTCCAGACCAAGTCAAAGTACGTCATAGAACAGATTGCAAGGCGTGGGCTTATAGTACTTAGCTCAGCCAATTGTGGACAGCATTCAGGCTTTGGAAGCACTGTTTTTGAAGAGCAAGTTCAAATTCCGATCTGACCTACCTTTCAAGAGTGATTCCTTTGTCGGACGCGACTCGCAACTACATGCTTTGCGGCAGAAGCTTTCTGGAATCAGCTCAAGGCGATCGATGGTGCTCTTCGGACCAGGCGGTGTAGGGAAAACCCAGTTGGCCCTCAAGTACTGCTGGGATCACAAAGCAGATCACTCGACTATACTTTGGTTCAACGCCGACAACATGAACGCCATGCGAGCGAGCTTTCTGACGCTAGCGAACAAGATCGTTGCTTACCACAAAAGCGAATTCGAAAGCCATGCCGTACCCATTGGTCTAATTGCCCAATATCTTGACCTCCAAAAACTTGCAAATTCTAAGGGTATAGTGGTCGCTGAGAATGATGACGCCCTCGATCGCGTTGTAGATGCTGTCAAGCTGTGGCTGAATCTTGAAGGGAACAATCAGTGGCTTGCAGTGTTCGACAGTTACGAGCCGGATAATTTCCCTGAGCGCTGCCGCATCGATAGATATCTCCCAGAGGCGCGATCGGGAACGATTGTGGTCACTACTCGACGCCGTATTGGATCCCTTCAGAACGGCGGCGTGATGGAAATACATCCCTTTTCCGACGAAGAGAGTCTGCAACTTCTCCTCCGTCGCAGCCAAAAAGACGACGAGGATCTCTCAGAAGAAGAAAGTAAGTTACGACAAGTTCAATAATGATGTAGTAACTAACTCATACAGGGATGCAGGCAACGTCAATTACTAAGGACCTGGGACACTTCCCGCTTGCGATTGACCAGGCTGGTGCATATATTTTCCAGGACGCCATATCATTCGCTGAATATACGAAGCGGTATTCCGAGAACAAAAAGAATGTCTTGAGTAAGAAGCCTGCAGCATTCGATTCGCCGTACAATGAATGCGTTTTCACTACTTGGGAAACGTCGTACCAACTTCTGAAGAAGAGGAACGAACATGCTGCACAACTTCTTGTGTTATGCTCGTTTCTCTACAATGTTGACATACCACTTCGAATATTTCAACTGGGCTTCTTCTTGAACACGAACAGTAAGCCTAACCTCGTCGGATTTCCTTGAAGTTGCTGATCTATGGCTTCAGAGCAACCAGTCAGTGATGACTTCTCGGAGATCCTTTCTTTCAGCCTCGCTCGACGACACAGCGACGATAGTTACTCCATACATCCGCTCATACATCTCTGGGCGCGCGAACGTTTCAACCTTGATGTGCAATGTGAGTATGCGCAGGAATGTCTGCAGATTCTGGCAAAAGCCGTGCAGGAAGAGCTCGGTGACCGCGCTTTTGTCCACATAGACTTTAAAAGGCGATATCGTGTTCATGTGGACACGGCCACGGGGGTTTTCAAGGAATGGACTCAGCATCTCGATCAATGGAAAGATCTCCTGTACCTGCACATCACCTACAACAGGTACGACGATGCAGAACGCATTTGTATGCTGGCGTGGGATAACCTTGACCGTGAGAGTGATCCCGATACCGCATTATCTCTCATCACTACATCATTGGTAAATATATATGTAGCTCAAGGTCGCATAGGCCTAGCGATAGCACTGTCTAGGCAGTGCTTGGATACTAACGGCCTTGAACATACGAAAGGTGCGTTGGATGAAATCATTTCAGCAGTGGCATTACACGAGAAAGGCCGATTTGTGGAAGCAGAGAAGTTAGCGAGAAGCGGACTTGCGACGCTGGAAGAGAAGCTGGGTTCCACGAATCACGCCGTCTTGGCTGCTCGGAAGGTCCTGGCATGGACGTTGAATGCCCAGGAGCGGTATGATGCAGCAGAGAACGAGGTTGGACACGTGCTCGACCAGTTGAAGAAGGCTGGTACCATGGAGTGTCCAACAGCCGACCAATGTACTCATAGCCTCGCGAGGGGCCACTTGCAACGTGGCGACTACACTCAGGCCCTTACACTTTTAGAACCACTGTTCGAGACCGTGAAAGGGAGGCTAGGCACCGAGGACGAATATACGATTCAAATTTGGAATGAGTTGGCACATGTCCATGGTTGTTTGGGGCACATGGAGGAAGCAGAGAAAATGTTTGCTGAGGTGGTCCCCGCAAGGGAAAAGGCACTGGGGCTTCTTCATTTTGACACGCTTGATTCAATGGAAAGGTTGGCCGACACATACCGCAAGACTGGTCAGACTGCGAAGGCGAATGATCTTTACAACAAAATCTTGGAGAGGCTGCGGCATGAGACTGATCCGCAGCGGCAAGAGATGTTCGTTAAGATACAGCAGGTTTTGGAAGCCGACAGGGGTAATGCCGAAGATGAAGTTGTTCGTGTGGAAGTTAGAAGGAAGTGAGCGCTTCGATCGCTCCTAGAGTGTTATGTGATATATTTCAATTGACTTGCGTGGTACTTACTTGCTTCTTGGGCCGTTTGTAAAGTGGCTGAGTCGTAAATGTTCGAGTGGTATGCTATGTGGAGGTATATTCAGGAACGGGGGAGATAAGGGTGAAGGTTATCTCCAGTGGATGGATTATGAATCCATGGACTGAGATCCATGGATTGGTGGACCGTCCATGGATCAGATATAGTGGGTGGACTATACCTGTTTAGGACTAACATGAAACTTATTTCAAGGGTAAAATCAAGGGCTCGCAGAGCACCTTCTTAATCGGGTAATTAGTGATAGCTGGGCTTAGTGTACAGGTTTCAAAAATCACCGAAGTGAGTGTAGTAGTCTCAAAGGTAGAGGTTTCAATTGCCAACTACTTAATACTGCCTATGGGTAGTCTCACGTACTCTTGTGGGCCACCTGAATCACCTACACCGCCGTTATCTACCTGGTTGAGCTGCACCCCCTCCCTTCCTACAAATTTAAATAATCAATCGATCCTATAATGCAAGACACTCATGAGCTTCATTTACGTCGTCTTGTAATCGATTTCGACGCTTCGTAATAAGAACCCCGGCTAAACTGAAGATGCGACCCGGTTCGGCGCTCATAACTAAGATAGTAAATATGTCATTAGCTATAGTTAATAGATGTAATGTACTATGTACGAATAATCATCCTTCGTTGAGGTTGCATAGTTGATATTGCTGATATATGTGTGACAGCTCGGTACTATCATACACCGCCCCAACGTTGACCATCTGCATGAGCATTACCCTTTGAGGCTACTCTATTCCCTAGACAGGTAGGGCGTCTCGATCCATGGATTGATCCGCCGTCCATGGATCCTACGTCAACGGCCTGGATCGTAAAATTGATCCATCCATGGGAATCACTGGTTATCTCTTCTGGTAAAGAGTGAAAGTGTAGGTTAGATCTTGCCTATTCATTTATGCTGTCTGTGAAGTGTCTATGTTTCTGCCAACATGCAGTACGCTAAATCTTAGACTAGCTGTAGTTTGTCTTAACACCAGCGGTACCGCGTGAAGTAAGCATAGGTGCCTCATTGGAATGCATGGTGTTCTTTGTGTAATTGCCAAACAACTGACTCACGGCATCAACCTAATCAAAAGCCTAGTGAACCTTTGCCCAGAGTGGTATTCCATGATCTCAAACAGATGTAAGTTTCCTGAAGTGGCATAGGGTTGTCCCAAGGCCATGATGATGTGCGAGAGTACAACTATTTGCTATGAATAGCACACACAGATGCTACTGTGAGCCGAGAATATGGAGTCTGAGACCCGGTACCTTCCGCCACATTGACATGTGCAGTCTCTTTCTCAGGGTTACCTCGACCACACGCATTCATCCCATGCCCTCTATCCACTCAAACACTCTTCACCGCCTCCTCCGCCAGCACCTTCGCCAATCAAACTGCGACGAATGCTCAATAACTATTCTTCAGTTGAGCTTATCCAACTTTCTCCTTTGCCAAAAAATCCTGACGATATACCATCGGACTATGCTCCGCTTCAGCCTCAATCGTATTATGAATCTTATACTTAACGCTCGCCGCCGCCGCCGCCGTAGTCGGGATGATCCGCCACGCCGCATGCGTCATTGCACTTAAATACGCACCAAGGCTATGTATGAGGCCGAAGGTCTTGGGCAATTTTTACGACGGTAGCGTCGTCGTGGTCGATGTCCTGGTAGAACATGTGTTTTGCGTGTTCGGGGCCAATAGTTACAGTACCAGCCTGCAAGAGCAATTAGCACTCGCAAATCCTTACCGCAAACCGCCCCTCCATCTAGCTGTTGCGGTTCACAGCAACAAGTAGCTTTTCATGATCTTGGAGAGGTCCAGCTTTAAAAAGTAATATGGGCTGTCTCAACCACGATTATGTGCGCTAGCCTTGACGTGCTGCTATATATAACACACATTAGCCTATTGATGACGCGATGTTTACAAAAGAGGAAAGAGCGATGCTGGAGGCGGTGACGATGTTGGCCACCTATTAAAACTCCACTCCTCCACCACTCCTCCACCACTCCTCCACCTCTCCTCTACATCTCCTCCACCTCTTCCCCGCTACTTTTTCCGTGCTTGTTCCGCACCTCCCTTTGGATGTGCACTCTTTCCTAGTACATTTTGCCTGCTTATCGCTGAGCCCCCGGATGCCAGTGATTCTTATGGATGGATCCCTTATGGAGTTCCAATCCATGGATTCAAATCCATGGAGTCCGGAAACTCCATGGAGTTGATATAGTGGGTGAGCTATACCTAATTAGGCCTTACAGAAAGCTTATCTCAATAGCAATATCAAGAGCTCGGAGGGCTCCTTCCTAATCGGGTAATCGGTGATAGTTCGAGCTTGGTGTTGAGGTTTAAAACACTGAACTAGGTGTAGTGGTTATAGATAAGGAGATTTTAATTGCAAACTACGTAGTACTATCCTAGGCTCTTTTATAGGCTAAGAATAGTGATGAGGGACCCTTGTCGTTGTCGTTGTCGTCGCCGTCGCCGTCGCCCTCGCCGTCGCCCTCGCCCTCGCCGTCCGCATTGCCGTCATCTACCTAGCTGAGCTGCACCCCCTTCTCACCTATCTGTATAAGCCCTAACCTATCTTATAATAAGAGACACTTATGAGCTTTAATTACGTCGTCTTTTAACCGATTTCGACGCTTCGTAATGAGGATACCTGCCAAACTAAAGATACGCTTAGGTTCTGCGCTTATAGCTAGAATTGTAAGGATATTAATAGCCATGCGAGATAACCTAGGCCACCGTTTAACTACATAATTACTAAGCTAGTAATTAATAGGGCTAGTTAAAAAAGGTACCTACTTCTCTGCTAAGTACTCTACAAGCTCGTCTTGGCCGCTTAAGCTA
>Ga0247803_1001276_pt1 | contig 13219 bp, 10 predicted proteins | sample UWRJL014104B1_FD_180928 | JGI IMG/M metagenome (GOLD analysis project Ga0247803, IMG submission 180928) | Plant litter microbial communities from Arlington Agricultural Research Station in Wisconsin, United States - UWRJ-L014-104B-1 | ecosystem: Environmental > Terrestrial > Plant litter >...
TTTTTAATTGGCTACCCAATGGATACGATTTTAGATCGAGCTTGTAAAGTTGGTTCTTTTGTTGCTTCGCAGTTTGGGGCAAACCCAAATTATGGAGATGAGATTTTCGATTAACTGATATTTTTAACTCCAGCCCACTAAATTTAATTAATTGGGTTTTGCGTTAGGGATTGTAAGGGTTCAGTACCAATTTTTATTGGTACCGCAGCGAAGCGAAGCCCTGAAAAGCCCGACCCTTGCGTAGCTTGGGGAACGCCCAAATCATTTTAATTTTTTATATGTAGTTTTCAGTTTTGCCTTATTTTTTGGCTTTAAACTTCGCCCAAATATGACACCCTGCTTAAATTAATGCAAATCGAAACTTTTATCTTCGATAAATCGTTAATACAAGCACATGAGAGGTTTTCGTTTTTCTGATTACAAGCCTGGCGATACGCCAAAAGGTGGGTTCGATGAGTTGCTGAAATTATTTAGCGAATTGCTAAATTATACAGCTGGTGATGCAGCAGAGGCATTAAGTTGGTTAAACGAGCTCGACAAGCAATACAAGTTAACCAACAATGATTACGGTATTGGTAATTTTATCGATGAATTGAAAGATAAAGGTTACCTCACAGAAGACAATCAATCTGGAGAATTTAAAATTACAGCCAAAACCGAGCAAACGATTCGTAAATCGGCCTTGGAAGAAATTTTTGGGAAACTAAAAAAATCGGGTCGTGGCAATCACAATAGCAACCAAAGCGGCATTGGTGAGGAGAAAAATGCGGACAGGCGGGAATATAATTTTGGTGATAGTTTAGACCAGATTGATATGACTGCCTCGATTCAAAATGCGCAAATTAACCATGGTATTGGCGATTTCACATTAACCGATCGGGATTTAGAAGTAGAGGAAAAGGATTTTAAAACCTTAACTTCTACCGTACTAATGATTGACATTTCGCACTCGATGATTTTGTATGGTGAAGATCGAATTACACCTGCAAAAAAGGTGGCAATGGCCTTAGCCGAATTGATTAAAACAAAATACCCGAAAGATACTTTAGATATTGTTGTTTTTGGAAATGATGCCTGGCCGATTTCGGTTAAAGATTTACCTTATTTGCAAGTTGGCCCCTACCATACTAATACTTTTGCAGGGTTAGAATTGGCTACGGATTTACTTCGCAGGCGTAAAACGCACAATAAGCAAATTTTTATGATTACAGATGGGAAACCAACCTGTTTGAAAGAGAATGGAAAATATTATAAAAATAGTATGGGCTTGGATAGAAAGGTGATTAATAAAACCTTAAATATGGCTGCTCAGTGCAAACGCTTGAAAATTCCAATTACCACTTTCATGATTGCTAAAGACCCTTATTTACAGCAATTTGTTCGTCAGTTTACCGAAATAAATGGCGGAAGAGCATTTTACAGTTCTTTAACGGGTTTAGGCGAATACATTTTTGAAGATTACATTAAAAACAGAAGAAAAACAGTTAAATAAGGTTGAAGTTAAAGGGCTGAAGGTTTAACCCAAACCAATAACGATAACCCGCAACAGTTTACATAAAAACATTAACAAGGAGAGATTTGAGATTAAGTTATAGCACCTTGCCGAGCCTTAAACCCTAAACCTTATGCCTTAAACCCTTTTTAAAAAGATGCAAAACACAACTTTAGGCCAGTTAAAGGCAACAAATTATAAATCAAGAAGCGTTAAGGAAGAACTTAGAGAAAATCTGATTAAGGTTCTGAGAGATAAAAAAACCGAGTTCGAAGGCATTATTGGTTACGATGAAACGGTAATTCCAGAATTGCAAACAGCGATCCTTTCACGCCATAATATTTTACTTTTAGGGTTACGCGGTCAGGCGAAAACCCGTATTGCTCGTTTGATGGTTAACTTGCTAGACGAATATGTACCTTATGTTGCTGGGAGTGAAATTTTTGATGATCCATTGAATCCTATTTCCTGGTACGCAAAAAATGAAATCGCCACCAAAGGTGATGAAACCGAAATTGCCTGGTTGCACCGCAGCGAACGTTATACAGAGAAATTGGCTACGCCTGATGTAACAGTTGCTGACTTAATCGGTGATGTTGACCCGATTAAAGCGGCTACTTTGAAACTTACTTATAACGATGAACGTGTAATTCACTTTGGGTTAATTCCTCGTGCACACCGCAGCATTTTTGTTATTAACGAATTGCCCGATTTGCAAGCTCGTATCCAAGTAGCATTGTTTAATATGTTGCAAGAAAAAGATATTCAAATTCGTGGTTTTAAATTGCGTTTACCATTAGATATTCAGTTTGTGTTTACAGCAAATCCTGAAGATTATACCAATCGTGGTAGCATTGTAACGCCATTGAAAGATAGAATTGAAAGTCAGATTTTAACGCACTATCCAAAAAGCATCGAAGTTTCAAGAAAAATTACTTTTCAGGAAGCTAAACTAACCAAAGAGCAAAAAGAAAATATTGAAGCTGATGGTTTAGTTAAGGATTTAATTGAGCAAATCGCTTTCGAGGCTCGCAAGAGCGAATATATCGATCAGAAATCGGGTGTTTCGGCAAGGTTAACTATTTCTGCTTTTGAAAATTTAATCAGCACTGCAGAACGTAGAATATTAATTTCTGGCGAGAAAAACACATTTGTTCGCCTATCTGATTTAGCAGGAATTGTTCCAGCAATTACAGGAAAAATCGAACTGGTTTACGAAGGCGAATTGGAAGGACCTGCCCATGTAGCAACCACACTTATCGGCAAAGCGGTAAAAACCTTGTTTGCCCGTTATTTCCCAGATCCAGAGAAAGCGAAGAAAACCAAAACAGCTAATCCATATACTGAAATTACAGAGTGGTTTACAGAAGGCAATAATGTTGATGTAACGGATTCGCTAACAAATGCGCAATACAAAAAAGCACTAATGTTGGTGCCAAGTTTATATGATACTGTTAAAAAATTCCACCCAAAATTAAGCGAAAACCAAACGTTACTTTTAATGGAATTTGTGCTGCATGGTTTAGCAGAATATTCGCAATTGAGCAAAAATTATTTAAACGGTGGCTTCGGATTCTCTGATATGTTTGGCAGTTTATTTAATGCCGAATTTGACGAGGAAGAAGATGAGGACGATTTCAGATAGTAATTAAATTATACATTTTAATTAGCTTTGATATTTCTTTCCGAAAGGCAGGAAATATTAAAGCTTTTTTATTTTAAACCAAACTTCTAAATGGGAAGATTACCTTTCATTATTGCCGCCTGCATACTTATTACTGCTTTTGATATTTATTGCTTCAATGCCTTGATGGCAGTATTCAAAAACTGGAAACCTAGAACAAAAAAAATCTTCGGAATATTATATTGGACGTATAGCTTTCTTTTGATTGTTGGTGTTTTTGCAGGCATTTACCTTAATCTTTTCTTAACGCTCAGGGCAATTATTTTGGTTGCTTTCTTTTTAACGGTAGCTTGTAAAATGGCGATGTTGCCTTTCTTAGTTATTGATGACATAAGAAGGTTGTTTATTAAAATTTTTAGAAAAAAAGAACCTCTAAAAGCACAACAAATAACAGAAACAGAGCCCATTTCCCGCTCCGAATTTTTAGTTAAGGCAGGCTTGGTTGCTGCAGCCGTGCCGTTAACTTCTTTAAGCTGGGGCATTATATCAGGTGCTTATGATTATCAGGTTAGACGAGTAAATTTAATACTCCCAAATTTACCTAAAGCTTTTGATGGTATTACTATGGGTCAAATTTCTGACATTCATTCTGGAAGTTTTTATAACAAAACAGCTGTTAAGGGAGGTGTAGAAATGCTTTTAGGCGAAAAACCCGATTTCATTTTCTTTACTGGGGATTTAGTAAATAACCTTACCAATGAGGTGAAAGATTATCAGGATATTTTTGCTAAAGTAAAAGCGCCGCTTGGCGTATATTCTTCTTTAGGGAACCACGATTATGGCGATTATTATTTCGGCAAAGAATCATCACCTGCTAAGGTTAAAAACCTAAAAGACATGGTCGATGTGCATAAGATAATGGGTTATGATTTGTTAATGAACGAAAACCGCAGATTGAAAGTAGATGGCGAAGAAATTGGTATTTTAGGTATCGAAAATTGGGGAATGGGTCGTTTTCCAAAATACGGTAAAATGGAGCTTGCAGTAAAAGATACGGATGATTTACCTGTTAAGCTTTTACTTAGTCACGATCCATCACACTGGCGTGGCGAGGTTTTACAGAAATATCCACAAATAGATGCCATGTTTAGTGGTCATACTCACGGCATGCAATTTGGCGTTCGTTTAAAAGAATATCAATGGAGTCCTGTTCAATATATTTATAAAGAATGGGCAGGATTATATCAAGAGCAAAAACAACAGCTTTACGTTAACGTTGGCTATGGCTTTTTAGGTTATCCAGGTAGGGTTGGTATTTTACCAGAAATAACAATATTTACGCTGAAAAGGGCTTAATTTAAGAAGTATCATATTGAGCTTGTCGAAATGCTTTTATTTTTAAAAGCTCTTCGACAAGCTTAGCATGAAAGAGGCAGTATAGAATTAATCTTATCCTGCATTAAAGCGATATCCAACGCCTCTAACGGTTTGTAATAATTGTGGATTATCAGGATTTAATTCAATCTTTTTGCGCAAACGAACAATGTGCATATCTAGAGTTCTGGTATTTACATCAGAGTTATAACCCCAAACCACAAGCATTAATTCATCACGATTAATTACTTTTCCTGGATTACGTAAAAAATAAAGAAGAATACGGTTTTCCAAGATGGTTAACTCAATTTTCTTTCCATCTCTAAATAGAGTATGGATATTAGGATGATGCTCCATGTTACCAAAACGATGAATTTCGGCGGTATCTTTATTTACGATGAACTTCACTTTGCTTTCTAACATAGCTACCAAAACATCCATATTAAATGGTTTAGTAATATAATCTGAAGCACCAAAGTTGTAAGCATCAATTTTATCAACATCTTGCGCCTTTGCAGTCATCATAATTATTAAATTCTCGAAACCTTGTTTACGAACGCTTTCGCAAACTTCAGCACCCTGTTTTCCTGGCATCATCCAATCTAACAAAACAATATCAGGTTGGTCGGCAATAATCATTCTTTCGCCAGCGTCACCATCGTTTGCTTCCAAAACATTATACCCTTCAGTTTTTAAACGATGTGCTACTAAAAAGCGAAGGTTTTCATCGTCTTCTACAATTAAAATTTTTACTTCTTTAGACATTTGTGTTTTATTTTATGTTGAAGAACGGCTGAAATGTTGCAGTGCTTTAAACACTTTAACATAGATTTTTCCAACTTCAATTCAATTTTTAATTATTATATGGCAGCACAATTTTAAACTCTGTACCCGAGCCAACTTTACTTTTTACGGTAATTTCGCCCTGCATAAAGTTAACCAGTTCTTTGCAGAATGCCAAACCTAAACCAACGCTTCCCATTTGGTTATATTCGTTCTGTATTCTAAAAAACTTTTTAAATATATTATTTAATTCTGATGACGGAATCCCTATTCCTTTATCGGTAAAACGAAATACCAGTACACCTTTAATTAACTTAGCGCTAATGTTTAATCTCTTACTACCTGGGTTTGAATATTTGTAAGCATTTTCGGCCAAGTTATCGAACAAACTTCCAAGTAAAACAGGATCGGTTATAAAGGTTTTAAAGCCAACAACCTCATAAGTAATATCAAAATCGGGATGCTTAAGCGTGTGCGATTCGATTGTACTTTCAATAAAATCTTCTATGCTAACCGAATCCTGATTGAGAATGATCGCCTTATTTTCGATTTGTGTAAAGGCTAACAATTTATTCATTAATCCATTGAGCTTGTCGGCTTCCTCATCCAGAATTTTACCATACAATTGCTGCTCTCTCTGGGTTAAAGCTGTCGCACTTTTTATGTTATTTCCAGCAATTTTAATTACACTAACTGGTGTTTTAAATTCGTGGGTTAAATTATTTACAAAATCGTACTGTAGCTTAAACATTTTACTGTTGATGTTTAAATTACGATAGATTAAAAATGCAACCAAAAGCAAAACGCCGTAAACCAACAGAAGCACCAAAGCTATAGGCATGAAATAAATAAATATTTCCTTTTTGATATAGGATTTTGAAGAAGTAAAGTACAGTTTGAAATCAGAAAAAGCACCTGGTAAAGCAATTTCAGTTGTTATGTTTTCATCCGAAGTATCTATCGGATCGTAAGTCATAGGTTCTACCTTAATACTCTGGTACAACAATGGACGAGTATTAATAATTTTGATTTTACCTGGATCTAATTGAAAAACCATCATATCCTGTTGATATATGGGAGCAGGATTTAGCTTACGCATCATCATTTGCTTATAAGCTTTCAGATCTTCACGCCTGGGAATGTTTAGATAACTTATTTTATTATCGTTAGAGTTTACAACCGAGAAATTAGTAAAAAGTTCTTCTTGGGTGGGTACAGTTGCAGTATCTAACTGACCAACAAATGTTGCCAGTTTGTAAGCCATTGCATTAAAATCATCACTTACATCAAAAGAATTAGTATTATCTTCAGAATATAATTTTATCGAATCGGGATTAATGCCCTTACCAAACTGATAGATATATTTGGGGCCAATACCTAAATGGTTGGCATTAATTCCATCTCTTACAGGTGTATTTTTAACCTCGGTATCATAAAAAGTAACTTTCGATATAAAAGGGTATTTAAGCACTACAGTATCAACAAACTTAGAAGCCGTAGAGGAATCTAAAAAGCCATTGTAATAAGATACTTCAGGCATTTTATTTTGAAAAAACTCATTGTAAGGCTTAATACTCTGCTCTAAAACATTAACTTTTTCCGAAACGAATTCGTTTTCGATAGATTTTTTGCTGTAGTTAAAAGCTAAAAATAAAGACAGAATAAAAAGGATCGAAATTAAAACGATGAACGTTACGCTTAACGAGAAATTTTTACGATAGCCGCTCTTTTTTTCTAAAATCATAACCTATTTCTTACCTAGGTTTTCTTTTAAAAACTCTTCTAATGCCTTATACAAAGCCGTTCTACCTTGTTGACGAAGCACAGGATTGGGTCCTTCTTCTTTCTCGATATAAGTTACAGATACATCACGTTTTTTTAGTTCCTTGATAAATTGAACTCCAATGGTTACATCAACACGTGGATCTTTAGGATTTTGAGCAAAAAATACTGGTGCTTTAAATCGATCTGCATGAAAAACAGGCGAAGCGAAACGAGTATAATCCGTATCGGTTTCAGGGTTGCCAAAAATTTCGTAGTACATCTGCAAATTCGATTTTAAAAACGGTGGAATAGTTTTAAAATAGCTGAATAAATTAATGATACCAGAATTTGAACCACCGCAACTATAAATATCGTTATTTTTATACAAACAATTAAGTGCTATAAATCCACCAAAACCATTTCCATAAATAGCTACCTTTTTTGGGTTGGCAATTTTCTTTTTAATTAACCATTTAACACCATCATTAACATCTTCCTGAATTTTATCACTCCACTGCTTAAATCCAGCTTTGTAAAATGCTTTACCATAACCTATAGAACCTCGATAATTAATTTGCAAAACTGCATAACCTCGGTTAGCCAGAAATTGAACGTCGGCATTATAACCCCAGGTATTTCTTGCACCAGGACCATTATGTGGCAAAACAACAACCGGCAAATTTGTTGGTTTTTTATCTTTAGGTAAGGTTAAATAACCATTTATGGTTAAGCCATCGCTACTTTTATAACTTATCGGCTGCATTGCACTCATATCCGCTTCGTTTATAGAAGGATTTATATCGGCAAGTTTTTTAAACTTATTCTGATCGGCAACGTATAGATAGTAAGAACCTGGATTTTTATCGGTATAAGTTCTAATAACAAAAGCATTATCGCCTTTATCTTTATCCATAATACGCCATTCGGTACCAGGTAAAAGTTCATCAATTTTTGCGTACCTAACTCTTGTGCTGTCATCAAGGTAGTATTTCTCCTTTTTCCACGATTCGCAGGTAACAAAAATCATTTTCTTTTTACTCTTCGAATATTTAGCATCAACCACATTTAAGGTATCATTTCCAAACAATACTTGTTTTTCTTTCCCAGTTTTTAAATCGAGCGCAACAAGTGCATTTTTATCGCGGTTTACATTTGATATGGCAAAAAGTACATCTGCTTCATTTTCGGCAAAAGCAACAGGTTGTAAAGTGGTTTCGAAACTATTCGTAATAACGGGTTTAAAAGGAAGGCTTTCATTTTCACGATACAACAATGTTTCATTTACACCATCGCTTGCAACTGCAATTTTAAGAATACCCTTATTATCGGTTACCCAATCGGTAATATTACCAGGGTTTTTTGCTGCAATATCCATTTTACCGCTACGAACATTTAAACGGTAAACATCAAAAACTGTAGAATCTCTTTTATTCGATGCAACAATAATGTATTTATCATCAATTAACTGATCTTCGATTACCCTTAATCTTGTTTTTTCGTTAGAGCTTAACTGCTTTTGGTTCTTTCCATCTTTTCCAACAACAAACAAATCCGACTTTCGTTCTTTCGACTCATCTTCTGTGTAATAAATAATTTCGTTGTTGCTAGTCCAGAAATAAAAGCTAATACTTTTTTCTGTTAAGTGTGTAATCTGAGTGCTATTTCCTGTTGCAATATCCTCTACAAATAAATCGAGTTTTTTATCTTGTAGCTTTAAATAAGACAAACATTTTCCATCTGGCGAAACGTGGTAGTAGGCCTTATCCTGTGTTCTAAAAAAATTATCTACGGGTATAATCTTACCCTCATCCGAACCTTTACAAGCCCAAATAAAAGCTACTAAAACCAATAAAATTAATCTCTTCAACATAAAAAATTCCTTTTCGGACCACAAAAATAGAATAACCAAACAGCTTAAATACCAATTACATTAAGAATGTTACCAACACCACCTAAAAGCCGTGGTGCATCCAATTTAGTATTTAAAATACCGAGAAAAATAAAATACAGGTAACATTTAAAATACGTTTTATATACACGTGGTTTTTAAAGAAAGATGTATTAAAATGTTACATTTAAACCTTATATTTTAGCAATATGAATCGGTTAATATTCATTCTGTTTATATTTTTTTTCGGCTCGGTAAGTGCCCAAAGCCTTCGCCAGAACAGGCAAATTGTACCTGATGAAAGTGCCTTGGCTATTCAATATTACCAGGAAGGCGATTACGAAAAAGCGGCTGTAGTTTTCGAAAAACTATTTTCGAATCCCAATAACGAAGGATATTTTGATATCTATTTTAATACTTTATTAAAGTTGAAAAAGTACGATGTTGCTGAAAAGATAGTTAAAAAACAAATTAAACAATCGCCGCAGCCCGAAATGTATTCTATTGCACTAGGCAAACTTTATCAAGAAAGGGGTGATTCGCCTGCAGCCAATAAAATTTTTATGGATGTTATTGGCAAGCTTCCTAAAGATGAATTTAAAATAAGAATGTTGGCCAATAATTTTTATCGCTACGAAAATTATGAATACGCAATTCAAACTTTCAAACAAGGCAGAAAATTAATGAACAACGATAAAGCTTTCGCATTTGAGCTTTTGAATATTTATCGCTTTAAAAAAGATAAACCTATGTTGATGCAGGAGTATTTAGATATTCTGCCAAGTACCCCACAATTGTTACCACAAGCAGAAGCTGTTTTATCGATGCTTTTTGAAGATAAAAGTGATTATCAAAATTTTCAAGCTGGAATATTAAAAAAGATTCAGAAAGAACCAGATGTAGAAATTTATATCCAACTACTAACCTGGAATTACATTCAGCAACAAGAATATGATATGGCTTTACGTCAATTAATTGCATATGATAAGAGAACAAAAGCCGATGGAAGTACACTATTTAATGCCACTTATACTTTTGTAGATAACGGGGCTTACGAAACTGCTATAAAATCTTACGAATACCTTTTAACCAAAGGCAAAGAGAATCAATATTATTTACCATCGAAAATTGAACTGCTGAACACAAAATATAATATTCAAACCAAAGGAAAATACAATAAAGCAGATTTAGATTTGTTAGCAAAAGATTATCTGATTTTGCTAGATGAAAACGGTAAAAACAAAAACACGCTTTTCGCGATAAAAAGATGGGCTACGCTTCAGGCTTATTATTTAAACCAACCTTCTAAAGCTGAAACTATACTCGAAGAAGCTACGAAACTTCCTGGCCTTAGCGGTACCGAAGTTGGACAATTGAAGCTGGATTTAGGAGATATTTATATTTTAACAGCTCAGCCCTGGGAAGCTTTTTTGGTATATGAACAGGTTAGTAAACAGTTTGAAGGACAGCCAATAGGTAACGAAGCTCGTTATAGAAGCGCTAAACTTTCGTTTTATCAGGGAAATTTTGAATACAGCAATGGCCAATGTTTGGTGCTAAAGGCAGCTACTTCTCAGCTAATAGCAAACGACGCTTTAAATTTAGGTTTATTGATTACAGATAACACGCAAACACCAACTGATAGCAGTGCTTTAAAAATGTATGCTGATGCAGAGATGTTAATATTTAGGAATTTACCCGAAAAATCCATTAAAAAATTAGATAGCATTTCGATTGCTTATCCAAATAATTCGTTAGCCGATGCAATTTTAATGACTAAAGCAAAAATCTTTATCAAAGCAGATGATTATCAAAAAGCTGCCGATATTTTAAGGAAAATTACGGAAGATTTTAAAGAAGGAATCTGGACGGATGATGCATTATTTACTCTTGCAGATTTGTACGAGAAAAAACTAAACGATATTGCCCAGGCGAAAATATACTTTCAAAAACTAATTACCGATTACCCAGGCAGTATGTTTAGTGCCGAAGCAAGAAAAAGATTTAGGAATTTACGCGGTGATGGCGTTTAAGAATTCGCTTCTTTTTCACCTTCTTCCTTTTTAATTCTATAAACAATCTCACTTACAAACCCTATTTCAATTATAAAGGCGTATAAAAGCGAGTTAATTACCAAACCTAAAAAGTATAACACATTATTCGAGCTAAAAAAGCCCCACAATAACGTATGTGTTGGAAATTGAAAAACTGAATACAAATCGGATAAAGAACTTAAAAAGAAATTAGGTGCAAAAACATTCTTATCTTCTGATACAAAAGCGAAGAAGCAAATCGTAGTCAAAATTCCGATTGCTACAAAGGCTTTAAAGAACCTATATTTACTAAAATGCCAGATGTAGTATTTCATTGAGGGATGAAAATTTAAATTGTGGTAAACCACTAAGTTCGAAAATTTTATGGTTAACTGAAACATAAAACGAATTTTAACAAGCTTTTATTTTTTCCAGTTCCGCACTACAGTACCCCAAGCCAAAACATTTTCATCATTAGTTTGATAGATTTAGCTTAAAACAATTCATTTTTTTCTTGCGATCATTTTATTAAACAACCAACATGTTTAATAAAATGACATCTATATTTTTAAACCCGATAAGCTTATTTATTATCTTTGTGGCATGTTATTATACAACGTTACGCTAATTTTAGAAGATTCTGTAGTTGAAGAATGGTTGCAATGGATGCAGGAAACTCATATCCCACAAGTTATGGCAACGGGTATGTTTTTATCGCATCGCCTATTAAAAGTATTAGATTCGCCAAATGAGGGCGTTACTTATTGTACTCAATATATTGCAGAAAACCTAGAAAACTACGAAACTTACCAAACTGTACATGCACCTGCTTTGCAAGAAGATTTAAACGAGCGTTTTAAAAATCGTTTTGTTGCATACAGAACTTTGATGGAGTTTGTATCTCCAATTTCTTAGAGTCTTTTAAGCGCCTTTAATTTTTTAAATCAATTTAGGGTTTTAATTTGTCGTTATTTTTGTGTCTATCAGCGTCTCGGATGGTTTTCTTTTGCAGATTTTTCTCTAAAGCTTCTGTTAAATTAATACCAGTTTGATTCGCCAGGCAAATTAAAACAAACATTACATCGGCCATCTCATCGGCAAGATTTACATCTTCATCACTTTTTTTGAAAGATTGCTCCCCGTATTTTCTAGCCATAATACGGGCAACTTCACCAACTTCCTCCATTAAAATGGCAGTATTAGTTAACTCATTAAAATAACGGATCCCAGTTGTATTAATCCAATTATCTACTGTTTGCTGTGCTTCATTAATGGTCATTTATTCTTTCTTCTATTTCTGAATTCAATCTTTTATTTATGTCTACCTTGGCGTCTTCAAATAAAAAAACTGTGGCACCCTTCTCTCTTGCCCATCGATTTTTTATTTCACCTATTTTAGTTGTCTTATTAAAAAACGGACGAGGCTTTTCACCCTCTCGCTCACTTACGCTGCCATCAACTATTAAAATTAAATCATTAATAGGCTTATCCATTCTAAACCAATAAAGATAATCGGCATTGTAAGATACGGCATTAATATTTTGATATTTTGAATAATAATTAATTGCACCTGCCTGTCCGTAATTATCGGCTCTCACAACAACTGCCGATTTATCCTTTACTTTCGCGTATGCAGAATCTACTATCTGCGCAAGCTCTTTCCAACCCTGCATATCTGCATAATCTTGTGGCAAATCATGATTTTTTCCGTCTTCCCAGCGTAAAGCACCAACCCTTTCAAATCGCTTATGGTTTGCCATTATTTTTTCGGGCGCATAAACAGGCATTACAAGTGGGGTGATATAAGCAAATGAGCCAGTTATAAATAATATCAGTAAAGATGGAAGAATCCATTTTCGCTCCATAAGTTTACTGATATAAACACTTCCGAAGGCAAGTAAAACAGGATACAAACCCAAAGCGTAATAAGCCTTAGCCTTAAAGTAGCTAAAAATAATTAACGTAAAAATATAGGCTAAAAACACCCATAAGTATTTCTTGAACGGTTTATAAAATAAAAATCCAACGAAGGCGGCTAAGAGCACAAAAATATCACTAACAAAAAACAGGATTTGTTCCTTAAAAAAATCAGCTCGCTTTATGTTTACCAATTGCGTTTCGCTTAGTTCTTTCATGTGACTAATAACAGGGAAATTATGAGCGATTTGCCAGAGTATGTTCGGCAAAATTAGTAACAGCGCCAACCCTATTGCAAAATATAAATGCTTGGTAACAAAAACTTTTCTGTTAGGCGTAATTAA
>Ga0247803_1001278_pt1 | contig 13197 bp, 15 predicted proteins | sample UWRJL014104B1_FD_180928 | JGI IMG/M metagenome (GOLD analysis project Ga0247803, IMG submission 180928) | Plant litter microbial communities from Arlington Agricultural Research Station in Wisconsin, United States - UWRJ-L014-104B-1 | ecosystem: Environmental > Terrestrial > Plant litter >...
AGCAACATCGGGCCGCGCTCCGGCGCCTGCGTAGTCCAACTTTACGTCTCACTTCCGAAGAACTACACGGATCCCGAGACGGGCGAAGCTGTCGACTTTCCCGTGCGCGTGCTGCGCGGTTTCGAAAAGGTGTATGTCGAGGCGCAAAAGGGGGAGGGGGATGTTGTGGTGCCGGGTATCAAGGGCAGTACGCATGGTGGTGGGGGTAAGGGGGAGAATAGAGTGGTTGTGGAGTTTGAGGTTACGAGGAAGGATTTGAGCTACTGGGATGTGCGGAGGGGGAATTGGGTCTTGCCTAGTGTGGGGGAGTTGGTGGTGGAGGTGGGGTTTAGTAGTAGGGATTTGCCTTTGAGAGGAACTTGGTAGGGGAGGGTGGAGTCGGGAATGGAGTTAGTGGGTTGGTGTTGGTAGGAAAGGGAGGTGGAGGAGTGTTGCATAGCTGATTCGTTCTTTTGAAGGTGTTCTGGGGGTCGCATATACCAATCTTAGCAGGCGTTGTTTTCATATCAATCCGTTCAGCGTGTGTTAACTGCAATTCGTTGATGTGTCTAGTTGGTGGGTTGTTTGGATGGGATAAGAAGTGCTTGGATTATACTTCAGCTGGTTTGAAGCTTTGCTGGGACTACGATAGTTGGTGATTGGGTGCTATCGATGTGTGTGTGTGTGTGTGCGTCTGGAGGCAAAGTACTTAAATATACATTTCATTGTATCCAAATCAGCCTTACAAGGCAACTTTTTATCAACCGTTCCTTACCAAATATTGTGTCGCGTCCCAATTGCCTTCCTAATAACCGAAAATACCACATGTAATGATCGTGTCCGACGCCTACCTTCCCAATAAATGAAAACCCCCCAAATCATCATTTTGTCCTATCCCGCCCACCATCAGTCCTCGAACCAGCCCCAAAGCTCCATGTTGTAGTCCTCAAAGCCCGGAGCCAAGTCCTCCACCTCGACGCCCCTCTGCTCCAGCAACGTCGCATAGAAACTTGCCACATTCTTGGCAAACGCCTCCTTATCATGCGGCCATCTTCCCTCTCTCTTCATCTCGTCCACCAACAGACCCAAAACACGATACGCCTCGATGGCCGGCTTTACCGACTCCTTCCAGCTCAGTCCAGTGTTCTTCTGCAGCTCCCGCTTGTGGGCCATCCATTCCGCGCCGCAGCGGCCAAAGTACTTTGTCGTATTCCGGAAATCGATGAGGGAACTGTGGAGCGAGGCCCAAGTACAGTACGCCTGGTATACGGTTTCGCGCTCAGCCTCGCCGAGTCTGGTCTCCATGCGGGTAATGACCTTGGCCGTGTAGATCTTGTATGTGAGCATGCTCAGCTTTTCCATTGTGGCTGGTTGTGGATTAGGACACTCGAGGGCTACCATGAGAGACTCGAAGGCGTCAGCGCGCGCTGAGGCGAGGTCCTTCGGATTGAGATCTGGGGGTGGGGGTCCACGGGTGCGAGCTTCGGATGCTAGTACGTTATCGATCTCTCGCTTGACGAATATCGTGTCCGTGATTGCGGGCGTTGTGGTGTCTACATTCGAGGGAGCGTTTAGCACAATCGGTGAGGTGGGTGGTGGTGACTCCTGGGGAGTCGTATGCGTTCTCCTATGCTGGTGCGATGAAGCTTGCTCCGTCTCTTCAGGTGTTTCGGTATAGTGGGTTTGCCTGGTGATTGCCCGAGTCTCGTTGCGTCCACTGTGACTAGCTTCCTGGGCCCTTCGCTTCCGGGACGTTGGCAGTGGCGGAAGTTCCGAATGGCAAAAATTATAAGCATCATCGTCATCAGTCACGTCTTCTGTATGCAGGCTTTCCGTGCGGTCGAACGGCGCCAGACCGTCCTCCTCATCCGGTCGTGCTTTCTTTGCGCCGTTGCCGTTTTCCCTAGCCCCGCTATCGATAATGTTCAGCCCGTCTCTGATCATACTATCTCCTCACGCATGTGGCAACTCACATTCCGGCTTTTTTGAATATGAAATCGGAAGATCTCTTTCCAATCATACAGCGAATAAAATACAGTATCCTGTCCATGGTTAGCGAACTCTGAGCTGATGGTGAGTCCCGCGCACTTGGCCTACTCTTCATAGTCGCTCTCTTTCTCAACGTCCAAACTGTTCGTGCAGCAGCGATCAGGCCCGTTGCCCCAAATCTTGCGGTAACGATCCGACGCGAGCAGCTCCTCCGCATACTTTCGTAGAAAGTCCGGCTGTTGGAATAGATTGTGTTTGTCTTCCATTGATTTCGTTCCGACCGCTGGTCCGACAAGCTCTCTCGCTATAGTTCTGGTTGCTTGCATGAACTCATCTGCAAGGGGAATGATGCAAGAGGTGATATGGGTTTTATTGGTATCGCACGAGAGACCGAGCTTTTCTGCTATGATCTTGACTGTGGTATATCGCGCCCAAATTAACGAACCTTGTGACGTATGAAGAACATCTCGCGCTCCATATTTCTTTGTGGTGGACTTATCTAATGGTTAGCTCAGTGGAAGGTAATGAGAGTGGGAGACGGGAGTGAGCTCACCTTGTACTTTGCTCGACATTGGGAGCAGGTTTTCCAGGGCTTTCCGGACTTACTCACGTCCTTGACAGGATCTAGAACTCGATTGCATTTCCTGTTACTTTTCGTGGTATGGAAGCAGATGGCCGCCATGTCTGAACAGCGCCCTCAAAGACCGAAACGCGTGCGATTCGGGGGGTTGGAACGGACAAGTAGGTGCCTGTCGCGCTTGTTTCGCCTAGGCTGCACTGGCCATCTAACGTGAGCTAGTACCTAAACGGGCATGGGCCAACGCGACAATCACGCGTCGTCTCGTGCTTGGTATTCCTAGATCTGTGAATGTTTCTCACAGCAACAGTCCAATTAAATATCCCTCGAACAGTCGTTGTTAAAGTGGAGTATTATGTGAGGGTTTGCTTTGAGATAGCGATGGTCGAGGCTTATAAGGCGTACATCTACCTAGAAAGTTTTTCATACCCGACTGTTACCAACCTCGTTCCCCTTCAAAAGAACAGAGCCGGCCCCTTGCCATCAAAGAACACCTCATCCAACAACCCCAGCAAAACTTTTTGCCCAACCCACTGCTCCTCAACCGTCGCCCGAATCAAATTCGGCGGCAACACGAACCCAAAATCGCCCGTATCCCTCAACTCGATTGTATACGAAAAGTCCGCTCCACCAATCTCATACACATGATCTGGCGCCGCCCCCGTAGTCGTATACAACGTCGCTCCGCTCGGGCCAAATGTAAACGTCGTACGCGCAGGAGAGCTATCGCGGATGGCTTCACTGATCAAGCCCGCGGCGTTGGTCCATTTCCCGAGTTCGGGCGCGTACAGTGTTTCGTTGAAGCCGTAGGGCGAAAGGATGTATTGGCCGTAGCTGTGCCAGTCGATGAATAGTTTGATGCCGGGGCCGTCACGGAGCTTGCGGACGAGTTTGTCGAGGCCTTGGTTCTCGGGGGTGTCGGAGGGTGCTTCGCCTTTGTAGGTTTGCGAGCAAGGGTTTGTGGAGGCGCCGCGGTCGTTGGCGTCCCATCCGAATTCCCAGTTGCGGTTGATGTCGCGGCCGAAACAGGTGCTGTTTTTCGGGCCGGGCTGGCGGTTCTTGCGCCAGAGGCGTTCGTTGGTTTGGGTGTAAACGAAGCCTGTGGACTGTCAGTACTAGCCAAGGAAGAGGTTGGTAGAGGCAAAGACGCACCATCCGGATTAACGAAGGGGAAAACGAAGAAGTCGTAGTTATTGAGAAAAGCCTGGGTATCGTTGTCGCCTGTTTTGTACCCGTCGATCAACTGCGACGTAAGGTACTCCACAACCGGCGCAGAAATCCACTCTCGAGCATGTACAGTGCCATGGTAAAGCACCGCGGGCTTTCCAGGACCATGCACGCCCCACAAGTGTAGACCGTAGATATCGCGTCCTTCGTAAGACGTGCCCGAAGATACCCACTCGGACTGATTCGGGAACGAAGCGTGTAGCTCCTTGAAATATTCGATATGCTCCTCATACGAATGATACGAATCGTACCACGCATTCGAATCGTTGGATTGACGCTTCCAATGCGTCTTCGCTTCGGACTCGGCCGCAATTGAAGCACCGAGATCCTCGTGCATGCAGTTTGCGTTCAATCCCAGAGCCTCGAAGGCCGGGACTTGATCTGCGGAGAGGACGAGGTCGATACTCTTGTCGAAGTCGTGGTTCCAGGTCTCAAACGTAAAAGAGGAGAGCTTCTCTCTTACAGCTGATAGCTGTCGGCCAGTTTTGACGCGGTAGACCTAGTATTGGGGTTTGAGGTCAGCAAAGCTCATCAAGAGGCGAGGGGCCCGCGACGATTGCTCACCTTGAATCCATCATAGGAATTGGAATTCCCACTGGGGAGGATATTGCCAGCGACAAGCGATGCCAGCGCAAAAGTAGCACCCAAAAACTTCATCTTGCCAAGTGCTTGCAGTGCTTGCAAAGTGCAAGACTCGTTACCGGTGCGCACCTTCGCTTTTATATGCCAATGCCTCTCTATAATTATCACTCTTGATTCCAGTAACGATTTCACGGAAGACGCAGGCACCCACTTCCCCTCCCATAGCATGCGTGCGATGCAGCAGTTTAGTGGCTCACCATACGCTGCTCCATCTTGAGCTTCCTGTTTGGGCATTAGCGCGTTCATGGCAAATCTTGGGAGAGGGTAAATTCGGGAAAAACGTCATCTTCGTAATGCAAGGGCACGATTGCGACAGATTCGGCACCGAAAATGAAGATTGTAGAGTCAATGACGTGCGGTGGTAGCAGGGGCAGTAGTCTGACTTGGCGTTAGTTCTCGAAAAAAAAAACTCCTTCTAAAGGTTGTTCGTGCTGTGAGAGCAATGGAGCGTTTAGCACACTGCTGTGCATGTGGAGATTCGCTAGTAATAGTTGGTGAGCCCGTGTGAATTGGCGTGGTGCGCGAAAGGGAGGAATGAAGAAAGCGGGAATAGTATATAAATATGGCGACCAGAGTGATGCGAGAGGGAACTTACCTTCCCGCGTCACCAAAGATACGATCTCATACGAACTCTTAGCTGATTAAACAAATATGTATATAATATCTTATCATCGATCGCAATAACTACTACGTATCTTACATGATCTCCACATTACCGGTCGAGCCTCGACCCCTTATGTACACAGTAGGGAAGAATTATGTGTCTACGGGATACATTGGCAGCGCTCATTTAGTTGAAGCAACAATAGTAAAGAAAGTTGGTAGTGGTTTTGCGGTTTCGTAAAGAGTTCGTTGAAGGAGCGTAATATGTTGGGTATAGAAGGCCGTAATAAGGAAAGACAAGAATACTTGGTCGCGAAAGATAGTAGGCAATAAGAGCTCCAAGTTCGATAAATATGCGGTCCAGGACGCGATAAATGAGTCGTCACTAGTTAGAAGGTACGGATAGCTTTGCGCACGACAACGTAGTCAAAGTCGAGCTGGTGGGCGGAGCTGTTTCGTATCCGCCATGGGTCCCAAGCCAGACCAAACGGACAGCACTGTCCGAAATCCCGACGTCGGTGAAAGCTTTTCGAGGAACAGGGCACACTGGAACGTAAACCTTTCGGCCAGTACTGCATCTCGTATTGTTTCTTGGTGGGGAGTTGGCGCGCAGAAGCCCTGCGCAATTCGACTGCGGTCCACAGGAACTCCTGCTGCCTCATAGCCCAGGCATGATAGGAAATGGTGTAATCGGCAGAGGTTTGTGAAAGACAGGCGTCCTGGAAGGACGTTGTTGGTGCCGTGACTGTCGAGGACTTCGGAATACAGGCTCGATTGGACTGAAAGCTGCCTTATGCTCGGGTAGTCTGGGAAGCCTCGGAATGATAGGATGGAAAGGTGACATCCGTAACGGATGAAGTTGATGTTCTGGATGCGCCGAGACCCTCGGTGACTTCCAGGCTGGCTCGTTGTTTCTTCGACCATTGCCCATGAACGAAGCTTGAGGCTTGTGAAGGACCCCAAGCTCGCTCTCGGTCCCCAGGTTTGTCCGACTGCTCCCTTTGCTGCCGGCACGAGAGTGACCGTCACGCGGACTGTATACCCGACTACTACTGCTGCCAGAGCGGGAGTGGTAGGATCTCTTCGCTGTGCCTGGACCGTACGTCAGGCTGCTGGCGGTCGGGTATCGTGTGTGCTTATTTCTCTCCACATCCTGCGTTTCCACATTCGTGTATGGTGCGGTAGTAGGAAAGTACGAGGGCAGCATTGCGGAGAGCAATGGACGTAACGTAGGTAAACAGGCGCATAATATGCCAATGTTGAGTTCGATCGCCGAAAACATCGCAGCGTTAGGTACATCGAAGGTGGGGTCGGGAGAGTTCGCGATGCGGACGAGCGTTTGGAGACGAATGATGGACGAAATACACACGCTGCGATGCATTAGCTTGTATCGATCGAAGGACTGGATGAACTTACAAGCCACCAAGAGCGAAGACCGCAATGAGAACTCTCTTTAGACTTGTCGGAATATCGAGGCGGCGGACCATCGGCAGTGGCATGAAAAGGATGAGCAGTTCTTGCGCAACGTTGACTCCAGCATTGGTGAACCAGACTGTGGCCTGATCTAGGCATGTGCCGAGTGTGATGCTCTTGTCCCAGAAGAAGCTGACTGGAGAGCACAGGAAGATGTTACCAAAAAGCGTCCAGGTGCCGTATACCGAAACGAAAGCCAGCACGCTATAGCATGCGATCTGAAAGCGACGACCTGAGAAGATTCGAAGGTATTGAAACAGAATGGAGATTTTGGTGGCTGTCAAGGCGAAGTTGTAAAGCCAGATGCTCGCCCAAAAGGCCTTTTGCGAAGTGATCCTCTGTTCCGCGTCTAGTGACGACATGTGCGCACCGAGGCCATTTTGGATCTGAACTGCGATCGCAACGGTGTGACCTATTGAAAGTGTCTAGTCAGGGCGTTAGACATTCGAACGGTCGCATTATCGCGATTGTACTCACCATCGCAAGCATGATCCACGCATCTTCAAAGCCCGCCTTTCGGAGCAAAACCACCCGCATAAACAAACGTAGAAAGATGGCCAGTCCGGAAATGAGTGTAAAAACAAGAACCACGGCGTTGACCACGTTCGCCGGCGAGTCCATAGCCATGCCGCGCATTATAATGGAAGAAAAAGTCGATGCCAGCACCCAGGGTAAGAAGTTCAAGAAGGACTTGTGCACCGCCCCTCACATTACTAAAGTAACCGATAAGTCATAGGGAAGAAACCAAAAAAGGGATGCGGACAGAGGTGATCCGGGCCAGCCCGTACAGGAAGGATGGAAATAGAGGGTGACGAAAAGGTCGTTGAAGCAAAGAGAAGTTCCTACCAAGCTGGAACAGGTCGCCAACCTTACCTACCATTGGATTATGCACGGTCTTTGCATGCCCCTGCAGGAACGAGAGATGCGCGAGGGCTGGAACTGTGAGCAAACTCCTTGCCCAGGCAGCGAACTGTATGATGGGCATCAAGCGAGGTGACGAGGGCTGCACGAGGCACAGATATGCAAGGCACAGCATGCGTCTTATTGGTGGCCTACCAAAAACAACGGTCTTTTCCGGAAACGGATGGAATGCCGCGCCTAACATGTTTCGCGTGTCGCACCCGTCGTGAGCTCGTGGCCGCACTGCTCAGGCTGCGTCGATGCTCACTGGCCGTCTTGAGGACCTGGTGGGTGGATCGAGATAAGCGTCGCAGCTGGGAGGGTGTGTGTCCGAGTGAGGGGTGGTTGTAAGATTGAAAAGGCGACATGTGGACGGGAAGGTGGATAATGCTGCTCGTTTTAGCTGGACCAATGAGGAAAGCACCACGCCCGATTCTGTCTAGCTTTGTCATGTCCACCCACATGCCGTAGAGTTCACATCCTGCCTCCGCTCTGCCTCCTTGAGCTCGTGTCACCATCATCTCAACGAGATGAGATCTGGTTTTCATCCGCCCGTGGCCGCAAGAAAGACGACGAAAAGCAGGTCAAGCCGGTTATTGTGGGCGGCAACCTCAGACGAGAAGAAAAGTGCGGGGACAGCTTCAGACACCTGAGACACCCCATCTGAAACGAGAACCACAAGCCAGGGCTCAAGGAGGCCACACTGCAGGTGACGAGTCGTGTATGACGGCACCATCTGCCTCAGGCTTAGACATACGGACGGCGAGGGAACCATGCTTGCTTCACGCTGGCCGGCGACTCATCCGTTGACCAGGAATCAGGGACGCAGTGACGCTCCAACGATCCTTTCCGGAGGTTACTCGCTGCATACCATAGCATCATCCTGAAATAAGCTAACGCTCCGAGAAGAAAAATTCGTCGTCCGAGCACCTCGCCATCTTGCGGCGCGTGCGAGATGACGATAGTCGGCCGCAACGGCATACCCGCCCTGCCGCTGACAGTTCGAAACACGGATTTTGTGACGCACCACGGCGGTCGAGAAGAGGTGGAACCTCTCCGCCTCCGACTACCCCTTGGCTTCGCTTTGAGTTGACCTTCAGCGGCCGCTTTCCGGCACCATGAGTCCAAACTTACTTCAGGCCGGAACTCCAACAGTACGACTAACGTTGGTGTACCGTCGAAATTCTGAGCGTCGTCTCCTGCTCAATTAGTCGGAGAGGTTGACTCGACCCACTTGGGAAATCATGTGGCTCGTAGGTTGCAGCAACCTGGATAGGATCAGATGGCTACTCAACACTGAATTGTAGAAGTTCCCTCGAGCCGATTGAGCAAATGGCATATTGATCAATCAGCGTCGAAGATCCAAGAAACATCGCTCGCGACACGTGGCCGAGATCTCTGTACACGAATGGATCTTTCACTTGGGCAGGGTGCAGGGTACGAACAATTGGAAACCATGAACAACCTTGCTATCTGCAAACTTCACTTGGCAACACTCATTACTTCTGATGAGCTCATTATAGTGCGTGGCTAGATGTGACTTGAACTCCTCAGTACGATGCTGGACAACGCAAGTATAATATCGTTATCGGCTATCATCTCTACACACAACCATGTGGGCAACACCCCAATTGGCTATGTCGCTAGAGAGTACTCCTATCTCGGTCGATGGACCACAGTGTTATTGTACAACTAACCCTCCAGTTTCTCTATCCTTCCGTCTTGTAGCGTTGTTCGATCGTAAGCTCGTCTACAACTCCAAGTTCTCCTCAACGAAGGGCGCAAGCCTTTCCTTGAGCTCATCGACGCTCATCTCCTCACCTGCCCAGTAAATCTCCTGATCATCACCGTTGCTTGGCTTCTTCGGTGGGATCAAGACGTCAGACACGACCTGGATGACACCATCGCTGGCGACGCCATCATGCACAGTGACGCGTGAGAAAGCATTGATGCGGATCGACACAAATGGCCCGTATCTCGCAACGTCGACGAACAAGGACTTGTCCTTCAAGGCGGTAGGCAGGTCGAAGTGGTATCCTCCTGGGCGAGTCGCCTCTTTCTCATCGGACGTGGCGTCATAGAAAGCGTCCGTGTACAGAGTCTGGTCGACAACAATGTGGTACTTCAAGAGAGCCTTGAGGTACGACTGGCCGTACTTGCTAAACAAAAACGCGTTGATGCGGGGACCGAGCTTCTGGAAAGCAAAGTTCGAGGGCGCGAAGAAGGTACCACCACTGTGGGGATAGTCGGTGCTGTTGATCTTGTCGAAGAGGCCGGTCTTTCCGAGACCGAGCTCCAGTGTGCTGAACTCGCCAGGTAGCAGGTCGATGATGGACGCGACGTTAGGCGGGGGGATGAGGAGGGAGTCGACTCCATGGACGACACCGTTGGTACCGAAGATATTGACAGCAACGATCTTGCTGTAGAAGTTGATCGTGGGTCCCTTCAACGTAACACGGACCGTCAAGCGCTGCTTGTGACCGAGGAGCTCGGGTTCGTATAGGGTCGGGATCGTGTACGAGTGCAAAACACGGCCGGCGGGATAGAAGTCATCGCTGACGTGGTAGAGAAGCACCTTCTCGATGTCCTCCTTGGATGGCTTGTGACCGTGGTGGGGGATCTTCTCGAAGGCGGAGTCGATGGGTGCGAAGACCGTGTAGTTCGACTTTGTGCTGTTCAATTTCTCAACCAGGTCGGGGTATTCATCGATGAGCTTGGCGAGCTTGGTGGTGTAGTTGCTCTTACTGATGAGCTCGTACACTGTAAGATTCGGCTTTCCGTGAGACGGGTGATGCGGCTTTCCATGGTGAGGCCGCTCCCCATGGTGAGGTGGCTCCCCGTGGTGAGGTGGCTCCCCGTGGTGAGGCGGCTCCCCGTGGTGAGGCGGAGGAGGCGGGTGATGAGGATGATCATGATCTTCCTCAATGTCCACGAACGGATCTTCGAAAGAAGAGCCTTCCAACCAGGACTCGACGTCGCAGCCCGCCTTATGGATCTTGTGGTACAAATCGTCACCCACGTTCCTCACTCCATCAACTGCCTTCCCAAAAGCATCACCTAGCACATCTTGGCTCTTCTCAAGCACATCCTGTAGGTGTGTGTTATCGAGAGCATTCTTTGCCGTGTCGATGAACTTGCGTTCGGTTTTCTCGATCTGTTCGAAGACTTCGGCCTCGGTAATGACGAACGCGGAGGCGACGGGTAGCAGTGGTAGTGCCCGGCTGAATCTCATCTTGGCTTCGAATCAAAAGAGATGGAGATGATGAGTTGCAAGAAGGAGGTCAAAGGTGGGGTTGAGATGGTCTAGGTAGTATGCAGAGTCGATGATGCCACCACTAAAACACCGTGTTGGCGTGCGTGGCGATGCACTGAAACGGACGAGATACGGCGAAGTACGACGACCTACGGCAGAATACGGACGACAAAGAGCCTATCGCAGGGCATTCACGCTATCAGACGAACGAGGAGTAGCTAGAGCGCGAGTGTACACGCGGCAATCCTCCAGGCTCTAGAGCGTCGTCAGCTCACTGGCGTTCGAATGAAGAACAATGACGCAAGAGGGGTAAGCCAAGCGACCGCGCGTCAGAGATCCGCCAGTACACACACATCCACAGCGCAGAAAGTCCGAGATCAAAGATCGCTAAATCCTCGTATCCAGCGTTTCAGTGAGAAACTCAAGTGAGCCAGCGAGATGAGCTACCAGTATGTGGGAGGTACTAGGCTTGAGAGTGCACGTGGTTGTGATTGCTGGTATGGTCACGTGACTATCGAGGAAGCCGGAATAACTATTAACCCGAACCGTCCGTTTCCGACATCACTCTGACGGAATGCTGAGACAGCTTACTAGCCGATGATTGATCATGCTCGTATGAACTACAATGCCGCTTATTAGATCTCTGTTACTTACTGTCTGGCTGAGTCAATCTTTTAAGCTTCCAGTCAAGTAACGGGGCGGTCTTTTCTAAGCTACTCGGGCATGGCGTTCCACCTCATTCGGCATTGTTGGCGGACAGACCCACAATGACACTTCTTGTGTCAAAATCAAGCTCTCACAAGCTTTCAACAAGCTTCGTAACCCCTGCCTGCAATTTAGGCGGCCTATAGCAATGCGCATTTCATTGCATTTCGTGGTGCTGACGTTCATTTTACCTCCGGAGGTAGCTTCCGGCAATTGCGTCACTCAGACGCGTTTATTTACTACACAAAGCCCCGCAACTTCTAATTGACAAAGCCCTCCAGTACCTCTACAACCTCAAGGAACCAACACATCACACCCGCTCAAGTAACAATGGCTGGACTCGCCCGACACGTCGATCCGGATGAACTCATCAAAACCCTCCACGATCATCCAGCCCACAAAGCGCGCAACCATGGTCGGGCGATTTCCCATTCAACTCCTTATTCAAGCCGATATGCGAGTGCGACGGAGCTCTCCAAGTTCAAGATCCCCGAGGATGGCGCGCCGGCGGATGTTGTGCATCAATTGCTCAAGGACGAGCTTGATCTTGATGGGGTGAGTACGCCGTCTCAGGAAACCTGCGGCCAGTCCAACTAAATCACCGCAGCGCCCAAGCTTGAACTTGGCGTCTTTTGTTGGAACCTACATGGAGAAGGAAGCGGAGCAGCTCATGGTCGAGAACTTGTCAAAAAACTTGAGCGATGCGGACGAGTACCCTGCCATGATGGACATGCATGCTCGATGCATCTCGATCCTCGCACATCTATGGGGTGTCCAGAAGGGAGAGAAAGCAATCGGCTCTGCCACGACTGGATCTAGCGAGGCTATCCACCTCGGTGGCCTAGCTATGAAGCGGCGTTGGCAGGAGAAGAGGCAGTCAGAGGGTAAGGACACGTCGAAACCGAACATCTTGATGGGCGCGAACGCTCAAGTAGCGCTCGAAAAGTTTGCCCGCTACTTCGAGGTCGAGGCTCGCATCTTGCCTGTATCCGACAAGTCCAACTACCGTCTCGACCCCGAGTTGGTGAAGGAGAATATCGACGAGAACACGATCGGTGTCTTCGTCATCTTAGGCTCTACGTACACCGGCCACTACGAACCTGTTGAGGAAATCAGCAACATCCTCGATGATTACGAGAAGAAGACTGGTGTAGATATCCCGATTCACGTTGATGTGAGTGATCCTGGTGCCGACCAGTACTGGCTATGGCTAACCTTGTAGGGTGCTTCGGGTGCTTTCATTGCTCCGTTCACACACGCAAAGGCTGGCCAGAAATGGAACTTTGAGCTTCCGCGTGTCAAGTCCATCAATGTCAGTGGCCACAAATTTGGCCTTGTTTATGCGGGGGTCGGTTGGTAAGTAAACCCGGAGAATAGGTACTAGTTGGTGGACGTTTGCGTTTGCTAATAGTGTGCCCGTTTTACAGGATCATTTGGAGAGATGAGAGCTACCTCCCCAAGCACCTTATCTTCGAGCTTCACTACCTCGGCGGCACCGAAGAGTCATTTACTCTGAACTTCTCGCGACCTGGAGCGCAGATCATCGCGCAGTACTACAATTTGATACACCTTGGGTTCAATGGATATCGCGGCATCATGGAAAACACGCTCGCAAACGCACGACTTCTGAGTCGCGCGTTGGAAACCACCGGCTGGTACAGGTGTGTTAGCGACATCCATCGCAAGAAGGGAGACCACAAATTCGAGCAGGGCAAGCCGCAGTATGAAGACGGTGATTCGAGCGCAGACTACAATGCTGGTCTTCCGGTCGTCGCGTTCACCTTCTCTGAAGACATCAAGAAGAAGTACCCGCACATCAAGCAGGTAGCCGTCAGCAATCTACTGAGGG